>ENA-OQBT01000956-OQBT01000956.1-human-gut-metagenome-genome-assembly--contig:-NODE-956-length-14077-cov-10.346738_pt1 | contig 14077 bp, 14 predicted proteins | sample MGYA00242749_ERZ504557 | MGnify/ENA primary metagenome ERZ504557 (study PRJEB26092, sample SAMD00036243) | human gut metagenome | host: Homo sapiens | study: EMG produced TPA metagenomics assembly of... | reverse complement strand
GGTTTCTCATTGTTTTAACAAGTAAGGTCCCACAAAGACGATGTGGTTGATAGGCCGGGAGTGGAAGTACAGCGATGTACGGAGCGGACCGGTACTAATAGACCGAGGACTTGACTTAAGCAGAGAACCAGTTTTGAAGGAGTCGGAGACGACGCGCAAAACTGAGTGAATCGCTTACTCCGAATCTCAGAAAACTGTGAAACTGGAAACAGATACACAGAGAGAACGACGATTCGGAGACGAGCAGAGAGTTTGTTAAGAAAAAACATTTTTATGCAGTTGTCAGGATACGAACATCCTGAACAATATAATTCAGTGGCGATAGCTGCGGGGATCCACCTGTTCCCATGCCGAACACAGCAGTTAAGCCCGCAAACGCCGAAAGTACTTGGGGGGAGGCCCCCTGGGAGATAGGAAGCCGCTGATTCTTGTAAAAAAGCACTGGAAAATTCCAGTGCTTTTTTGTTGTTCGTTGTTAGTGGTTCGTGGTTCGTAGGGAATGAGCGGCTTCCTATCCGACCAGGGTTCCCTGGGATAAGCAGGGAACCGGTTTTGAAGGAGCCTTGCGACGCGCAAAACCGTGTGAGTCGCTTATGCCGAATCTCGTGACCTGATGGTGTGAAAGTATACAGCCAGACAGAGATACCCTGGATTCGGCTGGATAGGTGGGACGACGGCTAGTGCTTTTTTGTTGTTAGTTGTTCGTGGCTCGTAGCTCGTAGCTCGTAGGGGCCGACCTGGTAAGCGGCCCGCCTGAAACGATGGTGTACACGTAATGCATGAAAACATACACATATATCAGCATGCATTATGTTCACATAGCCATAGCGGGCTTGCCACGTGCAAGCCCCTACAATTGGACATGATATTCCATGTTTTGTAGGGCGCCCACGTGGGGCGCCCGTCCGGAATGATGGTGTACACGCTATTCATGACGGGTGATGCGTGAAAAAAAGCCCCATATCCCAGAAGGATCCTACCCATGATTCACAGCGGGACGCCTTAATCAGGACGTCCCCTACGATATCGCATACAGGCGATGGAAATGAATGGGGCCCACAAAAAAACACTGCTATCGGCTGGTGCGTAGGGGCCGGCCCGAAAGCCTTTTTGGCCCGTCAGGTGCCGACCAGCGGAAGGCGCAGGATGGTTGCCAAAACGGACGGCCGTGGCTGGGCGGCCCGCTGTGATATTTGACCACAGCCCATTCGGAATGATGGTGAGCTTTTACGAACCACGAACCACGAGCCATGGCTTTTTCGCGGATTCAGATGCGGCGTTCCGCCGCGACAGCCTCAAGTTGACAACATCGCTTCGAGCAACCCTCAGCTCGTAAAAAACGCCCCGACTGGGGCCTGCGTAGGGGCCGACCCGGCTAGGGCGGCCCACCTGAAACGATGGTGTACACGCTATTCATGACGGGTGATGTGTGAAAAAAAGCCCCATATCCCAGAAGGTCATACCCACGATTCACAGCGGGACGCCTTAATCAGGACGTCCCCTACGATATCGCATACAGGCGATGAAAATGAATGGGGCCCACAAAAAAAACGGTCATCGGCCCGCTGTGATATTTGACCACAGCCCATTCGGAATGATGGTGAGCTTTTACGAGCCACGAGCCACGGCTTTTTCGCGGACTCAGATGCGGCGTTCCGTCGCGACAGACTCAAACTGACAACATCGCTTCGAGCAACCCTCAGCTCGTAAAAAACGCCCCCACTGGGGCCTGCGTAGGGGCCGACCTGGTAAGGCGGCCCGCTTGAAACGATGGTGGACACTCTATTCATGACGGGTGATGAGTGAAAAAAAGCCCCATATCCCAGAAGGTCATACCCACGATTCACAGCGGGACGCCCTTTGGGCGTCCCCTACAGCGACATCTACCCCCTAACTGCTACTTCTTCCACGGGCAGAGTTTCCGTTCGGCTATATCGAGGGCCATGTAGGCGATGATGCCGATGGCCGCCAGGGTCAAAATGGCGGCGTACATTTCTTCATAGTTGCGGACTTCCATGCGGTTCATGATGAAATACCCCAGGCCGGAAAAGGCGGCGAACGTTTCGGTAATGAACAGCAGGGCCAGGGCGATGCCCAGGGATGTTCTCAGCGCTGTCAGGATACCCGGTAGGCAGGCCGGCCAGATGAGGTGGCGGAAATCCTGCCATTTTGTCCCGCACAGGGAACGCATGGTCATGACCTGTTCTTCCGGGATGGCCTTGGCGGCATCGCGGACCATGATGGCGATTTGGAAAAAGACGGTAATGGCGATGATGAAGATCTTCGGAAATCACCGAGTCCCAGGACGACGATGATGACCGGAAGGAAGACGACTTTGGGAATGGAGTAGAAGATATAGAGGAACGGCGACAACAAGGCGTCCCAGCGGCGGCTGCGACCGGCAGCCATGCCGACGGGGACGGCTGTCACCAGGGCCAGGGCCAGGCCGCAGATCATGCGGTACAGGCTGGAGGCGATGTGCGGCCAGAGAACGCCTGTCGTCATCAGGGTGTACCAGGTCTGGCAGACGCGGTACGGTGCCGGCAATAACGGTTTGTTCAAAGCCATACTGGCAGCCTGCCATATGGCACCGATGAGGAAGAAGGCCAGCAGGAGATGGGGCACATCGATGGGATTACTCGTTTTTCCGGACATCTTCGATGACACCTCCTGTCTTGGCAAAGACGATGGTCTTATCGCCCAGGGCGGCTGCTTCTTCCGGACTGTGGGTGACGATGATCGTCGCCATGGAGCTGGTTCCTATGTATTTCCGGAACAGGTCATAGCATTGATGGCGCATAGCCGGATCCAGGGCCGAGAAAGGTTCGTCCATGAGCAGCAGCTTGGGCTGCATGACCATAGCCCGGCCCAGGGCGGTCCGCTGTTTCTGACCGCCTGAAAGTTCTCCTGGGTAATGTTTGCGGACGGCCGTCAGGTCCAGCGATTGCAAGAGTTTTTCTAACTGGTCCTTGTTCAGGGAATGGTGGTGGAGCTGTCCCGGCAAGCGGATGTTTTCTTCGACGGTCTTCCAGGGGAAGAGCCCATAATCCTGGAAGACGATGGCCAGATCCGGCCGGGGACCGGTCATTTTTTGGCTGGCAAAGCGGATCTGTCCTTCCGTCGGCGCCTGCAGGCCGGCGATGAGCCGCAAGAGGAAGATTTCCCGCAGCCCGATGCCCCGACGACGGTCAGGTGCTGGCCTTTGTCCAGGCTGAGGCTGATATGCTGCAAGACGCGCTGGGGGCCGTGGCTGCCCTGATAGACGAGGCCCACGTCGTCCAATTGCAGCAGCGCTTCCCTTACCTTGCCGTTACTGGACATGGGCGACCATTTCATCGTAGCTGTAGGCCTTGGGCAACAGCCTTTCTGGACCATCCAGTTCATGATACGGCTGACTTCTTCTTCGGTCGGCAGGGCATGGGCCGTGTAAGACGGCGTGCGGTACGAACCGGCGACAGCTGCCGGGATATTGGCTTTCTTCATGGCCATGTCGCGGTAGGCATCAGGCTGGTTGTCCAGTTTTTCAATGGCTTCGTTATAGGCATCGAGGAAGTGGACGGCATCGTCGTGGTGTTTTTCGATCATGTCCTGGGTCAGGACGACGACGGACTGGGAATAATTTTTCTGGAGTTTCGTATCGTCGATGACGACATGGGCTCCCTGCTGGACGGCATAGGCTGCCAGCGGATCCGGCAGGATGGCAGCCTGGATATCTTTGCCGGCCAGGACGGCTTCTGTGCGCAGGGCCAGATTCGGCATCTGGACGGTATGGACTTCGGATGCAGGAATCCCCAGTTCTTGTTCATACTGGTTCATCAAATAGTCCATCATGGTATTTTCCGAGATAGCCACGGCGGCTCCGGCCAGCTGCTGCGGCGTCGTAAGGCTGCTGTTCGGCGACGATACGACGAGGAACCGGCCTTCTTGGGGAACGGCACCGAGGGCCATGGCGACGACGCGGACGTCGGTACCGGCTTTTTTCAGCAGGCCCGTGACGATCATATCGGTCATCATGCCATCGAGTTCGCCGGCTTCCATGGCTTTTTGCTGGTCTGCAGCCGAGCTAAATTCGATGACCTGGACGTTGACGCCGTGTTTGGCAAAGAGTTTTTCTGATTCTGCCGTATAGAGGGGCAGGCTGTCGTCGATGCGCAGGACGCCGATTTTGTACGTCTTCTTGTCGTTCGAGCCAGACGGACTGTTCTGGCAGGCTGATAACACGAGGCCGAGCAGGCCAGCAAGGCGGCTAATACGAAACGTAATACACGATTCATGGGAAAGACCTCTTTTCATAAAATCAAAATGTATAAAAGTAACACGAAATATGTTATATACTCCCTATTATAGGGGAGCCATGATATAATTTCAACCGTTTTATGCTGAGATGGCAAATGGGCTTAACTTTGATTGTCCAAGGGCGGTTATTCCTTTTGTATTTTGAATACATGACAGATATATGCAGACTGTTTATTGTCTTTCGATTTTGAATGTGGTATAAATGTATATGTACATAAGAAAGGGGAGTTGATTCATATGGTAAAAAGTGTTGCCGCACCGCAGGCAAAAGGGAAGAGTGCTGAAGATAAGATTTTTGGTGCTAACAACCGTGCCGTGGCTTTGAGCGAAAAATTGGGGGCAGATAAAGTTATTAATGGGACTGTCGGTTCCATGCTCGATGAAGATGGGAATCTCATCATGCTCGACGTCGTCCAGAAAGCCTATAAAGCCTTGACGCCGAAAGAAATCGTCGCTTATGCGCCAATCCAGGGCTATCCTGATTATCTGGAAGCGGCTATCGACCAGTGCTTCGGTGAATCCCGTCCGGAAGGCTATATCCGTGCCTGTGCTACGTCTGGTGGCTCCGGTGTCCTTCATCACGTCATCCACAACTATTCCGAATGGGGCGATGAAGTCCTGACCAGTGACTGGCATTGGGGAGCTTACGGTTCCATGTGCAACGACAATGGCCGCAAACTCCGCGAATTTGAACTGCTCACGCCGGATGGCCATTTCAATATGGAAAGCTTCAAAGCCAACGTCAGCGATATGGTTGCCAAACAGTACAACACCGTTATCATCATGAATTCGCCGGCCAACAACCCGACCGGTTACGGCCTCTCTGATTCGGAATGGGACGAAGTCCTGGCCTTCTTGAAAGATGTCGTCAAAGGCAAAGACAAGAACATCATCTTCGTTTCCGACGTCGCTTACCTCGATTACAGCGGTGAAAAACATGAATGTCGCAAATTCTTCAAGAAATTCGGCAACATGCCGGATAACGTCCTCATCGTCGTCGCCTACACCTGCAGTAAAGGCTTCACCATGTACGGCCAGCGTATGGGCGCCATGATCTGCGTCACGCCGAACAAGGATATTGCCGATGAATTTGTCGCCATCAACCAGTATACCAGCCGTGCTACCTGGTCGAACTCCAACAGCGCTGCCATGAAGGTCATGGCCAACATCTGCAAGGACCCGGCCAAAGTGGCTGAACTCGATGCCGAACGGGCTAAATATTTCCACCTCATCCAGGAACGGGCTGATTTGTTCATGAAAGAAGCCGACGAATGTGGGCTGAAATATTTGCGGTACATTTCGGGCTTCTTCATCACCATCCCCATGGAAGGGTCCCAGAAAGTCTGCGACGAACTGGAAAAAGAAAATATCTTCCTCGTTCCCTTGGGTAAAGGCATCCGCCTGGCTGTCTGCTCGGTTTCCAAGAAGAAGATCCACGGCCTGGCTGCCAAGATCAAATCGACGCTGGATGCCGTCGGCGCTAAACAGTAAGTCCGTATCGGAAAGGGAGTCTTCCTATGTTCCAGACAATCGGTGTCTGCGGGACGGGCAATATGGGCCGGGCCATCGTCAAGGGCCTGGTCGCTGCCAAGGCCATCGCTGCAGATCATATCTATCTTTATAATATTCACCGGGAAAAAGCCGAAGCCCTGGCTCAAGAAACGGGGGCCGTCGTCGTCGATACACCGGAGGAACTGGCGCGCCAGTCCCAAGGCTGATCATGGCTGTCAAACCGAACATCATGGAATCGGCCCTGGAAACTGTCCGGGAAACCCTGTCGACGAAGAGCGTCCTCATTTCCATCGCTGCCGGTGTTTCTTTGGAAAAACTGGCCTTCTATACCGGTCCGGAAACGAAAATCGTCCGGGTCATGCCCAATACGCCGGCCATGGTCGGTGAAGGCATGGCTTCGGTTTCGCCGAACATCAACGTCAGTGAAGCGGAAACGGCCGATGTCGTGGCTATCTTTTCCAGTTTCGGCAAAGCTGTCGTGACCGATGAAAAACTCATCGATGCCGTCTGCGGCCTCAGCGGAAGCGGCCCGGCTTACGTCTACATGTTCATCGAAGCCCTGGCGGACGGCGCCGTCCGCGAAGGGATGCCCCGCCAGATGGCCTATACCTTTGCGGCCCAGACCGTCTTGGGGGCGGCCAAGATGGTCCTGGAAACGGGACGCCATCCGGGAGCCCTGAAAGATGACGTCTGCTCGCCAGGCGGTACGACTATCGAAGCCGTAAAGACCCTGGAAGAAAGCGGTTTCCGTGCTGCTACCATGAACGCTGTCATCGCATCGGCAGAAAAGAATAAAAGTTTATAGTTTACACTTAAAAAAAGGCGCTGTCCCATGAAGACAGCGCCTTTTTTAGCAGTCAGCGGCTAGCTGTTAGCCGTTAGCGGATGGCTTTAAATTAAAATCCTGCTGCTAACCACTAACTGCTAGCCACTAGCCACTTAAAAGGGCTATGCACTTTGTACATGATATATAGAATTACATAAAGTCATTCATAAATTGATAAATGATTATTTTTGGCTTATAAACTCCACATTTTAGTGTAGTAATATGCAAAATAGTAAACATTGGTGTGCATTATATCGAAAATAGGTATACGCTCATGTCTAAATGTAATTTACAAATATGACATTGGGGTATATAATAACAGCATAGAGCATGTATCCGGATACAATCTAAAAGAGAAATGGCGTTATTCGTGGTTCGTTCATGAATAAGCCTGTGCCTGTTAGAGGCGTGAAACGTATTTTTTCTATGAAAGGGTGGTATGTAATGGTTATATTGGCCTTGCTCCCAATCCTATTCCTGATTGTAGCATTGGGGTTCTTGAAGATGGCCGGTTGGAAAGCGTGCCCAATCGCGGCTATTATCGCATTTGTTGTCGCTGTATTCTGTTATAATATGTCAGTTCCCATTGCCATTTCGGCAGCCCTCGAAGGCGTAGCCCTGGCATGCTGGCCAATCTTGCTGGTCATCATCATGGCCCTGTTCGCTTACAAATTGACTGTAGCCACAGGCAGCCTGGAAGTCATCAAACAGATGCTGACCACGGTTAGTGAAGATAAACGTGTCGTATTCCTGCTCATCGCTTGGGGCTTCGGGACGTTCATGGAAGGCATGGCAGGTTTTGGTACTGCTGTTGCTATCCCGGCTGCTATGCTGGTTGCCCTCGCTATCCGCCGATCAAGACCATCGTTGCCTGCTTGATTTCCAACGCCGTAGCACCGTCCTTCGGGTCCATCGGTATCCCGACGACGACCATGGCTGCTGTCACCGGTTTGGATTCCAGCGTCCTGGCTACGAAAGTTTCGATCGTATCCTTTATTCCTGACCTCATCGCTCCGTTCCTGATCGTCATCTGCATCGGCGGCGGTATCAAAGCCATCAAAGGCGTCGGTATCGTAACTCTGCTCTCCGGCCTGGCCCTGGCTATTCCGGAACTGTTCATTTCCATGACTATCGGTGCTGAACTGCCGGTTATGGTTTCGTCCATCATCATCATGGCTGTCATCGTCCTTTATTCCCGCGCTTGCAAATCCACGAGCAACCCGGAATACAAGTTCGATATCGATGCGGAAAACCAGAAAGCTGTTTCCTTCGGTGAAGGCGTCAAAGCAGCTATGATCTTCATCCTCATCTTCGTATTCCTCGTCGGCACGTCGAAACTGTTCCCGTTCATCAACGGTCCGCTGGCTTCGATTAAGACGACTGTTCCTATCTATGCTGGCCCGGGGGCTAAACCTTATACCTTTACCTGGGTCGCTGTTCCTGGCGTCATGATTTTCATCGCTACCATCCTCGGCGGCCTCTATCAGGGCGCTTCCATTGGCAAGATCGCTCAGGTCTTCAAAGATAACTTCGTCGGCCTGCGCTTCACGTACTTGACCATCATCGCCGTCGTCGTCGTCGCTAAGATTATGACCTACTCCGGCATGACCAAGGAAATCGCTGATGCTCTCGTATTCGCAACAGGCAATGCATATCCTATCGTTGCTCCGTTCGTCGGCGGCTTAGGTGCTTTCATTACCGGGTCTTGCACGAACGCCAACGTCCTCTTCGGGCCGTTGCAGACATCCGTTGCATCCAGCCTGGGCATGAGCCAGCCGTGGCTCGCTGGTGCCAGCTCCCTCGGTGGTTGTATCGGCAAGATGCTTTCGCCGCAGAGTATCGCTCTTGGCGTCGGTGCTGTCGGTGCCGTTGCTGATGGCAAGGAAGGCGAAATCATGCGCGGTACTGTTGGTTACTGCCTGTTCCTGCTCATCATTGCAGGTATCATTACCATCATCGCTCCGAGCGTCGTTCCCTTCTTGGTAAACTAAGCGTATAGAAAATACTATATAGCAGAGAAGAATAAAAAGGTATGCTACATCACCATGTAGCATACCTTTTTCTGTAATAAACAATGTGATATAATCGGATGTGAAATGTTCTTGATACGAAACATTTCCCTACAGGAATAATACGATATTACCTAAAAGCATGAGCAAAAAGGAGCAGAAATACTGTTACTTAAATTTTTACGTTTTATTTTGAATTATTTAAAAATCAGCAGTTCTTATGATAAGTTGTCATAGGATACGATGAATCAATCGAAAAATGATATGCGTAAAATGTGCAAATGTAATTTACATGCATGAGGAAGTAGAGTATAATAATACCTGTAAGAGATAAACGGAAGGTAAAAGAAATATATTAGTTTATACTTCCGTTATATTCGGTCTTAAATCCGGTCCTCATGACTGGATGCAGAAATAAGTGTTAGGCTTATAATTTAAACTATTTGGAGGTATGTATTATGGCAAAAGGTAAAGTTTCCCCGGAGTTGATTGAACAGTTCAAACAGATCGTCGGCGAAAAGTATGTTTATACGGACAAAGATAAACTCGAACCGTATTCCCATGACGAAGTAACGGACCCCCATTACATGAAAGAACCGCAGGTCGTCGTTCTTCCGGCTACTACTGAAGAAGTTTCTAAAGTCGTTAAGCTCTGCTATGAAAACGATACGGTAATGGTTCCTCGTGCAGCTGGTACGGGCTTGGCAGCTGGTGCTGTTGCTACTTTCGGCGGCGTCATCATCTCCATTGAACGTATGAACAAAATCCTCGAAATCGATAAAGACAACATGGTTTGTGTTTCCGAAGCTGGCGTTACGACGTCTGTCCTCCAGGAAGCAGTCCAGAAGGAAGGCCTCTTCTACGGCGGCGACCCCTGCAGTGGGGACTCCTGCTTCATCAGTGGTAACGTTGCAACCAACGCTGGTGGTAACCGCGCTGTTAAATATGGCGTAACTCGTGACCAGGTCATGGGCATGGAAGTCGTTACTCCGACGGGCGAAGTCGTAACACTCGGCGGTAAATTCCGTAAGAACGCTACGGGCTACATGCTGATGCACCTCTTCATCGGTTCTGAAGGTACCCTCGGTATCATCACTAAAGTTTACCTCAAATTGGTTGCTCTTCCGAAATACCAGCAGGACCTCCTGGTCGTATTCGACAACCTCGACGACGCTATCGCTTTGACACCGAAAGTCATGAACGCCGGTATCACTCCGGTCTGCGTAGAATTTATGGATAACGCTTCCATCAAACAGGTCGAAATCTTCCTCGATGAAAAACTGCCGAAATCTGATGTTGGTAACTACATCATCATCCAGATCGCTGGCGACAACGAAGACGTCCTCATGGATCAGTGCGAAAAAATCGTTGAACTCGCTGAAGAAAACAACGCTATCGACTCCTTGGTCGCTGACCCGGCTGTTATTTGGAAATCCCGTAAAGCTTACCTCGAAGCTGACCGCGCTCGCAGCTTAGTCTTCTCCATGGAAGATATCGTTGTACCGATGACGGAAATCCCGGGTGCTGTACAGCAGATTTCCCGCCTCTCCGAAAAATACAACGTCGCTATGCACTGCGCTGGCCACTGCGGTGACGGCAACGTCCATATCGATATCTTGAAAGATGACCGTACTCAGGAAGAATGGGAAGAAATGCTTCCGAAGATCCAGGGCGAAATCTACGCTCTCGTTTACCAGCTCGGCGGCCGCCTCTCCGGCGAACACGGCATTGGCTACAAACGTGAAGCCCTTCTTGAAAAATACACCGATCCGGTTGAACTCAAGATGATGAAAGCTGTCAAGAAAGCACTGGATCCGAAGAACATCATGAATCCGGGCAAAGTTGTCAGCATCAACGACGAAGTTCCTGTCGAAGAATAATTCACAGTTACATACTAAAGGAAATGGGCAAGGTGCAAGGCTTTGCCCTTTCTTCTTTTTACCATTCTAAAACGAAATGTTTCTACAACCTCAAGCTATTCTCGAAAAATCATATAAATAGCAGTGAACCAAGAAAGGATGTGCATCATGCATACATTTAATTTACCCTTTGGCAAAGAAAAAATTAAACTCGAACTGCCGGAAGAACAGGTTGCCGGCGTCCTCGTTTCCCACGCTCACGAATATAAAGCGCCGAAATCAGAAGCGGAACTCGTCGCCGATGCCCTGGCCAATCCGATTGGCAGCCCGAAACTGAGTGATTTGGCCAAGGGGAAGAAGAATTGCGTCATCATTTCCAGTGACCATACCCGCCCGGTACCGAGCCATGTCATCATGCCTCAGCTCCTGGCAGAACTGCGCAAAGGGAACCCGGATATCGACATTACCATCCTCATCGCAACGGGTATGCACCGGGCTACGACGAAGGAAGAATTGATCGCTAAATACGGCAAGGAAATTGCGGAACATGAAAAATTCGTCATCCATGTCAGCCGCAACGACGAAGACATGGTCAGCGTCGGCACGTTGCCATCTGGTGGGGACTGCCGCATCAACAAGGTGGCAGCTAATGCTGACCTGCTCATTTCCGAAGGCTTCATTGAACCGCATTTCTTCGCCGGCATGTCTGGCGGCCGTAAATCCGTCCTGCCTGGCATTGCCAGCAAGGTCACAGTCCTGGCCAACCATTGCTCGGAATTTATCAACAGCCTCATGCCCGCACGGGGATTCTGCAGGGCAACCCCATCCATGAAGACATGCTCTATGCTGCCAAAGCAGCTAAATTGGCCTTCATCTGCAACGTCGTCATCGACGCCGACAAGAAAGTCATCGCTGCCTTCGCCGGCGACCGTGAAAAAGCCCATTATGCAGGGGCTGATTTTGAAATGAAACTGGCCGGCGTCAAACCGGTACCGGCAGACATCGTCATCACGACCAATGGCGGCTACCCGTTGGACCAGAACATTTACCAGTCCGTCAAAGGCATGACCGCTGCTGAAGCGACCTGCAAAGAAGGCGGCGTCATCATCGACGTCTCGTCCTGCTCTGACGGTCACGGCGGTGAAGATTTCTACAACAACCTGAAAAATGCCGAATCCATCCAGAAAGCCATGGACGAAATCCTGGCCCGCGGCCGCAATGAAACCGTCTTCGACCAGTGGGAAGCTCAGATCCTCATGCGGATGCTCTTGAAATTCACCATCATCATGGTCACTGAAGCCCCGCAGCAGATGGTCGAAGACATGCACATGAAATACGTTGCTTCCGTCGACGACGCTCTGGCCATGGCCAAAGAAGTCTGGCGAAAAAGGGCATTACCGACCCGAAAATCACAGTCATCCCCGACGGCGTATCGGTCATCGTGAAATAGTTGGGTTTGATGTGAAATGTTTGATGTTTGATGTAAAAAAATTTAAATAAAAAACATCATACATCAAACGTCATACATCAAACAGAAAAATAGGGTACCGCTTGCGGTGCCCTATTTTTCTTGCTATCCCTCCATAATTATCCTATAATAGGGGAGATGTAAATTTGTCTTAACGCATAAGGAGGACTTACCTTGGAAGGGTTAGAATCGACGCTTGTCTTTGATGTTACTATGATTTTGCAGGTCGTGCTCATCGACTTGGCTTTGGGTGGGGATAATTCCATTGTCATCGGTATGGCAGCCAAGAATTTGCCCAAGCATTTGCAGAAGCGGGCTATTTTGTACGGGACGGGCGGGGCTATCTGTCTGCGTTTCATCATGGCCTTCATCGTATCCTGGTTGTTCCAGATTCCCTTCTTAAAGACTGTCGGGGCCATCTTGCTGGTCCTCATCGGCATCAAGCTCATCGGCGCCGACGATCAGGAAGAAGATGTCCACGTCGAAGCCAAGGATTCCCTGTGGGCAGCGGTGAGGACCATCATCATGGCCGACGCCCTCATGAGCCTGGATAACGTCCTGGGCATCGTCGGCGTCACTAACAACCATTGGGGCCTGCTCATGTTCGGCATGTTCATTTCCGTGCCGATCATCGTCTTTGGCAGCACGATCGTCGTCAAGGTCATGAACCGCTTTCCCATCCTCATCTATATCGGCGGGGCTATCCTCGGCTGGGCTTCGGGCGGCATGATGGCGACGGACCATTACCTGGCTCAGTACGTCAGCCTGGCCGCGGAAAATCCGACGGAACTGAAGGTCATCCTGCTGGTCATCACTATTGCCGGCGGCTTTTTGTGGAAACATATCCATAAAAATAAAGAAGTTGTGGCCTGACACGAGAAAAAAAGCTTGACTTTTTTCTCCAATATGGTATTATATACAAGTCAGGTAACGGGGCGTAGCGCAGTTTGGTAGCGCGCTTGGTTCGGGACTAAGAGTCGCAGGTTCAAATCCTGTCGCCCCGACCATATTTTTACACATTGGATGTCGATCCCGAGGACATCAAACAACTGCATAATCAAACAATGTGTAAGCCATGGAGAGCTGTCCGAGTGGCTGAAGGAGCATGATTGGAAATCATGTATAGGGCGAACGCTCTATCGTGGGTTCAAATCCCACGCTCTCCGCCATACTGTAAAAAGGACTATCTCATGAAGCATCTGCCATCATGAGATAGTCCTTTTTTATTTTTTCAACCCCTGGATGCCATGGTAAATGAGACGCAGCAGCATAGCCTGAATCTGGAACCATGATTCGTCTTTTTTCCATTTATGATGCTGGTTGATGGTAAAAAAACCGCTGACCAGGAATAAGTAGAGATTTTCCGCTAATGTTGCATCAATCTGAAGTTGATTTTGTAAAAATGAAATCATTTGAGTTTTTTCATGTGTGAAAATATATTCTAAGATGTAAGGCCCTAAGGTCTTATCTGAAAAGAGTGCTTGGTAACAAGGGGAATCTGCGATGCGTTGACAGACGGGCAGCATAGTATAGTTATTCTTGATGAAAGAGGCACTTTCATTTGATTGACTGGCTTGGTAAAGAAAATCGGCCAAGGATTTATCAGGATTTGTATTTTCGGATGAATGCAGCGCTTCCTCAAGGATGGCGTCTAACAAGGCATAGATATCCATATAATGCAAGTAGAACGTAGCCCGTGTAATTTCCGCCTTTTTGCAGATAGCCGTGACTGTGACTTTCGGAAAGGGATACTTTTGGAGCAGTTCCAAAAAAGATTGCTTGATAACAGAACGCGTATAGCGGGTGCGACGATCTAACTTTTGCGTCATGAAGGATACCTCCTTACTTTCTAGACAATTTGGGAGATGTGTCCATTATCAGACACTTCCTCGAAGGTGACTGTTGAATGTTTTCTTGCGTTTAACCTGATTCTGCAAGAAGTCTCCCGCCTCTTTAGGCGGTGAGATGAATTGCAGGTTTTCTGAGGCTCGATGCCATCAGAAAAACAATAGACTTCACAAGTTGATTTGCAGTATAATCAGTAGTAAGAGTGAAAGTATATAGAAAGTCAAGGCAGGTGATGATAGTGAAATAAGGCATACCGACG
>ENA-OQBT01000955-OQBT01000955.1-human-gut-metagenome-genome-assembly--contig:-NODE-955-length-14097-cov-1.472369_pt1 | contig 14097 bp, 19 predicted proteins | sample MGYA00242749_ERZ504557 | MGnify/ENA primary metagenome ERZ504557 (study PRJEB26092, sample SAMD00036243) | human gut metagenome | host: Homo sapiens | study: EMG produced TPA metagenomics assembly of... | reverse complement strand
GGTACAGTACTGCTTCATCCAGTATATCAGCAGGTGTATGTAATAAACTCATCATCGAATGGGAAAAACAAAAGCCAAATATACCCAGAAGTACGCTTAGAATCAGGAAGCTGATCAATGATTGTTGACACGATTGTTTTCATTTTACTATAATCTCTGGCTCCAAAATAACGGCTCACGAGCACTCCTGCACCTACACCGGCACCCAATGCTATACAAATGAAGACATTCGTAAGTGCAGCGCAGGCACCGACTGCCGCCAGTGCAGACGAACCAACAAACTGACCTACGATAATGGAATCAGCCATATTATATACTTGTTGAAAAAAGCTGCCCAAAATCATAGGCATTGCAAAAACAGTTAATGCTTTAAGAGGCGCATCTGTAATTAAATATTCATCTTTTGACATTCTCCAGTTTCTCCTACTGTTTATTTTTTTCGTACTTCCTCAATTCCTCCAGTGCCTCTCCACCCATAGGATACAAAGTCACAATATTAAAAATCGTCATAAGTCCGATTCCCACATCGCCAAGATCCCATACAATATGATAAGCCGCAATTCCTCCGATAAAGAGCATCACAAGTGCGAGGATTTTATATGCTGTCTGCCAGCACCACTTATCCCCTAAAAGATATGCCACATTTCCTCTTGCATAAAACAGGATTCCAAGAAACGTTGAAAAGCTGAAAAGGAACAACGTAACCGCAATAAAGATCACGCCAAATTTACCGAGATGATAATTCATTGCTGTCTGCAAAAGCTCCATTCCTTCCAGTCCTGCTATCATCTTTTCCGGCACAAGAAGCATGATCATCGCCGTACAGCTGCAGATCAAAATTGTATCTATAAATACACCCAATGCCTGTATAAATCCTGCTTTTACAGGCGTATCACATTCTGCAGCCGCAGCTGCGCATGGTGCTGATCCCGAACCCGCTTCGTTGGAAAATAACCCTCTTTTTACACCATTCATAAGAACTGCTCCGAACCCTCCGGCTGCTGCCTGACGGATTCCAAACGCTTCCTGGATAATCCGCTCAAATACACCCGGAAGGCTTCGGATATTCAATAAGATAATGACTATCGTAATCACAAAATAGCAGACTGCATGATTGGAACCAGAATATCCAACACCTTTACTGTGGCATTTTTTCGCAGTACGATCACTGCCGCAACGGCTACCAGAATCACCGTCGTAAAAATTGGCGGAATCCCAAATGCATTTTCAAAAGAAGATGCAACCGAATTACTGATCACCTGACTGATCCCTGCCCAGCAGATAAGCCCTGAGATTGCAAAGAGCACCGCAATACAGACATGTTTCTTTGTCTTTCCTGTCCGTCTCTCTACATAATGATGCATATAATATGCCGGACCTCCGCGGTAGCCTCCGTAAAGCGGATCTTTTTTCTTTATAAAGCTGTGCAAGTGTTGCTCGATAAACGCAGTTGAAGAACCGATAACTGCTGTGATCCACATCCAGAATACCGCACCGGCACCACCTGCGGAAACGGCAGCGACTACTCCTACCAGATTTCCCATTCCGACTCTTGTTGCAGTTGAGACGATCAGTGTCTGAAAAAGTCGACAGACTGCCATCTTCCTTCTTTTTCCCGGTAAGTGCGCGAACCATATCGCCAAAAAGACGAATCGGCAAAAATCTTGTTCTGATCGTAAAATAGATTCCTGTGGGAATCAGCAAAATAATAAGCAGTGACACACCAAAAGAGGAGCCTCCCGGAAGTGGTATCCTTAAAAGATCTCCCCATAAAAATTGGTATACTGCCTGAATCCATGTAGTTAGCATTTCTCTTGTTTCCTTTTCTTTAAATTATTGTTCTCATTTATCTTATCACAAAGCTATTCTTTAAAATACAAAAAACACGGAAATATTCCGTGTTTTGTATTTACATCCTCTTTTTAGATTATTCTCCCCAGCGAAGTCCTTTTCCGGCTTCTACTGCCTTATCATAAATCACCTTTGCTGCCACCAGATCCTGCGCAGCAACTCCTACGGTTTCATATACGATAATTTCTTCGTCATTTTCACGTCCTTTGATCTTTCCATTGATCACATCTCCAAGACTTCCAAGCACATCCTCTTCTGTAATGATTCCCTCTGCAATCGGAATCAGAAGATCCCCCGTCTCTGAAAGCGCCGCCTCTTTTGAATCACAGATAATCTTAGATGCTCTCGGCAGAACAGCCGGATCCAGCTCATGCTTATGGGGCTCATAAGTACCTACGCAGCTGATGGTTGCACCGGCTTTTACCTTTGTTCCGTCAAATACCGGTTTTGCGGAAGGAGTCACTGTGATAATAAGATCTGCATCTTCGATACAGTCATCTGAATCCTTGGCCGGTATGATTTTTGCACCGTATTTAGCCAGTCCCTTCTGCATTTCTTCGGCAAATGCTTTGCATCTTTCTTCATTCAGGTCAAAGATCTTTACTTCTTCCAGCTTTCTTGCTGCGAGCATTGCCTCAAGTTGAGCTGCTGCCTGTCCCCCTGTACCGATCATTGCACCTTTTTTACATTCCTTTTTTCCAAGCAGATCAAATGCTGCACCGGAAGAGGCCCCCGTACGAAGCTGTGTCACATAAGTTCCATCCAGCATCGCGATCACATATCCCGTCTTTCCGTCGATCAGCATGGTCTGCGCCGGTGATGTCATCAGATTGTTATCGATATTGTGTGGAAAAATGTTGATCACCTTCATGGCTGCTGCATCTAATTCCGGAGCATAGGCCGGCATAAACAGAAATGCGCCGTCATATTTTCCATTGATGACTGTACGAAGCGGTGTATCTACCGTACCATCGACAACCATCTTAAATGCCTGCTTGTCCGCCTCGATCATATCTTTCATTGTAATTACACTTTTAATATCCTCTTTTGAAAGCAATAACATACCCGTTCTCTCCTTATCCATACCAATACTTTTATTCGTGATGATATCCGTAGTCTGCATCCAGTGCCCATGGCTGCATTGCACCGCCTTCTTCTGCCGGTCTGCAGTTCTGTGCGTAAATATTTAAAACACCCTTCTGCTGCTTAAGCGGCGGACGTACCCAGGATTTTCTTCTTTCTGCTAAAATCTCATCGGATACGAGAAGATTGACGGTTCCCCCTGCAATGTCCATCTCAATTTCATCACCATTTTCGATCAAAGCGATCACACCGCCGTCATAAGCTTCCGGAGAAACATGTCCGACGATTGCTCCGTAGTTGAATCCGGAGAAACGCGCGTCTGTGATAAGCCCGACCTTTTTATCAAGTCCAAGTCCGATCAGCGCATCGATACTAAGCATCAGCTCTTTCATACCCGGTGCTCCTTTACAGCCTTCATAGCGGATAACAAGAATGTCCCCCGCAACAATCTCGCCTGCCATAATGCTCTATATGCATCCTGATCGCATTCATACACTTTTGCCGCACCTTTGATGTATTTACTTCTTCATATACTGCTGTCGGACGTACGATCGCCCCTGCCGGAGAAATATTTCCCCGCATGATTTTAAGTCCCGGTTCTTTTGCTACAGGATCTTCCAGCGAATGAATGACTTTATTTGGCGCGCTTTTCACAGAATCGAGGAGTTCACCCCAAGTTGTATCCCCGTAAATCGTCGGCGCATCGGTATGGATTTTACCGGCAAGCTGCTTCATGACCTGCTTTACACCGCCGGCATAATGAAAATCTACAACTGTATACGGTCCGCTTGGAATCACTGCATTGATGCAGTAAATTTCTTTCGCATACTTTTCAAAATCTGCCAGTGTAAGCTTGATACCAAGTTCATATGCGTATGCCAGGATATGCAGTACCGCATTGGTTGATCCTGCAACTGCCATATCAAACATGATCGCATTTTCCAGAACATCTTTGGTGATCAGATCTTTTGGTGTCTTTCCGGACCTGGCAAGCTGTACCATGTATTTTCCTGCTGTTCTTGCAGCACGAAGTCTTGCATTATCTGATGCAGGAATCGTAGATGTTCCCGGCATAACAAGGTTCAATACCTCACCTAACATCTGCATCGTGTTGGCTGTTCCCATGGACGGGCAGGCACCGAATGACGGGCAGACGCTTTCTTCCATTTCAAATAACTCAGCTTCGGAAGCACCTGAGAATCTTGCCGCATCCAGATCTGCCTCTACAACTGTCTTACCACAGTAATTTCCGGCCTGCATTGATCCCCCGGTCACTACCAGAGCCGGAATATCCAGTCTGCACGCTGCCAGATAACATCCGGCAATGATCAGATCACAGGATGCCACACAGCAGATCGCATCGAAATTATGTATTCTGGATACAAATTCGATGGACATTGCCACGATATCTCTTCCTACCTGCTCATACTTCATCTCATCCGCACCATTTGCCACATTTCCGCAAGTACGCCGGGATTCCGAATTCTACCGGGATTCCTCCTGCTGCCCAGATTCCCTCTTTTACAGCTTCTGTCACCTGGCGAAGATGCGCAGTTCCGGGAGAACCTGCCATGTAAGAATTCGGTATTCCGATATGCGGTTTCTGACGGATATCTTCATCCGAATATCCTGCCGCCTTCATCATAACACGGCGGTGTGCCGCTTCTGTTCCGTTCCAGTAATTGTATCCCATTATTCTTCTCCTTTAATTCATGATACACTTAAACTCCTTTGAATTTCATTCCCCTGTTCTATGCTATTCCAGTTTCCGGTCATTGAAAAGTCTGTAAAACTGATATCAGACTTCACTTTTCTTAATACATTGTTAACTCTTTGATTTGCGCTTATATTTTCACTTTTTCTTATGTTTGATTTTAAAAAAATTTATAATTAAAATCCCACAGATATTGATTATCTTCCTTATATTAAGTAAGATAGTAAAAGAGCATTGTTTATCAACACCACGGGAGGTTCATCATGTCTAAATACGATGTGATTCTTGATGTCTATGAGAATCAAGAGCATCTCAAAAGTCTGCTCAAAAACACAACTACACACAGTCAGCTGTCAGCCAGATATCCGCAATTATGAAAAAGAGATTGGTCTTAAGCTGTTCAAAGCGTTCAAAAAACGGAATGGAAGCACTTCCCGGAACAGAACCCATCTTTGAAGAACTTATGCATATCCGCTCCGCCAATACACGGATCGATCAGATCGTCTCAAATATCAACAATCTGGACAGTGGTTTTATCCGCATCGGAACGGTGCAGAGCATTGCCTATAACTGGCTCCCCGGAGTACTGAAAAATTTTTCTGCCGAATACCCGAATATCACCTTTCGGCTCTATGTTGACGGATTTCAGAACCTGACGGAAAAGCTTCGCAAAAAAGAACTGGACTGTATCTTTGTTTCGCAATATGTCGCAAAGGATTTCCCAAATCTGCCTGTCGGCACCGACGAACTGGTTCTGGTTACTTCCCTGGACCATCCTCTTGCCGATCAGCTGACGGTATCTTTTGCCGATATTGACGGACAGGATTTTGTTCTCTCCGCCGATGATTTTGATTATGAAACCGGAAAATTATTCCGATTAAACCATATCACGCCTAACGTAAGATTTCGGATCAATGAAGACTATACCGCGATTAAAATGGTGGAACAGGGCTTTGGCATCACTGTACTTCCCAAACTTCTGCTTCATAATATTCCCTTCAACGTCTGTGTCCGTTCCTTTACCGAACACTTCCGCAGGAATCTGTCCGTAGCCTATCTGGATACACCTGAACTCTCTCCTGCACTTGATAAGTTTCTTACCTTTGTCACCAAATGGGCCAAAGAATGTAAGCTGATCTGATTTCCTGTCACGTACAAAACGGCACAAAGTTCTTCTATGACTTTGTACCGTTTCTGCGCGTAACTTTATTTTGTTTATTTTCTCAGACCATCTCTGAGCGCATCCAGATTATTTCTCTATAATTCCGTATTTATAACCACTTTCTTTCATTAATTCAAGGTATGGTTTCGGATCAAAATATTCCGGTGCATAGACCCCAGCTTCTTTCCAGATTCCTCTTCCGATCAGCTCCAGTGCAAGTGCTGCTCCAAATCCTGTCTGGGCGGTAACAGCCTGGGTTCCCCATCTTTCGATAGACTCCTGATTATCAAATGGCTGATACAGGAAGTATTCTTTTTCCTTTCCGTCTTTCTTTCCGATACACTGTACTCCGACCAGCATTTTTCCGGTCATCTCATCTCCGATATCTTTTGGCTGCGGTGCACAGGCTGCAACCACATCTCTTGGAACTACCTTCACATCCCCTACCTGCACCGGCTTGATACTGCGAAGTCCCAGCTTATCCAGCACCTTAAGTGCCGTGATCAGATTCTCATCAAGACTGATCTTGAAGGTTGCCTTTTTCAATCCATACTGGCTTAAGTAGCGTGCCATCGTCACAACTTCCTCATGCTCTACCTTTACCAGGGTATTTTTTCCTACTCCTTCCGGCATCTCATAGACTTCCTGCCCTGCAAATGCTTTTTCTACGATAAATCCGCCCTTCTCCTTATCATACTCAACATTCGGGTTCATTACCTCATCCAGCACGGTCCACACGTTGAATCCAAACATAATGTCATCCGGATCTGCACCCGGAACAGACAGATTTCCGCCGTCTTTTACATGAACTTCTGTTATTTCATCCAAAAGCTCTGTCGCCGCGTATTTTGCAAATACATTTACAACACCCGGATCGATTCCCATACAGATCACAGCCATATTCCCCTGTTTCTTCCAGGCTTCATGACGGTCAAAATTGTATTTTGTCATCGGTTCAGTATAGCTGTTCTCAATACCAAGTCCGTAAGCCGGATTTTCCATCGGAACCGACCAGGTTCCCATGCTTCCGTAATCTGCACCCGTTTTAAATGCAGCGTCAAAAATCATATTACTTGCAAAAGGTGGTGCTGCATCCATCACAAAATCAATCTTATGCTCCCGGATCAGTTCTGCCATTTTCTCTGTATTTGTTCGCATCAATCTTAGAAGCTTCAAAACGGGAATCCCCCTTCATCATACCGACAACTTCCTCTGCCCTTTTCAGATCATAGTCGCAGACCAGCACATATTTCAGCCATTCTCCCTTTTGGTCTCTCCACTGCATTACTTTTAAAATACTTTCACCGACAGCACCGGCTCCTACAAGCATCATTCTCATCTTTTTTTCCTCCAGCTTTTCTTTTTCTTCTGTCAAATTTTATTCAAAAAATGCCCTTTCCCTTCTTCCTCGGATAATACTTCTGTATGCCACCACGTACTGCCTGCTAACAGTCTCATCTCATATTAGTGCCCATATAAAAAGGGCAGAAAAAAACAGATACACGAAAAAAATCGTTCATCTGTTTTCTCTGTCCTTTTTACCAGTTGGTTCTAGCCTCGTAGGTGGTGCTTTCTTTGCACACTCTCCAAAGATTCGTCAGGTCGCCTTCCTTTTTGCCTGTCAGTTTCCACGAAAGGAAGATGTTACCTTACGCTTTGCCTTCTTCGGCCCCTTGCGGTGTCTAGGACGTCCTCATCCGACATATTCTTGATAAATTTAAGTTTACCCTTTTTTATCTGTCCGGTCAAATCTTTTATTTCTTTCCTCCGAAAATAGCCCCCATAAAACGAACATAAGTATAAACAACAAGTGCTGCTGCAATAATTGTCTCGACCAGAACTACATACTGAAGAAATGGCATTGGATGTCCCATATTTGCTGCACATGCCATAGTTTGTTTAGTTGCGATCGCACTGATAACAAATGGGAATGTGAAGGCTGCATAGCTTGGGAAGAATGGCATCTTCAGATATCCCACTGCTTTTACCAGGCAAAAATATAAATAACCGTTGCAACTACAAACATTGCCATCAGGAAACCGTATGATTTCGGTGTTACGGACTGTACATAACCTGCAATACACAGGCTGGTCGGTGCTGCGTAGATACAGATCAGCGGTTTTGCCGGATCCGGCACTTCTTTAAACTTCACATAACGATAGGTTACAAGTACAAGAAGTACGATCAGTGTTACAAATCCAAACCAGAATGCTGCGGTTCCGATTCCAAGTTGCTCATAAGCCGGTGCTGTAACAGCCGCTACAGCAATTCCTACATATACAATATAATAGCTTGCAAATAACTTTTGGCATTCTGAAGTTTCAGAACAAACTTCACCGTAAAGTATATGATCAGAATGATGTGAAGAATGATTGCCAGAAGCCATATGTAATAAGCTGCCTTTCCGATAAACGGTTTTACATAAGTGCTGAGAATCATAAGTGCCATCGGAAACGTTCCTGATACGCTTGCCATGATCGGATTTCCCATATCTTCTTTCACTGCTCCTGGGAACATGATCAGCTTCAAAAGCACCAGTATCAGAAGAAATGCTGCGAATATACCGCATACATAACGGATTCCTTCTGAATAGCTCTGAAGTAAATTTCCAAGTGCTGCCGCGCCAAGCATGACTCCGCAAAGCGGAATCGGTACTTTCTTAATTACGTCTTTCATTGTTTCTTTCCCTTTCTCTCATCAAGTGGCTGTCGTTACCACTTTATTTAGATATCTGCAATTTTTCTTCTTTCGCACGGTTCATCAATTTCATCCAGATTCTTGATACCAAGCTCACGACAGACGATCTGCGCTACCTTCCATGCACAAAGTCCTGTAAAATAGATACACTGTTCTTTGTGTTCACCCTGTCCCATATTGAATTCCTTTGTAAGAACTCTGCAGCAGATTGCATTTTTACCATTTGCCTTCTTGAACCAGTCATGAAGCTCGTGCGTAAGCTCCATAACATTTGATACTCTTCGGGTTGGTCGGTCCATCCTGTTCGGTACGGACCGAAGAACATTCCAAGTGCAAGAATTCCTCCGTTAAATGCACCGCAGACACATCCTGATTTTCCTGCTCCTACTGCCATTCCGGATGCCATAGCTACAACCTCTTTCGGCACATCCAGTTTGAATTCATCGCGGATCGTGCTGACCAGAGCTTCACAGCAGTAATATCCATCTTTAAAACATTTCTCTGCCTTTCTCTGCACCTCTCTTGGACTGATTTCTGTTACCCCAATATTCATTTTCAAATCCTCCTGTAAAAAATATATTTGTGCCAGCACGATTATTTGTATATTTTGCCAGCATCCATGTATTACCATTATATTCTTTTATACATTTTATTCAAATTTAATTTTTCTATAAATATTCCATTATTATAGTCATCATCTATTTCCATGGAATTGTAGACAAAAAGGCACAAACTATACTCCGCTTTTTCATGCATTCTGTATAATTTGTGACTTACCTGCAACTTTTCGTTACTACTTATCAACTTTTTTCTTATCGTGTAATCTCTCCTGAGCGTATCTTTTGCAGCCATTCCTGTACGTGTTTCCGGAAACACTGCACGCCTGTGCGATCATCAGAAATATTTTCAAATCATGAATATCCATCTATTTTCTCCCTCTTTTACTCATATTTCTATTATAACACACTTCGTTTGTTTTTCCTAACCACCCATTCAACACTTTTAACCGAAAATTAAATCCAGTTACAGTCTCCACCGGTAATTGCAAGACTCAGAAGTCCATCCATTTTCTCTACTTCTTCTTCACCGATGATCTTTTCCAGTAATTCTGCCGTGTCCAGAGTATCTTCCATGGATTCGTCTGGTCCGATCTCATAGTCGATCTCTGCCTCACATTCCGGACATGAGATCCAGTTCATTGTCTGTAAGGATAAGAAACGGTTTCCACATTTTTTACATTCATAAAATCCACACTCTTTTGTGCCATCTGGTACGTAGTACATCGTATTTTAACTTCCTCTCCACATTTTAGTTTTTATATACAAAACATTCTCTCTTTTGTATGATCTTCCACTGCCTAGTATACACTATCTGACATATAAAAGTATAGTGTTATCCAGTTCATGCCCCAAGAAAAAAAAAGGACCATTTCCCATTTCTCAGGGAAACAGTCCTTTCACTTATCTTCAATTATTCTTCGACTTTCACCGGATTGGTCACACTTACCTTATGATCATACCAGACTCCTTTTTTTCCGAGCAGAGCCACATCAAATTCTTTATCCCAGTTCAGGAACCGGAATATCAAATCCATAAACTTCTTCTGTTGCACCGTCGCTATAGGTTACCGTATCTGTTGTAGGTTCCAGAAGTTCTGCACCATCTTTCTGTGCATCTTCGGATGTTCCTTCAAACAGGTTGACGATCTTCTTAGAAACCAGGCTGACATGGATCGTCATTTTCCCGTCTTTTACTGTGAAGTGTTCCTTTCCGTCATTCGCTTCATTTACATGAAACATTCCGCTGTCAGTCTTGAACTCTGCTGTGTAGGTTCCGTCTTCAAGCTCACACTCTGTCTGTTCCTCTGTTTCCTCTTCTTTAGCAGAAGAGCTTTCTGCTGTCTTTGCTTTCGTATCTGATGTGTCTGATTTTGCACCGCATCCGCTCATCATTCCCACTGCCATTACAGCAGATAATACCAATACTAACATTTCTTTTTCATCTTATAAATCCCTCTTTTTTTATTTATTCTGCATCAATTGCAGCCTGTGTATGTGCCACATAAAGCTGCTGGATCGCATCGATCTCACCAAGACCTGCAATCTGTGTATCAATACTGTCAAATACTCCGGATGCTTCAAACTGGCTCTTCCAAGAATCGTCATCATCGCCTGCCATATCGTTGTTTGCATGATCTCCTGCTACAACCATCAGTGGACGAAGGATTACTTTCTTGTATCCTGCATTTTTGAGCTTTTCAATTACTGCTTCACAAGCGGTATCTTCCGGTTCGCCTTCTACGGTTCCGATAAATACATTCTCATAACCAAGCTGTTCCATCTGTGTCTGCATCTGTGAATAGCTGATCTTTGCTGTATGAGAAGTTCCATGTCCCATAAATACAAATGCGGTTCCCTCTTCTTTTGCCGCATCCAGGCTGTCAAATCCAGCTGTCTTTACAGCTTCTGCTGTAATTGCTTCTGCAACAGCTGCTTTATCCTCATTGATCGCTGTTTCATCCGCTCCGACTTCACCGAGAAGTGGTTCTGCAATTTTTACAGATTCAAATTTATCTTTGTAGTTCTCAACTGCTTCTGTCAGTTCATCATACTCGGCACCATGCATCAGATGTGTCGGCTGTACGACCAGGTTCTTAACCCCGTTGTCGACTGCTCTTTCCAGTGCCTGATCCATATTGTCGATCTTCTCATCATCACGGGCCTGTACATGGTTGATGATGATCTGTGCTGTAAATGCTCTTCTTACAGACCAGTCCGGATATGCTGCCTGAAGTGCTTTTTCCACACCACCGATATCCTCTGCACGGCTGTCATTAAAAGATGTACCAAAGCTTACAACCAGAATTTCATTTTCTCCGATGTTATCTTCGTTCAGCGGATCATCTTTCGATGCATCGCCTGTATCCCTTCCAAAATAATCCGGATCAGCGTTCTCGCCTTCTACCAGTTCTTTCTGTGCATCAGTAAGCTTATCCCAGGCTTCTTTTGCAGCCTTACACTGTTCATCTGTCTTGTCTGTTCTTTCCTGCACATAAATGTCATCGATCAGCTTTGCCACTTTGTCTGCTGCCTCCTGATCGCTGTCTTCGGATGTTTCTTCTGTCTTTGTAGAAGAAGTGTCCTCTGTCTTCTTGCTTCCACATCCAGTCATCATAGACACCGAAGTGCTGTTGCCAGTAATGCTACTAATACTCGTTTCTTCATCTTGATCCTCCCTGACTTTTTTGTCATACTTTCAGGAATCGGAATGATATTCATTACACTTTACAGCATATTTTTTGTAAACAAAAAAATCCCCCGTATCTAAATTTAACGAGGCGTACAAAAAAGAAACTGACATTTTGCCCTCGCAAAATCAGTCTGAAGTTTCTATCTTTCGTACTGCCAGTTACTCGTGGCATGAACTTTCCGTTCCTGTACTGCGAAAGGCAGGTCTCCCGACTGATTGCTCAGACGCTTGTGGCTTTCCTTCCCGGTCTCCCAGTGGTATGACAGCCTAAGCTTGCAAATTACGGTGACGAGTTCATACAGGACTTGCACCTGTTTCCCTTTTCACCAATCCAGACATTCCGTCTGATTGACACCTTACGCATCTGTATTTATTTTTCTAAACAAGCCTATTCTAGCACAGGCGTATGAATAGTGTCAAGAAAGGCTTGTCTGCTTCAGCACCGGCATCCGGAAAATCTGCACGATCAGCGGAATCACCATAACAAACCACACAATCGGCTCCGCAATGATAACCCCCGTGTATCCAAGATGTGGAACCAGTGTAAATGCGATTACAATTTTTCCAAGCATCTCAAGTGTACTTGATACGATCGGTGTAATATGGTCATCCAGTCCCTGCATGGCATTTCGCACAATGCAGATTACTGCTGTTACATAATAAAACAATGTATCAAATTTCAGATATCTGGTCGCATTTAAGATCACATTTTCATTATGTGTACCTGTTACCAGATAGACCAGTTTATCTCCAATCGTGTAGCTTGCCACGATCACAAGTGTACACCAGATACAAGTATAGAAAATCGCAAGCCAGATCCCTTTTTTGATCCGGTCGATCTTTCCTGCTCCAAGGTTCTGTCCACAGTAGGTCGCCATCGTATTTCCAAATACTGTAAACATAATCATGAACATTTCAGTCAGCTTCCGGGCCGCTGTCTGTGCTACGATATAATCATTTCCAAGTTTATTGATCGCTGTCTGAAGCGTCAGGGAACCGATATTGATCAGAGAACTCATGAATCCCATGGACATTCCCGCACCCAGCATATTTTTCACCATAACCGGATTCGGATCTTTGAAATCTTCCCGGCTAAGTCTTAACAGTTCATATCTCTTTACCATATAAATCCAGCACACAACAAACGCGATTGCCTGTGCCAGTACCGTTGCGATCGCAGCTCCCCGCACTCCGCTTTTCAGCACCTACGACAAAAAGCAGAATCCCCAACAATATTCAGTGCAACTGAGATTGCCAGGATCACAAGTGGCGTCACGGTATCTCCGAGTGACCGGAGTGCAGCCGCGCAGGCATCATAGAGAAATGTCGCCACAAGCCCTGCAATGATCACGAAAATATAGCTTTTTGCCGTTGCCATCAGATCTGACGGAACATTCAGTATATTTAAGATCGGCTGTAAAAATAACAATCCGAACACCGTAAAAAATATTGCAATTCCTGTACCCATGGTCAGCGACATTGCGAATGATTTCTTCACATTTTTATAATCCTTTGCACCGAATTTCTGTGCAATAATAATCGCGAATCCCCCCGAAAGTCCCTGCAAGAATCCAATGATCAGATTACTTAAGGTTGTGGTCGCGCCGACAGCCGCCAGCGCATCCTCTCCCAGGAAAGTTCCGACAATTCTGGTATCCACAAGACTGTATGTAAGCTGCAGAAGATTTGCGAAAAAGATCGGCAGCGCAAAAGCCAGAATCAGCGTGGACGGTTTTCCTTTTGTTAGATCTTTCATATTTTATTTTTCTTTCTGTCTAATTTTTCTTGTCCATCAATCCGAACTGTATCGTAACGCAGGTCGCAATAATCAGTCCAAACATATAGAACGAATATTTCAGTACATTAAGCGGTGATACATCAGCAAGTGCCGTAATCATCAGCATACCACCATCATGTGGCATCAGTGCAATAAATGCGCAGGCAAAGATATCCACCAGACTGGCAAGTCTCTTCGGTGCGATCTTATATTTTTCCCCGATTTCTTTTGCGATCGGACAGGTAACAATGATTGCGATCGTATTATTTACCATAGCTGCGGAAAGGATACCTGACATCAGTCCGATTCCATATTCCGCACCACTCTGCTCTTGATCTTGCTGCTGATCGCGCCCACCAGCATTCAACACCGCCATATTCACGTACAAGACCGATGATACCGGATACAAGAATGGCAACGATACTGATGCTGAACATATCACTCATACCACTTCCAATTGCCTGGATCCATTCAAAAAATCCACAGCTTCCGACACAAAGTCCAATGATACCGGATGCAAGTATTCCGACAAAAAGGACTACCGCAACATTAACTCCCATAAGTG
>ENA-OQBT01000954-OQBT01000954.1-human-gut-metagenome-genome-assembly--contig:-NODE-954-length-14101-cov-3.894948_pt1 | contig 14101 bp, 19 predicted proteins | sample MGYA00242749_ERZ504557 | MGnify/ENA primary metagenome ERZ504557 (study PRJEB26092, sample SAMD00036243) | human gut metagenome | host: Homo sapiens | study: EMG produced TPA metagenomics assembly of... | reverse complement strand
AAAAAGAAGCGCAGCAGGAAAAGACGCGCCTGCCTTCGAGCAGCGGCCGCTACCTCATGATGCGCGGGACCTACGTCATCCCCGACGAAACGACGTACCCACCTTCCTAAAAGCCAGCCACGACCGCGATATGGAAACCATCCGTCCCTCGTCCGGTCCGATAAAATCCTGGTCTTTGCCAAGCCGACACGTATCCAGATCACCGGCGACAAAGACAAGAACGCTTCGTCCCCATTCAAATCCTGGAAGGCGACTACGCCAATCGTACCGGCTTTGCCGCAGATGACATGATAAGTAAATAAAAAAAGGGCTTGTCGCACGACGACAAGCCCTTTTTGAGTTTGAAGTTTGAAGTTGAAAGTTTGATGTGGATGGGACAAAATTTAAAAGCCACCGCCTCAAACATCATACATCAAACTTAAGACATTTAAGAAAAAGGAGTCTCGCATGATGACAGCGTGCGATGGCTCTATTTTTATGGTATAATTTAATTGAAATATAATTCAATGAATTATATTTCAATTAAAAAGGAGGGAATCTTTATGTATCAACCATTTATTGGCAGAAAAGAAGAGCTAGATGCTCTAGAAAAACTATATGAAACAGAGGGATTCCAAATGATGGTCGTTTACGGACGTCGGCGCATTGGTAAATCCACGTTACTTAGTCATTTTATCCGAGGAAAAAAGCTATCTTTTACACGGCAGCCCGCAATGGTCTCCAACGGAATTTGCAACTCTTGAGCCGGCGAGTCCTTGACGTCTTGGCTCCTGACTTAAATACGTTAACCTTTTCAACGTATGAAGAGTTATTCGCTTTTCTCTCCAACAAATGCCAGGAAGAACGCATTATTTTCATTATCGATGAGTTCCCTTATCTTGCAGAACAAGCTCCAGAACTATTATCCATATTACAAAAATATATCGACACCGAATGGATGCAAGGAAATATGTATTTGATTCTTTGCGGCTCCTCTATCAGCTTCATGGAAGAAGAAGTATTGAGCGAAAAAAGTCCTCTTTTCGGCAGGCGGACAGCCCAATTACAGGTCAAACCGTTTTCTTATCGCGAAGCTGCTGATTTCGTTTCCTCCTATACGCCCGCTGAAAAAGCCGTATGTTACGGGATTACGGGTGGTGTCGCAAAATACTTATCCTTACTGCGGGATACGAAATCTTTAGACGAAAATATAGTCAGCTTATTCTTCGCAAAAACCGGTTATATGTATGAAGAGCCATCCAATCTGCTGACACAAGAATTTCGCAATATTACGACATATAACGCCATTATCGAAGCTATTGCATCAGGACGAACGAAACAAAATGCGATTGCAGACCTCACCCATTTAGAGCCATCTACGACAAGTCATGCCATACAAAATCTTATTAAAACAGGAATCTTAAAAAAAGAATATGCTATTACTGATGAACGGAATAAGCGCAAAGTCCGCTATACTTTTGCCGATCACATGTTCCGCTTCTGGTACCGCTTTCTGCCAAATGGCATTGATGCCATTGAACTCGGTCACGGCGACGCATATTATCAACATGTCGTAAAACCAAGTATTTCAGATTATATGGGCGACGTCTTTGAAGATATGTGCCGCCACTATACTTTATATATGGGATTGACAGGAAATCTTCCTTGTATGATAACCCGTGTGGGCAAATGGTGGGGAACGGACCCCCGAAAGAAAGAAGAAACGGGTATTGACGTTGTCGGCTTGGATACCATAAAAAAAGAAGCCCTTCTAGGAGAATGTAAATTTAAAAATGAACGGCTCGACAAATCCGTCTATGAAGCTTTGCGCAACCGCACAGGACTTATAGACCATCATTATCGAACCGTCCAGTATCTGCTTTTTTCAAAAAGTGGTTTTTCTGATTGGATCCTGACCCATCAAAAAGAAGAAGCTATCATGCCTATTGATTTAATGCAAATGTATACGTCACATTGACAAGATTTTTTGGTAAATCTGGTGGTCCCGGAGTGCTGCCCGTCCGATGCCGATGAGGTCGGCCTGGCCTTTTTCCAGGAAGGTTTCCGCTTCAGCGCCGTCGGCAATGCCGCCAGTCAGCATGACGGGAAGGGTCGTCCCCGTTTTAGCCGCTTCTGCCAGTTCGGCAAAGTATCCCGCTTCCGTATGACCTGGACGGAAGAAGAAGCTCATGCCGCCAGAAAGGCTGAGCATATCGAGGCCGGCAGCTTCAAAAAGCTTCGCGGCTTGGCCGACTTCTGCACAGACAGCGCCGCCATCCATGTAATCACTGCCGCCTAAGCGCAGGGAAAGGACAAAATCTTTCCCCAGGCGACGGCGGATAGCCTGAATGATTTCAACCTGAAGCCGCGTCCGCCCTTCCAGGGTACGGCCCGTATAATCATCGGTCCGCCGATTCGTCAACGGCGAATAGAACTGGTCCAGCAGATAGCCATGGGCTGAATGGATTTCCACGCCATCGTAACCGGCCTGCTGTGCCCGGGCAGCGGCATCGACAAAGGCCTGGATGATGCACTGGATATCGCCTTGCGTCATTTCCCGGGGAAATTCTGGCTGACCGTGGACCGAAGCGGCCCGTGACGGATTGGGAACAGCACTGGCACTGATGACTTCCTGGCCGGTAATAGCCCGATGGGCTGCACTGCCGGCATGGCTGATCTGTGCCAGAATCGGCACGCCCTGCGCATGGACAGCCGCCGTCAGGCGCTGCAGACCGGGAATATCCGCATCAGCCGCCAGCGACACCTGGTTGGCACTGGCCCGGCCGTCAGGCGAAACGAAACTGTGTTCCTGGATGATCAGCCGGGCCGCTGCGGGCCATGTCGCCATAATAGGCAATCAGGCCATCCGTTACCTGGCCTTTCGCCGACTTTTCCGTCGCCATCGGCGGCATGACCAGGCGGTTCTTTAAAACAATGGAGCCAACTTTCAGCGTTTCATGCAATAATGGATACTTCATAAAATTCCTTCTTTCGTAAAAATAATTCAAAGTGGTTCGTACATTCAAGAACCCATCAGTCCGCCTTCGGCGGCCAGCTCCCCTTCGCAGGAGAGCCTTTCGGACCTCAGGAGATCAATGACGCGGTCAGATCCGCGCCGGATTTGTCAGGCTGGCAAGGAGAAAAACGCAGGCATAGCGGGGCTCTGTCGAGGCTTTTCGACGCAGCCAGCCCGGCAAAGACAAGCGAAGATGACTGCACGAATTGAGCTTCTGCGGTCCGTCAAAAAGCATCCCATTCGGCGAAGCGTTCGTTCATGCGTTTCTTCTTGATTTTCTTGGCTTCCGGTTCGCCTGCGGCAAAGGGCATTTTTCCGGCGGCAATGGTCCGCTTATAAAAGAGTTCTACCGCTTGTTCTTCTGTCAGTCCCAGGCTTTCAAAGATAGCCTGGGCTTTTTTTCTCGTTTCTTCATCCATGCGTTTCATCTCCTTTGCCTTTGTCATGGCGATCCTGAGCTTCCTGGTTGATGCCGTCCAAGGTCGCCATATGCCAGACGGCATACATCATAGTCTTCATAAGAGTGACGCCTAAAACGGCCCCTGTCCCTTCCCCCAATGAGAGGCCCGCCTGGATGGGAACTTCGTATTCATCGATGCCGCACAGGCGCAAGGCCTGAGCCATGCCGGGCTCCCGGGAAATATGGGACGGCAAAGCATAATCGCGGACGGCAGGTTTCATGGCAATGGCACAGGCCAGGGCCGTCGCCGTAATGAAGCCGTCAATATAAAAAGGTATCTTTTCATCAGCACAAGCCATCATGCACCGCAGAGTGATGCCAAATCAAAGCCGCCGACGCAGCGCAGGGCATCGGCCGGCGTCTGGAGTTCTTTTTCATAGGCTTTGATGGCTGCAGCAATGACGCGCCGCTTGTGGAAGAGCAGTTTATAATTGCCCCGAGCCGAACCAAAACCGGTCAGCCAGGACATCTTTTTCGGAGATAAGGCAGTGAGGACAGCTGCTGACGTCGTCGTATTGCCAATGCCCATTTCGCCAAACGACAAGAGATTGATTCCCTCTTTGGCAGCTGCCTGTACCCGTTCGCGTCCCGTCGCCATGGCTTGTACCAGTTGTTCCCGGCTCATAGCCGGTTCAACGGCGAAATTTTTCGTTCCCCTGGCGATTTTACGGTCTAAGCCGACAGCATCGTCACTGTCGATACCGACATCGACGACTTCATAAGGAATGTCCTGGCTACGGCAAAAACAGGTCACAGCCGACGTTCCTTGGACCATATGGCAGCTCTGCATATAGGTTATATCCGCTAACTGAGCAACGACACCGGCTTGGACAACGCCATTGTCGGCGGCAAAAATGATGTGTTTTGGCCGCAGTTCCCGATGAAAAGTCCCCCAGGCCAGTAAAATCTGCTTGGCCTGCTTTTCCAAAAGTCCCAGCTGCCCGGCGGCTTAGCCAGATTGTCGATCTGGTGCAGGGCCTGGCGCCGGTAATTTTCATAACTCACAGTCATACCCTCCCTCTTTCCTCGTCTGAATCGATTCTATTGTACCATGATTGCCAAGGATTCGCGAATGACACTAAAAATGAATACTTGTTCATCCTGTAACACAGATTTCCTTGAAAAAACGTTTAATTTATGTCAAAATAAAAGCAAGAGTGGAGGTGGCCATCGTGTCCACAATTAAAGACATTGCCAAAGCTGCTGGCGTTTCCATCGCCACCGTTTCCATCGTATTGAACGGTAAGGGCCGGGAACGGAAAATCTCACAGGAAACACAACAGCGTATATACAAAATTGCACAAGACCTGAACTACGTCCCCAACCAGTCGGCAAAAAAACTGCGGTCGGCTAAAAAGGACAGCTATGCCATTGCCTTCTATTGGGCAACGGACTTCCGTATCAACTACCTGGCCCGTATCACCCTCGGTATCCAGGAAGAAATCATGAAACAGGACAAAGCCATTCATCTGACCGTCGTCCCGTACAAGGTCGACCAGCTGCAAAAACAGCTCGAAGCCATGCAGAATGAATTTTTCAACGGCATCATCATCGCTAATATGTCCAACAAAGATATGGACTACCTCAATTCCATCCATATCCCTTGTCCTGTCGTCCTCTTTAACCGGGAATCGGACAAGTACAGCAGCGTCACCATGGATAACTACACCATCGGCTGCAACGTCGCCAAGCACTTCATCGATAAGGCATTTTCGATGCCGGCGTCCTGACTCATGACACGTCGTTCCCGATCATGCGCACGTGGATGCAGGGCTTCCTCGATACGTTCGCAAAGGCAGGACACCCTGTTCCGGAAACGAACATCGTTCTCTGCGATACGTCGTCTTCAAGTGCTGTCGAAGCGACGAAGAAACTCTATGCAGAAAAGCGGATGCCCCGGGCCCTGTTCTGTGAATCCGACGTCCTGGCCCACGGCGTGCTTTACGCCTGTCATGAACTGGGCGTAGCCATCCCGCAGGACATGGAAGTCTTTACCATTGGGATCAACATGGCCGAGTTCAACGACTATGCAATTCCCTCGCTGTCCCGCGTCGACATCCCCATGGGTGAAATCGGCCAGCACTGCCTGCACCTCATGGTCGACCTCATTGAAAAGAAAAAACCGAACCCTACAGTCCAATTCGTAGAAGGAAAAGAAATCATAGGCCAATCGTCACCGCGGTAAGCGGGGTGTAAAAAGGCGCTGTCGCATAAAGACAGCGCCTTTTTGAGTATTAAGTTTACAGTTTGTAGTGAAGTTTTTTAATTTAAATTCCTCTTCTACAAACTATAAAGCAACGGCCCGCTCATACATGATGGCTGAAACCTTCACGCGACGCTTAAACTCCCAACGCTTCCCGCACGATACGAGAGGCGTCCTGGAGTTCGTCATCGCCGAGGGTGCGCAGGGACAAAACGACGGCGTTGTACTGGACGCGGACGATGACGGGCAGGTCGGCGTGACGCAGGCGGCGTTCCATTTCTTCCGGGGTCATGCCATCGGCTTCTATGGCCAGGGCCCAGCCCGGCAGGACGACATCCGGCAGGCACCGCCGCCGATGCAGTCGTCTATCGGACGCAATGAGACACAGGCCGGCAGGTCATCGGTATGCAGGAATTGTAACAGCCGTTCCGCCCGTTCCTTTATCTCGTCCTCTGTCTGGGCCAGGCAGCGCAGGGTCGGGATCTGACGGGCCGCCGTACCGTCGCGATAGGACTGGAGCGTCCCTTCTAAACCGGCCAGGGTCATCTTATCGACGCGCAGGGCCCGCAGTAAGGGATGGTGTTTCATGGCATCCAGATAAGCAGATTTACCAACGATGATACCCGCCTGAGGCCGCCCAGAAGCTTGTCGCCGCTAAAGGTCACGACGTCACAGCCAGCCGCCAGGACTTCGCCAACTGTCGGTTCATGAGGCAGGCCAAAGGTTTCTAAGTCCACGAATAAGCCGCTGCCGGCATCGTAGAGACAGGGCAGGCCGTGGTCATGGGCCAGTCCGGCCAAGGCTGCCGGCGAGACGCTTTCCGTAAAACCGATGATACGGTAATTACTGGTGTGGACTTTCATGAGGCCGCCGTATCCTCGCCAAGGGCCCGTTGGTAGTCGGCCAAGTGGGTCTTATTGGTCGTCCCGACTTCACGGATACGGCCACCACTTTGCTCGATGACGTCGGGGATGCGGAAAGACCCGCCGATTTCAACGAGTTCCCCCCGCGAGATGATAACTTCCTTCCCCGCAGCGAGGCTGGACAAAGTCAAGAGGACGGCAGCGGCATTGTTATTGACGACCAGGGCATCTTCAGCGCCGGTCAGGTCACAGAGGAGCCCCCGGACATGGTCGTACCGTGACCCCCGCCTGCCCGAAGCCAGGTCATATTCCAAGTTACTGTAGTGGCAGGCCAGTTCGCCAATGTGCCGGGCCAATTCCGGGCTGAAGACAGACCGCCCGAGGTTCGTATGCAGAATGGTCCCCGTCGCATTGATGACCCGGCGCAGATGGCCCCGTCCTTCAGCTGCAGGCGGGAAACGACATCCTGGTCGAAGACTTCGCCGGAAAACGGCTGGTCCCACTGGCCGGTCAAGATGGCCTGGCGCCGTTTATCCAGCTCAGCCCGGACGGCATTGCGGACGGCCTGACGAGACTTCCGTTCCTGCCAGATCTGTAAGGCCGGCCGCTGCAATAAATGATCTACATCCGGCAGCTGACGCAGCAGCTGCTGCCGTGTTTCATCCATGGTCAGATTCCCCTCTCCCTTCATATCTCCGAGCCTGCGGTCCGGCCAGGCGCCCGTCACGGACGCGGCAGGTGATCCCGCATCGATCCATATACTCCAGGATGAGCAGGGCCTGGCTGCGGCTGATGGCCAGGGCATCGCGGAAATCACCCAAAGTCAGGAGATTCCCGGTCTGCAAAGACTGGCAGGCCTTTCGGGCAGCTTCCGTCAGGAACCGCTTGGACAAGACGAAATCTTTCGATAAAAAGACGAGGCTCTTGCCACTCAGGCGTCGGCAACAGCAGGCGCTTCCTTGCCCAGCGCCAGGATTTCCCGTACAGGACCGGTACATAGCCGCTGTGGTCCAGCTTCTTTTCAATAGCCGACTGCAATTTCCGCTGGGACGGGGAAAAAGTAATTCGGAATTGTTTTGCCGCCACGCATTGTCGGGATAAGCGGCAGACGCCGCCAGCCGTCAACAGCCGCAGCAAGGCCGTCCCGTCATTTTCATCGAGCCCCAGGCGGCTCCGGAAGACCGGTTGGGGAATCCCCGGCTGTAACGGTTTCTCCTTATGATAGGCCAAGAGGACTTGCAAGCCTTGGCCTGCCAGGCCTTATAGACGTCACGATGTATATAGCCTTGACGGGTCCGGCGGACTATCCCGGCTTGGCGTAAATGGTCCAGAGCGATTTCCACCTTATCCAAAGGCAGGTCCACCGCTCCGGCAATGACGCCGGCCTGTGTAAAGGGGACCTGGCGCAGGCGCAGGAAACCGGCGACGACATCATTTGTCAGGCCGGCATCGCGGGCTTCCAGGCTGGTCACTACGTCATCTTTGAAGCGGCGGTGTTTTTTAGGGTGGGCGTCGAGGATTTCCCCGCCGGCTACGGTATGCATAGGCGAAAAAGTCCGCAAAATGAAGCGGTCCCCGGCCTTTACATAGATTTCATCCGCTTCCAGGCGCAGCTGTAAAAAGCCATCGGTCCCAGGCGCAATCTGTTCGGCCCCTAAGGGCACGATACGGGCCATGACTTCCCGCGTCCCTACGAGGAGGCGCATGCGCTGCCATAAAAAGAGTGGCTCTGCATCGGCCAGACAGGTCACTTTAGCATCGATCATCCGCGTCGCAGCAAAATCCGCTGCCGTACAGAGGACATCGCCGCGATGGATGGCTCCACTGGAAATGCCCGCCAGGTTCAAGGCCGTCCGCTGCGGCGGCTCTGCCTGCCATACATCTCGATCATGGACCTGCATGTTGCGGATACGCAGGCGACGGCCGCCAGGATAGAGCCAGACCTCACCACCATTAGTCATGGAACCGTCGATGAGAGTACCCGTGACAATCGTCCCGAAGCCCTTGATGGAAAAAGACCGGTCCACATTGAGGCGCCCTGTCCCCTGGGCTGTCTCGCCGGGTAAAGACGCGGCCATTTCCTGGATTTCAGCGACCAGTTCTGTCAGCCCGCGGCCGCTGATGGCATCGGTGACAACGATAGGCGCGTCTTCCGCTGCCGTATCGGCCAGGTTCTGGCGGATATCCTGCAGGGCCAGGCCGAGCAGGTTTTCATCGACGGTATCGGCTTTAGTGACGACGATGATGAATCGATGTACGCCAAGAAGGGTCAAGATGTCGAGATGTTCTTTCGTCTGCGGCATGACCCCTTCGTTGGCATCGACGACGAGCAGGACCAGATTGAGGCCCGGCAGGCCGGCGACCATATTCTTGATGAACTTTTCATGACCGGGTACATCGACGATACCGGCCCGCGTACCATCTGGCAGGTCGAGCCAGGCAAAGCCCAGGTTGATCGTCAATCCCCGTTTCTTTTCTTCAGCTGTCGTATCCGTCTCGATTCCGGTCAAGGCACGGACCAGCGTCGTCTTGCCATGATCGACATGACCGGCTGTGCCGATAACGATATGTCTGGCCATCTTATCATCCTCTTTACATTTAGTATAGGTGACGCGCAGCCCCCGGCGGCAGGCATGATATAAAGCGGCCCATGCCAGCCCCTTCTCATCGAGGAGGGCTGTCAGGGCCGCTTCATCAGCTAGTTCATAGCGCAGAGAAAAACCGCACGATGCGTCGAGCTTCCCCGGCGTCGGAATGATGCGCACGGCTAGTCCGGCGGCTTTGGCAAGCGCTTCACCTTCCATGGCCTGCCGCGTCGACGGGACCAAGGCGATGCCATACGTTTCCCCAGCCATCAGGCGCCCTGTTTCAGGGCCTGTTCTACGGCGATGGCCAGCTGATCGGCGCAGGAGGTCCCGCGATCGCCACAGGGATTCCCTTTCAAGAGCTTCACAGCCCGGGCCGCATCGGTATCTTCCAGCAATTTGCTCAGGCCAGGGTATTGCCGGAACAGCCGCCTGCGAAATGGACGTTATGCAATTTGCCATCTTCCAGGCTGAAGGTAATCTGACGGGCACAGGTTCCCTGTGTCGTATAGGAATAATTTTTCATGAGAATCCTCCTCCGGCGCCGCTCCTTATCTGAGCAAAGCGTCTAACTTTTCTTTCAATACATTATCCGGAACGACGCCGATGACGCGGTTGACGACTTTCCCATCTTTGAAAAAGACCAGGTTCGGAATCGTGGCTACATCATACGTCTGGGCTACGCCCGGATTTTCATCGACATTGATCTTGCCGATCTTGATTTTGCCGGCATATTCTTCGGCCAAGTTGGCGATGACCGGTCCCATCATCTGGCAAGGGCCGCACCAGTTAGCGAAAAAGTCGACCATGACCGGCTGACTGCTGTTCAAGACTTCCTGCTGAAAATTATCGGCTGTGAATTTATATTCCATAAGAGATTCCACCTTTCCTTTTGACTATTTGCCTTTTATGACTAATTCCATTATATATTACTATACCAAAGCAGTCAAGTTTTCCCGGCAAATTGCGAAAAAAGCTTACAGCTCTGAAATGTCCTGCAAGGCCTGCACAGCGGCCCGGACATCTTCTTCCGTCGTGAATTGGGAAAAGGAAAAGCGCACCGTTCCCTGGACGGCCGTCCCCAGGGAACGGTGGATGAGGGGCGCACAATGGTAGGCCGGACGCGTCGCCATGTGGTACGTCTGCCAGAGGACGTCGCTGACGACAGCCGATTCTGCCTCGCCCACATTGAGGCTGTAGACGCGACGCGGGGGCCGGAAAAATCGCCATACAGGCGGATACCGGAAATCGCCTGGACGGCGGGAACGAAAATCCGGGCCAGCTCCTGCTGATGTGCGGCGCAGCGGCGACGCCTTTGTCCAGGATATATCGAATCCCGGCATCGAGACCGGCAATGCCGGCGACATTGGCCGTCCCCGCTTCAAAGACGCCAGGGATAGCCCCTGCTGTTCCCGTTCAAAGGAATGGACGCCGTCGCCGCCGGTGATGTACGGCGTCACGACGCATCGCGGCGGATGACGATGCCTCCCGTCCCGCCGGGACCATACAGCGACTTGTGGCCCGTAAAACAGGCCGCCGTCACGATGCCGTCGGACAAGTCGACGTCAATGGCACCAGCCGTCTGGGACACATCGACGATGAGTCCCAGATGGTGGCGCCGGCAAAAGGCCTTGATGCGGGGCAAATCGAGGACATTGCCGGTGACATTGGAAGCGTGGTTGCAGACGAACCATTTTGTCTGCGGCGTCAGCAGGGCTTCCATCGTATCGTACTGCAAGGCCCCGCTGGGCTGGTCGCTGCCGATGAAAGCCAGAGATACGCCTTCTTTTTCCAGCTGATACAACGGCCGCAAGACGGCATTGTGCTCCCACGACGTCGTCAAGACGCCATCGCCCGGCGGATGAGTCCTTTGAGGACCATGTTCAAAGCCGCCGTCGAGTTGTGCGTGAAAGCGACGTCGTATTCCGGCCCGCAGTGAAACAAGCCTTCACGTCGTCCTTGGCCTGCAAGATGAGGCCATAGGCCTTGAGGCATATCCGTGGGCCCCGCGGGACGGGTTGCCGGACAGTCCTGAAGACAGGACCTGGTAAACAGCCTTGGCAACACAATCCGGCTTCTGCGCCGTCGTCGCCGCATTATCGAAATAATACATAAAATCACCTCCCGTGGGATTTGTGGTCCGTGGTTCGTGGCTCGTAGTTCATGGTTCGTGGCTCGTGGCTCGTGGTTCGTGGCCCGCCTCTCCTATCAGGAGAGACTTTCGTTGATGCTGATTTCCGTGACAGCAAAAAAGGGCTTGTCGCACAACGGCAAGCCCTTTTCTGTAGGGGCGGCTCGCCACGTGCGAGCCCCTACAATTGATTCTTAAATTCCGAAACGTGCGAAGATGGTGTCGACGTGGCTGAGCATCTTCTTGACATCGAAGCAGCCTTCGATTTCTTCTGCCGTCATGTATTTCGTGACGTCTTCGTCTTTCTTCAGGTTTTCCAGGAAGTCTTCCCCTTCGAGCCAGCGTTTCATGGCATTGCGCTGTACCCAGCGGTAAGCTGTTCGCGGACAGCGCCCTTTTCAACGAGTGTGTTGAGGATGATCGGGCTGTAGATGAGGCCGCCTGTGAGGTTGAGGTCTTTCATCATCTTGTCCGGATAGACCAGGAGCTTGTCGATGACGCGGGTGAAGGTCTGGAGCATGTAATCCAGGGCGATCGTGCTGTCCGGCAGGATGACGCGTTCGACAGACGAATGGGAAATATCGCGTTCGTGCCAGAGGGCGACGTCTTCCAGGGCTGCCTGGGCATTGCCGCGGATGACGCGGGCTAAGCCACACATGCGTTCACAAGTGATAGGATTACGTTTGTGAGGCATGATGGAAGAACCTTTCTGCTTGGGGCTGAAATATTCTTCGGCTTCGCGGACTTCCGTGCGCTGGAGATGACGGATTTCCGTAGCCATTTTATCGATGGAGCTGGCGATGACAGCCAGGGTCGTTACGTATTCGGCATGGCGGTCACGCTGCAAGGTCTGGGACGAAATCGGCGAAGGAGCGATGCCGAGGTGTTCGCAGACATATTTTTCAACAAAGGGATCAATGTCGGCATAGGTACCGACAGCACCGGAAATCTTGCCGACGGAAATCGTTTCCTTAGCATGTTTCATGCGGTCGATGTCGCGTTCGATTTCAGCCATCCAGTTGCACAGCTTGAGACCGAACGTCGTGGCTTCGGCGTGGATGCCATGAGTACGGCCGATGCACGGCGTGTACTTAAATTCAACGGCACGGCGGCGCAATACGGCATGGAAGTTTTCCAAGTCCTTGATGAGGATATCCGAAGCCTGTTTGAGCATGTAGCCAAGAGCCGTATCTTTGACGTCTGTCGAAGTCAGGCCGAGGTGTACATATTTGCCGGCTTCACCGATGTTTTCCGAAAGCGTCGAGACGAAAGCCGCAATGTCATGGTGTGTTTCCGCTTCGATTTCATGGATACGGTCGACAGAAAAAGCAGCTTTTTCGCGAATTTCTTTAGCCGCTTCCTTGGGGATGTTGCCCAGTTCGGCCTGTGCTTCACTGGCCAGGATTTCGACCTGTTTCATCGTATCCCATTCATTGTGTTCTGTCCAAATATGACCCATTTCCGGTTTCGTATAGCGTTCAATCACAGTTGATCTCTCCTTTGTAGTTGACATGAGTACGGTAAAAAAACTCACCAGTTTTATTATACACTATCTATGGCGTCGAAGGTAGCCGTTTTTATAAGTTTTATTCAATGACGATGGCCCATTTGTCCCGTTCCGTCACGCAGCCGACGACGGCCGCACAGGGAATGGCACCGTTCAAGGCTTTTTCCAGGGCCGGTGCGTCCTTTTCAGCGACGGAAATGAGCAGGCCGCCTGAAGTCTGCGGGTCATAGAGGACGTCCATAAAACGCTTGTCCATATCCTCTGCCTTGACGCGTCCCGCCGCAAAATCGCGATTGCGATAAGCCCCGGCCGGGATCAGGCCCATGGCGGCCATCGCCAAGGCTTCTTTATGGTAGGGAATGGCATCTTTCTGAAAATGGATCGTCGTTCCGCTGCCATCGGCCATCTCGCAGGCATGGCCGAGCAGGCCGAAGCCGGTCACATCGGTACAGCTGTGGACGTCATAGCGGACCATGATGTCCCGGGCCGTCTTATTGAGCTGGGCCATCTGGTCATAGAGCTGCTGCAGGAGCGGCGCTTCGACGAAATCGCCCTGGGCAGCTGTCATCAAGATACCCACGCCTAAGGCTTGGTCAGGATGAGGACGTCGCCAGACCGGGCCGACGAATTGCGCAATAATTTCTGCGGATGAACGAAACCGGTCACGGACAGGCCGTACTTCGGCTCCTTATCTTCTATGGTATGGCCGCCGGTGATGATGACCCCGCCTTCATAGGCCTTCTGGTATCCCCCTTCGAGGATAGCCCGGATGGCCTCGCGGCCCATGGACAAATTGACGCACATGATGTTCATGGCCAGTTTCGCCTCGGCCCCCATGGCGTAGACGTCGCTCAGGGCATTGGCCGCTGCAATCTGACCGAATAAATAAGGATCGTCGACGATAGGCGGAAAGAAATCGACCGTTTGGACGACAGCCAGATCATCGCTCACCTGGTAGACCGACGCGTCGTCGCTCTTATCATAGCCAACGAGGAGGCGGTCATCTTTATGTGTTGGAAGCCCGTCCAACAATTGAGCCAGTGTCCCTGGCCCTAACTTAGCGCCTCAACCGGAGCAGGACGCCATTTGAGTCAATTTCAAACGTTCATCGTTCATGATCGATACCTCACTCTCTATTATATAAAACATGGCGGACTCGGGCCGGGGCGCCCCACCATGTGTTATGTGCAATAACATAGTTTACATAAATAGGGGTCTTCCCCCTACTGAAAAAAAGTGATACTTTTAGGCATAAGAAGGAGTTGATTCTTATGCATGGGAAGAAAGGAATGTCACCAAAGCTATGTTACGCAAAGAATTCGTTGAACGGGTACTTGCTCATGAGAAGAGCAAAAAA
>ENA-OQBT01000953-OQBT01000953.1-human-gut-metagenome-genome-assembly--contig:-NODE-953-length-14103-cov-2.104035_pt1 | contig 14103 bp, 13 predicted proteins | sample MGYA00242749_ERZ504557 | MGnify/ENA primary metagenome ERZ504557 (study PRJEB26092, sample SAMD00036243) | human gut metagenome | host: Homo sapiens | study: EMG produced TPA metagenomics assembly of... | reverse complement strand
CGGCCTTGCCGGTCTCAACAAAGGCGTTGGCGCTCATGGCGAAAATCGGAATGGAGGCGGCATCATCACGTCCATGACTTCCACGCATATTTTATACTTCATTTTACGCTGATATTATTTTCTCTTTCAACCCAAATAACATTACATTTCCAATATTTTGCATTGTCTTTTTTATTTTTCTGAATTTTTTTAAAATCTTCCGTTTTTCTCTTGCACAATTGTTTTTATGCGTATATAATTGTCTGCAGAAAGCAAAGGGGAGCTCGCGTGCGAAGCGGGCTGAGAGTAGGATGCATCTCCTAGACCCTGAACCTGATTTGGGTAATGCCAACGTAGGGAGATACGATATGCACATTTTCTGCAGATATACCTCCACGTATATCTGCTTTTTTAATCTCTATGAACACATCATCAACAGGTTCTTCCAGTACCACAAGGGAATTTGCTTCTGCAAAAATACTCACACAGGAGGAACAAAAAATTATGTTAGGCACTTGTCTTGACAATGTCAGAAAAACAACCCCTCTCGTACACAACATCACAAATTACGTTACAGTAAACGATGTCGCCAATATTCTGCTGGCATGCGGCGCAAGCCCGATCATGTCCGATGAACCGGAGGATGTCGAGGATATCACCTCCATCTGCGGCGGTCTGAACATCAACATCGGAACGCTGCACAGAACGAGCATCGACGGCATGTACCGTGCCGGTGCAAAAGCAGCTTCGCTCGGCCACAAAATCCTGCTCGATCCAGTCGGCGCAGGCGCAAGCCACTTACGTACTTCGACCGCAGTCGGACTGATGGAAAAAATCCCGTTCACCGTCATCCGCGGAAATATTTCCGAAATCAAAACACTGGCACTCGGAAGCGGAACGACAAAGGGTGTTGACGCAGACGTTGCCGATAAAGTAACAGACGAAAACCTCGACAGCGCCGTTGCTTTTGCAAAAAACTTTGCGAAAGACCACAACTGTGTTGTCGCCATCACAGGAGCGATCGACCTCGTTGCCGATGCTGACACCTGCTACGTGATCCGCAACGGACACGCCGAGATGGGAAGCATTCACCCGGAACAGGCTGCCAGCTCTCCGGCATGATGACCGCTTACCTCGTTGCCAACCCGGACGAGCCGTTAAAAGCCGCTGCTGCCGCTGTCTGGCGCGATGGGACTTGCCGGCGAGATCGGCTGGAGCCATATGAAACCGGAAGACGGCAACTCCACCTACCGGAACCGCATCATCGACGCATCTACCACATGGACGGCGAGACGCTGGAGAAAGGTGCAAAGTATGAAGTGCGATAAAAAAGGCCTGCTTTTATATGCTGTGACAGACCGCAGCTGGCTGAACGGCGAGACACTGTACAGCCAGGTGGAAAAGGCTCTGCAGGGCGGCGCAACGTTTATCCAGCTCCGCGAAAAAAATCTTGACCAGGATCACTTTATGGAAGAGGCACTGGAACTGAAAAAACTCTGTGCCGCATACCATGTTCCTTTCGTCATCAACGATAACGTGGAAATCGCAGCTAAGATGGATGCGGACGGCGTTCATGTCGGCCAGAGCGATATGGAGGCCGGCAATGTCCGTGCAAAGCTTGGCCCGGACAAGATCATCGGCGTTTCGGCACAGACCGTGGAACAGGCCATTCTCGCCGAGCAGCGCGGGGCAGATTACCTCGGCGTCGGCGCAGTCTTCCACACCGGTTCCAAGGCGGATGCGGAGGATGTCAGCCACGAAACGCTGACTGCTATCTGCAATGCCGTTAAAATCCCTGTCATCGCCATCGGCGGCATCACACGCGATAACGTGACGGAGCTTTCCGGCAGCGGCATCTGCGGCATCGCCGTCATCAGTGCCATTTTTGCACAGAAAGACATTGTTTCCGCAACGAAGGATCTGAAAGAACAGACTCTGCGCATGCTGGAAAACAAATAATTTTACGTAACCATTCATCCTCACACCAGGCGGCAGACTGGGGGCACCACTTCTTTGTCGCCTGTCCAAAAAGAAAAGTAATGCAAAGGAGTAATTCTCATGGACGCGAAAAACATGAAAACAGCATTAACAATCGCGGGAAGTGATTCCAGCGGAGGCGCCGGCATTCAGGCAGACATCAAAACCATGATCACAAACGGAGTTTACGCCATGTCGGCAATTACCGCACTCACCGCCCAGAACACCACCGGAGTTTCCGGTATTTTCGATGTAACACCGGAGTTTCTGGCCGCACAGCTTGACGCCGTCTTTACGGACATCTTCCCGGACGCCGTCAAAATCGGTATGGTATCCTCCCCGGCACTGATCGAAGTCATCTCCGAACGGCTTCGCTTCTACCAGGCCAAACACATCGTTGTGGACCCGGTCCTCGTCGCTACAAGCGGTTCCGCGCTCGCTTCGGGCGGCGTGCCTGACCTGATGAAAAAACTGCTCTTTCCTCTGGCCGAAGTCATCACACCGAATATCCCAGAGGGAGAAGTTCTCTCCGGCATCAAAATCCAGTCGGAAAGCGATATGGAACGCGCCGCAAAAGAGATCGGGGATTCCTGCGGCTGTGCCGTTCTATTAAAGGGCGGCCACAGTATCAATGATGCCAACGATCTTTTATATCACAACGGCACATTTACCTGGTTCACCGGAAAACGCATCGACAATTCGAACACACACGGCACCGGCTGTACACTCTCCAGCGCCATCGCATCGGGGCTCGCAAAGGGGCTTTCCCTTCCGGATGCCATTTCCGCCGCAAAAGAGTATATTTCGGGCGCACTCGCGAGCATGATGGATCTCGGCCACGGCTCGGGACCGCTGAACCACGCTTACCGGATCTGATTTTGAAAATAAAGGAGAACAACAGATGGAACGCAATTACGCAACACAGATGGACGCCGCACGCCGCGGCATTGTAACACCGGAGCTGAAAAAAGTCGCAGAAAAAGAGTATATGGCCGTGGAAGACCTGATGCCGCTCGTTGCCAGCGGAAAGGTTGCCATTCCGGCCAATAAGCTGCACACCTGCATCGACCCGGAGCATCGGCTCGATGCTGCGCACGAAAATCAATGTAAATCTCGGTGTTTCGAAAGACTGTAAAGATTACGATGTGGAGATGCAGAAGGTACTCTCCGCGGTCAATATGGCGCAGAAGCCATCATGGACTGTCGAGCCACGGCAATACGCAGCCGTTCCGGCGGAAACTGACCTCCGAATGTCCGGCCATGATCGGCACCGTGCCGGTATATGACAGTGTGATCCATTACCAGAGAGACCTGGATACGCTGACCGCCAAAGATTTTATTGACGTCATCCGCCTCCATGCCGAGGACGGTGTCGATTTCGTCACCCTGCACTGCGGCATCACCAGAAAAACCATCGATCAGATCCGCAAACACAAACGGAAAATGAATATCGTTTCCCGCGGCGGCTCCCTCGTGTTCGCCTGGATGTGCATGACCGGCGAGGAGAATCCGTTCTACGAGTATTACGATGAGATTCTCGATATCTGCCGTGAATACGATGTGACCATTTCTCTCGGCGACGCCTGCCGTCCTGGCTGCCTTGCCGACGCAACGGATGTCTGCCAGATTGAGGAGCTGGTGCGCTCGGCGAACTCACCAAACGTGCCTGGGAAAAAGACGTTCAGGTTATGGTTGAGGGACCGGGCCACGTTCCGATGGATCAGATTGCGGCCAACATGAAAGTACAGCAGACCATCTGCATGGGCGCTCCGTTCTATGTCCTCGGACCTCTTGTGACCGATATTGCACCGGGCTATGACCACATCACTGCTGCCATCGGAGGCGCAATTGCCGCTATGAACGGCGCTGCTTTCCTGTGCTACGTAACGCCGGCAGAGCATCTGGCTCTTCCGAACCTGGATGACGTAAAGCAGGGCATCATCGCAAGCAAAATCGCCGCACACGCTGCCGACATTGCCAAAGGCGTGCCGCATGCGCGTGATATTGACGACAAGATGGGAGACGCCCGCCGCGTGCTCGACTGGGAAGCACAGTGGGACTGTGCACTGGACCCGGAGACCGCAAAAGCCATCCGCGCCGACCGCTCGCCGGAACAGGAAGATACCTGCTCGATGTGCGGTAAATTCTGTGCCGTGCGAAGCATGAACAAAGCTTTAAACGGCGAACATATCGACATTCTTTAACGTCAGTAGACAAGAAGTCACAGTACGCGAAAAGGAACGGTTTTCATTACGAAACCGTTCCTTTTCTGCATTTCCAAAATCTTTTTCTATTTTGCCCATCCTTCGGCGTAACGGACTGCTTTGTGCCATCCGTTCATCTTCTCATCGCGCTCCTCTTTCGAGAGCTCCGGCTCAAACGTACGGTCAATGGCTCCGTTCTGTTTTACCGTCTCCTGATCCGGCCAGTAGCCGACGGCGAGTCCCGCAAGATAAGCTGCTCCCATTGCGGTCGTCTCGATGCAGCACGGCCGCTCCACCGGCGCTGGCTGATGTCCGCCTGGCACTGCATCAGGAAGTTGTTGGCGCTTGCTCCGCCGTCCACACGCAGCGCAGAGAGCTTCATGCCGGAATCTGCCTCCATCGCTTTTAAGACATCATCCACCTGATACGTGATCGACTCCAGTGTTGCGCGGATCACATGGTACTTGTTGACGCCGCGGGTCAGGCCGAGAATGGTTCCTCTCGCATACTGATCCCAGTACGGTGCGCCAAGGCCGGTAAACGCCGGCACGACGTAGCAGCCGTTCGTGTCGTTCACCTTCTGCGCCATGTACTCGGAATCCGCCGAGGACTCGATCAGCTTCATCTCATCGCGCAGCCACTGGATTGCGGCTCCGCCGACGAAAATGGATCCCTCGAGCGCATACGTAATTTTGTCCCCGATGCCCCATGCAATCGTGGTAACAAGACCGTGTGTCGAAGAAACCGGCTTTTCTCCCGTGTTCATCAGCAGGAAGCAGCCTGTTCCGTATGTATTTTTCGCTTCGCCCGGCGCATAGCAGGTCTGGCCGAACAGCGCCGCCTGCTGGTCTCCCGCTGCTCCCGCAATCGGAATCGGGCCGCCGAAATATGTGGGATGCCGTCTCCCCGTAGACACAGCTCGACGGGCGGACTTCCGGCAGCATACAGAGCGGAATGTTCAGCTCTTTTAAGATATCCTCATCCCATTTCAGGTATGGATATTGAACAGCATTGTACGGGACGCGTTGGTGTAATCGGTGACATGTATCTTTCCCTTTGTCATCTTCCAGATCAGCCACGTCTCCACTGTTCCAAAATAGAGATCGCCTCGCTCCGCCAGCTCGCGCACGCCCGGAACTTCATCTAGAATCCATTTCAGCTTCGTGGCTGAAAAATACGCATCGATCACAAGACCTGTTTTCTCCCGGAAACGGTCAACCAGTCCGCGCTCCATCAGGGAATCGCAGTATTCCGATGTTCTGCGGCACTGCCATACAATTGCATTGTAGACCGGCTCTCCCGTCTTTTTGTCCCAGACGATCGTCGTCTCTCTCTGGTTTGTGATGCCGATTGCCGCGATATCCTCGTAGGACGCGCCCGCTTTCTGCATTGCCTCCACGGCTACACCGAGCATCGTGGACCAGATTTCATTGGCATCGTGCTCCACCCAGCCCGGTTTCGGGAAACGCTGGGTAAACTCCTTCTGCGCAAGGCTTACGATCTGTCCTTTCTGATCAAACAGAATACAGCGGTTGCTCGTTGTGCCGGCATCAAGTGCCATGATGTATTTTCCCACGTTTAAAAATCCTCCTGTCTCACATTTCAAGAAGAGAGCCTGACAGAATCCACTGCCACGCTCTCTTCCTTTTCTTTGTATGTATCGTATCACAGAATTCTTTTTCTGTAAATCAAATCGTGTTTTTCTGCAGCAATTTATGCCGTAATGATCTCCAGCAGCGCACCGCGCAGATCATTTGAAAGTTCCATGCTCTGCAGCTCTGCAGCCAGAATTGCTACCTTTCCGTCTGCTTTGTGAAGAAGATTTGCGATCTGCTCTTTGGTGATGTAGCTGATTTCGGCGTGCAGCAGCAGATCCATCGCACGTGTCATGACATCGTTCTTTGCAATCTCCGTATCTTCCGGCAGACAGATTGTCACGGTATCCTGCGGTTTTACATCTGTTACCGCGATCGTAAGAAGTCCGTCTTTCTCTTTGACTTCTGCATCCGCTTCCACGCCGTTTACAAAGACCTTCGCTTCTTTTGCCGTACTTCCGCCGAATTCTACGCAGTACATTCTGCTTTCCGGAACGAGGCTCTGATTGCCCTCAACCGGTGCAATCGTAAATTTCCGCGCACCCCAGTCGAGCGTCATCGATGTTTTTGCACAGTCATCCTTCTCATATGCCATGGTAGTATTGTCATCCTCGTACAGGACAAATGTATTGTCCGCGCCCGCGTAAACGCGTACCGTCAGCTCATCCGGGTTGGATTCTACATCCAGCGCACTGATCTTCTCTGTCATCGGGATAATCGCACCTGCTTTCGCAAGAACCGGGATCTCCTCGAGCGTACGGTACAGATCCATACTTCTGCCGCCCTCGTAAATCATTCCGTTGAAGAAATCAAACCACGTACCTTCCGGCAGCCACACCTTTGTTTTTGCACGCTTCAGCTCCGGAATGCATTTCGTTGTCACCGGTGTTACCATCAGCTCGCTTCCGAAGAAGTACTGATTCGGTGCCTGATTTTTGCCCCAGAAAACCGTCTCCGGGTAATCATAATACATCGGAACAACGATCGGTGTGTCTTCTTTCCATGCACGGTAGTTCATCGTGTACAGATACGGTACGAGTTTATGACGCAGACGAAGGAAATCATCCATTGTGCTGCGCACTTCCATACTGAAGTTCCAAGGCTCTTTTCCACTGAATGCACTGTTAGAGCTGTGCAGACGGTTGATCGGAGAAAAGACTCCGTACTGATACCATCTTGCTTCAAGCTCATCGTCACGGTAGCCGAGCATATGGCCGCCGATATCATGACTCCACCATCCGTAGCCGATGTTGGAGGCTGTGCTGGTAAAGTATGGCTGGAAATCCAGGGATTCCCAGGTGATGTGGGTGTCTCCGGAAAATCCGACCGGATAGCGGTGGGAGCCCGGTCCTGCATAGCGGGAGAAGGTCATCGGACGTTTTCCGTCTCTTCCACTGTCAAGAAAATGATAGTGATTCAGCATCCACAGCGGATCAAGACCCTCGATCTTGGTACTTTGTCCCTGCTGCCAGTCAATCCACCAGAAATCGACGCCCTCTTTTTCCATCGGATGATGAACTTTGTCGAAATATACATCAACAAATTTCGGATCCGCAATGTCAAAATTGACCGGCTCTTCTTTTTTTGCATCCACTCCCATAGCCTCTGCTACTTCCGGATAGCAGTCCTCATACGCACGAATTCCGTCTGCCGGATGGACGTTCAGTGTTGTCTTCATGCCGCGTGCATGGAGTTTTCCAAGAAAACGCTCCGGATCCGGGAAGAGTTTTTATTCCAGCTATAGCCGGTCCAGCCGCTGCCGTATTTTGGATCCACATCGTCTACACGGTGCCAGTCCATATCGATAACAGCAACCGAGAATGGAACGTTCTCTTTGTCGAAGTCTTCCATCAGTTTCATATAAGATGCTTCACTGTAACGCCAGTAACGGCTCCACCAGTTTCCAAGTGCAAATCTCGGAAGCATCGGAGTTTTGCCGCAAAGGTGGTAGAAATCCTTTAATGCCAGGCGGAAATTCCAGCCATAGCCGAAGAAGTACAGATCCTGCACTCCTTTCTTTCTCGGGGTCACCCAACCGTCCTCTGTCATCAGAAGCGACTTCGAATCATCCAGAACAGCGGAACCAAACCAGGACATGATACCAGGTTCCAGTTCGCATGCTCCGTTGACCTGATCAAGCGTACGGGCCGTTCCTCCAAGATCCTGTGTCGGATCTCCGTAATGCCATGCCGGTACAGAACTGATGCCGACTGCCGTTGTTTTGCAGGAAAGTCCGTTTGCAGAGAATGCCTTTTTGTTGTAATTCAGCTGCAGATACTTTGTGCGCAGCTCCAGCTCATCGCCTGTGTCTTTGACGGAAAATTCCACTGCTGGAAAATCACGGTTTACGACCGTCTGGGATGCTGCATCGATAAATTCACCGTCCTCACTGTATTCCAGCCGAAGAAGATGCTCCGTCAGCACCGTGATACGATATTTATCGCCCTTTACTACATTCTTCGGATCTGCAAGCGGATGTGTCTCCATTTTCAGATATGATTTCATGTTTTGTTTTCCCCTTTCTTACTCTTACCGGTTTTTGCCGTATTTTGAGAACGGGAACCTGTGGCAAAAATCCGTTCTGCCACAGGTTCCTCTGCATTTTTTATTTGGTTTCCAGAACAACTGCCTCATACGCACGCAGTTTTCGTGTCCCTGCTGCCGCGCCGTCCTGCGGATAGTTGCTGATCAGTACCTCTGCTCCTGCAAAGGTTTCCGGAACCGTGTACTCCTGCTCCTCTTTTGTAAAATTGCACATCACGAGGAGTTTCTGATCGCCTAAGGTTCTGGTATATACATACAGTGCCTCGTCCTCCGGATCGAGCAGCTCGTACGTTCCGTAAACCATGATATCCTTCTCTTTCCGGAGATGAATCAGTTTCTTGTAATAATTGTATACAGAATCCGGATCCGCCATCTCATTTTTTGCATTGACGGTCTCGTAATCCGGTCCGACTTTGATCCACGGGGTTCCTGTGGTAAATCCTGCCGAAGCGGTATCATCCCACTGCATCGGAGTTCTTGCATTGTCTCTTCCGCGCAGGTTCAGGTAGCGCATCATATCGTCCGGCGCTACTTTTCCGGCTCCGGTCAGCTCGTGAAACGCGTTGATGCTCTCAATATCGCGGAATTCGGACAGATCGTGGAACGGAACGTTCTTCATGCCGAGCTCATCGCCCTGGTATACGTACGGGGTACCCTGCATCATATGAAGGCAGGTTGCAAGCATTTTGGCACTGACTACGCGATATTCCGGTGAATCATCGCCGAAACGGGACAGGCAGCGCGGCTGGTCGTGGTTTCCAAGGAAGAGGCTGTTCCATGCCTTGCCCTCAAGCTCCGTCTGCCATGCTGTCATGACGCGTTTGAAATCTTTGAGCGGTACGCGTTTGTCCGTCCATTTGCCGTATGTTCCGCTTGCCAGCTCAACCAGCTCGAACTGGAATACCATGCTGAGCTCTTTGCCGTCTGCGGATGCATATTTTTCTGCCTCCTCGATCGTGACACCGGCACACTCACCGACCGTCATCAGATCATATTTGGAAAGGACTTCCTTGTTCATCTCCTGCAGATACTCATGAACATGCGGTCCGTTTACGCAGCCGGAGTCACCGTAGAGTCCGCCTTCCGGAATCTTTCCATCCGGCAGTCCTTCCGGCTTGGAGATCATGCTGATGACATCCATACGGAAGCCGTCGATGCCTTTCTCGCACCACCAGTTCATCATATCGAAAACTTCTTTTCTTACGGTCGGGTTTTCCCAGTTCAGGTCAGGCTGCTTCGTGGAAAACAGATGCAGGTAATACATCTCGGTCTGCGGATCGTATTTCCATGCGGAGCCGGAGAAGCAGCTTCCCCAGTTGTTTGGCTCTTTTCCCTCTTTTGCATCACGCCAGATGTAATAGTCGCGGTACGGGTTTTCTTTCGATTTGCGGCTCTCCACGAACCATTTGTGTTCGTCTGAGGTATGATTGACAACAAGTCCATGACCAGCTTGATGCCTCTTTTATGCATCTCCGAAAGCATGCGGTCAAAATCCTCCATTGTTCCGAATTCCTGCATGATTGCCTGGTAATCGCTGATATCATATCCATTGTCATCGTTTGGTGACTGGTACACCGGAGACAGCCAGATAACATCCACGCCAAGATCCTTCAGATAATCCAGACGGGATGTGATACCATTTAAATCGCCGATACCGTCTCCGTTGCTGTCCATGAAGCTGCGCGGATAAATCTGATACACTACGGCTTCTTTCCACCATTTTTTGTCCATTTTTTTACCTCCTTTATTTCATCCCCAGAACGTGTCTGGTTCTTTGATTCTGTCGTTTGCAAGCACAGTTTACCATACTTCACGGTGATTTTTCAATAGTTTTGCGCAAAACCAGCAGTTTCTACAAGAGTTTTTCTGTAATTTTGGTAACTATTTACTTCGTCAGATCTCTTACCGACTCCCTCTCCACCAGCGTTGTCGGCAATGGCGGAATATCTTTTTGTACTGGCTCATCCTGGATCAGGTGCATCAGGACCTCTACGGCACGGCGTGCTTTTCCATCCACCATCTGATGCACGGTAGTCAGCTTCGGCCGCGCAAGTGTCGCATAAGTAACATCATCAAAGCCCGCAATTGAAATTCCTCCGGAACCTTTATTCCCCTGTTCTGCAGAAAGTTGGATGCTTCAAGTGCATAGTAATCCGATGAAAAAAAGAGCGCTGTCTGTTTTTTGAAGAACGGAAGCATCTCCTCATATGCCTTCTCCCTCTGCTCTGGATTCCACGGGATCACAATATGGCGGCTTTCAAAGTCTCAATTCCCGCCTCCTCCATTGCCTGACGCACACCGAGCCACCGATAGTGGTCAACACCGAGATCGCAGTCGGATAAAAAGAGAAATTTTTTATGTCCCTTTCCAATCAGGTACTGACTCATCTGGTACGCACCGCCGCGGTCATCCATCGTAATGGAGCGGACTCCAAGTTCCGGCGGGAGATACTGATCAATGGTTACCAGCGGTTTTCCGAGACGTTCCGAGAGCTCTGCAATCTCCTTTTCCTTCAGAGCCATCGCAATCATGCCGTCAAAATTCCAGCCGAGCGCCTGCTGCATAAGATCATCCTGCTCATGGCGCGCAACCAGCATCATATAGTAGCCGTGTTCCCGGATCTGATACTCCAGATTTCCGAGCATTGCCGACACAAAGGGATCCTCAAAGGAAGATGCATTTCCTTTCTTCATGAAACCAAGCGCCACACCAATGAGACCGGAGCTGTTATTCGCCAGCATGCGCGCGCTGATACTCGGCACGTACTCCATCTCCTTTAAAATCCGGTTGATTTTCTCGACCGTCGCCTTTGAGACGCGCCCTGTCTTTCCGTGTATTACATTCGAAACCGTCGTCGGGCTGACCCCTGCGCGGTCTGCAATATCTTTGATTCTAATCATCGGTTCTCTGCCTTTCCTTTTTCTTCACAATTTTCTGAATTCTGTTATGTTTATTTTACCAAGACGGCAAAATGTTTACAACTACTTTGCATCGGCAAACACTACAAAATTATTACATTTTCTTAAACGATATGTAAGAAAATCTCCATCCTCCTTCATTTACTTTCCGCCGGTTCCGTGGTAAGATAGGATGACAGAAAAAGTTCACCTTTTTTCTGTAAGAAAGGACCTACACATCATATGCGGCTTGCATTTACAAATTTTTCGATAAAATCTCCCACCGGCAAGAAATCCGGCCGGTTTTTTCTTGCCCTTTTTCTGGGCATTTTTCTCTTTCTGACTCACCCCATGCTCTGTCAGGCTGGTTTTGCCTCCAGTACGCCGTTTACCGGCGCCTCCTGGGAATTGGTCGGGGAATATCCGATTCTCGGCAGCAACGGCGCGGTGCAGTCCGTCTGTGCGACGGAAGATTATATCATCTGCATCGAAAATTTTAATGATCTGACGACAGAGCCGGACGTAGTCTCTGCCTACTATAAAAATGATACAGACGCAGACGGAAATCCCGTTACGCAGTATTCCCTCGCGCATCAGGTAAGGGACGCAGACTTTGCTCACGCGAACGGTATGGCATACAATCCCGTCACGCATGAAATCCTCGTAAGCGGCTACAGCAGCCCGGATGCTTCCAATTACGGATGTATCTTCCGCCTCGACCCGGATACCCTGGAGCAGAAAGAGCGGATCCAGCTCTCGACGAGCTACAATATTCTCGGCATCGATTATCTTCCCTCTACGGGCGGCTATCTGATCCAGACCGATGCAGACGGCGGCTACGGCTTTAAACTTCTCGATGCCTCACTTCAGATAGTGGATGACTGGGGCACGTATCCCTTCGATTTTTACATGGAAAATTTTCAGGATCTCTGTGTTTCCGGCGATCTCTTTTTTATTTTTCCACTGACGATGCATCTCGGAATCGGAAACTTTATCCAGACATACTCACTCTCGCAGAAAACACTGCTTGCGGACGACACGGTTGATTTTGGCTTTTCCGACGATATCACCATCAATGAACCAGAGGGCCTCTGCGAGACAAATCCTGGGGAATTTATTGCGATTGTAAACGTAAAAAAGGCAGATGGTGGACGGTATGTGCAGTTCTACCGCACCCGGGTTCCGTATCTGTTCACGGTTTCCACTTCCGCGGCGGAGCATGGCTCAGTGTCCGAGGGCGGGGAATTTTCCCGCGGAGAGGAAAAAACCGTTTCCTACACGGCAGACGAAGGCTTCCGGCTCGCAAAGCTCTCGGTGGACGGCTTGTATCTGCCGGTGACGGAATATCCGGACAGCTACACATTTTCCGATATCCAGAAGGATCATACCCTTGCCGTAACGTTTGAACCGGTTCCGACGGCGACACCGACGCGACTGCCACTGCGACGCCGACCGAAACACCGGCCATAACCCAGACACCGGAACCGGCCATTTCCAAAGCACCGGCATCATCCACGGTTTCCTTCTCATCTGTGGCTTCCCATTTCGCAGCGTTCTGGAAAAGCACTGTGCATGCCGCTTCCTGGTTCCGCCATCTTGCCTCGGCCGGTGCATCCCTTTTTGCCCGTATCCGGAAGGCAGATCCTGTTTTTCTGGCGATGCCGTTTGTCCTTCTCGTTCTGATTCTGCTCTTTGTCCTCCGCCTGCGGTATGTCCGACGCATCCGGCGGGAGCGGTCGCGGAAAGCGCTGGAACACAGAAGAAGAACGTACGAAGAACTGGTCAGAGAATTTACGGAAGATCCGAAGGACGAAGAGGTTTCCATCGATGAGCTGCTGCTTACAATTGACGAACTGCAGAAGGAAGAACAGAAAAACACTTAAATGAAACGTATTCACCAGATCAGGAATTGATCTTCTCGGCACAAAAAAAAGTATCCCGCTTCCCCAAAAGGACGGGATACTTTTTATTTACACGGGCAACGAGCTAAAGTCCGTGCTTGTTTTTACTCTTCGTAATCGAGTGCCGCACGCTCCGTTGTGTACGGACGTACATAGGTGTCTGCTACTTTTACGTGCTCCGGATGTTTTGCATATACAGCTACATCCTCTGCTTTTTCCAGGGTTGTGACAAGTGCCATATCATGGGTGGAAGATGCAAGCGGTGCTTCTACAAAGTCAACCGTCAACAGTCCCGGCACTTTGCCGACCAGGCTTTTCAGGTTCTCTGCCATCGCTTTTTTCAGCTCCGGTTTCTTTGCATCCTCTACTTCCGGTTTGAATTTCCACATAACAATATGATGTACCATTGTATTTTTCTCCTTTGCTTTTGTTTTATTGCCAATTCACACAGTTTCTGTGCAAATACCAGCCTTTTGTTACGGCTCTTCGCCTGCAATCCGCAGAATATCCTCAATCTCTTCCACGGACATGTCAAGATACGCGGAAAGCTCTGCCACACTGAAATCCATGTCATCGCCGTCGGAGAGTTCCTCGATGGCGTCTTTTAAGCGGTTTACTTTATTGACTACAGTATTGTCCTTGTGTTTCTGAACTCTGTGTTCTTCCATGAAATCGCTGATCGTCTCACGCACAACCGCATCAATCGCCTGCTCCGCCGTCTCAGCTTTTACAACGGACTCCAGCGCTACTAAAAGTCCGACATTTCCCTCCTGCACCAGATCCATCAGGAAGAAATCGCGGGTGTGCATTTCTTTTGCGGTCTCAATAACTTTCGGAAGCCAGAGCTGCACGAGCATGCTCTTTGCAAGGGAATCGCCCTCTGCCGCTTTCCGGTAAAGCTCTGCCGTTTCTTCCTCCGACGGTGTTTCTGTCTCCGGCAGTTCGTCAAGATACTGCTGTAAGGCACGCAGCTCCTCCTCGGAAAACTCCGGTTTTTTCTTTTCTT
>ENA-OQBT01000952-OQBT01000952.1-human-gut-metagenome-genome-assembly--contig:-NODE-952-length-14125-cov-2.898771_pt1 | contig 14125 bp, 19 predicted proteins | sample MGYA00242749_ERZ504557 | MGnify/ENA primary metagenome ERZ504557 (study PRJEB26092, sample SAMD00036243) | human gut metagenome | host: Homo sapiens | study: EMG produced TPA metagenomics assembly of... | reverse complement strand
ATGCTGCTGGATGCCCTCGGGCGACCAGTGCGCGATTCTCGGGGCGTGAGCGGCATCATGTCGGACACGGTGCCCAGCGCCGCGACTCTATCAGCGAACGCCAATACGACGGCTTGCCCAAACGCTCGCCCCAGGACCTGTACCAGCTTAAGCGCCACACCGGCACCGGCAAGCTCGCGCGAGGGGCCCTCGTCCTCGAGCTTGGGGTCGGTCAGGGGCACGCCCTGCGGCACCTGGTCGGACGGCTCGTGATGGTCCGTGACCACCAAATCAATCCCCAGGCTCTCCAGGTAGGAGACCTCTTCCTTGGCAGCAATACCGTTATCGACGGTCACAATCAGGTTGGGTTGAGCAAGCTCGTTGACGCGGTCGAGCGCCGCACGCGACAGGCCGTAGCCCTCGTCAAAGCGGTGCGGAATAAACGGCGTGACGTTGGCGCCAAACGAACGTAGCGCCTCGGTCAACAGACAAGTCGACGTAATGCCGTCGACGTCAAAATCGCCAAAGACGGCGATACGCTCGTGGTTGCGAATAGCACGCTCAACGCGGTCGGCGACGACCGCCATGCCCGGAATAACAAGCGGGTCCGCCCAGTCGCGATCGAGCGAAGGCGTCAAAAACAGCTGGCCTTCCTCGATGGATGTAATGCCGTGCGCAACCATAATGCGCGCCACCAGCCCGGGTATGCCCAGACCAGCCGAAAGCTCCTTTTCGAGCTCGGGATTTTGCTGAGCGACCGCCCAGCGATGCGTCGTCTTAAGCGATGACATAGGCGCCCACCCCCGATAGGGGCAGGTCGCCGCGATACCTCTCACGGTTCATAGCGATGAGTCCTCTGTGTATGCCCGCTTCGGCAGGCAGATCTGTTGAACGGATTTATTATACCGTGCGGCACGGACGCAGAGCCTCGCGGCACGCCCTGGTTTCGGTAAACGAGGCCGGTAATAGCCTCGAAATAATCGAGCGTTTCTGACGCACGGACGCATGCGAGCGTCTAGCATATCCATTCAAACGAGTTCGCGGATAAAGGGAGTCACGGGGCATATGAAGCAATGGGTTGGACTGGGAAAGTTCCTCGCGGGGCATATGCAGGTCATCGTTCCGATTTGCGTAACGCTCGGCGTGCTCTTTCCCCAGCAGATCGGCGTACTCAAGCCCATCGTTCCCGCCCTCTTCGCCTTTATGACGTTCCAAGGTGCGCTCAGCAACACCTTCCACCAGGTCGCTGAGGTGTTCCGCCGTCCCCTGCACCTGATTTTGGCGCTGCTCGTCTCGGCGGTGCTTATTCCCATAGCAGCCTATGCCATGGGATCGCTGTTCTTTGGCTCCAATCCCAACCTTGTCTGCGGCATCGTGCTCGAGTACAGCGTACCCGTGGCGGTCACTGCCTTTATGTGGATTAGCATGTTCGGCGGCAACGGCCCGCTCGCGCTCACCATCATCCTGACGTCCTCGGTTATCTCGCCTGTGACGATTCCGCTCACGCTGAAGCTCTTGCTGGGTGCCACCGTCTCGATCGATGTGCCGAGCATGATGCAGGACATGGCCTTTATGATCGCCATCCCCGCCGTGCTCGGCATCGTGATCAACGAGCTCACACGTGGATGGGGACACGAGAAGCTCTCCCCCGCGCTCTCGCCCGCCTGCAAGTTCATGATGATGGGCATTATCGCCTCCAACTCCACCGCCATGAGCGAGTACGTCCTGCACATGAACGCGATGCGTCTGGAAGTCGCCCTCTTTATTTTGACCTTCGCCATCAGCGGCTTTGTCGTCGGTTTTCTGGTCGCCCGTGCGCTGCATCTGCCATATAGCGAGACGACTACCATGTGCTTTACCTGCGGCATGCGTAACATCTCTTCGGGCGCCGTCATCGCCACACAGTACTTTCCAGGCGAAGTCGTGTTTCCCGTCATGTGCGGAACGCTGTTTCAGCAGATACTCGCCTCGTTTATCGGGCATCTCTTTGAGCGTCTGACCGGCGAGGAGCGCGCCGCCCAGCGCAAGCGTGTCGAGGCCGGCCGCGACGCCATGGCGCGCTAGACTGTCCGCATTACACGGGTGTTAATCTTGCTATACGAGCGTTTCCAGATGCGCACGCAAGCGCTCAGCATCGATATCGAGCGTTGTCTCGGCATTGACCTGGGCCAAACGATAGCCGACAAAGTAGGGCGAAACCACCCAACGCGGCAGCGCTTGGCAATGGTCCGACCGCCCAGGTGATAGAAGAACAAGTTGTACGACTCTGCGCGACCACCGTGGTGCTCGTTCAGGATATAGCGCAGAGCCACCTGGATCGCATCGGCGAAGAGATCTGCCTCGGCTTGGTCTCTTGTGTCATCGCTGGCGGCGATTCTGCGGGGCTGAAACGTTGACCTCAAAGAACCCCATGATCGGTTCGGTTGAGATGTTGGCCGCGATTCTCCCTGTTGCCAGACATTGATGCCTTCGAAATTGGCGGAAGTCAACGAAGCATAGCCGTCTTCCTGCTCCAAACCCACAATCTGCATGTGCGGATGAACGAGACTACCGCCCGAGAGAGGACCTTGTTCTTGTACATGAGCACGCTTCGATACTGCCGTGAATCGATCATCTGCTGCCAGCAATCCAGGGCAAACCTCATCACATGGTGGAGTTCATCTGGCTCATAGGTCACCAGGTCGGCATCGTGATCGGCTGACTTGATCAGCACGGTTTGACGGGTGGCGCGCAGGGTTTTGAACTTATTCTCGAGCCAGATGCAGTCGCCGTCGCGCCGGATGATATTGGCGAGTCCCTCGGTATCGCAAAAGGGGCACGCGGTGCCAGGGCGCCGGTTGTCGTCGGGCTTGCCGCTCGCCTGCTGAACGTCAAATACCAGCGCCACGGGTTACGCCTCCAGCGGCACGATCTTGGTGCCATGGAGCTCGGAGACGCCCAATGCCGCCGCCACGGTATCGCGGTTGGCCGTGGAAATGCCGCCGCCGGGAAGGATGGTCAGGCGGTCGCCCGCATACTCGACAAGACGCGATAGGTGCTCCAGATTGTCCTCGATCGGCGTTCCGGCAGCACCACCATGCGTCAGGATACGCGTGATGCCGCAGTCGGCGAGTGTGTCGACGGCATCGAGCTGAGCCTCGGGCGAGAGCTGGTCAAACGCCATGTGGAAGGTGATGTCAAGGGACTCGCGCTTGCACTCCTCGGTCGCGCAGCCCGCGGCCATCACGAGGGCGCCCAACGTAAGCTCGTCGAGCGCCCAGCCGCCGGCACAAGGCTTGCAGCAGCCAAAGACCAAGCCATCGGCGCCGGCGCTCACGGCAAGACCCAAGTCCATCTCCATCATGCGCAGCTCGTCCTGGTTGTAGTGAAAGTCACCGCCACGCGGGCGAATCATGCACATCACTCGTGCGTCATGCTCGTGAGCATAGCTGACCGTAGCGCTGATAACACCAGCCGAGGGCGTAGTGCCACCGACGGCAAGGTTGTCGCACAGCTCGATGCGCTTTGCACCGGCATCGATAGCCGCCGGCACCCGCTCAAAGTTCTCGGCACAAAACTCGTACAGCATAGATAGACCCCCAGATGGCAAACGTTTTCCGATGGCATTGTCGCACGCCCCCATGAAGTTGCGGTGGAATAGGGACTGTTTTGGCCTCTGAGGCTCCCATTTAGTCCCTATTTCACCGCAACTTAAAGGGGGTAGTCGTTGGCATCTGCCACAACGCCGATGTTTTGGCAACGACAGCGAAAGCCCGCCAGAGCGAGCAAGGTGCCTTGAAACAAGGCGGCATTGACCTTCTGGTCATGCCGCCGAAGTTGAAAGGCAGATTGCCGCTCTGGCGGGCTTGCAGCGTCGGCTGGTTACGGCGTTTGGCAAAACGCCGTAACTATCTAGCCGCCCAGGTAGGCTTTACGCACGTTATCGTCGTGCAGCAGCTCTTGGCCGGTGCCGGCATGGTGATCTTGCCGGTCTCGAGCACGTAGCCGCGTGTGGCGATGGAAAGCGCCATCTGTGCGTTTTGCTCGACCAGGAGCACCGTGGTTCCGGCCTTATGCAGATCCTCGACGATCTGGAAGATCTGCTCAATCAGAATCGGTGCCAAGCCATAGAGGCTCATCGAGCATGAGCAGCTTAGGGTTACTCATAAGAGCGCGGCCCATAACGAGCATCTGCTGCTCGCCAGCCGAAGTACCGGCGACCTGGCGACGGCGTTCCTTCAGGCGCGGGAACTGCTCGTAAACGCGCTCAAGGCCCGGAGCCACCGTGGACTTGGGCTGCGTATAGGCACCCATTTCCAGGTTCTCCTCGACCGTCATCTGCAAAAACGCGCGACGGCCCTCGGGCACCTGGGCCAGGCCCTTGCCACCAGCTTGTCCGCAGGCGTATGGGTAATGTCCTCGCCCATAAACTTGATGGAGCCGGTCTTGGAACGCAGCAGGCCCGAGACGGTCTTAAGCGTCGTGGACTTGCCGGCGCCGTTGGCACCGATCAGAGCCACGATCTCGCCCTCGTTGACGTTAAAGGAGATGTCCTTGATGGCGTGGATGGCGCCGTACCAGACGTTGATGTTGTAGACGGAAAGCATCGGCTCTGCCATTTAGTTCTCCCCCTTATCCTGCTTGCCCAGATACGCCTCGATAACGGCGTCGTTGTTCTGGATTTCCTCGGCCGTGCCCTTGGCGATGACCTTGCCAAAGTTGAGCACGCAGATGCCCTCGCAGATGTTCATAACGAGCGACATATCATGCTCGATAAGCATGATGGCAATGCCAAAGGTGTCGCGAATCTTGACGATGTTCTCCATGAGTTCCGCGGTCTCGGACGGGTTCATGCCGGCGGCAGGCTCGTCAAGCAGCAGCAGCTTGGGGTTGGTGGCAAGCGCACGGACGATCTCCAGACGACGCTGAGCGCCGTAAGGCAGCGATCCGGCCTGCTCGTTTGCCAGATGCTCCATATCAAAGATGGACAGCAGCTCCATGGCGCGCTCGTGCGCGGCCTTCTCGTGCTTCCAATACGTCGGCAGGCGCAGCACGCCCTCAAAGCCGGAGTAACGCTCCTGGTTGTGCAGGCCGACCTTAACGTTATCCTCCACCGTCATGGTGTTGAACAGGCGAATGTTCTGGAACGTACGGGCAATACCCATGCGGTTGACCTGATAGACCGACTTGCCCGAGGTGTCCTCACCGTCGAGCAGGATGGTGCCGTGCGTGCTGGTACACCTTGGTGAGCAGGTTGAAGACCGTGGTCTTGCCAGCGCCGTTGGGCCGATGAGACCGGCGATCTCGGTCTTGCCGATGGTCAGGCTAAAGTCGTTTACTGCCTTAAGGCCGCCAAACTCAATGCCCAAGTGGATGCACTCGAGCGCCGGGCGCTGACCCAGGTCGCGGTCGGGAACGATAGCGCCAGAAGGATACGGGACCATCTTGCCCTTGTTGAACTCAAACTTACTGGGCATCGGCTGCCACCTCCTTCTTGGAAGCAAAGCGGTCCTTAATGCGTGCGAAGAATGCCTTGAGCTGTGGGTTGTTAGTAAAGACCATGACCAGGATCAACACGATGGCGTAGATGAGCATGCGGTAGTCCGAGAACTGACGGAGCAACTCGGGGAGCACCGTGAGCAGCGCCGCAGCGATAACGGAACCGCGCATGTTGCCCAGGCCGCCCAGGACCACGAACACCAGAATGAGGATCGACGTGTTGAAGTCGAACTTGGTGGCGGAGAGCTGCGAGAAGTTACCGCCGAACAAAGCTCCGGCAGCACCGGCGAGGGCGGCGGAAACCACGAAGGCGATCATGCGGTACTGGGTGACGGAGATGCCCACGGACTCGGCAGCGATCTTGTTGTCGCGCACGGCAATAATGGCACGACCGGTACGGCTGCGAACCAGGTTGAGTACAATCACGAGCGCGACCATAACCAGGATGGCGCCGGCAAGGAAGGTCGAATAGGTCGACACGCCCGATGCTCCCTGCGCGCCCTTGATGATGGCGGTGCCGTCCTCGAGCAGGTGCAGGTCGTTGATCGTGGAGTTACCCGTGATGTTAAAGATCACATGCAGGCCGCGGGAGTCGACGCCCACGATAAGGCAGGTAACGATCTCTTTGATGATCTCGCCAAAAGCCAGGGTCACGATGGCCAGATAGTCGCCGCTCAGGCGCAGGACCGGGATACCGATCAAGAAGCCCAAGATGGCAGCGGCGATAGCGCCGACCACAATGCTGATGATCAGACGCATCGGATCGGACGGAACGGCGCTCTCCAGCGCGACGGCAGTGACGATGCCCGTATAGGCGCCGACGCTCATAAAGCCTGCGTGGCCCAGCGACAAGTCGCCCGCGATACCGACGACGAGGTTAAGGGAGATGGCCATAACAATGTAGGCCGTAATGGGGACCAGCTGGCCGGCAATCATGCGCGGGATCATGTGGTTGGACTGCATAAAGAACACGATGGCGAACGCCACAAGGCACATGGCGTACGTAACAAAGTCGTGACGCGTCTGCTTGTCTTTAAGAAACTTCATAACGCTCACCTACACCTTCTCGGGGACGTACTTGCCCAAGAGGCCGGCAGGCTTGACGAGCAGGACGATGATCAAAACGCCAAAGACGATGGAGTTGGCAAGGCTCGTGGAAATGTAAGCCTGCGCCATCGCCTCGATGATGCCGATGAGAATACCGCCAACAAAGGCACCGGGGATGGAGCCGATGCCGCCGAAAACGGCAGCGTCGAAGGCCTTGATACCAGGCATAGCGCCCGTCGTGGGCTGCAACACCGGCGAGTAGGAGCACAGGAGCACGCCGGCGATGGCGGCGAGGGCGGAGCCGATGGCGAACGTCATCGAGATGGTGCGGTTGACGTTGATGCCCATGAGCTGAGCGGCGGCCTTGTCCTCGGACACGGCGCGCATGGCCTTGCCCATCTTGGTCTTACCCGTAAAGAACATCAGCCGGCCATGATAACCAGGCAGGCGACGATGGTGACGAGCGAGACGGCGCTTACGTTAAACTTGGCCAAGAACTCCGGCACCGGGAAGGTGACGAGCGAAGTGAAGTTCTTGGGCGTGGCGCCCCACAGAAGCTGTGCGGCATTCTGCAGGAAGTAAGACACGCCGATGGCCGTGATCAGAACGGCCAGCGGGCCCGCCTGACGCAGCGGCTTGTATGCCAGACCCTCAATGAGAACACCGAGAACCGTGCAGACCACACAAGAGAGAACTACAGATGCCCAGCCCGGGAGGCCGAGATACGACGTGGCGCAGAACGAGACATAGGCACCGACCATGATGACATCGCCGTGAGCGAAGTTGAGCATCTTGGCGATACCGTAGACCATGGTGTAGCCCAACGCGATGATGGCGTAGACGCTGCCCATGGACAGGCCGTTGACCAGGTATTGGATAAAAACCGTCATGTTCCACATCCCCCTTTCGAATAGGTTTCCAGTTAATGTATGAAACAGGGACGTTACACTGTCCTAGATACCAAGCAAGCAGGGAAGGCCAAAACCTCCCCTGCTTGGGATCAAAACCGCTCTATGTAAGGCGGCCAATTAGGCCTGTACGTACTTGCCGTCGGTGATGACGTACGCCGTGGGCTCCTTCTGAACCTGGCCCTTATCGTTCCAGGTGAGCTTGCCGGTCAGACCGTCAACGGTAATCTTGAGCATAGCCTTGGGCAGCTTCTCGGAGACCTCGGTCGGGTCGGCGTCGACACCAAGACCGGCCTCCTTGAGGGCCTCGGCCACCGCGTGCACGCCGTCGTAGGCGTCGGCGGCAAACTGGTCGGGGGTATCGCCGTACTTATCCTTGTAAGCGTTGACGAAGTCGGCGTTCTTCTCGTCGTCGGCGGAGAACGGGGTCATGAGCAGCAGACCCTCGGCAAGAGAGGTGTCGAAGCCCTCAACGCCCAGGATGCCGTCCATGCCGTCGCAACCCATCATCTTGACGTCGTAGCCATATCCTTGGCGTTCTTGAGCAGGACGGACGCCGGCGTGTAGTAGATCGGCGCGAAGATCATGGTAGCGCCGGCCTGCTTGGCCTTGGTCAGCTGGTTGGTAAAGCTCGTGGCAGAATCGTCCTTAAAGGTCTCCTCGTCGACAATCTCGAGCTTGGACTCAGCGGCCTGGGCCTTAAAGGAATCCGCGATACCCGAAGAATAGGCGTCGCCGGAGTTGTAGAACAGCACGAACTTCTCATCCGCATACTTCTCTGCCAGGAACTTGGCAGCGTTGACGCCCTGGTTGGGGTCGGTGAAGCAAACCTGGAAGACGCAATCCTTGCCGTCAGTGACGTCCTCGGAGGACGCGGACGGGGTGATCATGAACGTCTTGGGGTCGTTACCACACTCAGCGGCAACGGCAACCGACGCACCCGTGGTGGTCGGGCCGACGAGGGCCTGCATGCCCCAGTCGAGCAGGGTATTAAAGGCGTTGACGGCCTTCTCGCCGTCGGCCTGGTCGTCCTCGGCCTTGCGCTGGCAAGCGGCAGCTCCTTGGTGGAGAAGTCCTTGCAGCCAAGCTCGACGCCCTGGGTAACGGACTTGCCGTAAGACGCGGCGGCACCGGTCAGCGGGCCGATGGTGCCGATCTTAAACGAAGCGTCGCTCGAAGCGGAACCGCTGTCGCCGCCGTTGGAGGAGCAGCCAGCTAGAATGGACATCGCCCCCAGACCTGCTGCGCTCGCGATAACGCTCCTGCGATTCATAACAGGGTTCAATGACTTACCGGTGAGGCTCGACATGCGGCTCTCCTCTCAATCTCTCGGGTTTTGGTTACCCGACAGGCCATCCTTCGCCGTGTTCGGCGTTCGCAAAATAGTAGACGCTTTAGTTAGGAAAAGTGGCGGTTATTTCGACTTTTCTTTGGATTTGTTCATTTATCCATATTTCTGCGTATTTCTATTACTTTATGCAGTAAAGCCACTTTATTGTGTAAAAGCAATGTTTCCGTTCTGTTACAAGCGTCCCCGCCCTGAATAAAACAGCCTCACCGGTCGCGCTTTATGCGCGCTTAGGCGGCGATGTACTTGCCGTCCTGGATCACATAGGCCGTAGCGGGCTTTTCGACTTGGCCCTCGTCGTTCCACGTGAGCTCGCCAGTCAGGCCCTCGATCTTGATCTTGCGCATGGCCTTGGTCGGCTGGTTGATAAAGCTCGTGGAGGAGTCGTCCTTAAAGGTCTCGGTATCGACGATGTCGAGCTTGGATGCTTGGCCTGCTCGGCAAAGGCATCGGCGATCTCGGCCGAGACGGCGACGGCGGCACCAGTGGTAACGGAGTCGACGAGCGCCTGCATGCCCCAGTCGCACAGGGCGAACCTTATGGTGTAAACGTTGACAGTTTGTTACGGAGTTCCGTTTGTAGCGAGCATGTTTCCAATGTTTCCGCAGCGTTTCGGGGGTGCCGTTTTGTGCGACTCCTGTTGCCTGGCGAGCACGCGCCCTCGGTTCACGCTAGAATGCACTCAACCTTTAAGCGGTAATCCATCCATAAGATGCACGAAGGAGCTATCTATGAGCGAACCCCTGCGCACCGTGAACGTCGGTCTGATCGGTCTGGGAACCGTCGGCGGCGGCGTGGCCCGTCTGATTAAGAGCCACCACGATGAGTACCTGGCCGCCTACGGCATCGACCTTAAGCTAACTCGCGCCTGCGCGCTTGCCTGGGAGCAGGCCGAGGCGGCCGGTATTGAGCGCGAGGCCTTTACGAGTGACTGGCACGACGTCGTCACCGACCCCGCTGTCGACATCGTCGTCGAGCTGATCGGCGGCGAGCACCCCGCGACCGAGATCTTCACCACCGCCTTCGAGAACGGCAAGCACGTCGTCTCTGCCAACAAGGCCCTGTTGGGCCGTCATGTCGAGACACTCGCCGAGAAGCGCGCGCGTGCGGCGTGCAGATTAAGTGCGAGGCCAGCTGCGGCGGCGGCATCCCCATCGTGAGCACGCTTGAGCACGATCTGGTGGGCAACAAGATCCTGACCATCGCCGGCATCCTCAACGGCACCACCAACTACATCCTGTCGCGCATGGACGCCGAGGGCGCCGATTACGCCGACGTGCTCGCCGATGCACAGGCCAAGGGCTATGCCGAGGCCGACCCGTCCGCCGACGTCGACGGCTTCGATGCCGCCAGCAAGACGGCGATCCTCGCCTCCATCGGCTTTGGCACCCGCGTGACCACCGATGATGTGTACCAGCAGGGTATCCGCACCATCGGCGCCGAGGACATCGCCCAGGCCCGCGAGCTCGGCTACACCATTAAGCTGCTCGGCATCGCCCGCAACACCGACGCCGGCGTCGATGTTCGCGTGCATCCCACGCTCATCCCGGCAGACCACATGCTTGCCAAGGTCAACGGCGCCATGAACGCTGTTTACGTAGTGGGCGACGCCGTGGGCGAGACCATGTTCTACGGTGCCGGCGCAGGCTCCTTCCCCACCGCGAGCGCCGTCGTGGGCGATATCCTGTCGCTCTCCGAGCAGATTAGCCGGGGCGTGGCTCCGCTGCCCGAGATTGAGCCCTATGGTCACAACCTCGCCTTTAAGCCCATGGACGAGCTCCAGACCAAGTACTATGTGCGCCTGAAGGTCGCCGACCGCGTGGGCGCCTGTCCGAGACGGTCGACATCTTTGCCAAGCACAACATTTCGATCTCGCTCATCAACCAAGTCGAGGACGGCAAGTCGGGTGTCAGCGATGCCTGCTCGGTCATCTTCCTGACGCACCGCGCACTCGAGAAGGACGTCCAGGCTGCCGCTGCGGAGCTTGCCAGCGTCGACTGCGTGGCCGAGGTCGCCAACGTCCTGCGCATCGAGGACGTCGAGGCTGGACCGAAGGCGTCATGGCCAACTAGCCCGATTCTCGGCAAATCAAATAACGCATGAGGGGCTCCCGTCCGATTGGATGGGAGCCCCTTTTAGTTACATCTTTTGCACGAAGTGGTCGACTAACGTTTGAACAACTTGACCGTTCGTCAACAACCGTGGATACCGTTTGCCGATATGCGACGGCAGCTGTATTTTGCCGACGCTATGCTGTGCCGTGTATGTCCGCCCGCGATGAGAGGAAGCACCATGTTGCTCGAGGGCAAGAAAGCAATCATCACCGGAGGCACGCGCGGTATCGGCTATGCGATCGCCTGCCGTTTTATCGAGGAAGGCGCTGCCGTCACCGTCTTTGGCTCGCGCCAGGAGACTGCGACGCGGCCGTTGAGAAGCTGGCGGCCGCCTATCCCGACGCCGAGGTCTGGGGCCGCTCCTGCGACCTCACCTCACTCGAGGCCGTGACCGAGGCTTTTACCCAGGCTGCAACCGACATGGGCGGCCTGGACACGGTCGTCAACAATGCCGGAATCTCCCAGCGCTCACCCCTTTTGGACTATACAGCCGAGGAGTTCGCCAAAGTTATGGACCTCAACGTCGTCGCCGTCTTTAACGGTCACCAGGCTGCCGCCAAGATCATGACCGAGGCCGGCCACGGCGGCACCATCACTACCACAAGCTCGATGGTCGCCAAGTACGGCCAGCCTCTGGCGTCGGCTACCCCACGTCTAAGTTTGCCGTCAACGGCATGGTCCAGTCGCTCTCGCGCGAGCTCGCCCCCATGGCATTCGCGTCAACGCCGTTGCCCCAGGCGTAACCAAGACCGATATGGTCGCCAACCTGCCCGAAGAGGTCATCAAGCCCATCATCGCCACTATTCCGCTCGGTCGCATGGGCGAGCCCGAGGACGTTGCCAACGCCTTCGTTTTCCTTGCGAGCGACATGTCCTCCTATGTCACGGGCGCCATCCTCCCCGTCGACGGGGCAGCCCGCTCCTAAAGGTCGAAAGTTTCGGCTTCGAACCTCAACAGAGTTCAACGCAAAAGGCGCGCTGTCCGCATCAACCGCAGGCAGCGCGCCTTCTATTATTTGGACGGAACCCGTATCCCGACACTCCTTGCTACTTGCCGTCGTCGTCCTGGGCTTCATCGCGCGCGTAGAGCTCCAGCATGCGGCGGCGGTATTCGTGTACGGCGAGCTTGGCGCGCTCAAGGCGGCGGCGCTCACGCGGAGTCAGCTCGGACGGGTCAACCTCATCACCATAGGTCTTATCGGCAAGCAGGTGCGCCGCGTCCACGATGCGGGCATCGATGTGGCCGCTCGCCGCCTCGGCGGAAAGACGCTCGGCAATCGTATCGAGCGTAGGCAGGCCCTCGAATACGCGACCGTGACCATGCGAGGTCAGCAGCTCGTGCTCGCGTGCGAGCAGGCTCGCCAAATCGTGATGGGCACGCAGGATGTCGAGCGCATCGGATGGATGCTCGGCAACCTCTGCCACGGCAGCGACCGGTGCGGCGTCGACCACGCGGTAGAAGAGTTGTGCGAGCAGCGGCATCAAGAACACCGTGATGGCGCCGGCGGCAACCATGACCGACGCAATATCTTGCGACAGCGCGCCCGCGTTGACGGCAACGCTCGTCACGGCAACGATAATCGGCAGCGCCGTGGTGCAGTACAGGGCCACGGTAATGCGACCATACGCCGAAACGTCGCGCGTCGCAGGACAAATGCTCATAGAGATGAGAATGGGCACGGCGCGAATGATCAGCAACGCCACGATAAAGCCCGCGAGCAGCCCGGGGCGCGACGCCACGGCCGTCAGGTCGATCTTTGCGCCCGATACAGTAAAGAACACCGGAATCAAAAAACCGTAGGCCAGGCCGTCGAGCTTGGTCTCGAGCGTATGGTTGCCCTCGGGGATGATATAGCGTAGGACAAAGCCGGCGGCAAAAGAACCCAACACGATGTCGAGATCAAAGACGGCCGAGAACGCCACGAGCGTGACCAGGATGAGCACCGTCAGGCGCACGAAGGTCTGCGACGTGGTATCGGCACGCTCCTCGACAAACGCAAAGAAGCGGCTGCCGACGCGCTTGGAGCGGCTTGGGACCACGGCCAGCAACACGCAAACCACCGCAAACAAGCCAAGGATTACGAGCGTTTGGATGCCAGTGCGAGCAGACAGCAGCACCGACATGGCGAGCACGGGACCGAGCTCGCCCCAAGTGCCATACGCGAGAATCGAGTCGCCCACACGCGTGCCGGTGAGCGAGCGCTCACGCATGATGGGCACGAGCGTGCCGAGCGCCGTAGAAGTGAGGGCAAAGCGTCACGGCGATACCGTCGAAATGACTGACCGAGAACCACGGGGTAAAGCGCACGGCAAGCCAGGCGATACCAAACGTGACGACCCACGTCGCCAAGCCGTAGCGTCCCTCGACGCCCGTGATGCTCTTGGGGTCGATCTCAAAGCCGGCAAGCAGGAACAAAAAGGCCAGGCCGAGCTCGGACACAAGCGAGACCTCGGCATCCACATGGATAAGGCCGAGCATATGCGGGCCCAGCACCGCGCCGAAGACGAGCAAAAAGACCGTTTCGGGAACGGGTTTTCCGGGAATCGCCGAGGCGATGAAGGGGCTTGCAAAGGCCACAAGCGCGATGATGGCGAGTGAAACGAATGCCATGTGATGCCTTTCTCTTGTTTGCGCTTCACTGTAGCACCCTCGCCGTCCTCAACGCGCCGCGAGCTGTCGTATCATAGTGACGTTTACAAACATGTGGCTCAAGGCGACCCGAGGCTTGCCCCGTAAACCGACCGCTGCCGCATACCGTACCGTACGCCCAACCGATCAGGAAGGCAGGAACCAATGGTCTCTCGTATCTACGTGGAGAAGAAACCCGGGTTCGACGTCGAGGCTCAGCAGCTCAAGGGCGAGCTGACCGAAATTCTCGGCATCAAGGCATCGAGGCCCTGAGGATCATCAACCGCTACGACGTCGAGGGCATCGACGAGGAGCTTTTCCGCTCCTGCGTGCCGACCGTCTTTAGCGAGCCCCAGGTCGATGTGACCTATGACGAGCTCCCCGCAAGCGATGGCGCCGTCTTTGCCGTCGAATTCCTGCCTGGCCAGTTTGACCAGCGCGCCGACTCCGCCAGCGAGTGCGTGCAGCTCATCAGCCAGGGCGAGCGCCCCGCCGTGCGCTCCGCCAAGGTCTATATGATCTCGGGCGCTCTGGACGAAGACGCCATCGAGGCCATCAAGCACTACGTGGTGAACCCCGTCGAGGCGCGCATCGCCTCGCTCGACCTGCCCGAGACGCTGTAC
>ENA-OQBT01000951-OQBT01000951.1-human-gut-metagenome-genome-assembly--contig:-NODE-951-length-14175-cov-8.220387_pt1 | contig 14175 bp, 16 predicted proteins | sample MGYA00242749_ERZ504557 | MGnify/ENA primary metagenome ERZ504557 (study PRJEB26092, sample SAMD00036243) | human gut metagenome | host: Homo sapiens | study: EMG produced TPA metagenomics assembly of... | reverse complement strand
TCGACTTGCATGTGTTAAGCACGCCGCCAGCGTTCGTCCTGAGCCAGGATCAAACTCTCCATGATATATGGAAGAGCTGTTTGGCTCTTGTTTATTGATTGGTATTACTCATTGTTTGACGTTCTATTGAAATAGAACCTCGCACTCTGGCGTTCATTCAGTTCATTGTTCAGTTTTCAAAGGTCATCGTTGTCATCACCGGGTGGCGACGACTTGTTTATTTTAACAAACTCAGAAGAGCTTGTCAAGGATTAATTTGAACTTTTTTCAAAACTCAAATCACCCCGGTCTGCATAAAACAGACCTTTGCAGGATAAAGTTCCTGCGGCATCAGGGCCTCGCCCCAACAGCTTATTTAGTATACTACTGTGTAAAGAATATGTCAAGGATTTTTTTCAAATTCTTGACGCCGGCCGCGAATCATCGCCTGCGGCGATGTGTTCGTCGTTCATCGTTCGTCGTTAATCCATAATATCGCCTGACTGCGATTCCGTAGGGGCCGTCCTGTGAAGGCGGCCCGCTACGCGCTGAGGGCATCCCGAAGCGTCGTTGTCAGTGTGAGGCTGTCGCGGCGGAACGACGCATCTGATTCCGAGGCGGCCTGCGTCTTTATGCATCACAGCAACAGATGACGATGGTGTCGACGATGGTATCTACTGTCGACGCCCGCGATAAGTCCATGACGGGTTTAGCCAGGCCCTGCAAGAGCGGCCCCAGGACTTTGGCTCCTGCGACGTGTTCCAACATTTTACAGCAAATATTACCCGTATTGAGGTCGGGAAAGACGAGGACATCGGCTTGGCCTGCCACCGGTGAGCGGGGCGCCCAATCGGCAGCATAGGCCGGCACCAGGGCCACGTCAGCTTCCATTTCCCCATCGTACAGAAAATCGACATTGCGGTCGCTCAAAATCTGTACGGCCCGGCGCACTTTATCGGCTCCGGCACCGCGCTCGCTGCCCATGGTCGAGTAAGACAACAGGGCTACTTTGGGAGATGCAATATGCAGCGTCCGGCGCGCCCGGTCTACACAGTTGCAGGCAATATCTGCCAACTGGTATTCATCTGGATCAGGGATTACATCGCCATCGCCGACGACAAAGACGCCGTCATTGCCAAACTGCATCATATCCGTCACAACGATGAAGGAACTGCTGACCGTATCGATGCCATCCCGCGTCCCAATGAGCTGCAAGGCTGCCCGCAACACTTCCGATGCCGGCGTTTCCATGCCGGCTACCATGCCAGCCGCTTCTCCGGCAGCTACCAAGGCGGCGCCGAAGTACAGGGGATGGTTCAAGAGGAAACGGCGGCTCTCTTCCAAAGTCATTCCAGCGGCTTTCCGTTTATCCGCATAGGTTTGCGCCAAATCTTCCAGCATCCGATATTTTTTAGGATAAATCACTTCAGCCCCATCCAAATCGAGCTGATACCGTGAAGCCAGTTCCTGGATATCACGTTCCTTCCCCAAGAGGACAGGGACGGCCAGGTGCTCGGCCAATACCCGGTCAGCAGCCTGTAAAATACGGACATCATCACTTTCAGGCAAAACAATTTTTTGCGGCTTCCTAGCCGCCTGCTGTTTCAAAGACGTAATATACCGGCTCATATCGATTCCCTTCCGCATCATGTATGTTACTTCCTATTATAGGGACATACGGAAAAGGAAGCAAGTAAAAAGGGCTTGTCGCACGACGACAAGCCCTGTTAAGTGGTTAGTGGCTAGTTGTTAGTTGTTAGTCACGAGTCACGAGCCACGAGCACGTGGCATTAATGGCTCACCCCTGGTTGTACTTTGTCTTCTTGCCCCAGCATATAATGCTTATTGATATACTGCGTATGCAGGAGGGATTCGGAGAGGTCGCTGAGGGGTTCACCCAGGAATTTGGTATACAGTGTCTGGATTTCCGGGTTTTCCCAGCTGGCACGTATCTGTTTCAGCGCATCCAGTCCATAGAGCGATTCGATGCGGGCGCGTTTGGCCGGGATTTCCTGAGGCAGTTTCGTCCGCGGCTGGCCACCGCCGCCGATGCAGCCGCCCGGGCAGGCCATGACTTCGATGAAAGCGTATTTCTTCCACGAATGTTTTTCTTCCATGAGGTTGATGAAGCGCCGGGCATTGGCCAGACCGCTGATGGCGACGACGCGGATGATATCGTTATCCAGGGTCAGTGCCGCCTCTTTGACACCTTCCAGGCCACGGACTTCTTCAAAGTGCAGAAATTCTTCGTCAGCCGGTTTGCCCGTCTGCAAATAGACCAGGGTCCGCAAAGCCGCTTCCATGACGCCGCCGCTGTTGCCAAAAATCGTACCGCCGCCGGAAGACTGGCCAAAGATGGGGTCATAATCCGAATCCTTCAGGCTGTTGAAGTCGATTTGGGCGTCTTTGATCCATTTCGCCAATTCACGAGTCGTAATGCAGTAGTCCGTATCGCGGATTTCCGGCTTCTTCCAATAGCGGCCGGCAGCATTCCGTTCCGGCCGGGCAATTTCGGCTTTCTTCGACGTACACGGCGTGACGCAGACCGTCACGATGTCGGCCGGATCGATTTTCATGCGTTTGGCAAAATAGGTCTTGATCATAGGACTGAGCATGCTGATCGGGCTCTTGGCCGTCGACAAGTGAGGAATCAGTTCAGGGAAAAAGATTTCCGTAAATTCAACCCACGACGGGCAGCAGCTGGTGAACTGCGGCAGGAGTTCTTTCTTATTGTGCATGCGGTACAGGAGTTCCGATGCTTCTTCCATGATGGTCAGGTCAGCGCCAAAGTTCGTATCGAAGACGTAATCCCCGCCGAGAGCCCGCAGGGCGGCAATCATCTTGCCCTGGACGACGGAGCCGAAGGGCAGGCCAAATTCATCGCCAAGAGCGACGCGGACAGCCGGTGCCGTCTGGAAGATGACGATTTTCTTCGGGTCATCGATTGCCTTTTGGATGGCATCGCGCTGGGATACAGTCGTCGTCGCACCGAACATGCACGTCAGGGAACATTGGCCGCAGTGGACGCAAATCGGCACGTCACCCGTACTTTCCAGAGAATAATAGCCCGTCATGGACATGACATCGGCACAGCGCCGACGGCAAAGGGTACAGTTCTTGCACTTTTCCGGATCGAACTGGATGGAAATATTGCGGTTTTCGACGGCGACGCGGCGGTCGAGCTTTTCAAAGCGGCTGGTAAAGGCGATATCGCGTTTCTTTTCGGCCTGCATATAGATGGCATCGCTGCAGCAAATGGCGATGACGTCGGTAATATCTTCAGGCGTACAGCCCCGAGATAAATCCATGACCGGCTTGGCCAGGCCCTGGAGGAGCGGGCCCAGCGCCGTCGCTCCGGCCAGATGTTCCAAGACTTTATAGCAGATATTGCCGGAAACGAGATTCGGGAAAACGAGGACATTGGCCTGCCCGGCTACCGTCGATCCCGGTGCTTTCTGCCGGGCAATACGAGGCACCAGGCAGCGTCGGCCTGCATTTCCCCATCAAATTCGAAATCGACGTTGCGGTCCCGCAGCAGGCGGACGGCCTCGCGGACGCGGTCGACTTCTTCGCCGGCACCGCTTCCCAGGGTCGAATACGACAAGAGGGCTACTTTCGGATCGAGCATCTGCGCCGTCCGGCGGGCCCGTTCGACACAGCTGACGGCGATATCGGCCAACTGCTGCGGCGTCGGTTCGATGACGACACTGCAGTCCCCGACGACGAAGATGCCATCATCGCCGAATTGCGGTTTATCCGTAATCATGATAAAGGAACTGCTGACCGTCGACAAGCCGGGGTGGGGCCCGATGACCTGCAGGGCCGCCCGGATGACTTCCGACGATGTAGCGACAGCCCCGGCGACCATGCCGTCGGCAATATCGAAGGCGACGAGACAGGCAGCAAAGAAAATATAATTTTCCGACAAGACTTTCCGTGCTTCTTCAAGAGTCATGCCCTTCTTGGCCCGCCGCTTAGCATAATATTCACAGAAGTTATCCATCATGGGATATGTTTCGGGATCGATGATTTCGATACCATCCATATCGATTTGATATTCTGACGCTACTTCGACGATACTCTGGGGCCGGCCGATGAGGATAGGCCGGGCGAAACCTTCGGCCTGGACCCGTTCGGCAGCCTGCAGGACGCGGCGGCTTTCCGATTCCGGCAGGACAATCTTCTTCTGCTCTTTGGCAACGCGGCGTTTCAGGTTATTGATAAAGCGTGACATAAGACAACACCTCACATCTATCTGCAATCATCACTGTCATTTCGTTGAGTATAGTATACGGCAAAAAGAAGAAGGCCGCGCCTTTTCCCGGACGAAAGGGACGATTCCCCTGCCGAACGGAGAATAAAGGGGACAAAAAAAAGCGCTGTCGCATGAAGACAGCGCTTTTCTAGTTTGAAGTTGAAAGTTTGATGTTTGATGTGGATGGGACAAAATTTAAAGGCCATCACCTCAAACATCATACATCAAACCTCAAACTAACGATTATTCTACGGTAACGCTTTTGGCCAGGTTACGCGGTTTATCTACGTCGTTGCCGCGGCTGACGGCGATGTAGTAGGCCAGCAGCTGCAATGGGATGATGGCAGGATGGAAATGACGAAATCGTCCGATGCCGGGACCTTGATCAAGGCATCGACAGTCTTGCCGACTTCCGTATCGCCTTCCTGGACGACGCCGACGACATAGGCATCACGGGCTTTGACTTCCTTGATGTTGCTGATCATCTTTTCTTCGACTTCTACCTGCGTAGCCAAAGCGATGACCGGGACACCGGCTTCGATCAGCGACAAGGTGCCGTGTTTCAATTCACCGCCGGCATAGGATTCTGCATGAATATAGGAGATTTCCTTCAGTTTCAAGGCCCCTTCCATAGCCAGGCCGTAGTCCATGGAACGGCCGATGAAGAAGACGTCTTCTTTATTCTTGAAGGCATCGCAGAGGCCTTTGATCGTATCGACCTGGTCGAAAACACCCTGGCACTGATCCGGCAGTTTCGTCAAATCGGCTAAAATCTTTTCTTCCCGTTCAACCGACAAGTTCCCGTTCAAGCGGCCCATGTACAGAGACAGGAGCAGGAGCGTGACCAGCTGTGTCGTATAGGCTTTGGTCGAAGCGACGGCGATTTCCGGGCCAGCCCAGGTATAAGCGACCTGGTCGGCTTCACGGGAAATGGACGAGCCGACGACGTTGGTAATGGCCAGGGAACGGGCGCCACGGCGTTTGGCTTCCTTCAGGCTGCCAAGGTGTCGATGGTTTCACCAGACTGGCTGACGACGATGCAAAGGGTCTTGCTGTCCGTCAAAGGATCGCGATAACGGTATTCCGAAGCGATATCGACTTCGACAGGGATGCGGGCCAGTTTTTCAATGAAGTACTTGGCCAGGAGCCCGGCATGGTAGGCCGTACCGCAAGCCGTGATCAGGATTTTGCCGATAGAGTTGACATCTTCCGGCGTCCAGTTCAGTCTTCGAAGTGGACATGTTTGCCGTCTTTCGTGATGCGGCAGCTCATGGTATCTTTGATGGCCTTCGGCTGTTCATAGATTTCCTTGAGCATGAAGTGTTCGAAGCCGCCTTTTTCAGCCGCTTCGGCATCCCAGTTGACTTCAAAGACTTTCTTGGAAATGGGTTTGCCTTCGAGGTCCGTGACCCAGACATTATCTTTCATGACGATGGCGATTTCCCCATCATTCATGATATACGTCTTGCGGGTATAGCTGAGGATGGCCGGGATATCCGAGGCGATGTAGTTTTCGCCCTGGCCGAGACCGACGATGAGAGGATTATCCTTCTTGCTGCAAATGATCTTATCCGGTTCAAATTTGCACATGAAGACCAACGAATAAGAACCGCGCAGACGGCTCAGGACTTTGCGGACCGTGCTGGTGAAATCCCCGTCGTACATGTCGGCGCACAAGTGGGCGACGACTTCCGTATCCGTTTCCGACTTGAAGTGATACCCTTTCTTGAGGAGTTCTTCCTTCAATTCCATGTAGTTTTCGATGATGCCGTTGTGGACGATGGCGAAATCGCCTTTTTCATCCGTATGGGGATGGGCGTTGACATCCGACGGACCGCCATGAGTTGCCCAACGGGTATGGCCGATGCCAACCGTGCCGACGACAGGATGAGCCTTTACGGCTTCAGCCAGGTTGACCAGACGGCCTGCCTTTTTGCGGACAGCAATGGCGCCGTCATGATAGACGGCGATACCGGCCGAATCATAACCGCGGTATTCCAGCTTTGCCAGACCATCCATCAAAAAATCTGCTGCTTCTCTGTCTCCGATGTAACCTACAATACCACACATAGTTATATCCTCCTGATATGAAAATGTTCCTTCCCATGACGAACTTGTCGACGACGTTACCGCCGTGTTTTTCCGTCATATAACGGCTGAAGCTGCCGAGAGACATCCGCTGACTGTTCGATACTTCTCTACCTCGTCTGCCTGGCGGACCAGGCACTAGCGCTATCCATTATATCGTCAAGGATTTCCAGACGCCTGCAAAAAAAAGCAGGAATGAAGTTCGCTGAACTCCATTCCCACACTTTAATATATTTGCAAGGTTTTGTCAATACCTATTTGGAAGGCCCCATCTCGTGTTCGACGACGACGGCGATGTCATCGACGATGCGTTCGAGCTGGTCCAGGTCCGGTCCTTCCGCCATGACACGGATGAGGGGTTCTGTCCCGGACGGACGGACAAGGATGCGGCCTTCATCGCCCAATTCTTCTTCGCCAGCCGAAATGGCCGCCATAATGAGGTTATTGTCTTCCCAGCCGGATTTCGTCTGAACGCGAACATTTTTCAAAATCTGCGGGTAGCGCGTCATGAGCCCGGCCAATTCCGACAGCGGCTTATTCTGCTGTTTCATGATGCTCAGCAGCTGGACCGCCGTGAGCAGGCCGTCACCGGTCGTATTGTAGTCGAGGAAGATGATATGGCCCGACTGTTCGCCACCCAGGGAATAGCCGTCTTTGCGCATCTTTTCCAGGACATAGCGGTCGCCGACAGCCGTAATTTCCGTCTTGCAGCCCATTTCTTTCAACGCTTTATGGAAACCGATATTGCTCATGACCGTACCGACGACGGTATCCTGTTTGAGCCGGCCTTCGGCTTTCAGTTTCATAGCGCAGAGGAGCATGATCTGGTCGCCATCCATTTCCTGGCCCTTTTCGTCGACAGCCAGGCAGCGGTCAGCGTCACCGTCATTGGCAATGCGACATCAGCCCCGTATTTGAGAACCGTTTCCTTCAAGCTTTCCAAATGGGTGGACCCGCATTTTTCATTGATGTTGACGCCATTCGGTTCATGATGGATAGCAATGACTTCTGCACCGAGGCGCTTGAGGATTTCCGGTCCCAATACTGACGCCGAGCCATTGGCCCCGTCATGGACGACTTTCAAGCCCGACAAGTCGATATCTGTCGATTTGCAGATGAAATCAGCATATTCCTGCTGCAAGTCGGTCCACGCCGAAATCGTGCCGATAGCCGCACCGGTCGGACGGCTCTGGAGAGCAGCCCGTTCATCTTTGAGCATACATTCTTCGATTTTGTCTTCCGTTTCGTCCGGCAATTTATAGCCAAAGCCATCGAAGAACTTGATGCCGTTGTATTCAAAAGGATTATGCGAGGCCGAAATCATGACGCCTGCGTCCATATGATGGGTCCGCGTCAGGTAGCAATGGCCGGAGTCGGAATGACGCCTACCATGTAGCAGTCCCCACCGGCTGAAGCGATACCGGCGGCCAGGATATCTGCCAGCATGGTGCCGGAACGGCGGGTATCCCGGCCGATGAGAAAGGTCGGGTGTTCTTTGTTCTGCCCAAAAATGTAGGCAGCTGCTCTGCCCAAATGATATGCCAATTCCGGTGTCAACGAATCATTGGCAATACCTCGTACTCCATCAGTTCCAAACAATCTAGCCATTTACTTTACCTCCAAAGGTTGATATTTACGGATGATTTCAATCGCCGTTTCCAGGCCATCCAAAAAAGCACTCATAATGCCACCGGCATACCCGGCCCCTTCGCCAATGGGATAGAGGCCAGCCGCCCCCAGGGCCATGCGGTCTTCGCCGCGGACGATGCGTACAGGCGCACTGGTCCGGGTTTCGACGCCGGTCATGACTACGGCATCATCGTCAAAACCATGGATCCGCCGCCCGAAATAAGGCAGGGCCTGTTCCAAGGTCGTCGTGACGAAGCCGGGCAGGACGTCATGCAGGTCCGTCCAGGTCACGCCGGGACGATAGGAATGAACTGGTCCTTCCTGCGGCGCCCCAGGCCGTTTCAAGAAAGAGCCGACGGTCTGAGCCGGCGCATAATAACAGCTGCCGCCCGCTTTATACGCCAGTTCTTCATATCGGCGCTGGAACTCGATACCTGACAGGGGACTATCCCCGCCCATGTCATCAGCCGTGACATTGACGACGACAGCACTGTTGGCGATACCGCTGTCGCGCCGGTACAGGCTCATGCCGTTGGTGACGACCCGCCCTTCTTCCGAAGCCGCCCCGACGACGACGCCACCGGGACACATGCAGAAAGAATAGCACGACCGCCCTTCCGGACTGTGGTAGACCAAGGCGTAGTCCGCCGGTCCAAGCCGAGATCTGCTGCCGGGCAGCCATACTGGCCCGGTCGATGACATCCTGGGAATGTTCGATACGCACGCCGACGGCAAAGGGCTTCTTTTCCAGGGTAACGCCCTGGTCGTGGAGCATGTAATACGTATCGCGGGCACTATGGCCGATACCCATGACGACCAGCTCGGCCGGATATTCATCGCGGTCATTGACGGTCACAGAAGTAATGCGGCCTTCATCGTCGCGATGGATGGCCGTGACGCAGCTGGAAAAATGGACTTCCCCGCCCCGGGCTTCGATGGTATGACGCATATTCTTGACTACGCGGCGCAGGACATCGGTCCCGACATGGGGATTATAGGCATACAGGATATCCTCCGGTGCGCCGGCATCGACAAAAGTCTGCAAGATGCGCCGCAGCAGCGGATGATTGACGCGGGTCGTCAATTTGCCATCCGAAAAGGTCCCGGCCCCACCTTCGCCGAACTGGACATTCGACGAGGCCTTGAAAGGACCGCCACGCCAAAAAGTTTCTACATCTTTCGTCCGGGTATCGACATCGCAGCCCCGTTCAAAGACGATAGGCGCGTAGCCGTGTTCCGCCAGGGCCAAGGCAGCTGCCAGGCCGGACGGGCCGGTCCCGATGACGATAGGCCGGTGCGCCATCGGCTGTGTACCGGGATGGATTTCCGGCGCTGGCGTCTCGTTCAGACGACGGACATCCTTATTATCCCGGCAGCGTTTCCACACCCGGTCTTCGTCGGCAAAAGAAACGTCGACAGTGAAGACGAAATAAATCCGCGGCTTCCGCCGGGCATCAATGGACCGGCGGACAATGGTAAGGCCGGAAATATCGCTGCGGCTGCATCGAAGCTTTTTAGTCACTAAAGCTGCCAAAGGCTTCTGCATAGGGACAGCCGTGCGGATATTCAATACTCTAAGCACAATAATCTCCCTTCCTACTCTTCTGTCTTGATACTCAGTGTAGCGTCGACTTCATCAGGGTCCATGACGACGCCATCTATCGGCGGAATGAGACTTTCCACGTCTTTTCTTCCGTCATATTCTCGATATCGATATCGGGCAAGTCGATGGTATCGATATTCTTCAGCGTATCCGCTTCCCCTTTGACGACGACAGCCGTCGGCTGGACGGAAACGGTCTTCCACGCCGTTTCCCCCTGGACGTTCAAGTTCAAGGGAACGGTCTTGGTAATCGCATTGTGGGCTATGGTCACTTTGACATTGCTCTGCCAGGGAGTCATTTCCAGCCCTTCTACCGGCGTCCCATCGGCCTGGTACAAGTGAATCGGCGCCATAATCGCAAAGTCGCCATTGCGCTGATTGACAGGGATATCGACGACAGCCTGGTTGACTTGCTGAATGAGGCGGCGCGCCCCGCTGACGACGACTTTTTCCGGTACGATTTTCAGATCGCTGATGAAATCCTTATCGTCCAACTTGCCGACGACATGCGGCGTCAATTTAAATTCTTTGACCGTATAGACATCGACAGTGATTTTCGTCGACGTCATGCTCTGTTTCTTCAGCTCCGTCCCACCGGGTATTTCGACGTGTACCGGTACTTCCACTTCCCCTTCCTGGACATTGGACAAATCGATATAGCCTTGATATCCGACGGGCCGACGTTGATGATCGTATTGCGCGGGCCCGACAAGCGGACATAGACCGTCTTGGGTACATTAGACGTAATGTATTGGGAATCGAGGTTCTCTACGGTAATCGGCACGGTATAACTGCCTTCACTGAGCGGGTTCTGTTCGTTGATGATGACGAACCATAAGACGATAGCCAAGAGAAGGCAGACGATCTTGAGCTGCCATTTTTTATCAAGCTTGTTCATAAGCTAAGGCCTCCATTTAAAAATATTGGCCAAGCCCTGAGGCGTCCGGTTCAGGAATGTCTTCAGGACATTGCGCAAAGCATTGCCATCGAGGTGGCGATAAATATGACCGCCATAGGTATAGGAAATGGAACCCGTTTCTTCGCTGACGACGACGACGACGGCATCGGCTAGTTCGCTGATGCCGATGGCCGCCCGGTGGCGCGTCCCCAGTTCCGTCGACAAGGACCGGTCCGACGTCAGCGGCAGCAGACAGCCGGCAGCCATGATGCGGTTCTCGCGGATGATGACGGCCCCGTCATGGAGCGGGGTATTGGGGATGAATATATTTCCCAGCAGTTCCCGCGACACCAGGCCGTCGATGGCAATGCCCGTGTCGATATAATCGTTGAGGCCGACTTCGCGTTCAAAGACGATGAGCGCCCCTGTATGGGTCTTCGATAAGGATTCACTGATAGCGACGATTTCGTCGATGAGCCGTTCCAGTTCTTCCATACTGATGACCTGGCCGGATCGGAAGAAACGGCCCCGGCCAATCTGTTCCAGGGCCCGCCTCAACTCTGGCTGGAAGACGACAGGCAAGGCGACGAGGATGACCGTCATCCCCTGCTGCAGCATCCAGTTGATGACGTGCAGGTCCAAAATCTTACTGACGACAGTGACTACGCCCAAGACCAGCAGTCCCTTGATCAAGGCGACAGCCCGCGTATTGCGGATGAGGATGAATAATTTATAGAGTACAAAAGCAACGAGCAGAATATCCAATATATCCAACAGCCGGAAGCTGCTGATGAAACCTTGAAAGGTAGGTACATAGGGCTTCACTCCACACAAAGAGAATAAAAATTAAACAGGTATCCTTATTTTACAATATTTTGGGCACAAAAAAAGGGCTTGTCGTCGGTGACAAGCCCTTTTTAGTGGCTAGCAGCTAGTGGCTAGCGGAGGGTTTTAAATTTAAAGTCCCCTTCTACAAACTACAAACTCCGTACTACAAGCTCACTTTTCGGCCGCTTCTTTTTTGGCCGTCAGCTGCGCCTCTGCTTCGTGGACCATGCGGAGATTGGCTTCCTGTTTGGCCAGGGTTTCAAAGTCGATGGACTTCAAACGGGCTGCCAGGTCGCGCTGGATGTCGGCAAAGGCGGCATAAATAGAACACATGCCGCTGCAGCCGCGGCTGCACGAGCCGATGTCATGGAGACAGCGCTGTAATTCTGTCTGCCCTTCGACGGCGTCGATGATATCAAAAAGAGTGATGTCCTTGGGCGCCCGCTGTAAGGCAAAACCGCCTTCGACACCGCGATAGGACTTCATGATGCCAGCCTTGGTGAGGCTGCGCATGATTTTCAATAAAAAACGTTCTGGTATATTCTGTTTTTCTGCCAGCGCCGCGCCGGTAATCTTCGTACCTTCCGGGAGAGACGCCAAATAGAGGACCATGCGGAAGGCATAGTCCGTAGCCTGATTCAATCTCATATTTCTACCCCCTTGTCGTCTATATCTTGTATTATACAATAAAAGACAAAAAAAGTATAGTTTCAATTATGTTGTCTCTGTGTGTCGGAGTACATTTATAATTTACTTCTCCATCGGGCAGGGGCCGGTTTTTATATATCGTTTGCCGTGTTTCGTGATTCGTTTGCCGTGAAGGTTTAAAATTTTTAACAATCTGCTGTATAAAAATATCATTTTTCTTGCAGCTGTGAGAATTTTCGACAAACGAACCACGCCAAACGAACCACAAAAGGGGCTTGTCGCTTAAGGCGACAGCCCCTTTTCTCTTAAAGAAAATCGATAATTTTGAAAATGATAGCCGACATGACGGCACTGATGGGAATCGTAACGACCCAGGCGACGAGCATGCTGCGGGCGACGCCCCAATGGACGGCGCGGACGCGTTCAGCCGAACCGATACCCATGATGGAGCCCGATACGACGTGAGTCGTACTGACCGGCAGATGAAGGAAGGTGGCCGTAAAGATGACGATGGACGAGTTCAAATCCGCCGCAAAGCCATTGATCGATTCCATCTTGAAGATCTTCGTCCCCATCGTAGAGATGATACGCCAGCCGCCGGCCGAAGTCCCTAAAGCCATGGACGTAGCGCAGGCCATCTTGACCCAAATCGGGATTTCCATAGTTTCAATATAACTGCCGGACAAGAGAGCCAGGGCGATGATCCCCATGGCCTTCTGGGCATCATTGGAACCGTGAGAAAAAGCCATCAGGCTGGCCGACAAGAGCTGCATCTTGCGGAACTGCCGGTTCAGGGCCAGCGGCGAGTACTTGCGGACAATCCAGAGGATACCGATCATGACGAAATACCCGGTAGCCAAGGCGACGACAGGCGACAGGATCAGAGACAAGATGATTTTGCCGATACCGCCCATATCGAGGGCTGCCGGTCCGACGCTGATGCAGACGGCGCCGATGACACCACCGATCAGGGAATGGGACGAACTGCTCGGTATGCGGTAATACCAGGTAAGGACATTCCAGATAATCGAGCCGATGAGGGCGGCTACGATGACTTCCAAGCTGATTTCAGCCGGATTGAGGACCAGGTCGCCGCCAATGGTCTTAGCGACGCCGGTGCTGATCATGGCCCCGGCGAAATTGAGGCACGCTGCCATCATGATGGCGTGGCGCGGTGTAATGGCCCGCGTCGATACGCTCGTCGCGATGGCATTGGCCGTATCGTGGAAGCCATTAATATAATCAAAGAGAACGGCCAGCAAAACGATGGCCCAAATTAACCAATGCTCAGGCATACTTCAATACAACCCTTCTGAACGTAACGACTAAATCTTCACAATCATCGGTGACGTCTTCGACAGACTGGAGGATTTCCTTCCACTTGATGATTTCAATGGGGTCCTTGCAGTTCTTGAACAAGTTCGCCATTTCTTCATGGTACAAATCATCGCAGTCCTGTTCCAATTTCAAGACTTTCTTGCTCCGCGCTTCGACTTTGAGGTAATTCTTCTTGAGGTCCTTCATGTAACCGATGGATTTGCGGATCTCTTTCATGGCTTTCGCCGTAATGGTCGCCATCTGCTTAGCGCCATCCGTAGCTTCGCCGACTTGGTACATACACATTTTATCCATGATTTCACTGATGTTGTCGACAGCTGCATCGAGCTGATCGATCAGCTGCTGGATATCTTCACGGTCCATAGGCGTAATGAAGGTCTTCTGGAGGCGCTTCATCGTTTCCATGACCAGCGCATCGGCCTGGTCGGCCAGAGCGTCGATTTTTTCTAATGCCGTTTCTTTCGCGACTTCACCGTTAATAGCCTGGCTCAGTAACTCAGCCGCTTCATAGCTCAATGTCGCATGTTGGTCCAATAGGGAAAAAAACTTTTCTTCCTTGGGCTTTAAGTGAAATGCCATAGTCATCGATCTCCTTAAATAAAAGATAGGAATAAGCCTTTATCAAAATTTACACGATTGTTTCTGATTCTTTACAAGGCTTTACTTAAAATTATATCATATGGCCTGTCATTATTCTATAACAATGAGGCATTTTTTCTCCCTCATCCTGCAATCGATGCATTCTAAAAATGCTGTCACTTTTTATGACGACAAAATTAAAATAGTCGCCCCCACCCGTAAAACGGGTGGCTCGGCTGACGGCTATAAGCCTTTGTTGCTGAAAGCCAGCGTCTCAAGGCGCTGGCTTTCACTTTGTTCAAGCCACTGTGCATTTCACTCGTCACGTATC
>ENA-OQBT01000949-OQBT01000949.1-human-gut-metagenome-genome-assembly--contig:-NODE-949-length-14193-cov-4.082966_pt1 | contig 14193 bp, 16 predicted proteins | sample MGYA00242749_ERZ504557 | MGnify/ENA primary metagenome ERZ504557 (study PRJEB26092, sample SAMD00036243) | human gut metagenome | host: Homo sapiens | study: EMG produced TPA metagenomics assembly of... | reverse complement strand
TGTTTGATGGCTATTCCAAGCAGGTTAAGCGAATTGAAACGTCCGCAAGCGACCAAGATAAAATGCTAAACGCGGTCTTGCTTTCGCAGTTTAGAAAATACTGTGCTTATGCCGAGGGTGTCACAGGAACATTTAAGCCCGTCATTATGTTTAAGTCCGCAAGAATTGACATATCACTGGAAGCCAACAAGGTTTTTAATGAGCTGATTCAAAATCTCAACGTTACGGATTTGCTCGCATTTATCAAGCGCCAACAAGTACTAGATAGCAACGACAGCTCAGCATTAAGTTTAGCCTATGATTTTTATCTTAAAAATGAAGATCAACTTGGAAAAATTATTCGAGAGATTAAACATGATTTTGATTCTAGAAATGTATTAAATGCAAACGACGATAAGAGAGGAAATATGCTTGAAAAAGGACAATATCAAGCATTGAATACGTTGGAAAATCCCAATAATTTGTATCGTGTTGTCTTTGCGGTAGCCAAGTTAACGGAAGGATGGGATGTTCTTAATCTGTATGATATTGTTCGTATAGAAAAAGAAGCAGGAACGAATAAAAGTGCAACGATGGTAGAAGCGCAGTTAATCGGTCGTGGTGCGAGGTACTATCCTTTTGAAATAGAAGGAGAGAAAAGTTATAAAAGAAGATTTGATGGCGATAGCTCAAACAAGCAATTGTTCTTAGAAACGTTGCACTACCACACCATGAATGAGCCACAATATCTCAAACAGTTGATCGGTTCACTAAAACAAATGGATTTACCTACAGGAGAAGATAAAAAAAATCCCCCTATTGAAATTAAAGTGAAGTCATCCTTTAAAAAAACAGAAGCCTATAAAAAAGGAAAGATTTATTACAATGAAGTGGTGGATGTGGAAGATGAATGGTTTGATTCGATTGATAAGTATGGTATTAATCATCAAACAGATATATTAAGGAATCTGAATTATGGTAGTCGAGAGGTTTCATATCAAGCAAATGCAGGTGTGACTGAAACAAAAACAATTAGCGTGGATCGATTTGATGCAAGGTATATAAAAAAAGCCATTCAACGTTTAGAATTCTATCAATTTGACAATTTAAAGAAATACATACCATTAATGCCATCAATGAAAGAATTTATTTATGGTAAGAATTGGTTGAACGCAAATGAATTAAACTTATTTTTAACCGTACCAAAAATTACAAATTAACTGATGTTACACCAGATGATATATTGAACGTTGTAATTGAACTCTTAAAAGAATATGAAGTGAAATTTAAATCAGGTTACGTAAAACAAAGAGGAACGAATAAATTTATCGGTTATCCAATCAATGAGTATTTAACAAATTATAATAAGCGTGTTCCAAAATATGATACAGCTAATCTATTTAATGAAGCGATGCAAAAAATTGACGTTTATGAAATAGATGATGATTTTTATGTTTATGATAAAGCTATCGTGAATAAACTAGAATATGAGTTGATAGAACGTGTGAAAGCACATGTTAATGAATTGAAAGAGAAGTATCAAAAATCGGTGTATTTGCTTCGTATGGATGAGAATATGCATCGGGAATCTGCGAAAAGTGAGAAGTTGAAACTCCATCAATACGGTTCACGTAGAAACCGTTCAGGAGAGGTCACAGAAACACACTTACAAGGTTTTCAACCTGACTTTATTTTGTTCCTTGAGAATAGTGATTTTTATTTTCAAATCTTTATCGAAACAAAAGGTATGAGTGGGGATCGATTTATTAGTGAATTATGGAAACAAGATTTACTCTTATATATGACAGATAACCAAGCGGAGATGGAATTTGAAGCGAATGAACAAAATGTCCGAATTTGCGGAATTGAAATTCTATACAAAGAATGATGGACAACACACTATGGAACAACTAAAAAATATTTTATATTAAAAAATAATTACTTAGAATAGGATGATATGATATGACTTTAGAAATCAAAACAAATAATGATAATTCAATAACTATTAAAGAACTAAATTTTGAACAATTGCAAGTATTTAATAATATATTTGGTGACCCAACAAATAATGCTGATAAGCTAGTTAATCCAAGGAATCAGCAGTATCAACAGACCCCTATTACAATTAATGGTAATAGCTATGCTTACAGTGTTTATGATGCTAAAAATTATGGAAAAGACACATATACTATAGGTATTCAAAAGTTACGTGATTAATAATCAAGTGAAATAGATAATTGTAAAAAACCAGCAATAAACTGGTTTAATGAATGGTGTAATCAAATTATAGTCAGTATCAATTTTGGTCATAATTGGTCTTGCTTTTGTCAATTAGTATCCATATTTATCCTTTCCCAAGGGAACCTTGATACTGTAATCCTTGATATGAAGGGATTTATATAGATGAGGTTGGTTAACATTTGTGTTGTGGAATTCTCAAAACGTTAATCAATACGATTATATCAACGTTTCAAGACATTCAAGATTTTTATCTTGGGTGTCTTTTTTTGTTGAAATTTATAAAGTTCACCCCAAAATTCACCCCATGTTCACCCTATTATTTTTTTAAGCTTCTATATGCAATATCTCCAGCAGTTTGATTTACTATATTTTTGTGTTAACATAGGTCTTTGTAATTTGTTTATCACTATGAGTTAATGCCTCGGAAATAATTTCTAGGGGAACGCCAGATTTTCTTGCAAGAGTGGCACCTGTGTGTCTTAACTTATGTGGTGAAGCAGGGGATAGTTCTGGATGCCTACGTCTGACAGAATTCATTCTATAGTTGAGGTAATCTGTATGAAGTGGAAGGTTGATATTATTGGATCGGTCATTATAGGTAAACACAAACTGCTTTTGAGTCTGGTGTAAACCAAATAGTTTTAATTCCTTATTATGAAACGGTTTACTTTACGGAGGAGTTGGCGCATGACTTTGCCTCATGGGTGTCTGGAGATTCTATGGAGCCAAAGTATCACAATGGTTCAGTTGCTCTCATTCGTGAAACAGGTTTTGACTATGATGGTGCCGTATATGCTGTGGTATGTAATAGTCAAACATACATTAAGCGAGTATATCTTGAAGCAGAGGGTCTACGTCTAAAGTATAAGGATATCTTTATTTCTTATGACGAGGATCCACGAGTAGTGAGAATTATTATTGGAAATTTTATACCTCTCAAATAATACGTTTTTCTAGTCCTGAATTGTCAACTTGTTTGCTTTTTTGATAATGATTCTAGTTTTCAAAAATGTAATGACATCTGTTAAGGATTTCTTATGAAATATCTTCTGATAACAGAGCTTGTTTGATAGTACAGACGGATTTTATTTTATAATACTCCGAAACAAAAAGAATGAATTTTCTAAAAATTATTGACAAATAAATTTGCTTTTAGTATTATAAACACAACTTAAAGAAGAGGCAGAGTTATCATGGAAAATACTGAATTTTCATTGGAACTTGATGTAACTGAAGTTTCAACAGAACAAGGTTATGTTTCTGGTGGTGTAACATCTACAGGTTGTTGTAAAGATTAGTTTTATAATTGATTGAATAAGGCAGGTATACGAGGTACTTACCTTTTTTTACAAGAGAATTATGTTTAAGATAAAAGATAATTACATTTATAGGTAATGCGTTAATGATTCAAGACTTATAGAAAAACTTAGTGAAAATAATCTTGAAATATTTTTTGATAACAAAGTTTTTAAAGAAATGTTGCTAGTGGCGAACCCTCAATTCCATAATTTAACTAAAGAAAAAATATATAAAAATTCCACCTTTAGAAACTATGTAAAAAGATCAATTACAAGAGCAACGCCGTTTGGATTGTTTAGTTCAATTGGTGTAGGAACTTTTTTCTGATATCTCATATCATCAAAAGATTGGAGAAAATTATACGAAAAAAATCTCGGTTAGTGGAGAGTGGCTAAGTTCGATTTGTATGATGTTAGAAAATAAAGATTCTGTCTTATTACAACTACATATATAGTGGAACCAAAAAGTACTTGAATTATCAGATAAGTATCAATTAAGTAATGTCAATTACTGGGGAATCTCTGAGATAAGTAAGGATTTATTTATCAAGAAAACTGGACTTTTAGAATTCATACAAAAATTAACGTATAAATCGGAAGTCAGTGTGTTAGAACTGGTACTTCAAAGTAAATCTCCTGATTTAGAGAAGCAGAAAATTTTAGATTATATACGTAATTTGATTACTAATGAATTTTTGTTTACAAACTTGCGAAAAGTTGCAATAAGCCATAAAGATTTAGATGATTTAACCAACATTTTAAAGGATATTAATAACCAAAGAAAATTAACCGAGGATTTATTACAAATAAAAAATAGTATTGAGCAGTATGCAAAATTAGAGTTGGGAGAAGGCATTTCTCAATATACTGAAATTTGTAAAAAAATGTCGTATATTTTTAATGATAAAAAACAGCATTACCTGAAGGTGGATTTAGTAAATTGTTGTGATTCGGTGCTGCCCAAAAATTTAAAAAAGAAAATGGAGGATTTTGTTAATTTTATTTCAAAAATTAATCTGGCTAAAGGTTATCGAAACAGAGAATTAGAATCATTTACAGAAAAATTTGTTGAAAAATATGGAGAATACGTCGAAGTTCCAATTAAAGAATTATTAGATGGTAATTTAGGACTGGGTTTACCAAAACAAACTTTGGGAACTCATGTAAAGTCATCAAGTAGTGTAGAAGAGCAAAATTTTTTGTCTTATCTGAGTAAAGAAGTCTTCAAAGCTGTTAAAAATTGTAAAAAAGAGATAGATATATCAAATATACCTTTAGGATTGTTATACCCAAATTCGGATAGATTTGTTGCAAATCAGTTAGAGTTATATTGTGAAATTAAGAATTTTGAATCTCAACCTGTTATATCAGTTGTCCCAAATACAGGGAGTGACATGATAGGGAAGTCTATTGGAAGGTTTGCCTCCTATTTTCCTAATTCTTATATCTCGTTAGATTCACAGTTGGATAATGTAGAATTAATAGAATTTCCAAGAGATAGTAAGAATTTAAATGTTATGTCGGCACAGAATGCTCATTCTAAAAAGTTATTATTATCTTATGATGACAATGATAACACATCGATTGAATTAGATTCTGTGGTGGTGGGGGTTATAAAAACAGAATATCGATATAAATTATATTTTAGGGATTTACGAACCGGCTCAATTGTTAATTTTGTAACAACATCAATGCTAAATCATAAATCAAATGGAGTATTTAGCGATTTAGCAAGATTTTTGCTAGCGGTTTCTTTAGAATGGCAAGATAATCCGTTTTCAGTGTTTAGGATAATTGAAAATTTTGATTATCTTCCTATATTCCCAAAATTAAATATGGAAATATAATTTTAAGTGAAGAGAAGTGGGTTTTGTCAGATATAGATAAAAATGATTTATCTTCTATTAAACAGTGGAAAAAAGATTTTGATGTACCTAGACTACTGTATTTTCATAAAGCTGATGAGCGTCTATTGGTCGATTTAGAGAATGATTTAGATACACAGTGGCTTTTAAAACAAAATGTGGATAAACTGTATTTTACACGTTTTGAAAAATATGATGGTAAAAATTGTGAGTTTATCTTTGGATTTGAAAATTATCAAAGTAGTATAAATCATTATTCTATGCAGGAAAAATCTGTTAGAAGATTGACAAATAACTTTTATAAGAACTATGTTAAAACATTTTCGAGTGATTGGATCTATTTTAGATTATATGGAATTAATTCATCAATTCTACTTGAACTAAGAGAGCGGCTTCTTTTGTTTACAGACGAGCTATTGGTTGAAAAGCTAATTAGTGATTTTCATTTTGTAAATTATAGCGATAAGGATAATGGATCGCTTCGATTACGATTTAAAATAAATAACGATGATAATTTTGAAGATTTAAGATTTCGAATTGCACATTGGATAGACTTCCTACTAGAAAGTGGTTTTTGTAATGATGTTAGTTTTAATTTATATGAGAGGGAAATTGAGAGATATGGTGGAGATAACTTTATAACAGTTTGTGAGAGGATGTTTTCTATTGACAGTTTTCTTACCCTAAAGTTATTTTCGAAGAAATTATTAAATGATAAAGATTTATTTTCTGTTTTGCATTCGACATTTTTATATATTCGATTATTAGGGATCCCATTAAAGCGATTACTTGAGTTGCTGAAGGGGAATTTGACTCAAAATAGATATCGTAAAAGTTTTAAAAAGTTATTCCCAAATAACACAATAGTAGTAAAGGAATTCAAAGAATATTTTGATTACAAAAATCAGTTTGAAATTTTTAATGAAGTATTTAGAGAGTTCCCGCCTATTGATGGATATTTTGAAGGTAAAAATGATATAGTCTATAGTTTACTTCATATGCATATGAATAGAGTAGGCATGTTTCCATATAGAGAAAAGGAATATCTTTATTTTATCATGTATATTGCAGAGCCGTTGAATAATTATAAGGAATTTACTTAAAAAGTATGAAGAAATTATCTGTAAAGTAGATAAACTCGTGTTGGATAGTGATATTATTGACAGATTGCAGAGAGCATATTATACAGAAAATAGAAGTTACTTATCAGAATATCCAAGTATAATTATATATTTATCCTATAGGTTGATAAATTGTGATAATAAGGAGTATTCTAAGCTTCTCTATAATAGAGTAAATTATTATCTACAAGAATTGCTAAAGTCTATTAAATTGAATAGCACTAATAATATTTCACTTTGCTATGGATTTACGGGCTATGTATATGCCTTGGAATTTTTATCTAAAAATTGTAAAGGATATGATAAATTACTAGATACACTTGAGACAATTTTATTAGCTTTAACAAAAGATAGGCTACGTGAAATAAAAAGCTCTAATATTGTTAAAGAAGAATACTTTGATGTAATTCAAGGTGTCTCTAGTGTAGCTAGATATTTGCTTAGCAAAGAGGAATCAACTTCTGAACAAGAGTTATTAGTAAAAGAAATATTAAATTACTTTGCAGACCTAATAATTAACGAGCCAACTATTTATGTGGAATATATGCCAAATGAAAAATTAAGGAAAAGATTTCCTAGTGGCTATATTAATCTAGGTGTAGCTCACGGTATATTGGGACCACTATACGTGTTGGCGTTAGGATTTGAAAAATTTAATATAACAAAACACATACCTTCAATAGAAAAGGGCTTGAGTTACTATGAGAACGCCTTTTTTACCAATACAATTGGAAAAATAATTGGTTGGAATGGTAGAGTCAGTGATTATGAGGAGAATGAGGAATTTAGATTTAATATAAGTTGGTGCTATGGCAGTCTTGGAATGGCAAGAGTACTATATAATATAGCGAAAATCATTGATAGTCAGAAATTACGAGAAATGGCGATGGATGTATTTACTTCATCTATTGATTACCTTAATAGCAGTGAGATTTTAAATAATGGAATTTGTCATGGACGGTCTGGAATAATGCTTTTGTTCAATTTGATGTATTTAGATACAGGAAAGACACAATTTAAAGCAATTTCTGATAATTTATTTAAAGAAATTATAAATGATGCTTCTAATTCTGAGTATATATTTGTGGAGCGTGACATATATTTTAGAGGCGTAACCTTTGATGAAGTTATTGATTATATTGACTTTGGATTGCTAAATGGTGTTTCAGGGATAGTTATAACTCTAATGGCACAAAGGACTGGAAATGCCTACCCATTGGATAGAATGCTGTTTATGCAGTGAAGTTTTTAAGTTAAAGGAGAAGTATGAGAAAAATCTTAAAAAACAAACTATATCTAAAAGTTCTGGTTTCGGATTTGATATCAAATTTTGGAGATACATTATATTTTATAGCTCTCATGACCTATGTTACGGAGATTAAGGAGAGTAATTTAGCTATTTCAATCGTAAATATATCGGAAACTCTACCTATTTTATTTACAATATTTTTTGGTATCATTGCAGATAAAACGCTTAATAAAGTGAAAATGATTATTAAAACGTTATGGCTACGGGTGATTCTATATTTATTGGTTGCTGTGGCTATGAATTTTAAACCTTCTATTATAGTAGTCATAATTGCTAGTCTCATTAATCTTGTTGCAGATACATTGGGACAATTTGAAAATGGTCTTTTTTATCCAATTTCTAATCGAATAGTGAAAAAGTCAGATAGAGAAGAAACTATGGCGTTTAGGCAGACTGTTGTTTCTACGATGAATATTGTAAATCAATCATTGGGGGCGTTTTTAATTACTTTTTTTAGTTTTTCTCACTTAGCTTTTATAAATTCTCTAACTTTTGCTATTAGTCTGTTAATTATGTTAGCAATCAGAAATCAAATTAATAGCTATTATGACGAGACGATTTCGACTAGTAAGATATCTCAATTTGACTTTAAAGCTTCATTTTCTGAGATTATTTCAAATTTAAAGCTCTCGATTAACCATCTATTTAGTATCGGAAACATGAAGGAAGCTTTACTTGTTATACCTATTCTCAATGGGAGTTTGGCAATTCTCATTCCATTAGTTGTTGTTAATCTTTCTAAAGATTCTAATTTGACAATTGTTAATTCTGCGATTACGATCTCGCTTTTAGGAATTAGCACTGTTTCAGGAGGAATACTTGGGGGCACTTTAATTCTAATTAGTAAAAAATTTAAAAGCCTTTCCATAGGCACTTTGCTAAAAATGAATTTAACGATTGTTTTACTATCATTCGTTGCTTTTTACTTCCAAAATATTTATTTAATTATATTATCATCATTTCTTTCGAGTGTATTAGTTAGTGCATTAAATCCTAAAATGGGGACTATCATATTTAATAATATTGATGAGACGAAGTTGGCTACAATATTTGGAGGAATGGTGACATATTTCCAAATAGGGGATATTGTGTCAAGGTTATTGTTTTCTACATTAGTGATTTACTTACCGTATGGTTATATCGCATTAATATATATAGCAGTTGTTTTTGTGGCAATTTTATATACATTAAAAAGTTCAAATCACATAGAAAGGGAATTTTAAATTAGTTAAATGATTATAGTTTTCCAAATTTTCTACTATGAAAACCTATTTTCAAGATTGAGTACTAAAGTTCGAGATTTTGTTCGTACTCAGCTTAGAGAATTTCAATATTTGGATGATGGGCAATTTAAAACATTACCAGAGTATCCAGAATTTGCTTGGTTTGAAGGGATGTAAATGCGGTAACTCATAGAAATTGCTCCATTTTTGGCGATTATATCCGAATTATGATGTTTGATGATCGATTAGAAATTTATAGTCCAGGTAAGCTTCCTAATATCGTAACGGTTGAAAATATTAAGCACGAACGTTTTTCTCGTAATCCTCGTATTGCTAGAACTTTAACAGAATTTGGATGGGTACGAGAAATGAATGAGGGAGTGAAGCGAATCTATTCTGAGATGGAATCTTATTTCTTGCATGAACCTAAATACACAGAGCCAGGAAATAAAGTTGTTTTAACTCTTGAAAATAATATTTTGAGCCGACATTTGAGAGTTAATGATAAGATGATGAAAAAATATGACGAATTCAATGATTTAAATGACGATGAGAAAGCAATTTTACATATCATGTATAATACCGGAGAGAAAATGACTACTGCTTTGGCCGCTAGAATAACAAATAGGGGTAGAAATTTTGCAAGTAAATTATTAAAGAGTCTTGTAAATAAAGAGATCCTGGAATGGCATGGCACAAGTAAGCAAGATAGAAATCAGTACTATACTTTGGCAGAATAGCGGATCTATTTATAACTGGAGTGCAGAAGAGTGCAGTAGTTCGGAGTAAAACGCAGTAAGTGAATTTCCCCTGTTTTCCTCAAAAAATCTCAAACTTTTTGAAATTCTGGACAAAAGAAAAGGCCTAGTTGCCTGTAGTTTCTACCTATTAAGTTATATTGAAATTCATTGGTTTAAAACCAGATCTTAAGAAAGCTCGTAAAGCTTCACAATTCTCAAAACGTTAATCAATACGATTATATCAATGTTTCAAGACATTCAAGAGTTATCTCTTGGGTGTCTTTTTTTATTCAAAATTCGATAGTTTCCACCAAAGTTTCCACCAATTTTCCACCATTATTTTTTCAAGCTACGAAATGCAATATCGCCTACTGTCCGATTAACTATATCTTTTGTATTTACATAAGTCTTTGTAATTTGCTTATCACTATGAGTTAGAGCTTCTGAAATAGCTTCAAGAGAATAACCTGCTTGTTTGGCAAGAGTAACACCTGCATGTCTTAGTTTGTGTGGTGATGCTGGTGCAAGTTCTGGATGTCTCCGTCTGACTGACTTCATTCTATAATTTAGATAATCCACGTGAAGAGGTAAATTAATGTTGTTTGAACGATCATTATAGGTGAATACAAACTGCTTTTGAGTTTGACGCAATCCAAATAATTTTAACTCCTCTTGTTGTCTTGCTTTCCAATTAGCTAATAGCTCAATTAATTCAATAGGTGTTTTAAAAAGGGTCTTCTTACGACCTTTGGTGGGTTTTATATTTCCGAAACGATCTAAAGCTTGTTCTATCAGTGTTTCTCCAGTAGAGAATTGATGTGTTTCCATTGAAGAGCATAACTTTCTGATTTTCTATCGGATAAAAAGAATGTCGTATAAAAGAGAGTGTAGTCTTTTAAATCAATAAGTCCTTTCTCTAAGTCTATGTCAAAAGCTTGTAACCATAATTTCAGCTCTTCTTTATCGAGAGATAAATCTTCCTCTCGTTTGCTTTCTTTAAGGAGAATCTTTTTATTAGCTTTAATTCTAGTAATTGTTTTGCGGAGTTTATTTGATGGAATATATTCTAGTTCCTCAGCCCAATCGAAAACAGAATTAACATGGCTCCTAATTACTTTGAAATTAGCATAGCTATTTGCTTTGGGAGTAAGTAATGAAAGAATAAGTTGTTTATTATTATTTGGGTATTCGATAGAATATTTACCCAGAATGGGTAAAATGTGTAGCCTGAATATATTTTCTGTTTGGAAAACTGTTGCTTTTGTGGGTGGTTTTATTGTTGTTGTGGTTTGACCTGCTTTGTATGGTTCGAGCCAAATATCTTCATAAAATTTTTTGAATATGATTTCTCCTTTATTTTTTATGTTTATATGGCTTTTTCCAGACTTAGCATTTTTAATGTCGATAGAAAGTTTTAATTCTACTTCTTTGGCTTCTCGTCTGGTTTTATATTTTCTTTCAAAAAGTTTACCTAAACCCAATTTTGCTTGAACATCTTCTGGAATGTAAAGTCGTAATTGATATGTTCCATCTTTTGTTTTCTTAATAGACATATTTACCTCCTTATGCGCTGATTTCTAATCTTGTCATCCATTGATTGATACTTTTCTTGTTGAAACTAATAGATTTTCCGATTCGGATATAGGGTAATCCCATTGCAATCCCAATATCAAGTGTATTATTAGAGATACCTAGGTAGTTGTAAGTCTGTTTTTTGTTTAGAAAAGTGCTGTCAGCCCCAATATCCTCTTTAAAATGATGAATTTCATTCTTTATTAGTGTTGCAATCATTTGCTGAATTTCTTGAGTTTGTTCTTCTGGCAATTGTACTAGCATATATTATTCTCCTCTTAAAAATAAAAAAGAAGAGTAAAATACTCTCCTGCTGTTAAAAAGATTAATTCTTCTTATTTATTATTTTGTTGAAAAAAACTAGCAAAGCGACCCCGACCACTGTCAATTGTTTGCCCTTATTACGACATGCATCACAAATTGGTATTGTTTTAGGTGATGAGATTGTTTTTTTACAAGTTTTACACTTCTTCGTTTTTAGTGTCATTTTTTTCTCCGTTTCGATTTTTGCTGTTTCGGTATTGCTTAAGTTAACGTTACTATCTTGGTGGAATTCAATTAATTTAGTATTAATATTAATAAATAAGTCCCTATTGTTTTTTGAGTAGCTGTAATGATTATGAATTAATTCTAACAAACTTACTTTTGGGATACTATTATTCTTTATCCATTTTAATTCTTTTACATAAAGAAGTTTTTTTGCTAGTTCTTTCAAATAATTTGTTTTGTATGGAATATTTTGTTTAGAAACTAATTCCATCGAACCTTGAAAAGATAGTAGCCGATCATGGGCTATCCCCTCATTATTTAGTGTTAAATCGATATAAATTTGCATACCAACAATTTTAGTCATAATTTCTATGTCTTGAAGTAAAAAATCAGCATGTGTTTGTAAAGAGGCTTGACGGTATGTTGGTTGGCTGATTTTCTTAATAATTTCATCTCTATTTGAAATTATATCAGATTTAATAGCACTTACTGATTCTTCAAATAATGTATTTGCATCCTTTAGTGACTTAACTTTTTCTCTGAAATCTTTGCTATTGTTGGCTTCTATAACTTTTGTACGAGCTGAATAAAATGGAGCTAGTATACTATTATTTCTTTCCCATCTAATCTGATAATCTTGATTTTCTTTGATATCTAACAGTAAGTTATAGATTTGTTTAAGTTGAGCTTGAGCGATTAGATCACTAGGAACTTGATTTTCGTTGTTATTAGTCATTTTCCTTAATGTCAAATCTTCAACACGATTCTTCTGATCGGTTGTGTCTACAATTACAGCCCTAAGATTTCCTTCTACTTTTCTAGATTCCCCAATTTTATAAGCGCCCTCTTGAAGTTTCGCTTTGGTGTCAGGAGATAGACTGTCAAAGTCAACCTCATATAGAGTAGCATTATTGAAATCTAGTATTTTAGTGTTAGGATTAAGATATTGGTTTGAAAAGTTGAATAGGGGGGTCCTTTAGTATCAAATAAGTTTAAGATATCAAATGGGAAACTTTCTTTAATCATGTTGGGGAGAGCTTGTTCAAAAGGACTACTTATTTCAAAGATATCTGTTGTTTTGATATCTGTCTCATTTTTAAATAAATCAAAAGATTGTAAGTTTTTTTGATTGATTCTTCTTTTTGCTTTTCTGATTTAGCAACTTCGTTCATTAGATCACCTAGTCATTTTTGTATTAATTATAACATTTAGTATTGATTTTAAACGTATCTAAATTAATAATACTAAAAATTAATATTATTAAAACCATCATCAGTGTCCAATGACATAAGTAATTTGTTTTGCTGTTTCTGCATCAAAAGTGCGGTAGCTAACGACTCCTAGTCCTTTGATATTTGATTCAGAGATGAGGATGGAGCCATCTGATTTGACTTGTTCCACAAAGGCGATGTGGCCATAAGTTGGATCTGCTCCAGCTTGCCTGGGCTAAAAGATAGAGCGGAGTGTTCGGTTGGGGTATGAGTTGTCTGATACCCTGGGGCATTTATCCATTGGCCACCATTTCCCATATACTTTCCGAAGCTAACACCGACTTCTTTTCCTCGGTTATAGACAAACCAGGTACATTGTCCCCAAGGATAAGACAGTCCTGTGTGGCTTGAGGTATTGATTTCTTTGGTGAGGATATAGCCTTGTGGGACATCCCCTGTTGTGACACCGCCTCCGTCTCTGTTTTTTCCTTTCGTCTGTTCAGGGGCTTTTGGTGTACCTCCATGCTCATCGATATAGGTATCGAGTTTTTGCATGGTTTCAGCACGCCCTTTCCTAGAGCCAGAGGTATCGGTGAAGTAGACGCCACCATCTGTTGACGTGTTGAGAGAACCACTCGCAAATTTTTGCGCTTTGTCATCTTGGACTTTGAAGATTTCATTTTTATTGCCAATGATGGTCTGCTTTGTGAGTCCAACAACGGCTACTTCATCGTTAAAATTATTGGCATTTTCTGGATTAGAGTCAAATGTGGTTCTGTTGCAAAGTTTTAAATAAAGAATAAAATCCCTTACGGTATCTATGATTTAGGCTGTTATTCCCATTAATACCTTGATTTCAGTAGACACCGAAAAGCCGAAGAGAGTGCCTTCTTTTCGGGTTTTCTTATATAATCCTCGAATGGCTTCCATGCCTTTAATCGTGGTAGAGGCAATGCGTAAACTTCGATAGAATTTATTGCGTCTCTTTACTGGACGATGGTCTTGTTCAATCAAATTGTTCAGGTATTTAATGGTACGATGTTCTGTCCCTTGATAAAAGCCGTATTCTTTTAGTTTCTTAAAGGCACTTGTAATAGAGGGGGCTTTATCTGTGACTACAACCTTCGGTTCATCAAACTGCTTCA
>ENA-OQBT01000948-OQBT01000948.1-human-gut-metagenome-genome-assembly--contig:-NODE-948-length-14205-cov-3.590922_pt1 | contig 14205 bp, 17 predicted proteins | sample MGYA00242749_ERZ504557 | MGnify/ENA primary metagenome ERZ504557 (study PRJEB26092, sample SAMD00036243) | human gut metagenome | host: Homo sapiens | study: EMG produced TPA metagenomics assembly of... | reverse complement strand
AAAACAAGTTTGAATTTTTACACCGTTTTTAAGCTATATTATTTTCTATATACAGAGACTTTTTATTCCAGATTTCCAATCCCAAAGTCTCTCAGAAGGATTTACTGATAATGAAAGTAGAAGAAAGATTATTAAAATATGTGGGCTATCACACCACATCTGATGAAGCAAGTGATAAAATACCAAGCAGTGACAGGGAATTTGCACTCGCAAGAGAGCTTGAGTCAGAGCTTAAGGAGCTTGGCTTATCCAAGGTTGTGCTCACTGACCATTGTTACGTGTATGGTCTGCTGCCTGCCACTGCCGGCATGGAGCACAAAAAAGCGGTCGGATTTATTGCACATATGGATACTGCACCTGATTTTTCCGGGGAAAATGTCAAGCCACAGCTGTTGCGTCACTATGACGGAAGCGATGTGCTGCTTAGAGGCAGTGGCGAATACCTGAGAGTAAGCGATTTTCCTGAGCTTAAAGCCCTATCCGGACGCACTCTCATTACCACAGATGGCACTACCCTGCTTGGTGCCGATGACAAGGCCGGTGTGGCTGAGATTATGACCGCCTTAGAGCAGATTATCGCAGAGGGCACTCCTCACGGCGATATCTGGGTTGGATTTACCCCTGATGAAGAGGTCGGAAAGGGTGCGGATTTGTTTGATCTGGACTATTTCGAGGCAGATTTTGCCTACACCGTGGATGGTGATTACGAGGCGAGGTGGCCTATGAAAACTTTAATGCCGCAAGCGCTGAATTTACCATAAAGGGCGTCAACGTGCATCCGGGCGAAGCAAAGGACATTATGGTCAATGCTGCTTTGGTTGGCTGCGAGATTGCCGCAACGCTGCCTGCAAACGAGACTCCTGCCACAACTGAGGCAGAGAGGGCTTTTACCATCTGTGTGATATGAGCGGTGATGTAGCATCAGCCCATCTGTCATATATTGTGCGCGACCACGACAAGGCTCTTTTTGCTAAAAGACTTGATACTCTCCGCTCTCTTGAGATAGAGATGAACAAAAAATATGGTGAGGGCACTGTTTCTTTGACTATCACCCACTCCTACGAGAATATGCTTTCAATCATACTGGACAACATGTACATTATCGACCTGGCTAAGGCTGCTATAGAGGAAAACGGTCTAGAGCCGCTATCACGCCCGGTTCGCGGCGGTACAGACGGCGCACGTTTATCCTTCATGGGACTTCCTTGTCCAAACCTCGGTACCGGCGGCTACGGCTTCCACGGCCCATTTGAGCACATATCAGTGGAGGGTATGGAGACTGCGGTTAATATAATCAAATCAATTGTGAAGCATGTGCTGATGCTGGCTGACGCGTGATTTCGCTGCCGGTCAGTTACTGTTCACAACTAACAGTGTGACTAGCCACGGCCACGTTACTGTTCACAACTAACAGTGTAACCAGTAATCCGGCAGCACTTATCATTTTTGCAGTTGTTGGTGGAATATTTGTAAATTATCTTCGCAGAAATCAAAATGATATCGGCGGAGGGATGGGAAAGGATTACATGAAAGAGCATTGGGGAATCGATGACGACAAGTAATCAAAAATACCGGGCAACACATTTTGTGTCCCGGTATTTTTATACAACCATCGTAACTATTCAGAACCACTGAGAACAAGAAAAGCTGATGCGTTATCAGAAAAGCCTGACTTTGCTATCGTGAATTTGCAGGCTCCATGTTCACAGAGCGGCCCTTTATCTTTGCATTCTTCATGGCATTGAGCACTTCCTTGCCATACTCAGCCGGCACCTCAACAAATGTATACTTGTCGTACATGTCAATTGCACCGACAAGCCTGCCAGGCATGCCTGACTCGCCTGCAATGGCGCCTAAAATGTCACCCGGCTTTATCTTGTCCTTCTTTCCTACGTTGATAAACAGGCGTACCATGCCATCCTCAGCTCCTGTATTGCGGAAATCATAGTCGTCCTTTGATTCAGCTGTGGATATCTCTGAAGCACCCATAGCCTGGTATAAAAATGCCGCCGCTATATCCATTGCCGTGTAATCTGACTCATTTATCTGATTCTCTATAATATCAATGACACTTGTGAGATTTTCCTCATCTATAATGGTGGAAATCTGGTCCATAATCTTTTCTGCCCTGATTTTGGCAACATCATCAGATGATGGAATTGGCTGTGCATAGATTTTTGTCTTGCAGTAGCGCTGTATGTCCTTGAGCTTATATACCTCCTTGCCCTTTACAAAGGAGAATGCCTTTCCACAGCGGCCTGCTCTTCCTGTACGACCGATTCTATGTACATAATACTCGTCATCCTGAGGCAGATCATAATTGAAAACAGCCTCCACATCATCCACATCAATTCCGCGCGCTGCGACATCAGTGGCAATAAGAATATCTGTCTTTCCGTTTCTGAAGTTCTTCATGACACGATCTCTCTGCACCTGCTTCATATCGCCATGAAGTCCTTCTGCACTGTAGCCGCGTCCGCAAAGCTCATATGCCAGCTCGTCGACCATCTTCTTGGTATTGCAGAATACAAGTGAGAGCTTTGGATTATAGTAATCCAACAGTCTTGTGAGTACATCTATCTTGTCCTTGCGCTTCACATCATAGTAATACTGGTCGATATTTGCGACTGTCAGCTCTTTTTTCACAATCTTGATATTGATAGCATCATGCTGATATTTTCTTGTAATTTCCAAAATAGGCTTTGGCATTGTTGCCGAGAAGAGTACTGTCTGATGCTCCTGTGGCAGGTATTCGAGCACTGTCTCGATGTCCTCCCTAAAGCCCATGTTGAGCATCTCGTCTGCCTCGTCGAGCACTATTGTCTTTACATGGTCAGGCTGATTGTCTTTCTCCTGAGATGATCCATAAGACGCCCGGGTTCCGATAATAATCTGCACACCCCCTTAAGTGCCTTAATCTGGCGGCTGATATCCTGTCCTCCGTATACCGGAAGTACCTTCACACCATGCATATATTTTGCAAGCTTCCTGATTTCATCTGCCACCTGGATGGCAAGCTCCCTTGTAGGAGAGAGGATGATAACCTGTGTCTTGTGACTTGATGCATCAACGCTCTCAAGCACCGGAATACCAAAGGCTGCTGTCTTTCCTGTTCCGGTCTGCGCCTGTCCGATTACATCCCTGCCCGAAAGCACTGCCGGGATTCCCTGAGCCTGTATTGGAGTTGCCTCCTCAAAGCCCATATCCTTGATGCCTCGCAAAATCTTAGGGTTTAGTTCTAATTCGTCAAATCTGATTGTTTCCATATATTTTTTATATTTCCTTTCAAAAAATAAAGTGTGCATATTTTTATAACATGCACACTTTAACATATTTGTGAGATAATTACAAAATATTATTTCTTCATTTTTTACGAAATATGCAATACCGCATATTTCTTTACTGAATAGTTACCAAAATACTACATACTGCTAAATAAAGCTGCTATCTCATCCGGTGTCAGATTACGATTTGTGTTATTCAAATCTACAACCGGAGACTTTGCCGGTTCCGGTTCACTTACAGGCTCCGGCTCAGGTGCCTGAGGTGCCTCTGTGACCGGTTCCGTAATCACTTCCTCTGCCGGCTCTGATTCAGGTTCTGTCGCACCTGCGTTTGCACTTGCAAAAAGTGCTGCTATTTCATCTGCACTCAGCTGGCGGTTCGGATCGCTGTCTGTCGTATCTGCAACAGCTTCTTCTGCAACAGGGCTTGGCTCTACTACCGGCTCCGGTTCAGGTGCTCTATGACCGGCTCCGGCTCGATTACCGCAACAGGCTCCGGCTCAGCTATCGCGGCTTCCTCTACGACAGGTTCAGGTATCGCCTCCATGGCCGGTGCTGATTGTGGTGCGTCGGTCGTTTGCTTAGGCATCTCAACATTTGCTGTAAACTGAATAGGATTTGCTGTGATTGCCTGACTCAGACGGATTTCCATATCCTTTATGCTGTCAGACAGAACCTGCTGCTTTTCCATAATGTCCTTGAGGTTGTCATAAATCACATTTTTCTGGCTCTCAATAATGAAATCATTGCTCTCCTTGAGCTTATTCTCAAGATGCTCAAAAGTCTCCATAAGCTGTTCATTAGAGTTCATAATCGCATCAGCATTTTCCTTATTCCTGTTGATAACAACCTTTGCGATTCCCTTCTGTGCATTGATGATATCCTCAGTCGGAATCTTTGACTCCTTCTGCAGTATCTCAATCTTTCCCTCTATCTCATCAAAATACTTTCTAAGCATGAGGTAAGATGCCTTTTCCGACTTAAAAATACTGTCATACTGTTCCTCCCTCCTGTCCTCCTTTAGAGCACTCAGTGAGAAAAATCCGCTTATCACTCCCCACAGGCAAATCATAAAGATAACTGTGATTGCTGCAATGAGCATGTATTCCTTTGGATAATTAATTATCGCATAAAAATCCGCTAAAATAACAAGCGTGGAAATAAGAATTAGAAATATAACCTGTATTTTTGCCTTTTTTTGCTTTTTATCCTGCATATAATTCCCCTTCCCGGGGCCTGACGCTATCCGCGACAGCCGTACCGCGTGACGGCTGTGGATAATACAAGTCCCAGTACATTTATCTTAATGTATCTATTATAGCGTTTATTTGCTGTAATGTCGATTGTTTTTAATGATTTTTCAGACATTTTCCAAGTATCCATGTTTTCCGAATAGCGTACGTATATACCGATGTTAGTATTTTTTTTCATTACTCCCCGATAATTGTAAACCTTTATTGCAGTTTCGGTTGACAATCGACATCTTTTCATGTTAATGTGTTAACCGTACAAAAATTACTATGAAATTTACAAAAAGGAGATTTTATCATGAACCAGACAGAAACTATAGACTACAAGCATGGAACGACCTATGCCATAACGGTAACAGCGCTCATGACAGCTGTCACATGTATTCTTGCACCATTATCTATCCCGATTGGGCCAGTACCGATTTCACTGACAAACCTGGCCATATATATTTCATTATATCTGCTCGGATGGAAACGTGGAACTATAAGCTACCTCATTTACCTGCTTATCGGACTTGTCGGAATCCCTGTATTTTCAGGCTTCACCGGTGGCCCAGCTAAGCTTGCCGGCCCTACAGGCGGATACATCATCGGTTTATTGCCATGGCAATTATTGCAGGACTTGTAATCGATCATTTCCACCAGCCTTGGCTCCAGCTCATTGGTATGATTGTCGGAACTATCATATGCTATGTGCTCGGTACAGCATGGTTCTGCTTTGAGGCAAAAAGCACAGTCAGCGGTGCGCTCTCAATATGTGTGTTCCCATTTATCCCGGGCGACCTGATAAAAATGATAATTGCCATGCTTATCGGACCGGCTATTAAAAAAAGACTTCGCTAAACATCAACTCCAAGCTTTCTAAGCTCCTGATACAGGCGCGCTACCGGAAGCCTACCACATTATTGTAATCACCATGTATTCCCTTAATGTGGATGGCAAAGCGTCCCTGTATCCCGTAGCTTCCTGCTTTATCCATCGGATCCCCGCTTGAAATATAGCGGTCAATTTCATCTTCCGTCAGTGTATACATGCTGACATCCGTCTTCTCATAAAAGCAGTGTTCTCCGGTTCTTCCGGCTTTGTCAATAAAAACAAACGTTACCCCTGTATAGACACTGTTCGTTTTTCCCGAAAGCATCGAAAGCATACGCCTGGCATCTTCTTCGTCCTTCGGCTTTCCAAGAATCTGATTCTCATAAGCCACTACCGTATCCGCTCCGATTACAAGAATATCCTGCGGTGTCACAAGCTCTGCATGCTGTTCATTGTAGGTAAGCACACCTGACGCTACCTCCTCTGCCTTTTGACGGGATAGTTCCATGACAACCGCAGATGGCTCCTCCTCTGTGATTATCTCTTCTCCCTTTGCAGGACAGACAACAAACTCTGCCCCAATCTGCTCTAATAATTCCTTTCGGCGCGGTGATGCCGACGCCAATATTATCTGACTCATATTTGTTTTAACCTTTTCCTTCACTTTGGATTTTGGGACTGTTTCATCTGAAGAATACAATTCCCTATGACTGATTACACGTTTCCACTTGTATTATACAGCTTTCTCTTTCACCGATACTTTCACTGACATAATTCTATAAAATACAGCACAAAATACCAACGCAAAAACGACTCCAAACACATTCTGAATCACCCTGAGGCTGACTGCTCCCTTTAACCCATAGCTCTCTGCAGCTATAGCCAGAGCACCAAATGTATTAAAAACAGCCTGCCAGCCGTATTGTGCCGATAATCCCACGCCGATTCCACCTATGATTCCTATGTACGCATAGATTGATGGCGGAAGCAGGAAGTATAATACCGTAAAGCATATAACCCCGGCAATATTACCGACAATCCTTTTTTTGACTCTGTACTGCATATCCTCCATAAACGGCAGGATGGCAGACATGGCTGCAATACCTGCCCACATTGCACGCGGCATATTGCAAAGCTGTGCAATACATAGAACTAACGGTACGCATAGTATCTGGCACAGCTGCCATTTTGTACGTGATGAAGAAAGGTCAAACTCCTCAATTACAGCTTTCATATTTCTTTTATAGTCTCTGTTTTTATGATTTCTGTAAAATACCAGGCATGTGATGGCAGCTCCTGCGGCCATCCCTGCTATTCGAAGCATATAGCTTTTTCCTGACACATCATATCCATATAACAATAAATAGCCAAGAACCAGTGTGGATTGATTAAACATAAATGGATTATGGCATCCGAACAGAATCAGCACTGCAAGAGCTGCAATGTTTATAAGCAGCGCCGGAAGCGGTGAAAGCTGATTCGCCAGATGTGGCATACTGTCATAATTACAAAGAACAATGCCAAAAGCCATGTAGAGTGTCCTGTATGGATTCCCAGATCAGCGTTTCGAAATACCATAACGCATAATAAGACCACTACTCCCACAATGCTGTTATCCTTTCCCAATATGATGCTTGAAGCAGTGACAAAGGCAAAGCAAAAAACCATTGTGACAGCTATCTTCACCATATATACAAACGCATGGTATAGTTTTTCTTTCATTGTTTTACTATTTTTCAACAGGCTTTTAGAGCCGGCCTGATTTAATTGCAGTTCCTGATAAAATGTCATATAAATCTCCTATCTTTTATCTTATTATTTTATTATTGTATTATTGTATCTATCATGTTCTAAATAGCTACTCATTATAATTCTTTATTGGCAGTTGTACTACAAATCTGCATCCTCCGTATTCCCGGTTTTCAGCTTTGATTGTTCCACCGGCGATGTCTACAATTCTTTTCACAAGTGCCAGGCCAAGGCCGTTTCCCTCGGCTTTATGGGAACCATCCACCTGATAAAACTTGTCAAATATTCTGGCTTTTGCATCATCCGCAATTCCCGGTCCCTCGTCTTCCAGAATAAACTGCACAGAATCATTTTCATGCCTTAGAAACATGGTGATTGTCCCATTTTGTGGACTAAACTTGATTGCATTATCCAAAAGATTCATCCAGATATGCATAAAAAGCCCTTCATTTCCAACATATCTGACCTCCTCCATCTCCACCTGAAATCCAATTCCTTTTTCAGTCCATTTGTCTTCCAATGAAAGAAATGCCTGACGGATTTGTTCATCCAGACGATATTCGTTTTTTTTCATTGGAATATTCTGATTTTCCAGCCTTGATAACAATAAAATATTTCCAACAAGACCTGAAAGCCTTTGAGTATTAAACAAGATTTTTTCTACATACCCCTCCTGCTCCTGTGACAGCTCATCTCCCTGGAGCAGCATCGTATAACCTTCAATTGCATTGATTGGTGTCTTGAATTCATGGGAAACATTGGATACAAAATCCATTTGCAACATCTCTGTTGCACGAAGCTCTTTTGTCATGACATTAAAGCTCTGATATGATTCTCCAATCTCGGCTATGCGGCTGTTTGTTTCCAAATGCTGTTCAAAATCTCCCTGGGAAACTGCCTTCATTGCTTTACCAAGCCTGGTAATCGGCTCAAGGAGCCTTGCATTGATAAATGATGTAATAAGTCCTGCTATCAATGTATTAAAAATCAAAAGCCAGCCAAGGCCCGGTATTTTCCCGGGCAAATCCAAAAAATGATTCAAAAACGCAAATAACAGGGCTGATATCAGCATAGAAAATGCAAGTGCCAGCCAGATTGCACCGGTCAGACATGAGCGGATACGCAATTCTTTTTTCTTTTTATGTTCCATTATTTTTTCACCACCTTGTATCCCAGACCACGCATTGTTACAATTTCGAAATCCGGATTTTCTTTAAAACGCTCCCTGATTCTTCCTATATGTACCTCTATCGTATGTGGGTCTGCCTCCGTCTCATATCCCCATACCTCATCCATTAGCTGCTGCTTCGTAAATGTCCTGCCCGGTGAAGCTGCCAGCTTGTATAAAAGCAGAAATTCTTTTTTTGGCAGGACAAGCGCTTCATCACCGGTCACAACTGTCATTGCATCATAATCAAACTCGGTTGAACCAATCACAATTTTGTGTTCGTTCAGTATCTGTGCACGACGAAGCAGTGCTCCTACCCTCAAAACCATTTCATTGACATTTACAGGTTTTACCATATAGTCGTCACTTCCCGAAAGGAAGCCCTGACGCATATCATCAAAGCTGCTTTTTGCAGTAATCATAAGCACCGGTATCTGATATCCCGCCGAACGAAGCTCCGACACAAGTTCATATCCATCCATAACCGGCATCATTATATCGGAAATGATTAAATCAATATATTCTCTGTCCAATACCTCCAGTGCCTGTGCTCCATCCGACGCACTTTTGACCTGATATCCGCTCTTTTCAAGCACCTTTTGGAATAACAGACTTAATTCCTTATCATCTTCTACAATTAATATCTTAAACACGCTTTATATTCTCCTTTAATCAAAACAAATCCCTTGCCCATCCAAGCAGATGCTGTACCAGAAACACCTTTCTTTTATGTTTTTCTGTTAATTCAATCGGCTTTACATGATACGGATCATAATATGTTCCGTCGTCTAATACCTGTCTGGACACGCTCTCATACTCCATCATGCCATCTTCCAGCTGTTTATTAATCTCTTTACTGCGTATTACAAGCATTAGCTCTGTATCCAGATAAGTACTTCTCATGTCCATATTGAATGAACCTATTACTGACAGATCATCGTCAATCAGAATACTTTTTCCATGATACGAATAACCGCCTTCATATTCCCAGATATCAATTCCTGTTTCTAAAATTCTGTTTCTGTTTTTGGCATAATCAGCAGCTCCAAATGGGTTTCCGTTATTTGCAACAGAATTTGTCATAATAGAAAAGTCCGGAACCTTCTGTGCAATTTCCTCCCATGTATTATACATCATATCATTGCAAATAATATATGGTGTATGAATTTTTACGCGTTCCTTTGCATTTTTCATTAATTCTCCCAGCTGATACCATACCACCGGTTCCTTAGCTTGGGTGTGGATTGGGTTTGATAACAATGTAATCTTTTCTGTTTCAAAGGTTTCATCCGCATAATCTGTATCACAAATTTTTTCCTTATTAACTTCAAAATATTGCTGATACCCTTCCTGCAGCTCTAAAACTGCTTTCTTTACAGATTGTCTGTCAGCTAATTTTTTACTGTTATGAAAATACCGACAGTCCTCCTGTTCCCATATTGTTTCAAAATAATTCCAAAGCTGATTGACCGAATTATCTTTCTGTGGCTCATCGCAGACAACTAACACATCCCGGTCAAAATTTTTATGCCCCGGAAAAGCACCCAAAAAATAATTATATGTGTTTCTTCCGCCAAGAATATATATTTTACCATCTGCAATCAGATATTTATCATGCATTCTTCCCATTGTCTTCCATGGCTTAAGCGGATTTGCTTTATTGTACAGCTTAATCTCAACATTCTCATGCGAAGATAATCCATAAAAATATGGATTACCCTCCATATCAATCCAGCTCTCCATTCCATCTACCAATATGCGGACATGTACGCCTCTGTCTGCCGCATCATGCAGTGCTCCTAAAATCAATTTTCCGCTTTCGTCTGATTTAAATGCAAATGTAGAAAGGATTATTTCATCCTTTGCATTTTGGATTAATCTAACTCTTTCTAAAAGAGCCTGCGAATTTTTTTCAATGATTACTGCTCTTTCCGTATTCTCTCTCCCCGCCACACTCATAATATTTTGTGTTTCCTTTATAGTAGCATCAGACACCGCCGGCTGTTTTTTATATGTGACGCAGATTCCGATTAACTCATAAAAAAGCCACACATAAAAAAAACTGCAGTATAGCAAAAATAATTTTACATATCTTATGCCTTTTCATTGTACATCACCTGATTCCTTGTATTTTATACTCATACAATACAATGTCAATCTCAATTTTACCTCAACAGAATTGATTTTATGCAAAAAGACAGGAAAAAGCAGCTGCCTGCAATTTCCTGTCCATAAAAACTCATATAAAATTATTTTACTGCGATTTACCTATTTTTCGTCGCTTCTACCGTCTTTCCGTTTACCTGATGTGCAAAGCTCCATGACTTCTTATAGATAATCCATATAATTTTTAAAGCACAATTACGGCAGCGTCAAGCCCGTCTACTTTTCCGTCAAATGCGCTATCTGTAAGCAGATTATATTTCTTGGCATACTCATTAAATTCCTTTGCACTGTTGCCGCAATTGAAAAGCATTGCGATTGTCTCATCGCCGTTTTTTCTGATCATAACAATCGTATCATCATCGTCATTTGTGATTGTCTCAATCATTTCGCCCTCTACAATGCATGCATGTGTTTTTCTAACCTGCATGAGCTTCTTATACCAATTATACATCTCCTTGTCCTGATATTCTTCATCCCAGTACATGCCTCGTCTGCAGTCCGGATCATTTGCTCCCGGCATTGCATACTCATCACCATAGTAGACCATAGGCATTCCGGGCAGTAGCAGCTGAAAAGCTGCTGCGAGATGCTGTTTTTTCTTATTATCGTTGCACAGATGTAAAAATCTTGCTGTATCATGGCTGTCAATCAGGTTCCACATCAGCGGATAGCACTTTTTGTTTAAGCGCCCCTTCAGATATCCCAGATTCTGTACAAACTGGCTGACATTAATCTTTTCATCTGCAAGCAGGTCTATCAGATTCAGGTAGATGGATAGTTCATTACAGTATCCCACTCATCTCCCTCGAGGAAGTCGCCTGCGTAGTGCCATATCTCACCAATTATCAGCATATCCTTCTTTACTGCCTTGATTGCCTTTCTGAAATTCTTCCAGAAGAAATGACTGATTTCGTCTCCTACATCCAGTCTCCATCCGTCAATATCACATTCCTTAATCCAGTAGCAGGCAACATCCGTGATGTATTTTTCAACCTCAGGATTTTTCAGATTAAGCTTTGGCATTCCACCGTAATAGCCGAAGCATTTGAAGTTTGGAATTTCTCCCCATTCACCCCTAGGCGGCAGCTCGTCGATAAAATACCAGTCGAGATATTTTGACTTTTCGCCCTTTTCAAGTATATCCTGAAATGCGAAAAATTCTCTTCCTGAGTGGTTGTATACCGCATCCAGCACTACCTTCATGCCACGCTCGTGGGATTTTTGTACGAGCTCCTTTAAGTCCTCTGTTGTTCCAAATGATGGGTCAACCTGATAATAATCAATAGTATCATACTTATGGCATGAATTTGATTTAAAGATTGGTGTCAGATACACCACATCGATTCCCAGATCTTTAATATAATCCAGATGCTCTATGATTCCCCTGAGATTGCCATGCAAATCATCCATAGGCGTAATCGGCGCCTTATACCACAGCTCTTTGTCCACCGGCTGTGTTGTGGCAAAGCGCGACGGAAAAATCTGATACACTACCTTGTTGGCTGCCCACTGTGGCACCTCAAACATCTCTTCCTCTCTGAGATTCTGCGGGCAGTCAAACATTCTATCCCTGTTTGTGATGCACTCCTTATCGAACTCATAATTGCCGTAATATACCTTTTCACCCTGCATGTCCGTAAATTCAAAAAAGTATCTCAGACATATCAGATGCATCTGAAGCTGCGCCTCATAATAATCGTGAAACTGCGAGGTGGCTACCTTCTTCATAGGAAGTGTCATTCGCGTATCCTTGCGCTCGATTGGTATATACTTGTCCTCATAGTGAAGGATTACCTCCTTCATATCATCCTTTTTTACCTGCACGCGTATCACAAACAAATCCTTATCTATCGCATAGCAGAATCTTTTATCCATGTCATGAAAAATTGCTGAGTATTCCATAAAATGCCCCTTTACTTACGTATTTCGTTATTTTGTATTTTAACGCACTATCTCAAACAATTCTATCATTATATCCATTACATTTTTACACTATTTCTACTTTATGTGTAACTTTAACTTAATTACATTTTATTTTTTTGACTTTATTCTCCAAAACACTGCGTTCATTATATCACTGCACACTCAGATAGCTTGTCACACAATAAAGTGTCTGTCCATTATATTCCACGCGTGACCAGCCAAACTCCTCATTGATTCCGGTTCTGGTGACGGTTTCCCCATTTTTTATCGTTGCAACAACTGTAGCATCCGGATTTGTGACACTTGGAAGTGCACGCAGATTAACCTCTATTTTTGCAGTGACAGTATCATTACACTCCTTGAACTTTGTCTTCAGTCCGTCTCCGCTGCCACTTCCGTCCTGCCCGGGAACTACATAGTTCATATCTGTTGTGAGGTAGTTTGAAATGGCATAATATGTCTGTCCATTATATTCGACACGTGACCATCCACTGTCACTGACGCCTGTTCTTGTTGCTGTATCACCGTTATTCAGCGTTGCCTTAATTGTGCTGTCATTGCCCTGACTTGGAATATCCCTCAGATTGACGCTTTCCTTGGCAGTTACAGTCTCATTTACATCCGAAAACTTCATATTTGCTTCCGGATCAGCTGTTGCATCGTCAGCCGCATCCCCATTTTTTGCAGACTCTGTTTCATCAAAACCAAAGTATGCCACATTCAAATCTACCGGCTTATCAATTCCTGACACCTTTCCCTTATTGGTATACTGCCACATGGCATGTGTGCCTCATATGATGACTTCGGTGTTTCCGGGTAAGCTGTATCCGGATATTGTGACACCCATATTTTGTAGCTGCTCTCAAGTGTTTTAGTATCCCACTGGCTGTTTTCCGACAACTCATTCATGGCAGCGTAAAACATAGGTGTATATCCTTTATTATATATTTCCTGCAAAAATGCCTCAGCTACTTTGGTGCGTGCCTCTGATGACATGCCATACTGTCTGCTGGCTGAGTCTGTGAAGCCCTCGCAGTCAAATGCCACCGGATATGTAATCTGATATTTTGAGATGTAGTCTGCTACCCAGTCTGCCTCCTCAATGGCTTCTGTTTCATTTACTGCTGATGAAAAGAAATATACCCCGACCTTTATGCCATTTTTCTGCGCCTCCTGCATGTTGTATCTTGCATTTGTATCAACACACATCTCGCCTGTTTTCTGGGTTCTGTAGCCCACACGTATCATTGCAAAATCAATTCCGCCTGCGGCAACCTTGTCCCACTTTATAGTGCCCTGATATTTAGATACATCAATTCCGAGGTCAGGTTACTGTTTTCCGCAACAGAGCTTGCAGACAGTATCTGTGTCTCATCCGCAGAAGCTCCCTCATCAGTTGTAACACTCATTGAGCCGGCATTGTCGCCCGTATGCTGCGGGTCTTCCTTGTCTGAACTATCCTCTGTGGCTGTTTCCGTCATCTGTGACGAGCCTTTAGCCTCGTTTTTTGCTGACTTAATCACAAAAAATGTGGCAACTGCAGCAAACGCAGCTACTATTGCAACAATTATAAATATTGCTATTATCTTTCTTTTATCGTTCATAGATTTTCCTCTTCATTATTTATATATGTCACCATGTACAGGCAATCTGCTTTTATGCAACAAAATATATCATATAATCCTGTAATTTTCAAATATTTGTCTTTTTTCAGAAAATATTCCAAAAATGAAATTTTAAATTCCACCACCCCATTTGGTGGTGGAATTTACTCCCGCACAGTAAAGGTTTACTCTTTCATATAAAAATGGTAAGGTTATCTTTCTTTCTGACAGCAGTAGAAAGAAGG
>ENA-OQBT01000947-OQBT01000947.1-human-gut-metagenome-genome-assembly--contig:-NODE-947-length-14212-cov-5.638410_pt1 | contig 14212 bp, 17 predicted proteins | sample MGYA00242749_ERZ504557 | MGnify/ENA primary metagenome ERZ504557 (study PRJEB26092, sample SAMD00036243) | human gut metagenome | host: Homo sapiens | study: EMG produced TPA metagenomics assembly of... | reverse complement strand
CTTACCGATAATATCTAATGCGTCTTTGATAGTAGGCATATCCAATTACCTCCTTCGGTGGTACTGTTTCTTACTATTATTATACGCTATTTCTCGTCAAAAATCAACCATTTGTTGTGACAGAGCCTTTTTTTATTGTTTTTTCCTTCAATCGAGGGCCTTGCTGATGTCAGCTGCCGTCTTTTTGACGGCCTCAATGGCCATGTTCCGTTCTTCCCCAGCCAGTCGTTCCGCCGGTCCGGATAGACTGATAGCTGCCGTGATATGGCCGCCATAAAAAATAGGCGCCGCAATGCAGGCCATGCCGAGTTCCACTTCTTCCCGTTCTACGGCATAGCCCCGGCGGCGGATTTTTTCCAGTTCCTGGAGCAAATCGCCCCAGTCGGTCACGGTATACTCAGTAAACTTCTGTAGCGTACATCCCGTGTAGGTGTGCAGGTATTCCGGTGAAAAAGCGAGCAGGCACTTGCCCGACGCCGAACAATACGCCGGACGGACGGCACCGACAGGTGGTGCCGTATCAATCGTCCTGGGCGACTTTATCTTTTCTAAAATGATGTGCTGCGGATAAGGCGCTCCGTTATGGGCAAACGTCGTGATGTGGACGCCTTCGTTGCATTGCAGGGACAAGGCCTTGGCATAGGGATAGGCGACTTTGGGGAATTTATCCTTTTCCCGGAACAGCATCCCCAGGGCATAGACCTGGAGCCCCAGCCAGTATTTCCCCGTTTCGTTGTCTTTTTGGACGAATCCGCGCCGTTCCAGCGTATCCATAGTACGGCTGACCGTACTCTTATGAAGTTCCATCATCTTGCTGATACTGGTCACACTGAGGGGCCTTTCTTCTTTTAAAAAGAGCTGTAAAACGGCCAGGGCCCGGTCAATCGATTCAATCATCCTCGTTCCCCCGATCCGGCATCTTCACGACGCCAAGAAATAATATACTTATTATAGGGAATACTCCTATAATGTCAAGAGGGAAGGCCAGGCAGTCTCCTGAAACCCATCAATGGCAGGCCTCCCGGGAAGCCTGGCTATGGTCGTACAGGCACTGTGACAGCTTGCGGATCAACGCTTCACATTCCAAATGGCCGCGCCAGCTCTTCGGAATAGCCTGGACTCCATCCTGAGCGCCCATGATATTCCCGCAGATGGCGCCGCACGTATCGCTGTCACCATCCTGATTGCAGGCCATGAGGACAGCATCTTTCAGATGCCCCGTCTTGAGGACGCAGTACACGGACAGGGCCAAGGCTTCATCGCCTTTCTTGCCCAGTCCCAGCTTCTTCATGGAGTGAACCGGGTTGCGGTCGGTCACGGCTTCGTCAACAGCCCGCAGGATGGTCTTCATGAGCGGCGTCCCTTCCGGGTCCCCCTGTAAGATGCGCAAGGCGCCTCCCAGGGCCGTGCTGATATCCTTTCCTGCCGCCAGGAAAGCGATCATGGCACCCAGTGTCGCCGTCGGCAAATACGCTTCCGGACCGCCGTGGGTCAGGCTGGCAGCCTGGCAGCCGACGGCAAAGGCCTTTTCCGGGTCACCGGCGTAAAACAAGCCAATGGGCGCCGCCCGCATGACCGTGCTGCTGCCACAGCTGTGGTTCATCGGTTCCTGACGGGACAACTTTTTCCCTGAGGCCAGGGATGTCAGGCAGGTCTTTCCCGGCGAGCGGCGGGCAAAGAGTTCTTCTTCCCCCATGATGTCGTAGTCGCAATCGACTTCATGGGGCTGGCGCTTCATCCATTTTTCCTGTTCCGGATGAATGATGCGTTCTGTCTGCGTATAGTACCAGCGCATGTACGACCGATACAGTCCATCTGAAGGTTCCAGTCCGTCGTGGTCAGCCCACAGCATGCCGTCAGCCGTGAACAAAGCCAGCTGCGTATCGTCCGAAATCAGGCTCTTATTGCCATTTTTAGCCGATTTTAAAACAGTACGCAATCCATAAGGACCGTATTTCTTATGAATCGTCTTCAAATCATCACATTCAATGACGAAACCCAAAGCGTCGCCTACAGCGCCACCAAACATGCAACCCATAAACCGATCTAGCCCATCCATGTAGCATCCTCCTATCCGTAATCCTGCTTTTCTTTTTCTCGAAAAAATTTTACATTTTCGTTCAAGTAGTATATAATAAAAAGTTTATATATCCATTATACAGGTTGTGATAGGAATTTGCAAATAAAAAAAACGGGCCGCCCTTTGAGACGGCCCCTACGAACTACTAACATTTATTTTCCGGCTACGAGGAGATCGGTCTTTCCTTCTACGCGGTCCATGGCTTTCTTTACGATAGCGGGCAGGCCTTGCATCTTGATTTCCGGGATGGAGCAGACGCCGAGGCGGACGCCTTGAGCCAGGGGGCCGGCAAAGACCAGGTCGTCTTCCAGGGCCTGGCAGACGGCAGCTGATTTCTGGGTCGGGATGGAAATGAAGAAGCCCCCTTTATAAGGCACATAAGAGAGACCGCAACGGTCGGCTTCATATGTAAAGATATCGGCACGGCGGCGCAGGCTCTTGGCGAAGGCCAGGCGTTCCAGATCGAGCTGGGCCATGAGGTCGCGGTCGCTGCGTATCCGGGTCAGGAGCGTCATGGCTGCGCGGTTGATGTTCGACCAGGCCGTGCGGGCGGAATATTTGCCCAGATTGGCAAATTCTTCGATGACAGCTTGGCTCGACGACAAGCCGACGAGGGCCCCAGCGCGCTGGCCGTACATCGTATAGCCTTTGGACATGCTGAAAGCAAACATGGTAAAGATATGTTCCGGAAGGCCTGCGAACTGAGTCATGAACGAACGGACGCGGTTCTTTTCCCCGGCATAGGCTATATAGCGATGTCGACGAGGATACTGATGCGCTTGCCGTTCTTTTCATGAAGGCGGCAGATTTCGAGGACATCGGCCCATTCTGCATCGGACAAGGCAAAGCCCGTCGGGTTGTTGGCCGGCGTATTGAGGATGATGAGCAGCGAATCCTGACGGCGCAGGATGTTGGAAACAGCCGCAGAGAACGCCACTGTATTGAAATGCCCCTGGTCATCCATCATCGAGAATGTATGCAGGTTGCGGCCGATTTCCTGACACAGGCAGTCATAGATATTCCAGCGCCAGTCCGTCGTCAAGACAGTATCGCCAACTTCCGAATAATTGGCAATGGCAATGTGGATAGCCCCTGTACCACCTGACGTAGCTACGGCATCTACATAGCCGTCGGGACGACAGCCTTCAAAAGTTTCATCGATAACGGCTTTCCGATAGTCTTCCAGCCCCATAGGCGGTGCATAGGTAATGAAATCGCTCATCGGCAAAGAACGGTATAACTGTTCGACAACAGGCAGACAAGCCAATTTTTCATCTTCACCGGCGTAACAGCCAACGGTCGCGTTGATAACTTTATCTTCTCCATACTGTGCTGCTGCTTCCCGAGCTGCCGCTCCAGCGGCAAATACCACGTCACGTAAAGTCTTGCCTTCTCGGCTCGATGCTGCCATAATCGTCATAATGAAAAACCCCTCTCTGCATATCGTGTTCTTTCCGTGGACACTTGTTCTCCCCAAATGTCCTGACGTCCTACATTATAGCACTATGAAAAGAGTTTTTATATAGTGAAAGGCATAAAATACTGTATACACAAAAAGAATTTTGTATACAAAATTCAGTGTTCACGATTTTCCTGTCCCTGACTGCCGTCATCGACATGGAACGTCGCCTGTTTGATGCCCTTCATAGCCAGGAGTTGACTGATGATTTCCGTCTCATCCATGTAATGGGCCGCCTTCAGTTCAATGTCGATATCCGCCAAGGGCGCGTCATCATCATTATGCGAATGGAACGTTTTGATATGCATATGATGATCATGGATGAATGTCGATAATTTTCGGGCCTGGCCGATATTGTTCTTCATGACCAGGTGCATGACATATTTCTTATGGAAACGCCCTTCCAGGCGGGCATCGAGGCGAACGAAGACCGTCAGGACCAGAAAAATCAAGGCCGTCGCCACACAGGCGACGACGAGATAGCCTGCACCGACGACGAGCCCGATAGCCGACACAGCCCAGAGACCGGCAGCTGTCGTCAACCCGCGGACGCTGCGATCTTTCTGGTTGGCCAGGATCGTACCGGCGCCGATGAAGCCGACACCGGATATAACTTGAGCTGCAATCCGTTCCGGGTCAGAATTGTTATAGCCAAAGGTAAAATAATAATCCATGGCAATATTGATAGATATAATCATGCATAGGCAGGAACCGACGCAAACCAGGGTATGCGTCCTAAAACCAGCGGACTTGCTCTGGGCTTGCCGTTCATAACCGATAAGGCCACCTAGGATAAGAGCTATAATCAGGCGGATGATGCTGTCTTCCGTAGAAATCATAATAAGCTCAACTTCTTTCAAAATATTTTTTACATCCGTTAAGAAAACGTTATAATGGTATTATAGTATAGAGAGGAAGGAAAGAACAAGCAAAATGTTTTCTCCGCCTCAAAGAAAGAAGGTCATTCCCATGAACCGCTTCATTTATTTCGATAATCTGCGCAGTGCCGCCGTCGTATTGACGCTGGCCGCGTTATTGCTTCAGCCTTGGCACGCTTTCTATGAGGAAAGTGCGGTCATCGCCATTTCCATCGTCTTTTTCATCAGTGCCTACTTCGGAGCCTCGGCCCTGCGCATCCGCACGATATCCTTCTTCCTCAAGGATAAAGGGAAACGCCTGGCTGGCCGGGCCTGGTCCTGCTGCTCCTGGGCATGGAGGAACAACTGGTGACTGCCAGCCTGCCGGTCACGTCATGGGTCCTGCCCTGGCTCTTCCTGCTCTTTGCCGGATTAGCCCTGGTCAAACAGCTCAACCATAACATCTTGCAGCATCGCATCGCCTCGAAGCCCTCCGTCCCGTTCCTGCTGGCTTTCATCGTCATCCTAGCAGCGGCCCTCTTCTTCTGCCAGTCCTGCCTGCCACAGTCCCTGGCTATCCCCTATATCGCCCAAGTCCGTCCGGACTGGCTGGTCCTGTCTTTCTTCTCCTTTGGCTTAGGCGTCTATGCTTCCGCCATCGCTGGTTCACGCCGTCCGGCTATCAGCCCAAGGGCAACGGCTCCTGGGCTTTGCATCATGGTCGGCGTCTACGCGGCCTGGATGCCCGGCAAAGGCGCGACGATCCTGACGGCGCTGACACCGACGTTATTGCTCATCGCTTCTGTCCTGGGCCTGTCGGCCTGCTTCCGCCAGCAGTTCAACGCGCATACGGCCTGGTCCCACACGCTGCACCGCATTTCCTACGGCCTGTTCTTCGTCAGCGAACCGATCATCATCCATTCGATGTGGTTCTTACAGCCTCTGGCCGTCGCCCTATGGCTGAAAATCGTCATTACGGCCCTCGTCCTGGCGATTTATGCTACCTGCTCTGCCGCTATGCCCTGCTCCACATCCCATGCTTTAAAAGCAAGGGATAATGGTCCGAAATACTAGCCCCGGCAAGCCATCTGTGCTATGATAGATAGCAAGTTTGTTTCTTTACATTATGGATAAGGAGTGTGCCTACTTGGATACATTATTACAACTCATGGAATCGTATGGCTATATCGCTATGTTCGTGGCTATGGCATTGGAAAATGCCAATATCCCCATTCCCAGCGAAGTCGTACTCGGGTTCGCCGGTTTCCTCATTTCCCAGCAGATTTTTTCATTCTGGACGACCTTTGCCGTAGCCTGCATCGCCGGTGTCGTCGGCTCGATCATCAGCTACTGGCTCGGCTCTTACGGTGGCCGGCCGTTACTGTTAAAGTATGGCAAATACATCTTCTTCAATGAACGCAAATTCCGCATGGCCGAAGACCTGTTCAACAAGTACGGCGGCATCGCCGTCATTATCTGCCGCTGCCTGCCCGGCGTGCGCACGTTCATTTCCTTCCCGGCCGGCGTAGCCCGCTATCCTTTCTGGCGCTTCGTCATTTTCACCATCATCGGTACCATCCCCTGGACGCTGCTCCTCGTATGGGCCGGCTCTCTCTTGGGCAGCCATTGGCGCGACCTCATCCAGTACAACCACATCTTCCTCATGGCCGTCGCTGCCCTCTGTGTCGTCGCCGCCGTCGTATTCGTATGGCATAAACGCCGCCGGAGAAATGTAGCATGAAACAATGGTTCTTAAAAAATCGGTACGGCTTGACCGTCGCCTTAGTGGCAGCAATCATCTTGCTGCCATTTTTAGGTGCTGCGCCTCTCATGGACCAGACGAACCGGTCTACGGCGAAACGGCGCGGGAAATGCTGTTGGCCGGGGATTGGTTGTCGCCGCGCATTTTCGGCCAATATTGGTACGATAAACCACCACTCTTCTACTGGCTGGAAATGCTGTCATACAGCTTCTTCGGCATTTCCGACATCTCGTCCCGCCTGCCCAGCGTCATCATGGCCCTGGCCACGACACTGTACGTCTATGTCCAGGGGAAAGAATTATTCAATAAACCCATCGCCTTCCTCTCAGCCCTGCTCCTGGTGACCAGTGCGGGCTTCATGTATATCGGCAAGGCCGCCGTCACCGACATGACCCTCATGTTCACCCTGACGGTGACGATGATTTCCTTTTACCGTAAAAAGTATTATATAGCCTATATTTTCTGCGGCCTGTCACTCCTGGCCAAAGGCCCCGTCGGCTATGCCTTCCCGGCCCTGATCATGCTCATCTACCTGCCTGGACACGGCAGTGGACGCTCATGAAACACATGAAGATCCCCCAGGCATCCTGCTGGCTTTTGCCGTCGGCCTGCCCTGGTACTTCCTGATGTATAAGGTCCACGGCGAAGTCTTCCTGGACACCTTCATCGGCTATCACAACATCACCCGCTTCGCCGCGCGGAACATCCGGGCCAGAACAGTATTTTCTTCTTCATCCCCATCCTCTTCGCCGCTATGATGCCCTGGACAGCGGCCTTGTTCCCGACGCTCTGGCGACTGTTCAAAAAACGGGACCCCTTCCGGGATACGCTGCAGTACTGCCTGGTCTGGGCCGCGTTCATCTTCCTCTTCTTCTCCTTCTCCAAGACCCAGCTGGTCACGTACATTGCCCCCATGTTTCCGCCGACGGCTTACCTGCTGGGCTGGTACGGCTACCGCTGCTATATCGAACGAAAATTCTCACGGCCCCTGCTCCTGACCTTATATTTCCTGGGGCTGGCCGTCCTAGCCTGTAATGCCATCCCCCTCCACGAGGAAGCGTCCTTTTTCCGTCCGGCCATCCTCTGGGGTTCCTGCCTGCTGGCAGCGGCCTTGTTCCTGCCGGCGGTCTGCTTATGGCGCCATTATTATCGAGCCGCTTTCATCGCCGGCATCGTGACCATGACCGCTTTCTCCTGGGCCGTTTTCGGCTTCATCATTCCCCAGTTCAAAGACCATGTCACCTCCTATGACACGGCCCAGATCCTGCCGGACGTCTACGACGGCCATTCCATGCTCTATATCGAAAAGTTCCTGCGCCCGGGTATCTCCTATTACAGCGGTATGTACGGGCGCGAGTGGGACCCCGTCAAGGACCCGGACCTGGAAGCCTTATTACAGACAAAGGATAAGATTTTCCTCATCATGTCGAAATCGACGTTCCACAAACTGGCCAAGTCCCAACACTTGATCGACCGCTTCGGTATCGCCGCCGAAACGCCGACGCAGGTCATCCTCATCAATCATCCCTAGGAGGTATCCCATGAAACAGCGCACCTTCCTGGCCGTCATCTTCATGGCGGCTTTCCTCTTCCTGGCCGCCGGCATCTCCCAGCTGGCCGTCACCGACCCGGTCGAATCGAATTACGCCCTGACGGCTTTAGAAATGGTCCGCAGCGGCGACTGGCTCTCTCCGCAGATTTACGGCACCTACTGGTATGATAAGCCCATTTTCCTGTACTGGCTCCTGAGCCTGTCCTACAGTCTTTTAGGTACGACCGACCTGGCTGCCCGCCTGCCGGCCGTCCTCTTCGGCGCAGCTTCATGCACCCTGGCGGCCTGGTTCGCCCTGCGCCAGACAGGACGCCGCCTGACAGCCATCCTCTTCGCCGCCATGACAGCCACGTCCCTCATCGGCTGGTTCATCAGCCGTTCTGTCATCACCGATCAGCCCTTGTATTTCTTCAGTGGCGCTACCTTGTTATTCGCTACATCGGCCTGACCGAAGGAAAGAAAAGCTACGTCACGGCAGCTTATGTCATGGCAGCCGGCGCGTCCTGACCAAAGGCCCGGTCGGCCTGGTCCTGCCCGGCCTGTTCCTGCTGCTCTTTATCGCCATCCAGCGCCGGCCCGATTATCTTAAAAGACTTTTCCCGCCAGTCGGCATCGTCCTCTTTCTCCTCCTCTGCCTGAGCTGGTACGGTCCATGTACAACCGCCATGGCATGGACTTCATCGACGGCCTGCTGGGCTTCAACAACGTCGTCCGGGCCACCGTATCGGAACATCCCGAATACGATGTCTGGTATTATTATATCGTCCTCGTCCCGGTCAGCCTCCTGCCATGGACCGGTCCCTGCCTGTACGGCCTGTGGCGGCGGCGCAGCCATCGCGATGAATACGTCCTCATGGCACTCTGGGCCTTGGGGACGATTTTGTTCTACAGCCTCATGGCGACGAAATACCCGACATACGCGTACATCGCCAACTGGCCCCTCTTATATCTCGGCGCTGCACGATGCAGGACTGGCTCGACGAAGACGCCAGCTATGCCTGGCTGGCAGCCCTCATCCCGGCTTCCCTTTACGGCCTGCTCTTCGCTTCGCTGACGGCCTTTACGGGAAAACTCCCTTTCCGGTCCCGAGCCTGCTCTTGTTGACTGTCTTCCTGATCATCATGGCCATCCTGACCTGGCTGGCCTGGTGGCAGAAAGCTTATCTGGCCCTGCCCTTTTTCCTCGTCACGGCGACAGCCGTCACTTACCTCATCGTGACCTTCCAGGTCTTGGTGCCCTTCTATCAGTACCGGTCGGCCCAGACCTTGACGAGCCTGGCCAATCAGGGCCCGGTCTATTTCTTTGAAGAATACCGCACGTCCTATCCCTATTACACGGGACAGCCGGCGTACTGGACGGCACCGGCGGACTACGATGAAAGCGCCCGGCTCCAGCGCGATGCCGTCTGGGCCAAGAAACACGTCTACCCGACAGAGGCAGAAGCTCAAGTCTTGACCAGACTGACCCAGCATCAGTCCCTGACGATCGTCGTCCCGGAAGGGAAATATAAGGATTATAAAGCCTCGAAATTTTTCAATCTGACCCATGAAACCGGCCAATCCGGCCCATACCACGTTTTCAAGCCCATTCCTTAGGACAGGAGGATTTCCCATGGAAGAACTCATCCAAAAACTCTGCACCTATCATCGCCCAGGCGTCTTCAATCCCTGGTCCGAATACGACGAATCCTGTGACCTCGGTCCGGACGCCCCGGCCATCCGCTGCCAGCAGCTGCGTGACTACCTGGCGCCGCGCCTGTCCAAGGCCCGCATCGTCCTCGTCGCCGAAGCCGCTGGCTACCAGGGATGCCGCTTCACAGGCATCCCCATCACCTGCGAACGCATGCTCCTGGACCAGCATAAACAGATAGGCTCCGCCATCATCCTAGGCCATCGCGGCCAGCGCACGAGCCGGCCCGACAGCCTTACATGACCAGCCGGCCCCAAGCGGGAAAAAGGCATGAATGAACCGACGGACACCTATGTCTGGGGTGCCGTTGTCGATAACGGCCTGGATCCGCGCGACGTCCTGTTATGGAACATCTTTCCCTTCCATCCTTATAAGCTTCGCCTTTTTCCAACCGCACGCCGACGGACAGCGAGCTGGCCGAAGGCCTCGTATACGCCAAAGCCCTGCTGCAGTACTGCCGTCCCGATATCCGCCTGGCCGCCATCGGCAGGAAATCGGCAGAAACCCTGCAAAATGCCGGCTTCCCGGCCCTGGCCATGCGCCATCCGGCAAACGGTGGTGCCAGCCTCTTCCGGGAACAGTTCGCACGTTTTTCCCAATAATTCTTTTAAAAAATCGGTTAAATTCGATTTTTACATTAAATTTATCAGCGTTTTTACGAAAACATGCAAGAAAATCATTGCATCGACTTCACAAATTGTTTATAATCATAGGTACACCACAGTATATACGAGCCTTCTCTCTCATACAGTGACGGCTCGTTTTTGTATACCCAAAGGGGGATTACGTATGAATAAAGAAATGCGCGATCTGCCGAGCCCGCAAGGCCTGTACGATCCGTCATATGAACACGATGCCTGTGGCATCGGTATCGTTGCCAATATAAAAGGGAAGAAGTCCTACGGCATCATCGACGATGCCCTGACCATCCTGGAAAACCTCCGTCACCGCGGTGCCGAAGGGGCCGACGCCAACAGCGGCGACGGCGCCGGCATCCTGGTCCAGATTCCGCACCAGTTCTTTAAACGTGAATGTGAAGTCCTGGGCTTTTCCCTGCCCGACGAAGGCGAATACGGCGTCGGCATGATTTTTGCCCACCGCTATGAAACGTTCCGCAAGAAACAGATGGAAGCCTTTGAAGACATCGTCCGCTCCGAAGGCCTGTCCATCCTCGGCTGGCGCGACGTCCCGGTCGATGAAAGCCTGATCGGCAATATCGCCAAACAGACGTGTCCCCATTTCCTACAGGTCTTCATCCGCAAAGACCCGACCATGAAGACCCAGATGGACTTTGAACGGAAACTGTACGTCATCCGCAAACTGGCCGAAAAAGCCATCGTCCCGGAAAGCCAGAAGAACGGCACGGACTTCTACATCGCCAGCCTGTCGTCGAAGACCATCGTCTACAAGGGCATGCTGACGTCCATGCAGCTGCGCCACTTCTTCCTCGACCTGTCGGACCTGGATTTCGTCACATCCATGGCCCTCATCCATTCCCGTTTCAGTACCAATACCTTCCCCAGCTGGCCCGGCCCATCCGAACCGTTATATCGTCCACAATGGGGAAATCAACACTATCCAGGGCAATATCAACTGGCTCAACGCCCGTGAAGGCAAGTCGAAATCGGACTTCTTCCCGGATATGGAAAAAGTCTTCCCCGTCGTCGACGATACGGGCAGCGACTCGTCCATGTTCGACAACTGCCTGGAATACTTGTACATGACAGGCCACTCCCTGCCCCACGCCATGATGATGATGATTCCGGAACCTGGGAACGGGATCCCCTCATGAGCGATGAAAAACGTGATTTCTACCGCTACCATAACTTCATGCTCGAACAGTGGGACGGCCCGGCAGCTATCGGCTTCTGCGACGGCACGGTCATCGGCGGCATGCTCGACCGCAACGGCCTGCGCCCGGCCCGCTACTATGTCACCCGCGACGACCGGGTCATCGTAAGTTCCGAAGTCGGCGTCGTCAACATCCCGCCGGAAGACGTCCTCTATAAAGGCCGCCTGGAACCGGGCAAGATGCTCCTCGTCGATACGAATAAACAGCGCATCATCGACGACGACGAAATCAAGCATGAAATCGCCACGGAACACCCCTACCATGAATGGTACAAAGAACATATCGTCAACCTCGACGATCTCATGACGGGCCAGAACATCGCCAACAGCGATGCCATCATCCCCTATGACCTGAAGGAACAGGAAAAGGTCTTCGGCTATACCCAGGAAGACATGGACAAAGTCATCCTGCCCATGGCCCGCGATGCCCAGCACGCCATCGACTCCATGGGCGTCGACGTACCTTTGGCCGTCCTCAACGACCGTCCGCAGCTCCTCTATGATTATTTCAAAGAAAACTTTGCCCAGGTCACCAACCCGGCTATCGACGCGTCCGCGAAAAGACGGTCATGTCGTCGGCAGTCATGGCCGGCAACGTCGCCAACATCATGGAACCGAACGAAGCATCGACGGCAGCCTTATACCTCAAAGGACCGATCCTGACCAACGAACAGATGTCGGTCATCAAGTCCCTCATGACGCCGAAACTGCGTGCAGCCACGCTGTCCATGCTCTATCCCGTCAACAGCGGTGCCGAAGGCATGGAAACGGCCATCGAATCGCTGTGCATCGACGCCTTGAAGGCCATCAAGAACGGCGCCAACATCCTCGTCCTGTCCGACCGCGGCGTCAACTCCCGCATGGCCGCCATCCCGGCCCTCCTGGCTCGGCAGCCCTGCACCATTACCTCATCGACAAGGCCGTCCGTTCCGACGTCGGCCTCATCCTGGAATCGGGCGAACCGCGCGAAGTCCATCACTTCTGCACCCTCATCGGCTACGGCATTACGGCCATCAACCCGTATATCGCCCTGGAATCGATCAAGGAACTCATTGCCAACAAGAAGCTCCAGAAAATCGATTATGAAACGGCCAAACAGAACTACATCGACGCCGCCGTCAAAGGCATCCTGGCCGTCATGTCCAAGATGGGCATTTCTACGGTCACAGCTACCACGCGCACAGATTTTTGAAGCCGTCGGCATCAAGCAGGACTTGATCGACAAATATTTCTGCAACACGCCTTCCCGCATCGAAGGCCTGGGCATTGCCGAAATCGCCAAAGAAAACGCCCTGCGCCACGAAGAAGCGTACAGCACAGGCGATAAATTGGAACGGGGCGACTTCTATCAGTACCATAAAGGCGGCCAGCCGCACATCATCGACCCGGAAACGGTCCAGCTCCTGCAGAAAGCCGTCCAGAACGACGACTATGCGACGTATAAGAAATACGCCGACCACGTCAACCGCCAGACTATCTTCCGCCTGCGCGACCTCTTGGATTTCGAATATCCTGCCGGCAGCAGCATCCCTATCGAAGAAGTCGAACCGGTCGACTCCATCGTCAAGCGCTTCCGCACTGGTGCCATGAGTTACGGCGCCCTCAGCAAGGAAGCCCATGAATGTGTCGCTACGGCCATGAATCGCTTAGGCGGCATGAGCAACACCGGTGAAGGCGGCGAAGACTCGGCCCGCTTCAATACGGAAACGAACGACCGCATCAAACAGGTCGCCTCGGCCCGTTTCGGCGTCACCAGCGATTACCTCATCCACGCCGACGAACTGCAGATTAAATGCTCGCAAGGGGCAAAACCGGGTGAAGGCGGCCATCTGCCGGGCAATAAAGTCTACCCGGACATCGCCAAGACCCGTCATGCTACGACCGGTGTCGCCCTCATTTCACCTCCGCCTCATCACGATATCTACTCCATCGAAGACCTGGCCGAACTTATCTTCGACCTCAAGAACGCCAACCGCAAGGCTACGATCGGCGTCAAACTGACGTCGGGCGCCGGCATCGGCACGATTGCAGCCGGTGTCGTCAAAGCAAAAGCCGACGACATCGTCGTCAGCGGCTATGACGGCGGGACCGGTGCTTCGCCGCGTACCAGCCTGCGCCATGCCGGCCTGCCCTGGGAAATCGGCCTGTCCGAAGTCCAGCAGACACTGCTCCTCAACCGCCTGCGCGACCGCGTCACCCTGGAAGTCGACGGCAAACTGCTCACCGGCCGCGACGTCGCCATCGCCGCTCTCTTCGGCGCTGAAGTCTTTGGTTTCGGTACGGCGCCGCTCCTGGCCATCGGCTGCCATATGCTGCGTGTCTGCCACCTCAACACCTGCCCGTACGGCGTCTGCACACAGGACGAAAAACTGCGCAAACGCTTCAAGGGCAAACCGGAATACATTATCAACTTCATGCGCTTCGTCGCACAGGACCTGCGGGAAATCATGGCCCGCCTGGGCTTCCACACCATCGACGAAATGGTCGGCCGCTACGATTGCCTGAAACAGCGCGATCATTTCGGCAACTGGAAAGCGAAGACGGTCAACTTGAAGAACCTCTTGTATCGTCCGTACACCGACGCTTCTGTCGGCCAGCACTTCACGACACCCCAGGACCATAAGATCAACACGACTCTGGACATGTCCAAACTGGTCCGCATGTGCCGTCCGGCCCTGGAAGAACAGAAACACATCCGCGCCCGCCTGCGCATCAAGAATACGGACCGCGTCACCGGGACCATCCTGGGCAGTGAAATCACCAAGCGCTACGGTGAAAAAGGTCTGGCTGAAGACACGATTATCTTGTCCTTCGTCGGTTCGGCCGGCCAGAGTTTCGGCGCCTTCATTCCCCATGGCCTGACACTGACCCTGGAAGCGTGCCAACGATTACCTCGGCAAAGGCCTGTCGGGTGGCAAGATCATCGTATCGCCGCCGCGGGAATCGGTCTTCCCCGGCGGAA
>ENA-OQBT01000946-OQBT01000946.1-human-gut-metagenome-genome-assembly--contig:-NODE-946-length-14314-cov-2.798548_pt1 | contig 14314 bp, 16 predicted proteins | sample MGYA00242749_ERZ504557 | MGnify/ENA primary metagenome ERZ504557 (study PRJEB26092, sample SAMD00036243) | human gut metagenome | host: Homo sapiens | study: EMG produced TPA metagenomics assembly of... | reverse complement strand
CAGCGATATCAGTCCGCTCAGCACGCAGCCGACCAATCCGCCGAAGAATCCGATCGCGCCGGCCTCCGCAAGAAACATGACGCGAATGTCACGAACGTAGCAGCCAAGCGCCTTCATAATGCCGATCTCGCGCGTGCGCTCGGTTACGGACATAACCATTGTGTTGGCGATGCCGATGGCCGCAACCAACAGCGAAACCGCACCGATACCACCCAGAATCAGCTGAATCGCGCGCGACTGTTCTTCCAACGACTTACGCATGTCTTCATAGGAGGAGGTCTCGTAGCCCAACGCTTTGATCTGTGATTCGACTTCGGGCACGGACTTGAGGTCGGCGGCCTTGACCAGCACTTGATCATAGGCGGTGGCTTTTTTGGCGGCGGCTGGATCGACTTTGGCGGCCAGTTCCTTCAACGCCTGCAAATCCATGACCAGACCGTCGGAGGTGGCATAGCCCTTGTTGTAGTCGCCCGCCACAATGCCGGAAGCCGCACATCAAAGGTGACGTTTTCCGACTGACCCGCGGTGTTGCCACCCGCACCGCCTGTGCCGCCACCGCCGCCGTACATGTTCATGGTGTACTGGTCGCCCTGATAATTGGTGCCGGTGGTCAGACTGATTTGCGTGGCGAGCGGATCGAAGAACGGATCCTCGTCCTGGTCTTCCTCGCACTGGCCGGTGGTCTGGTCAAACGTGCATGAGGAATACTGACCGCCGCGTGTGCTGGTGCGTTGTTCGCCGTTCTTCAGGGTGTCCATGAACCATAGGCGAACCATTCGCCGGCAAGCACCTGATCCTTTTTGACCGGCTTCTCGCCACCGACGAGCTTGTAGCCCATCTGGTCGAACTGGGTCATGTCGATGCCCATGATCTGCACGTAATCGTAGAGGTAACGGCCGCCCGCGCCGGCTCTGGCCGTCACGTTATAAGGGAAGTTCATCATCGGCGTCACGCCGGATACGCCGCTCATCGCGCGGAAGGATTCCACGGCCTTGTCGTCGAGCTTGGTATCGCCCATCTCGGACGAACCGCCACCGCCCATCGGACCGGCATAACCGTTGGTGTACACGGTGACGATGGACAGATCGCCCATCGATTTGAGCATCTTCTCGTTCTGCTCGTTAATGCCCTGGCCCAAAGAGACCATGAGCACAATCGAGCAGCAGCCGACGATAACGCCCAGCACGGTCAGAATCGTACGGGATTTACGCCGCCATAGGTTTTGTCTGCAAAGCCGCAGTATGTCGCCGAATCGCATGGTCGGGCCTTTCAGGCCTTGTGGGACGGGCCGGCCGGTGAGGCTGGTGAGGCTGGTGCAATAGGAGCGGTGTCTGCCGCAGCACCATCCGTCACGTCGGTATCGGTCTTATCATCCTTGCCTTCGGACCAATCATCCCAGTCCTCATCAATATCGTTCTTCTTGGCCTTCTGCTTGCGCCGGCGACGCACGAGCAGCACAATCACCACGATAATGACCACGGCGATCACGACGATGACCACATACACCAGCACCGGCAATCCCTGATTGGCGCTCTGGTCCATGTTCGGATCGGCCATGTCGGAATCATCCACCGGCTGCATATCGGTTACGGGTATGGCGAGCGGGAATTCCTTGGTTTTGGTCTGCCCGTCGGAATCCTCGTACGTGACTTTGAGCGTGGTCTTCAGCTCGCCTGACGCGTGCGGCGTAAAGGCGTAACCAATCGTGCCGGTGGCGCCGGAAGCCACATTGCCCACGTACTGGGTTTTCATCGTGGCATCGAAACCTTCGCCCTCCATCGTGGCCTCGACGTTGGCGATATCGCCTTTGCCCTTGTTCACATATTCCATCGTGACCGTGTTTTCCTGACCGGCGATCACCTGGTCGGGCACTACGGGATCACTGATTTCGAACCGGTCAGGCTGACTGATCGGCACGGAAATCTTGACATCGGACTGGCTTGAGGAGCGGGCGCTGGCGTCCACATACTCGTATCGGAAGTTCACGGTCACGGCTGGGCACCGCTTTTCGCGGAGGCGAGCGCCTGCATCGGCACGCTTTGCGTCATGGCGTAACCGCCCCACAGCGCGTCGACGTAGAACGTGTTCGTGCCTCCCGCGATGGCGAAGCTCTCGCCGCCGTCCACGGTGATGACCATGTTCGTCACCGCCACCTGACCCATGTTCTGGAAGGTGAAGTCGAGGTTGAAATCGGCGCCGGCGGCCACGGAATCGCCGCCATAGGTGAAGTTGGTGACGATGATGTTCGGCACCGGGCCGGCGATTGGCGCGGAATCGCCGTCGCTTCCCTGAGACGTACTGTTCGTGCCGCTTGTGCCGTCTGTGCCGTCGACTGCGTACGCCTGGTGCGGAAGGGAGATGACGGCAAGTGCCAGTGACAGCGTGGAGAGCAACGCGACGATGATGGCGATGGTGCGGTGGGAGAGGTGCTTCATCGGTCAACTCCTTGGGTTCTTTGGGCGGACGGCGTGGACGGAACAGTTGGGCGGGAAAGGTCGGTGTTGAGCCGATCGCTGGTGATGCGGCCATCGAGCAAGGTGACGATGCGGTCGGCGTATGAAGCCATCTGCGGATCGTGTGTGACCAGCACGATGGTCTGGTTGAAGTCATGGGCGAATGCACAGATCATCGTCATGACCTCGGTTTTGGTTTTAGAGTCAAGGTTGCCGGTCGGCTCATCGGCGAACACCACCTCGGGCTTGGTCACAAACGCCCGGGCGATGCCGACGCGCTGCTGTTGGCCTCCCGACATCTGGCGCGGGTAATGGCTGAGACGATGGCCGAGCCCGACTCGTTTGAGTACGCCACGCGCCGCACGTTCGCGCTGTTCCTTGGGCACGCCGCGGAACATCAGCGGCATTGCCACGTTTTCGAGCGCGGTCCAGATTGGGCAGCAGGTTGTACGACTGGAATACGAAGCCAAGATGCTTCTGGCGGAAGGCCGCCAGCTCACGCTCGTCGAGTTTGCTGACGGGTACGCCGCCGATTCTCACGCCGCCGCGCGTCGGTTTTTCCATGCCGGCCAACTGGTTGAGCAGCGTGGATTTGCCGGAGCCGGATTCGCCGAAAATGCAGCAGATCTGGCCTTGCGGGATACTGAGATTGACACGGTCAAGCGCCACCACCGTCTCATCCTCGACGGGGTATTCCTTGCGTAGGTTTCTTACCTCGATGATTGCTCGTGGCACGGGCCTTCTTCCCTCGTTCGTCGCCATTGGCGGACGCGCGATAGCTGGTTATTATTCAGCACATCTCAAGTCAGAGTATAGCCGTTATGCAGGAGACGCACCCCTTAAGGGTGTTCCCGGATGGTGGTGATGAGCATGTGACTTCTAATCTCAAGGTCGACAGTTCAGGCTCCAGACGGACCCAGACCGGCATAATATTCAAAAGCCCCTGCCCCTCACAAACGATGAGGGACCAAGGCTTATTACATCGTGACCCCGGACGGCTCGAACCGTCGACCTTGAGATTAGAAGTCACATGCTCTATCCAGCTGAGCTACGGGGCCAAACTCGTGTAAGTCTAGCCGTAGGGGTGTAAAACACCTCGGCGTAACGTCGGCTTGCACCGGTACCATCGGCGATATGGGGACAACGGAGAGCAACGTAGATCACGCCGCATCGGGCCAGACCGTCGCAGGCGATAGCGGTGAGCTCACTTTCACATACGCACAGGATCGTTTTGCCAGTGAAGGCAAGGATTGGGAAAGCCCGGTTGTGACCAACATGGCTGCATCCGTCTCTGCCGATGCCGGTAATGTCCCCGCCGGCAGCATCACCAACACCGGCACCAACAACACCTTCACCAGCACCACCGAATCGTCGCTTGCCACCCTGCTGTCCAACCAATGCCCGTTCGTTATCAAGGCCACCATTTTCGAGGGCAATGGCAAAAACGCCATTCGCGAACGTCACACATTCACCGGCTCGGTGCTGCGCCAGCTCGACCAAGCCAGCGCCCTGCTGAACGGCATCAACGAATCCGGCCAATACCCGGCCATAGCCCTGCGCGAAGCATTGGTCAACGCACTGGAACATCGCGATTACACGTACTCCGGCCCCACACTGATCAATATCTTCGATTCCCGCTTGGAAATCGTGTCGCTCGGCGGCCTGACCGATGGTTTGGAAATCAACGATCTACTCAACGGCGTATGCCAGCCACGCACCCCGCGTTTGGCTGAATTGTTCGCCGATTTGGGCCTCTGCGAGAACTGCGGTACCGGCATTCAACGCATTATGGACGCCTACGCGCAGAGCGCGGTCAGTCCGCAACTGCGCGTGGGCCCCACTTCGGTGGCAATGGTACTGCCTATCCCTGTATCGGCCGAGGCCGCGTCCTCGCATCGGACCGATGCCGATGCTTCCGCCGCGCCCAGCACCACTGACGAAGCACAGCATGCCAAAATGTACTCATTCCCCACGATTCAGCGCATGACGGATAACGCCGCAGATGCTTTGGCCGGCGCACGCATCATCGGCTGCGCGCCACTGCAGACGCTGATTCTCGGCAGTGGATTCGGCGAACGCCCGGACGGTGACGATCAGGCCAGTACCCGCCCGCTTGATACGGCAACGCTGGAACCGTCGCCTCAAACGTTGGAACAGTTCACGCTCAATTTCCTCGCGTTCCGCGGTGTGAAGCTCAGCCGTAAAACCATGCAGAAAGCGCTTGGCCTGAACAAGGATCAGATGACGCAGCTCTTGGACCAGCTGGAGTTGAGCGGCAAGATCGAACGTCATACGCACGCCAAGTCCACTACGTATTCGCTGGCACATGCCTCAGGACGGTAGCGACCAGGGCGACAACGACCAAATCGTCAACAACCCAAGCAGCAACGACCAGAGCAATACGGCCCAAGGCGCGATAAAGCAGCAGCTCAGTTCTCGAATACGCGGTCGCGAATCATGCGACCGGATTCGTCGAGCGCGGTGGAGAACCGGCCATAGCCGGACAGAATCACGCCCATGTACAGCATGTCCACGAGCGCGGTATCGGCCACACGCGAGAAAATCGCATTGCCATAGATCGTGTGCGAATCACGACCCGTCAGCAACGTCACGTCGGCCCAGCTGGCCAGCGGCGCGCCGATGGCATTGGTTATGGCGATGGTTTTCGCGCCATGCGACTTCGCCAATCGCAACGCTTTGACCGTATCCGCCGAACTGCCCGAATGGGAGAAGGCGACGGCCACAGCGCCGTGGGGCAGGTGCCCGGCACCGATCTGCTGCAGGTAAGCGTCGGTATTGAGACGGCATGTCAGTCCCAGGTAGCCGAGCTTGGTGAACAGATCCATCGCCGGTGTCAACGAATTCTCCACGCCGAAAATGTCGATGAACTCCGATTCGGCGAGTAGGGCGACCGCCTTGCGATAGGCCTTGGGGTCCAACGCACTGTGCAGCTCGTCGATCAGCGCCTTCGCGCCATCGGCCGCTTTACCGGGAATCTCATCTTCGCCATCCCACGGATTCAGATCGAATCCGGCCAGCGGATTGAAGGTCACTTTGTGTTCGGCGGCCGGGTTGCGCAACACGTACCGCAGTTCACGGTAACCGCCGAAGCCGAGCTTGCGGGCGAACCGAATCACCGTCGGCTGGCTGACGTGGGCGATGTCGGCCATCTGACCGACGGTCAGGTCGGCCGCCTCCTCGATATGATTCCGAATATACTGGGCCACGGCGCGCTCCGCCGGACGCAGCGACGGATACACGTGGTCGATGCGCTCACGTATTCCCACCGAGGATTGCACAGCCGCGCTCCTAGTCGTCCGTATTTTCCATTCCTGTTTCGAGGTTACCGGCTGTATACCGGCGAACAGTCGACTTGGATTGACCGCAACATGAACGGTGAGCGAACTCTTCCGTTTACCTTTCCGCTCCATTCCCTCTACAATCGAAACCATGGTGCGGATTAGCGTGGGAAGCCCCACCCATCACACAAGCGGGCGACTGTACGGCGTGTTCTTCGAGGACATCAACCATGGTGCGGATGGCGGGCTGAACGCCAACATGGTGAACAACTACAGTTTTGACGGCGTTTATCTCGACCATCACACGTGGCGTATGGCCGGTGCCGAACGGTGGCGTACGCAGGCTGATTCCCTGCGTTTCTGGGATTTCATCAACTGTTCCGCCACCAGCTTGGCAGTGAGATACGCGGGATTCACGGCCAGCGGGTGACCACCGACTGCCCCGCCCGCCAATTCACGCACATAGCCGATACGCTCGCATCACGTCCGATGTTCCTTCCGAAACCGGCCCTGCATATCTGGAAAACCTCGGCTATAACGGAGGCGGCGACAACGGGGGCGAGCCCGCGTTCTCCATCGTCGCCGACCACACCTATTCCGTCAGTCTCGCGGTACGTCCGGTTCATGGGCGGGCCGAGCTGTCCGTCGGCGTGGTCGATAGGTACGGCCTGCCGCTCACCAGTATCACTCGATTGTCGTATATCGTGGACTCCGATCCGCTTGACGATACGGAAGAGACCGGTCTGAGGCAGGACGATGGGGCCGATGCGCAGGATTCCGGCGTTTCGATCAGTCCGGATTCGTCGGATGGTGCCATCGTCATCGGCCGTGACGGCTGGTACCAGTTCAACGCCGACGTAACCGGACTGAACACCGATTACGGCAAGCTGCGTATCACCATTGACGCCGGCGAACGCACCACGTTCGATCTGGATCTGGTGCAGTTCATGGATGCGGACTATTGGGGCGCGGGCGACCCGAAATGGCGTTACGGCAAGCTGCGCCGCGATTTGGTGGAGACCATTCAGGCGTTGCATCCAGCGTTTCTGCGATTCCCCGGCGGCTGCATCGTCGAAGGTGTGACGCCCGGCAATGAGTATCGCTGGAAGGATACCGTCGGCTCTCTGGCCGCGCGACGCCAACAGTATTCGATGTGGTCGTTCAAGATGCCGGATGGTTCCAGCTATTCGCAGAGCTATCAGATCGGTTTCTACGAATATTTCTGCCTGTGCGAGGACCTCAAGGCCAAGCCGCTGCCTACTCTGTTCGCCGGCATCGCATGCCAGTCGCCCGGCCGAGATCCGCGCCACATGGATATCAATTCGGCCACCTTCCGCAACAATGTGATTCAGGACTACCTGGACCTCATCGAATTCGCGAATGGCGATCCGGAGTCCAGCTCGTGGGCCGCGGTCCGGCGTGATATGGGCCATCCTGAGCCGTTCGGCTTGGACATGATCGGCGTGGGCAACGAAAACTTCGGGCTGACTACGTGGCCAAGTTTGACATGATCAGCGAGGCCATTCATGAACGATACCCGGATATGCTGTGTGTGATGAGCGCCGGACTGTTCCCCTTCCAGCCGGCGATGAAGCGCAGCTGGGACCATGCGCGAGCGTTGGCCGCAACCGATTCCGGGGCACATGATTCCGCCACCGGTGACGCGATTATCGTCGACGAGCATTCCTACCACTCCCCCGAATGGTTTGCATCCCAGGCGTCACGATTCGACGCTTACCCGCGTTGTGGCGCCGGCGTCTATTTCGGCGAATATTCAGCCAACGGCTATTTTGCCGGCCAACCACAGACCGAACAAGGCGCGAACACGTGGAAGTCGGCACTCGGCGAGGCCGCGTTCCTGACCGGCTGCGAGCGCAATTCCGACGTGGTGCGCATGACCTCCTATGCGCCGCTGCTCGCGCATATTCCGGCTAAGGGGTGGGCGCAGAATCTTATCGAATTCAATCCGGCGCATGTGAACCCCACGGTGAATTATGAGGTGGAGCGGCTGTTTTCCACGCATCTGGGCGACACGACGTATGCCGTGTCCATCGAGCAGACCGCGTCACGCCCCGCCAAACATCTGTATGTCAGCACCACCGGGCATGACAGGGATGACGCCTGCCGTTACATCAAAATCGTCAATATCTCCGATTCCCCGGTGGATGTGACGTTGGAAATCGCGCGCGGACTGGCCGGGCTGGGCGCCTCGCCATCGCGACCGGTGCGTTTGGAGGTGACGACGTTAAGCGCCAATCCGACGGCGAAGACCACTATCGGATACCGCGGCGAGGCTTCGGGGGCGATTGTGCCGGAACGTCGGGCTTACACATTGCCGTCGCCGTCTTCATTGCTGGCGATGAAGATCAAGCCGTACAGCGTCACGCTGGTGGTTTCGCGCTGATTGGCATCGGCCATTAGGCCGATGCCTTTGCCATTAGAATCACCCTCAAGGATGAGGGGGAATCGTGCAGATTCAGGGAATAATAGGGGCTATCCCCCATAGCGAATACAAGCGCAGGAGGGCAGGATGGAAACCACGGCGGCCAGAAGACCGCGGCCAACGATGAAGGAGTGTGCGGTATGTTTATCAATCTGTTCCGCAGGCAGCGTCCTGCGCTCGCCCGGCTGGCCCGCAACTCCAACGCCTATCGTCAGCCGATGGTTGCGTCCGTATCATCGTCCGCAGTCGGCGTATCCAGCATCACCTCTGAATCCAACACAGCCACCGCAGCCGGCGTATCCACGCTGGATGCCACCATCGGCCGCATCCACGACATCCCGCAGTCGGCCATGAGCCGACTGACCGGTTCCCCCACCGTATACGCGCGGTAGACCGGCCCAACCCACAACGGCGGCTCAGAGACTCGGCTCGATGATCCAGCTCAAGGTCAGCAATACGGCCAAAAACAGAACGTTGACGGCGGAGTAGACGGCCAGATACCGGCCTTTCTTGTGCGGGTATTGGCGCACGACGTTCTTGTAAGAAATAAGCGAGGCCATCGAGCGATGAGCGTACCCATGCCGCCCAAATTGGTGCCAATGATCAGATCGCGCCATTGGTCGCAGAAGCCGGAAAGCAGAATCGTGGTGGGCACATTGCTGATGACCTGGCTGGAGCCGACCGCCACCTCCAGCGGATGGCCGCCGACCAGCGAGCGCGCCAGTTCGTAGAATTCGGGCACGCGCTTCATGTTGCCGATGAAGATGAAGAACATGCAGAAGGTGAGCGGCAGTCCCCAATCCACGTATTTGAATACGCGCCGATCGGTGAACAGGAACACGACGACCACGATCACGCACATCACCCACAGGGGAATCACGTCGGAGACGGCCAGTAGGCAGACGATGAACAGCAGCGAGTAGACGATGGTGCGCCAGCCGCCATAACCGGCGCCGTAGCCGGTGATACGAATCTCGTCGGGCTGGTGTTTGTTGCGCTCGGGAGCCAGCACGCCGGTTTCGAGGTCGCCCAGGTCGCCGACCGGTTTGCCGCCAAACACCACGGAAATCACGATGACCAGCAACACGGCCGCCGTGCCGGAATACGGTGCCATGATGCCGAGGAATTCCATGGTCGGCATGCCGGTCAGGGCTTTGAGATACAGGTTGTGCGCGTTGCCGATCGGGGTGAGCATACTGCCCACGTTCGCGCCAATGGTCATCAGCGTGACCACGAGGATGGTCTTATCCTCTTGCCCAGCCATGATGAGCACGGCCACCGCGAACGGCACAAACGTGACCAGCGCAACGTCATTGGTGATGAACATCGCGGAAAAGAACGTCAAAGCGACAAGCGTAATGACCAGTCCGCGCATGGTGCTGACCTTCTCCAGCAATCGCGAACCGATGATGCGGAACACGCCGATACGCTGGAATCCGCACACCACAATCATCAGGCAGATGAGCTGGCTGATGGTGCTGGCGTGAATGTAGCTTTTGTAATCGGCGTCCGGCGGCACAATGAAACACGAAATCAGGGCGAGTATTGCGGCGACGATGAGAATCGTCTCATTTTTGGCTACATTGATCAGCCAGCGTCGCATCCATTCCTCCGTGAATAACCCAATATCGCAACCATTCTATTTTACGCGCAGACCAGCATAAGGTACGTAGTCGCGTTGCGCTGGCGGACATGAGTTTTTGGACCGGTGCCGCACATCAGCCGCGCTCGTTTTTTTATTTGGACAAGGAAACATTGAGTTTGCATGTCTTCCATACAATGAACTGCCGCGCAATGCTGTGCCCGTATATACGGCTGCATCATTGTGTGGCAGGCCAGACACGAATACCGTACGTGGCTGGCTCATACCAATGGAACATAGTTTCATTCGAGGAAGAGGAGCGATGAAGTTGCGTATTACCCCAGTATTCCCGGTCAAACGTTTCGCCGCCGTGTCTGCACAGAACGTGAAGAACGTGCAGTTCGATTACACGAACATGCCCACGTACAACACGATCACCAAGTAGCGCGCACTGCCGCACTGATCGGCGGCACTTGCCGCATACATGAATGGCCGGTGTGCTGCGGATTCCTTACCAAGAATCCGCAGCACACCGGCCATTATGATATATGCCGCAATACAGGGGGCAATCAGCCCTGCACCTTACCTCCTTGCGCGCTACGGTATCCGAAGTTCATCATCTCGCTGTTGTAGGCGACCACGCCACGGCCGACCGCCGGCAGAACGATCATGCCGCCATCGCATGATGCGCGGCGACTTCGTCCAAAGTGGCGTCGCGGCATCCTCGACGTTCTCGCCGGAGAAACGCACACGATCCGACACCTGATGGGCGGCGACCACCTTGATGAACGCCTCGCCGATGCCGGTGCAGGACACCGCCACCGTGGACTGGTTGGCGAACGTGCCGCAACCAGGCAGCGGCGAATCACCCACACGACCGTGCATCTGGTTGGTGATGCCGCCAGTGGACGTGCCAGCGGCGATATTGCCCTCGGCATCGCGCGCCACGGCACCGATGGTGCCATGCTTCTCCCACTCATCGCCACCGGACTGAGCCTCGGCCAAGGACTGACGACGCTGTTCGGTGATGAAGTACTCGTTGCTTTCGGTCGCGACGCCCCAATCGGCGATCTCGGCATCGGTCGGGTCCGCGAACAGCACATGCTTGGTCTGCTCTTTGACGGCACGCGCCGCATCGATCGGGTTCTTCACGGTGCTTACGCCGGTGACCGCACCGACCTCGCCATCGCCGGTCATCAGGCAGGCGTCCATCTGGGCGATGCCATCGCTGGTCAGGGCGGCACCACGGCCGGCGTTGAATTCGGGAGCGTCTCCATGACGTGGATGGCGGCGACCACAGCCTCATGCGCCGGTGCTCCGGATTCCAACAACTGGTATCCGGCATCGAGGGCGCGCTGCAGATCAAGTTCGACCTGGGCGATGCGTTCAGGCGTGCTGTGCTTGCCACGACTGCCCGCTCCGGCGTGAATGACAAGCGTGATGCCGGTTTCGCTGCCCGCCAGTTCAGTGGTCACCGGCGAAACGGAGGATGTGGTCATATCGTGTCCCTTTCTGGAGTCAGATGGATGTGCTGACGCCAACGTATCGTTGCTTCCGCATGTATGATAGCCGTTGATGGCCGCGACCGGTTCCGCATTTCGCATCATCGGCTCGCGATGGCGTGACTCGTTACTGCGCCACCTCGCCACTACGCCAGGGGCAATGCGATGCCGGCTCGATCGGCCAGGTCACGCAACGACCACGTGGTCTGCCCCGTTCGCCCGACAACGCTATGCGCATGCCACAGCGAACTGATGATGGCTTCCTCGCTTATTCATTCGTCGAATGCACCCATCGATGTGGGTATGCAGCCATCAAAAAAAACTCGACAACCGCAATGAGCCAGTCACTTGGCTACATCTGTGCTATCGTCTCGCCAATGATTCGAATGCCGGTATCAATGTCAGCAGCATCCGGGCGCACAAAGTTGAGACGGATGTGGGAATCATCCATTTCGTCAACGTCGAACACGCTGCCCGGCATGAACGTGACGCCTTGGGAACGGCAGGATTCCAATACATCCAGAGAGCGCACGCCGTCCGGTAAGGAAACCCAAATATAGTAGCCGCCTGCAGGCACGGTCCAATACACTTCATCCGGCGCATACCGCTCCAATGCTGCGATTGCTGCATCTCGTCGAATGCGGTAAGCCTTAATCAAACCGCGCAAATGTTCGGCGACGCGGCCTTCTTTAAGCAGTTCCAGGCAGATGCGCTGCGATGACGTGCTCGTATGCTGGTCGACCATGCGCCGCAGAGCCGCCAGCCGGTTAATCACATGCGGGTCGGCCACAACCCATCCCGTGCGCAGGCCCGAAGTGACGGTTTTCGAGAACGTCGACAAATACATCACGTATCCCGCATTCTCCATGCCCTTAAGCGGTATGGGGCGATGTGCGTCGGACGATTCCCCGCCGTACCACAAATCGCCGTAAGCATCGTCTTCCACGATCAGACACTGATAGCGCCGCGCCACGTCGATGAGTTCGCTGCGTCGTTCGGGCGGCAGCGTGGTACCGGTGGGGTTTTGGAACGTCGGGACGGTGTAGATGAGCTTGGGCCGGAATCGCGCGCAATAGCCGTCCAACAGGTCTGTACGCATACCGTGCTCGTCCACTGGAACGCCGATGATGCGCGCATCCGCCGAGCGGAAGGTCTGCAATGCCGGGAAGAACGTGGATTGTTCGACCAGCACGCAGTCGCCAGGATTGACGAATGCACGCACGATAAGATCGATGCCTTGCTCGGAACCGGAAAGCACCATCACGTTTCGTACATCGCACTGCACGCCGCGTGTGCTCATATGCTCGGCAAGTAATGCGCGGAGTTCATCGAATCCTTCGATAGGCGATTCTGGCTGACCGTCGAATTCGCGCGACTCAAACGCTTCAATGCTCACTGAACGCAACAAATCGTCGGGAATATCCGCCGGATTAGGCGAGCCGGTGGCAAAGTCGATGATGGTATCGCCGCGTTGCGCCCGCTCGGCCGAGGCAATGTCGTGGTAGGTGAATCGGTTGGAATAGTCGGAGAACAACACCGACCACGGCGGCCGCACAACGCTCGGTTTCGGCTCCTCGTCAATCGGCTCATGTCTCACTACAGGAATCCGGGCAGTCTCAATATGCTGCAACGGCAGCACGAACGTGCCTTTGCCTACTTTGGAGGCGATGAGTCCTCATCTTTGAGTTGCTGATAGGCCTGTAATACCGTGGTGCGATTGACCTCGAGGCGTGAGGCCAACTCGCGTTCAGGCGGCAGACGATAGCCCTCAGCCATTGCGCCGGAGACAATCTGTTCACGCAGCTCAGCAGCCAGCTGCCGGTACATCGGCACCGTGCTGCGCCGGTTCAGCGTGAACTGCATGGCAGATCGTCTCCTTGATTCGTCGGTCGAATACCAGTCTAACGGCAGACGAATCGGCTACAGCGACAGGAAGAGCTCGTGGATGCGGACGTCGTCCGTGAGTTCGGGATGGAAGGCGGTGGCGAGGATGTTGCCTTGGCGCAGGCCCACCACGTGACCATCGACTTCGGTTTCGACCGTAGCCTCGGGGCCGACCGACACCACGTAGGGTCCACGGATGAACACCAGCGGAAAGTCCGCGATGCGCTGTGGGTCGTCGGCTTGGCCGAAATCAGCGATGGCTTGGAAGCTGCCGAGCTGACGACCGTAAGCATTGCGGCGCACTACAGCGTCGAGCGCGCCGAAGTAGACGTTCTCATCATTGTCGAGCTTCTTGGCCAGCAGAATCATGCCAGCGCAGGTGCCAAGCACCGGTTTGCCGGCCTTGATGTGGGCGGCGATCGGCTCGAACAGGCCGGTGGAACGCAGGAGTTTGCCTTGCGTGGTGGATTCACCGCCAGGCAGGATGACCCGGTCGATGGATTCATCGAAATCCTCGGCCGCGCGCAACAGCTTCCACGGGGCGCCGAGTTTGTCGAGCACCGCCGCATGTTCGGCGAACGCGCCCTGCACGGCCAGAATACCGGTCACGCCGTGCGTGGCGGTTTCGGCGTCTGCGGATTCTTCTTTGGAAATGTATTCAACAGCTACAACCATGTTGTCCTCTCCGGCTTCGACTCCCGTCACTCTCCGCGAGCGGCCATGATGGTCTGAATCTCGTCCTCGTTGATACCGACCATGGCTTCGCCTAGGTTTTCGGACAGCTTGGCGAGCAGATCGGCGTCCTGCCAGTTGGCGGTGGCCTTGACGATGGCGGCGGCGCGCTTGGCCGGATCGCCGGACTTGAAGATACCGGAGCCCACGAACACGCCTTCGGCACCGAGTTCCATCATCAGGGCGGCGTCGGCCGGGGTGGCCACACCACCGGCGGCGAAGTTCACGACGGGCAGACGGCCGTTGTCGTGCACGTACTTGGCCAGATCGTAGGGCACGGCCAGCTGCTTGGCGGCCTCGTACACCTCGTCGTCGCGCAGGGAGACGAGCTCGCGGATCTGCTTGTTCATGGTGCGCATGTGGCGCACGGCCTGGATCACGTCGCCGGTGCCGGGCTCGCCCTTGGTGCGAATCATGGC
>ENA-OQBT01000943-OQBT01000943.1-human-gut-metagenome-genome-assembly--contig:-NODE-943-length-14379-cov-3.294064_pt1 | contig 14379 bp, 18 predicted proteins | sample MGYA00242749_ERZ504557 | MGnify/ENA primary metagenome ERZ504557 (study PRJEB26092, sample SAMD00036243) | human gut metagenome | host: Homo sapiens | study: EMG produced TPA metagenomics assembly of... | reverse complement strand
GCCCTGTGTGCCTTGGCAGTCTCAGGATCCGGAATCGGAACCGCTGAAAGCAGCGACTGTGTGTACGGATGAATTGGATTGTCCATCAGCTCATCAGCATCTGCAAGCTCCATCATATGACCTAAGTACATAACAGCTATTCTGTCAGAGATATGCTGCACTACAAGCAAATCGTGTGCTATAAACAGGTATGATAATCCTCTCTCCTTCTGCAGATCCTCAAACATGTTGACTACCTGGGCCTGAATCGAAACATCAAGTGCCGATACCGGCTCATCACATACGATAAACTTCGGATCTACTGCAAGTGCTCTTGCTATTCCGATACGCTGTCTCTGTCCACCCGAAAACTCATGTGCATAGCGTGTGGCATGGTCTGCGTTTAGTCCAACAGTCTCCATGAGATCCATAATCATCTCATGGCGCTCCTTCTTGCTATTGTAGAGCTTGTGCACATCGAGAGGCTCTCCGATGATATCCTCAACCGTCATACGAGGGTTGAGTGATGAATACGGATCCTGGAATACCATCTGCATCTGCTTACGGTAAGGATGCATATTCACATCTATCTTCTTCTCACTGTCAAACAATACATTGCCGTCGAACTCAATGCGTCCTGCTGTAGGCTGGTACAGACGTAAAAGAGTACGTCCTACGGTTGTCTTTCCACAGCCTGACTCGCCAACAAGTCCAAGCGTCTCACCCGGCTTTATGGCAAATGACACATCATCGACTGCCTTTAATTCCATCTTTTTAAATCCGTCATGAACAGGGAAATACTGTTTCAAATGGTCTACCTTGAGCAGGTACTCGTTGTTATTTGTCTCATTACTCATTTGATTTTCCCTCCTCCATCATATTCTTAATATTCATCCAGCATGATGCGAGATGATCCTCTCCAACCCAGATTTCCTCCGGCTTTTCGGTGAGACATATCTTCATAGCGGCATCACAGCGAGGCAGAATGCACAGCCCTTTGGCATGTTAAGCATATTGATTGGTGTGCCTCCGATAGGAACAAGCCTGGTTTTTGAATTGGTCTTTGTAGGGATTGAACGAAGCAGTCCCTTTGTGTACTCATGCGCCGGGCTGTAGAATATGGCATCTGCTGTTCCTCTCTCACACACACGGCCGCCGTACATAACTATAATCTCATCACACATTGAAGCAATGACACCCAGATCATGTGTAACCATGATGATTGCCATACCAAGCTTTTCCTGCAGTGACTGCATAAGCTCAAGAATCTGTGCCTGGATAGTCACATCAAGAGCTGTTGTCGGCTCATCTGCGATAAGGATATCCGGCTCACAGGCTAATGCCATAGCTATCATGACACGCTGTCTCATACCACCCGAAAGCTCATGAGGGTACTGATTTACACGCTTCTCAGGCTCATTTACTCCTACAAGTGTGAGCATCTCTATAGCGCGCTCCTTTGCTTCCTTCTTTGTACGGTCTGTGTGAAGAAGCACTGCCTCCTCAAGCTGGTAGCCTACCGTAAATACCGGATTAAGCGATGTCATAGGATCCTGGAAAATGATTGAACAACATTTTCCTCTGAAATCTGCCATTTTCTTTTTGTTAAATTTGGTGATATCCTCACCCTTATATTTTACTGAGCGCCTGTGATGGCACCATTCTCAGCAAGAATCTGCATGATTGAATATGCTGTAACTGACTTTCCTGAGCCTGACTCTCCTACGATTCCAAGAGTCTTTCCCGGCTCAAGCTTAAAGCTGACACCGTTTACAGCTGATACGTCTCCGTTATCGGTCTTGAAGGTAGTGTGCAGATCAGATACTTCAAGAACAAACTTATTATCTTCCATCTTACTCACTCCTTACTATTTCGATAATTTAGGGTCAAATGCATCTCTTAAGCCGTCACCGATAAGATTCAATGTAAGAACAATGATACAAATCGTGAGCGCCGGAAAAATAAGACGCAATGGGTAGCTCTGGAGTCCGCCACGCGCTGTATTTGCCAACGAACCAAGTGAAGGCATAGGAGCCGAAACACCAAGTCCGATAAACGACAGATAACTCTCAGTAAAGATGGCTGATGGTATCTGAAGCGCTGTAGTAATGATGATTACTGACAGACAGTTCGGTAAAATGTGTTTTCTGATAGTGCGGCTGATGATGTTCCGATACACTTTGCTGCGAGAATGTACTCATTCTGCTTGATGGTAAGAATCTGACCTCTTATAAGTCTTGCCATTCCTACCCAGTAAAGCAATCCAAACACTATGAAAAGTGCAATCATGTTGACACCGAGCTTTGAAAGCACTGTACCCTTTATTACAGGTGTTAGCACCTCATTTAATACAACTGCAAGTAAAATGATGAGCAGCATATCCGGCAATGAATAAATGATATCTACTATTCTCATCATAACCATATCTACCTTGCCACCGCAGAAGCCTGATACGGAACCGTAAATGATACCGATTATAAGCACAAGCAGTGATGCAAACACACCGACTCCCAGCGATACACGAGCTCCGTAAACAACACGGATAAAATAGTCTCTTCCGAGCTCATCTGTGCCAAAAATGTGTGGAAACAGCTTCTCACCTGCATCAAGCTGTGCCTGCTCAGCCTCGCTGTACTGGAAAGGTCCTAAGTTCTGTGCACCCTTAACGATATCTGCATAGCCGTAAGGCACAATCTTTGGTGCCAGAAGAATAACCAAAATAAGTAAAACCAAAACTATAATAGAACCCATAGCCAGTGGATTTTTGCGGAGTCTCTTAAGACCATCCTTAAAGAAGGTAGTTGACTCACCCATAACCTCCTGCTGGCGTTTCTCTTCACCTGATGCCTTGGCAAAATCCTTCATATCGAACTTGCTAAGGTCAATCTGTGTGGAGAAAGGTGCTCTCTTCATATTATCTTTCATCTTTATCTCTCCTTAATCAAGCTTAATACGTGGATCAATCACTTTGTATACAATATCTGTAATGAGGTTCGCGCCTACCATGATAACAGCAAGGAAAAGTGTTGTAGCCATAATCATTGTGTAATCACGGTTTGTGATACAGCTTACGAACTTGGAACCGAGTCCTCCGATATTGAAAATACTCTCAATAACCATTGAACCTGTGAGGATACCACCAATCATAGGTCCAACATATGTGATGACCGGAATGAGCGCATTACGAAGCGCATGTACAAATATAATCTTGTACTGATGTACACCCTTGGCCTTTGCCGTACGGATGTAATCCTGTCCGAGTGCATCAAGCATTGAAGTCTTTGTAAGTCTTGTAATATATGCCATCGGTGAAAGTGACAGTGACAGCACCGGAAGTAATACCATGTTGCTTCCTGAGCTGAAGGCCTGCACCACACCAAGCTTTATACAGAAGAAATAAAGTAATAACGTAGCGATGACAAATGACGGCATCGACGTAATCAGTGTGACGAAGAATACTATAACTCGATCCGGCCACCTGTTTCGCATCAGCGCTGCTATCGAACCGAGCACCACTCCGAATACTATCGCAGTGAGCGCTGCTAAAAGTCCAAGCTTCGCTGAAATCGGGAAGCTCTCCCCGATGATATCTGAGATCGGACGGTCTGTCTTAAGACTAACACCGAAATCTCCGTGCAGCACGCCTGCCATGTAGTTCTTGTACTGGACTATAAGTGGCTGATCCAGTCCGTAGCGTGCCTCAAGCTCTTTCATTACCGCCGGACTCTTTGCCTTCTCCGAATTGAATGGACCACCCGGAATTGCATTCATGGCAAAGAATGTAATAAGACTGATAATGAAGATTGTAAAAATCGCGAGAATAACTCTCTTTACAATGTACTTACCATATTTTTCTCTCCCTCTTGGATTTGTATCGATAATGCATTATTTTTATTTTTAAAGCATTATCACTGTACCACGTCAAAGTATTTTGTCAAATACGCAAAAAAGTGCGAATGACGTCATTGTCATTACACACTCCCTAATCTTGCTGTCTGATACAACTGTCGTTCTGACGCGAACAATTCTTTTTTATTATACACAGAAATCATACTTTGTCAATTGGATATATTTTCCTATATAATTTTGATTTCTGCATAAAAATTAGTCATTTTTTTATAATACTCATTAATAAGGGTAATTTATTCAGTTTATAAGCATTATTTATACATTTTTATTCATTTTTATTCTTGCATTAAAATATTAATTTTCAGCGCATGATTACTTTGAATTGTTAAGTACCGGCGTTATTCTGGCATTAAACGGATATTTGGTGTATAATTACATATCATTATATATCAAGGAGCCACCTATGCTTACATACGACGATGCACTCAACCTCAACTACTATAAAAAAACAACCTTTACCGGCTGGATGAACGGCATGCGCTTTCTCATAAAGCGTGAGGACCTGTCCTTAAGGAAGCCACCGAGGATACACCCGAGGAAAAGGGTGAGCCAATATTTCATGCATGGATATGGCCGGGGCCGTATATTTTTGACCTGACTGACGACAGCAAAAAAACTGACAATACCTTTCCATTTACAGATGACGGAAAAAACAGTGTGTAGACTGGATTAATGAGGTCATCAGTGCACACTCAAACGAATATCCAAAAAATAAAACAGATGGAGAAAACCTCTAAAAAACTCTTGACTTCTCACCAAAAATATTGTAGTATACGTTTTGTGCAAAACACAAGGGCTTGTAGCTCAGCCGGTTAGAGCGCACGCCTGATAAGCGTGAGGTCGGAAGTTCGAGTCTTCTCAAGCCCATCCTTGTAATAAGCGTATTATGAAAGCCACGGATTGCTCCGTGGCTTTTGTTTTATGTGTATCTACACCTGCACAATGTGTCCGTGTCTGCCTATTCCTTTAAAAAATCCAGCATTAATTCCATCATACTTTTTTGAACTGCACTCAGAAATCATAAGCTGCTGCTTATATTTGTAATCATCCCACTCGAGAATTGCTGTGACGTAGGGCTGTTCCTCCATTACACGCACAGTCGTATTTTTCTTTGAAAACACAGGGTATTTTCCGGTGTATCCCTTTTGAAGCAGCTCCTGTTCAAGCGCTTTACGCTTTTCTTTTATGCGTTCATTTATCTGATTTCCGTAATTTCTCTCCGGATAATCCTTTGATGCCTTTATCACAAGCTTATAAATATACTGATAAAGTGGTACTCTTTTTGCATCGGCTAAATGTCTGCTCAAAAGCTTTTCCGTTTTCTCACATGGATTTGCCCTGTAGCGTGCAATGAGCTTAAGATAATCAGTGTCCGAAACCTCCCTGCAAAGCTCCTCCATAATGTCTATTCCCTCTACGCGGGCCGGAAAATGATACTCCATCAAATCGCCGGGTACCGGTGTCCATCTGCGAAACGGTGCAAAGTAAATAAGGCTCTGGATAAAGCATTCTGTCTCGTTGCAGTATTCCTTTCCCATGTACATATACTTGTCCGCGATGGTTCCTACCATATATACAAGCATGCGCCACTGCTCCTGTCCCTTTACCCAGAAATGTCCTATTTCATGGTATTTAAAGCATGCCTCATGCACATGCAAATTATCAAACCAGAGTGTGATCACATTGTCCTGCTGGTGAAGAATGAGTCCATAACCTTTTTCACTTCCTAAAACCAACGATGCCGAAATAATTTCTTCCTCGCTATGATAATCGCCCTTTAACACTGCATTTTCCACAGTCAGATAGCATTCCACCGCGTCATTCATGATATATGGGATTATATATTTGTCGTCACTTCTTCATATATCAAATGAACCGTAATCAAAGAGTTCTGCGAGCATGTAAAATGCGCGTGGCATATCCTCTTTTAAGCCGGGAAGTGCTTTTACTAAATCCTTGTAAGCCTGCATTGTGGTATCCTTTCGTATAGGAAAATGATAAAAAAATAAGAATTTCAGAAGTAATAAAAACCTCTGAAACCCTTGTAAACAGTACGGGCAACAGGACTTGAACCTGCACGGTCTCCCACTAGAACCTAAATCTAGCGCGTCTGCCAATTCCGCCATGCCCGCATATATATGCCGCGTACAGTAGCGCATCTGCCTACAATTGAACGTTAGCAGTTCAATTGTCAAGAATTCCGCCATGCCCGCAAACACCTTGACAGTATATCATTTAGTTTCATGTGTGTCAATATTATTTATCACATTACAAAAGTGAACTATTCACATTCAAACAGTATTTCCACAACAAACCGCTTCCCCTCAAGCCTTGCTTCAATACTCCCGCCCATTCTCTCCACAAGTTCCTTTGCAATCGAAAGCCCAAGCCCGCTCGATGATATGCTCCTCGCCTCATCGGCTTTGTAAAAGCGCTCAAACACCTTGTCCACATCTATATCATCAGGATTTTTTACATCATTTGAAACCAAAATATGGACAATCCTATTTTTTGAAGTACGCTCGTCATCTGAAGCCCTGCAATTGCACGAATCCTGCTGCCTCATCTGTATGCAGATGCGCTTCTGCCCATGCACCAGCGCATTTTTTATTACATTCTGAAGCACTCTCCTGAGCGCCTGCACATTTGCAGTGATAAATATCGTGTCCTCACATATATCAAGTGACGGCTCAATGCCCTGCTTTTTCCACTCCTCATAATACGAAAACACTGTCTGCTTTAAAAGTCTGCTGACACAGCAATTAGACAGCTCTAGCTTGAAGCTGTCATTTTTAAGCTTTGTGAACATGAAAAGCTCCTCGAGCATATCCTTAAGGCTTGTGATGCGCTCCTGGATGATATCTATATAATGCTCCTGCGCGCTCTTGTCAGTCTCATCCCTAAGCAGCTGAAAATAGCCGTCCAGCGAGGTAAGCGGAGTACGGATATCGTGCGACAGGTTTGTGTACGTGTCAGATATCATCTGCTCCTTTTTCGCTGCTGCCTCACGCTGCCTGTGCCATTGCTCTAAAAATCTGTTTATACGCTCCTTAAGCCTTCCGATATCAGCCATGTTGGTATCGGTTAAAAGGAGCATATTTGTATCCTTTTCGCATAAAAAATCAAGCTGTTCGTTAATGTCACGAAGCTGTGCCCTTATTTTTACGAGCACAGCTATTAAGACAGCTACCGAAACTGCAAGTATTACAGTCAGTATTTTCCAAATCATGTTTTATTCCTCATTCAAAACACATTATATATCCCTGCGTTTAAATACACCGTACACTGCAATCAGTGACACCACTGCCCACACAGCGGCTACCGCAAATGCACCGCCTACTGTCTTTGCGGATGCACTCAGGTCAAGCTCAGAAATCTGATTAACAATAAGATAATCATTTATATCAAAGTTCTTTGCTCCGATTTTTTCAATAAGTATATTGATTCCACTGAAAATCAGTGTAAAGATACCTGTACACATGCACACAGCGATAATCATGCTGATTACATTGTTTTTTATAATGATTGCCATTGCCATGACAAAATATACAAATAAAAGTGTGACCACATACTGGCTGCCAAGCATCTTAAATAAGTCTGCTGCATCTCCGAATTCTGCTCCATGTAAAAACAGCGGAGTCGCAATACACTGTACAATCACATCAAGTGCCATAGCCACAAGTGTAAATACCGAAAGCGCTATCATCTTTGAAAACAGCAGCACTCCACGGCACTTCACCTGTCCGCCTACGCTCTTTATATAGCCGCTGTTTAGGTCTGCTGTTGAAAAGAGCACCGTAAATATTGCAAGTAAAAGTGCCAGGTCAAGACCCGCTATATCGCTTTCAACCATATCGCTATGGTCGGTACCTCATCTGACATGTCGGATTCATCCATTTCAAGCCCGACTGTTGCCGTTGGTCCATTTGACGATTCCGCTGATGCTGTATCGTATTCATCTGCTATCTCACTGTCTGACTCACTTACCATAGTGACATCATCAGTTGTTTCCACGATGCTCTCTGTCGCCATGCTTCTGACAAGAGCTGTCATACCGCTCATAGCTATTGCGAGTGCCATAGCTATTACCAGTATAACATAAGCTGACTTTGTATGTATCAGTCTGTAAATATCCATTCTTACCGCATTAAACATTTGTCGCACCTCCTGTGATACTAAGGAAATATGTCTCAAGCTCCATTCCTGTGACCGCTAGCTGTGCCACCGAAACTCCTGCTGTGACCAGCGCTGTATTTAAGGCGGCGCTATCATTCAGGCGCTCATAGACATCTATATGATTTTTGTCCACTATCATGTAGTGCACAAAGCCCATCTTATCGAGCACAGGCACTGCTTTATTTGGATTGTCCACTGTCAGTGTAATCTTCTCACTGCACTTGGAAAGCAGCTCCTCTCTGGTAATTTCCTGAAGCAGGGCTCCATTATTTATAATGCCGTAATCTGTGGCAAGCTTTGAAAGCTCCTCCAATATATGGCTTGAAATAAACACAGTCATATCCTGCTGTGCACACAGATTCTGAATCGTATCACGCACCTCTGCAATTCCCTGTGGATCAAGTCCGTTGATAGGCTCATCAAGCACTAAAAGGTCAGGCTCTCCAACCAGCGCCATGCCGATTCCAAGCCTTTGCTTCATACCAAGTGAGAAATTCTTTGTTTTTTTCTTTCCCACATTTAACAAACCTACCTTATCAAGTATGCCCTCTGCATAGCCCTTTTTACTGATGCCGAAGAGACGGCACTTCATCTCGATATTTTCCTTCGCCGTCATGTTTGGATATACACCCGGTGCCTCAATCAGGCAGCCCACTCTTGAGCGTACCTTTGACAAATCCTTTCCAGAGTATCCAAACATGGATATCTCTCCGCTTGTCGGCTTTGCCAGACCACCGATCATTCTCATACAGGTAGTCTTGCCGGCACCGTTTCTGCCGATAAATCCATAGATTGCACCCTTTTTGATGTGGATATCCACATTGTCAACCGCTTTCTGGTGTCCATACTGCTTGGTCAGTGCCTTTGTCTGCAATAATATTTCACTCACAATCAAATCTCCTTTTCTTTTATTCCTTAGCAACCATTTAATCATAATATAAATGTAAAATCCTAATACATCGCTAACAAAAAGTAAAAAAAGAGTAAAGCTTGTTTACCTTTACTCTTTCATTTTGTAACCGATGCCCCACACTGTCTCTATGTACTCGTCATCGGTCAGCTTTTTTATCTTCTTTCTGATATTGCTGATGTGCACATCAAGAGTCTTTGTCTCGCCAATATACGGCTCATCCAGGCATATTCAAATATGTCCTCCTTGGCAAACACCTGTCTGGGATGCGCCATGAGAAGCTCGAGTATGGCAAACTCCTGCTTTGTGATGCCGTCAACAGCATTATCAGCTACATAAAGCTGTCTTGAAATCCGATCGAGCACAAGCTGTCTGTGCTCTATTTTAACGGGTCCCGCTATGTATGTATTTGTAGTATCTCCCTGTCCGGTATCATTTTCTGCTTTTGTCTGGTTTTCTCCTGCCTTGCCCGACTTTGAAGGCACATCTGCCACCGCATGACGCAGCTGCACAGCCACTCTGGCAACGACCTCCTTTATCTCAAACGGCTTTGTGATGTAATCATCAGCGCCTGCCACGAGCAGATTGATTTTCTCATCCAGCTCATCCTTTGCCGTAAGTATTATCACCGGAAGTGACGCATCCATCTGCCGTATCCGTGCCAGAAGCTCCTCCCCTGAAAGCCCCGGAAGCATCAGATCCAATAGCACAAGCGCATAAGCTTCCCTATCCAGCTTAAGCAAAAGCTCTCCCTCTGTGCCTGACCATGCCTGTCTTGTCCTATATCCGGCTTTTGAAAGCGCTGTCGCAAGCAGATCATTAATGTCCTTGTCATCCTCTATTATGAGTATCTCCCCGGATTTGTTGTCTGTCATAATATTCCCTTTCTATATCTATTGTACCGTTTCTATGAATCCGCCTGCTTCTTTGACGGATCCGGATAGATTGGCTCACAGAAATGCACTGTGTATTCCTGCACATAAAAACCATCTGCATCGATTACATCGCTGTCACTCATAGTGAAAAACACCGGAAGCACCGGCTTATTATTCCTTGCAGCAAAATGTAAAAGAAGTGCAGAAATCGCCTTCCTGCACTATCCATACTGTAGTCATAGTCTGCGTCTATCTTTTTTGCCTTGATTGAAGCAGAGGAAAACTCGTCCTCCAGCTCGTTTTCGTAATAATATACTCGCATATATGACATTTTACTATTATTCGGTTGTTTTTGCAAACTTTAGTTTAGTGCCAATACACACCAAAAAACAACAGTAACTTTTTATATTCTAGAAATATCCCTCGACTCCCTGCACCAGTCCGTCTGCCAGATTTTCAAGTATGGCATCGCTGTGGTCAGAGCATGCGTTGCCAAGCTCTACATCCACTGACGGTACCGTGCTGTATGAGGTCTGTGTCAGGTCTATCGCCATTGAGCCATTACCGTTTATCTTTGCTCCATGGGCGCGCAGTCCTTCTATCAGGCTTGCCCCAAGTGCATCATGCTGCTGCCAGTGTGATGCAACCGGCTCCATACCCTTTATGCCGCCCGGCACTGATATGTAAAAGCAACCCTTATCGTAGCTTAGTCCGTCACCATCCCAGTGCAATGCGATATGACAGTCTGCCGCATTATTACAGATGACAGTACGTGCCACATTGTCAAGCTGCACATCGCTTCCGTCTCTTACCATAAGCACATCATAGCCTGCCGCAAGCAGCTTGTCCTTTAATATCTGCGCCATACGGAGTGTGACAGAGCTCTCCAGTGTACCGTCATTAAAGGACATACCACCTGAAACTGCTACTGCTTTTGTTGCGCCTGCGCCTGTTGTACCACCCGTGGTCTTTGCAGAGCCGTCCGGATGACAAAGTGTCTTCACCGAAGTTCCTCCGCTTGTACCGTGTCCGGCATTGACACCTACTACTATGTTTTTGCGGTTTGCTGTAGCCTTGTACATGACCGCACAGCCTGAATTTATCGCTGAATGGTCTGCATACTGCCATGAAGGATTTAGTGATACTGATTCTCCATTCTCATAGGATGCTCTTTCTACATACTGATAAGAGGAATTATTATCACCTGAATTGTTCTGCTCCTCGTCCGGCTGTTCGGCAATCTGTTCTGTCTGCTGTGTTTCTTTTGCGGCCTCTGTTACCACCTCTGTCACAGCTTCTGTTTCCGTAGGCATCTCAACCTTCTCTGCAGCCTGTGTCTCTATTGCAGGCTCTGTCGATGTATCCTGTGCTTTTTTGCCGCATGATGCAAGGGTAAATATCATCATGCCTGTAAGTAATATTGCTGTAAATCGTTTCATTTATTAAAACTCCATTTTCTTTTTACTACATTATAGACAACCCCATGATATTGTTCAAGTATTAGGCAACATTACTTTCATTTTAGGGTCAGTTTTAAATAGTCAATAGAAATTGTAATTCCTCTAAAAATCAGTTATACTATATGTGAATGTATCGAACATATTTTAACCGGGGAGGCTCACATGGAAATATTAAAACTGCCTGTTGGAATCGAAAATTTTGAAGATATACGAAGGTCTGGATTTTATTATATAGACAAAACTATGCTTATCGAGCAGACTTTAAACAATTGGAGTAAAGTAACGCTGTTCACCCGTCCAAGGCGCTTTGGAAAGACTCTTGGCATGAGCATGCTGCGCTCATTTTTCGAGATTGGCACGGACAAATCACTGTTTGACGGATTATATATTTCACAAAATAAATCTCTTTGTGATGAGCATATGGGCAAATATCCTGTGATATTTATTTCACTTAAGGATGTCGAGGGTTTATCATATGATGAGGCATTTCAGGTATTCTCCAGAATTATAGGAAATGAAATCAGCAAATTCTCCTTTTTGGCAGAAAGTGATAAATTGACAGTTTTGGAAAAAGAACAGTTCAAAGGATTACTTCATATAGAAAAGGGAAAGTTTATTTTTGACAAGGATACATTTACCGCTTCATTAAAGCTTCTTTCCCAGCTTTTATATAAGCATTACGGCCAAAAGGTAGTCATCCTGATAGATGAATACGATGTGCCACTCGACAAGGCATACCAGAACGGCTACTACCATGAGATGGTCTCTCTCATACGAGGCTTGTTCGGACAGGCACTAAAGACCAACGATTACTTACAGTTTGCTATTTTGACAGGCTGTCTTCGCATATCGAAGGAAAGCATATTTACAGGATTAAACAACTTTGAAGTCGTTTCAATCATGGATTCAATGTATGACGAGTGCTTTGGCTTTACAGATAAAGAAGTTCAGGAAATACTTAAGTATTTTAATCTTTCAGAGCATTATGCAGATATAAGGGAATGGTACGACGGCTATCATTTCGGCAACACCGATATCTACTGCCCGTGGGATGTCATAAGATATTGCAAGAGCCTGTGCGCAGATCCCACTGCAAAGCCGCAGGACTTCTGGTCAAATTCAAGCGGAAATGCTCTGGTCAGAAGCTTCATTGACAAGGCCGATGTCCAGACCAAGGATGAGATTGAGCGTCTGATAGCAGGCGAATACATTGAAAAAGAAATATCCCAGGAGCTGACCTACGATGAAATCGACAAAAGCATCGCAAACCTATGGAGTGTACTCTTTACCACCGGTTACCTGACCAAGCAGGGCGTGACTGACGATGCAAGGTACGTTTATCAATACCAAACCGCGAGATTAAAAACCTTTTCATCAAAAAAATCCGCGAATGGTTCAGCGATACAACCGCAAATGACGGAAAGACACTTGAACAATTCTGCAATGCATTTGTGGATAAGGATACCGAAAAAATAGAAGAGCTTTTTGGCGATTATCTCTGGAATACAATAAGCATAAGGGATACCGCAGTTGCCAAAGATAAAAAAGAAAATTTCTACCACGGTATACTGCTTGGTCTGCTGGGCTACAAGGCAAGCTGGCTCATCAAATCAAACACCGAATCGGGCACAGGCTACAGCGATATCCTCGTTGAAGTTCCAAACAACAGAACCGGCATCGTGATAGAGCTTAAATATGCCGAAAACGGCGATATGGATGCAGCCTGCGATGAGCACTGAACCAGATTGAGAAAAAATCATATGTGGATAAGCTGAAGCAGGATGGCATGCGCAATTTCATCAAGTATGGAATTGCTTGCTTTAAGAAGGATTGTAAGGTTGTGGTAAGTAAATAAGGCACGCATTTAAACAGGCGTAGAGAGACTAGCTCCACGCCTGTTTACTATTCTTTTAATACACATTTTGTAAGTCAATATATTAATTATTTTTTTCTATTGTCATAAACACCAAGTACTTGTACTATTAATGCAAGCAACATAATAATAAATAAACCTATACTATTTCCATATAAAAATATAGTAAATGCCTGTATTGCAACAACTACCCAGTTACCTACTAATAAAATAAGTTCAAGGTTATTTTTCATTTTCATTTTCTCCTTTTCTTAACTTTTTATATAAACTATCAAATGGTAAAATTACCACTTGGTTCAAACGCTAATAATGCTCAAAAACTCTCTTTGCGTTTTTTGCTTTTAATAAAAAAATTAAATTTAAAACATTTCCAACAATAACAATCAGCACTATGAAAATACTCAATACACCCTCAACATTTGGAATAACAAATATTGAACATAAAATTAGTAAAAATTGTACTATCACATATATTATTATTTTATTCTTCATCCGATAATTTCTCCCTCCTAATTCACCATTTTCTAATATATCAGCATTTTTTTGAAGAAATTCACAAATCACTCCAAAAAGTGATATCAATGCACTTATCAGAATGTTGAAAGCAAAACTTTCTAAAAATACTCTATAATAAACTCAATTACTTTCTTAAACTTTCCTTGAATAATCATTCCAATAGTTCCCACTATAACAATAATTATTCCTATATAAAACATAACATATGAATCAATAAACCATGTTGTTATTTCCATTATCACGCATCCTATGACAAAAATCATTACTGACAAATTAGAAATTATTTTTTTCATTTATCCACGCCCTTGTTCTATTTTCTTAGGTGCCTCATATTTGATTAATATAATCATCAATTTTATTTTTCACATACAATAAGGTATTCCTATACTTGCCCGGAATATTTGCCCAACAGTCATATAGCAGAATCATATCTTTCTTTTTATTAATTTCCAATTCTTTTTTCCATTGGTATGAATCAATTACTTGAAGAAAATAATCGAAATAATCTCTCCACAATTTTGAATATTGTCCTACATATAATTTCATTCTCAGTACAACATTACGGATATTGCCTACGTAATCCTCATTCTTGCTAAATATAGCATAAAATACATACAGTGTAACAATATCAAGTTCCTTTATATCCGGCGAAGTACTTGATTTCCTCCGGTTCCATAAAAA
>ENA-OQBT01000942-OQBT01000942.1-human-gut-metagenome-genome-assembly--contig:-NODE-942-length-14391-cov-3.136638_pt1 | contig 14391 bp, 14 predicted proteins | sample MGYA00242749_ERZ504557 | MGnify/ENA primary metagenome ERZ504557 (study PRJEB26092, sample SAMD00036243) | human gut metagenome | host: Homo sapiens | study: EMG produced TPA metagenomics assembly of... | reverse complement strand
CTTGCAGTGGCAGTGGAACTTTGAGGAGCGCTGTTTTTCCGACACTTGCGGCGGTCGATATTGTAGATGTAGATACTGACGAAATAACCGATAAAGAAGTAACAGGTAAAGATGTAACTGATTACAAAGAATATGTTAGCCACAGAGATGATTTGGCAAATGAAAGTAGCGGATATATAGAGTTTTATTATAACATGGACAAATCCTATGAGCCCGAATATGCAGATGATATCAAAACAGCCGTGGACAGCTTCGAGGAGCGGCTGTCACAAAAAGCCGATACCAATCATCTGAAGGTGATATTAATAGGAAAAACGCTTAGAAATGATAAAGCAGCTTATGCAAGCTTCATGGAATACTGCAAGACATCCAAAAAATTTCCGAGAAACACATATGTGTGCATAGCAGATGATATAAACGATATCTTTGATAACATGGGTGATTATTATGAGCAGAAAATAAATAAGGAGAATCATGAGGATGGTGAACCGATAATTACACTTGGTACCTTGCTGGATGACTATACGAATGAAATTCATGAAATCCGGTAAAATTTTCAAAAAAGATGAATAAGCTCGTCAAATAAGGCAATACTTGTTTACATGAGAAAGAAAATAATAATAACAACCATAGCAATAATATCCATTACGGCAGCGATAGCTTCAAAAAATCATACACCTGCCGCAAACACCAATAGTATAGCGTGTACAGCCGACATGCAAAAATCCATCGCCGGCAAAATCCTGCGTTTTCACGTGCTGGCAAACAGCGACAGCGAAGCAGACCAGAATGTGAAAAAGCAGGTGCGCGATGCAGTAGGGGCTTACATAGAGCCATATCTGCTGGAGTGCGAAAATATCGAAGAAACCAGAGCCACCGTAAATGACCATATGGACGAAATAATAGCGGTATCAAAGGAGACGCTTGCAGCAAACGGTTTTACATATGGCGCATCGGCAGAGCTTACACACACCGATTTCCCGGAAAAGACGTATGGGGACTATACATTTCCTGAGGGAAATTACGAGGCGCTTGAAATAACACTGGGCGATGGAGCCGGTCATAACTGGTGGTGCGTGCTGTATCCAAACATGTGCTTTAGGGGCAGTGTGTACGAGGTGGTGGAGGACGAAGCAAAGGAAAATCTTAAGGAGGTACTCACTCCGGACGAGTATGAGAGCATATTTGACAGTGGAAAATATGAAATAAAACTAAAAATCCTTGATATTTTCAGATAAAACAGTTAGTATATTCATGCTGAAAAAATATATTAAAAGAAAATATGCGATGACAAATTATTAAAGCGTGAATTAATTTAGATATGCAAGAGGATAAGGAGAAAGAAATGACAAAGGATGTAGTAGTATCATTAAAGGGCCTGCAGCTCGCACCGGATCAGCAGTCGGATGCGGTAGAGGTGATTGCCCCGGGAGAGTATTATATAAGAAATAACAAACACTATGTGCTTTTTGAGGAGATAATGGAGGGTGAGACCCAGAACACTCAAAAATATAGCTTAAATTCAATGACAATTATCTTGAGTTCACCCGCAAGGGACCTATGAGTGTACATATGATATTTGAGAAGGGAAAGAAAAACCTGACATATTATTATACACCGTTTGGAAGTATCCAGATAGGTATTGATGCCACAAGCATAGAGGTAAAGGAGACTGAGGACGAGATAAGGGCAGAGGTAAAGTATGCACTTGATGTCAACTATGAATTTGTAGGCGACTGTCACATCAATATAGCTGTGAAGAAAAAAGGCGCAGCAGTCAAAATTGCATAAAAGTCTGCCAAGTCTATGGGGTAAAAAATATATAAAGCATATAAAAAACAGAGCATGTGAGGATGAAAGCCATCCCACATGCTCTGTTTATGTACATGAAAATTAAATCATGATATTATTTCTGCTTAGCCTTTTTGGCAGCCTCTTTAGCAGCTTTTCTTTCAGCCTTTGCAGCCTCCTCAGCCTTGAGCTGTTCGTTGGCCTTGCTGTAGTTTTCTGCCATTCTTGCACGGAAGCCTTTCTTCTTCTTAGGCTTCTCAAGAGGTCCTCTGATACCGCGGACAGCTGTGATGTAGATACCGCTGACAGAAGCCTTAACTTCTTTCTTTAAAGGAATCTCATCAAAGATCTGCTCGTCTGCGATAAGAGACATGACTCTTGGTCCGACCTTGGCCTTGACTACAGGAAGCTTTGAGCGGCGCATAAGCTTTGGTGTCTGCTCAATAATTTGCTGTGGGAGACCGGCATCCTTTAGCTTCATACGCTTTTTGTCAATGATTAGCATATTGACTGTCTGTGATGCAGCAGCTATCTGTTCGTCCTGCTCTTCCTTTCTTTTTTGTGCTTTTTTACCGAGGATTGTTAATACTATAAATGCTACCACAAGCACTACTGCGATAACAATAAGTACGATTAATGCTGGATTCAAAACGTATCCCTCCTAAAAATTTGCTTATTTAAATTAATTCTATCAAATATGCTAAAAAAAATCAATCTTTATTGCAAGAATAGGTAAAACCGTAGTATAATAGAACTATATCTTGGAAAAACTCTTTAGAAGACGCAAAGGGGTATTTATTAATGAAGAAAATTGCTCTTCTGGCTGATGGCTGGAGAAGATATGTAATATATTCGTGGGTTGAGGGTATCATGGAAGGCTCTAAAGAGCTGGGACTGGATGTGTGCCTGTATTTTTACAACACCAACGGAACCTGGAGTCAGGATTCAAAGTTTAACAAAGGCGAGTATGCGCTGAACGATTTGCCTGATTTAAACAGCTTCGACGGAGTGGTATTTGACTGCACCAATACGACCAACCTGGATGAGATACAGTATATGGTCAGAAAGCTTCAGTCGGTAAATGTGCCGGTAGTGAGTATCGGGTATAAGGTTGATGGGTTTTACTATGTAGGCAACGATAATAAGAGGCTGTTTCGCAAGGTAATGGATCATATGTACTATGCGCATGGCTGCAAAAGCTTTGTGTTTGCAGGTGGTCCGCCGTATCATTATGAGAACAGAATGCGTTTTGAGGCCTTCAAGGAGGCTTTAAGTGATTATGGCATACCACTTACAGCTGATATGTACATGTTTGGTGATTTTGATTATCAGACAGGCGTCAGGTATATGAGTGATTGGCACGAGAGCAAAAAGCCGTTACCGGATGTCTTTTTATGTGCAAATGACAATATAGCAGCAGGACTGTGTGCGACAGCAGAGGTTCTTGGATACAAGGTACCACAGGATTTTAAGGTCACAGGCTTTGACAATCTGGATAAGGCTGCGTATTTTAACCCACAGATTACAACAGTGGATAACAACAGGGCAATATAGGCAGAAATGCTCTTGAGATATTTAAGGCGCTTTGGAATGGCACGGGCGATGCTTCTGATAAATACCTTGATTCTGAGTTTATCCCGGCTGAGAGCTGCGGATGCCCTAATACCGGCAGAGTGGATTATCGTAATTACATAAAGAATATTATCAAAGGCTCCGTTGCAAGAGAGCAGGAGGAGGATGCAGTAATGATCCTCCAGAAAGAGCTCGAGGAGTGCAATGAATACTATGATTTGTTTGAGAGATATTCTGACTATATACAGAGCATGAAGTGTGACGGAGTGTATGTGGTCGGTGTTTCTGATCTGGCAGCTGCAAGGAACAATGCACACTTTAGGAAGCATGGCTATGATATTGACGACGAGGTTGTACTCTATGCGGATGACAAGGACAATGGAAAGCTTGAGTTTAAGAGTGTAAATGACCTTATGCAGTACATGCAGAGTGTAGATAAAAACACCTGCTATATGTATTGCTCGCTGCATTTCAGGGACGAGATAGTGGGCTATGTAATACTCAGGAATCCTGAGTTTTTGTACGACCATCCTGAGCAGTTTGATATACAGTCTGCCCTGCTCAAGAGGCTTGAGAATCTTTTTAAGCAAAAGGTACTTGAGAATACAAATAATGAGCTTAAGAATCTCTACAACCATGATGCGCTCACAGGCCTGTACAATCGTGTGGCATGCAATGAGATGGTCATTCCTATGTTTGCTGAGCTTGAAGCTCAAAATGTCGCTGCACCATAGTATTTCTCGATGTGGATGATTTCAAGGACATAAATGATACATACGGACACCAGTACGGTGACGAGCTTTTAAAGACTGTGGCGAGGGTGCTTGATGAGCAAAAGCCTGAGGGAAGTATGGTATATAGATTCGGTGGAGATGAATTTATCGTGTTTATCCCTGGGGACAGACATGACACTGCTGAGAAGTATATAAAGCGCGTGTATGATATCATGGAGCAGCACAGCCTGTTTATCAGTCACGGCATCATATATACGAAGCCGGGCAGTGGTAAGAGCTTTGACGATTATCTCGTAAGTGCTGACACAAAGATGTATCAGCTTAAGCAGCAGCGCAAGCAGAAAAAGGATAGCAATTTCTTAAAGGGAGTGGATATTTCATCCGTTCCTATGATGGTTGACAATAATATACAAATAATGGATAGGGAAGGTCATGTGTGCAGGGTATTTGATTTTTTAAAGCTGAATAATGTAAATTCAGTCCGTCTGCGCATATGGAATGAGCCTGATAAGGTGCCGGAGTCTAAGGGGTATTGCAGTCTTACATATGTTCTCGAGATGGCTCATGTCATTAAAAAATACAAAATGCATTTCTGCTGGATTTTCATTATTCAGATTACTGGGCAGATCCGGGACAGCAGAATAAGCCTGATGCGTGGAAGAATTTAAGCTTGATGAGCTGAAGGAGGCAGTGCACAAGTACACATATGATGTGCTATACAGATTAAAAATCATGGATTGTGCGCCGGATATGGTTCAGATTGGCAATGAAATAAGGAGTGGTATGCTGTTTCCGGATGGTGCAGTGCCACAGTACAGGCAGCTTGCTGCGCTTGTAAATGAGGGAATCAGAGCTGTCAGGGAACTGCTCCCGGAGACAAAGGTCATGATTCATCTGGATCAGGGAGGCAGATATAACTGTATTATGCCTTGGTTTGATTCTATGTTTAATGCGGGCATGCTGCCGATTGACGCGATTGGCCTTTCCTTTTATTCGTTCTGGCATGGTACCTTCATGGATTTGAAGGATACTATGAGCAGGCTCATAAAATTATATAATCTGCCGGTTTATATTGTGGAGACAGCTCATCCGTGGAGGCATTGCAAGGGAGATCATATCTCGAAGGAACTCATGGAGACTGCAGGCCTTGATGCAGGCAGTGCAGAGCAGAAGAAGTCTCTTGAAATAATCATGCAGATAGCAGCAGAGGTGTCAAAGGATACCGGAAAGACCGGTGTATACTACTGGGAGCCTGTCGGTGTGCCTGGTAAAGGCATGGGAACCTGGTTTGAGAATATGGGTATGTTTGACGAGTATGGCAGGCTTTGCCGGGCTGGGATGCAATCAGGACTTTGATCCGAAAAATCCGCCGATTAAAGAGCTTGACAAGTATATTGAATCACTTTATGAGTATGAAGAAACACCGGAGGTGGAGGATTTCATGAAGCTTCTTATGATTCATGGAAATCTAATCTCAAATCCTGAATTTAAGGATGGATTTAATAATTGGCAGATTGAGACAAACCTCGAAGAAGGACAGTATACACTGGGTAAGGATGGAGTGTTTATCTCTTCAGATGCCAATTTTGACTATTCGATAAGCCAGACGGTGGATATTGAATATACCGGTGAGTATATAGCAGCGGTTGACTATAGAGGAACCAATACAACAGGTGTCGAGGTCGAGCTGTTTATGGATGTGGAGGATGAAAGCGGCGTTCATACATATACAAGCGACATTTTCCCGGATGATATCAGGTTTGTGACACATCTGCTTAAGCCGGTAAGGCTGCAAAAGAATGCCAGGGTGACAGTAGGCTTAGGATGCATACTCCTCCGGTGTTTGCAAAGATAAAGAAATTTTCACTCGTTGTAATTTAACCTGATATGTGATATTGTAGACAGGTATAGTGTTTTGCGGATGCGTTTTTGCCGTGGCAGGGCATTGTACATATAAATAACATGACTTACAGATTTCAGGAGGATTCCAATGAGTGAGAAAAAGAATACAGGTAAGAAGCAGTCATAGCAGTGATTGTGATTGCACTTATCGTGGTAATTATTGCGCTTGTTGCTGTGATAAGCGGCAAGAGCAAAAAGGGTGGCTCAAAGAGCGCAACAGAGGCAGGCACCGAGGCCGGCAGCGAGACGATGCGAAGCGGACAGTTTGACATAGACTACGCAAAGCAGGTTACAAAGCTTGCAGACTATTCAGGTATTGCAATTACAGTCTCAAACGATTATGAGATAAACGATACAGCAAAGCAGAAATATCTGACCAATGTGCTTCAGTCATATGGTGCAGATGCGTACAAGCAGGTTACAGATCGTGATACAGTTGCAGATGGCGATTATGTCAAGGTTGATTACACAGGATATAAGGATGGCAAAGCATTTGATGGTGGCTCAGCTACAGATGTGATGCTTGATGTGACAAACAACAGCCAGGTCGGCGGTTCATCCTTTATTGATGGATTTACAAAGCCTTTAATCGGAGCCAAGGTGGGTGACAAGGTTAAGGGTGACGTGACATTCCCTGAGGATTATGGCAACGATGACCTAAACGGACAGACAGTTACATTTGAGTATACAGTAAAGGGCATTTACTCAGCAGATCCTGTTGCACTTGCTGATATGACAGACGAGCAGGTCAACACAGTGTTTGGAAAGGCTGGAGTGACAACAAATGCCCAGCTTACCACACAGATTGAGAAGGATTTGAAGCAGCAGCTCTACAGCGCTGAGGTAGACAAGATAAAGAGCTACATGATTGAAAACAGCACAGTCGAGATTCCTGATGAGTATCTACAGGCCAGACTCAATGAGTATATTGCTTCATTTACCAAGGAAAATGTCAAGGATGGACAGACACTTAAGAAATATTTAAAGTCCAACTACAACATGACAGTGGATCAGGCCACAGAGAAGTGGAAGGAGAATCTGACAGACCAGATAAAGACAGAGTTCATCTTTGGGCTTATCGCTGAGAAGGAAAATATCAAGATGGATGATGATGCCTTCAACAGCTATGTGGATTACATCGTATCAGCCAGCAATGGTCAGTTCAGCAAGGCTTCTGAGGTATACAAGTATTTTGGAAGCGGACACAAGGATGAGGGAAAGACATACCTTAAGAACCAGTACCTTGTAAACAAGGCTATTGATACAGTCACAGAGAAAGCAAATGTGACATTTGAGGATGGCAGTGCAGCGCCGGATACTTCAAGTGGCAGCGCGGATGCCGAATAATAACGATAAATATGCTGTCTGTGGTGATGCGCAGGCAGCTTAAATGGAGGATTAGATAATGGAACTTACAAACATACGTGAGATTTTCCGCAACAAGGACAAATTCGCTGACAAAGAGGTGACTATCGGAGGATGGGTCAGAAGCAATCGTAATTCAAAGAACTTTGGATTTATCGTGGTAAACGACGGTACATTTTTTGAGCCAATCCAGGTTGTATACGGAAATGGCTTAGACAACTATGATGAGGTTGGCAAGATCAATGTCGGAGCTGCAATTATCGTAAGGGGTACACTTGTACTCACTCCGGATGCAAAGCAGCCATTTGAGATTCAAGCCGCAGAGGTGACTGTTGAGGGGGCATCCACACCGGATTATCCTCTGCAGAAGAAGAGACATACATTTGAGTATCTTCGTACAATCTCACACTTAAGACCTCGTACCAATACTTTTGAGGCAGTTTTCAGAGTGCGCTCACTCTGCGCATATGCTATTCACAAATTCTTCCAGGAGAGGGATTTTGTGTACGTGCACACACCGCTTATCACAGGAAGTGACTGTGAGGGTGCAGGAGAGATGTTTCAGGTGACCACACTTGATTTGAACAATCTCCCTATGACAGAGGATGGAAAGGTGGATTTCTCAAAGGATTTCTTTAATAAGCCTACCAACCTTACTGTTTCAGGACAGTTAAACGGCGAGACATATGCTATGGCATTCAAGAATATCTACACCTTCGGACCTACCTTCCGTGCGGAGAATTCAAACACCACACGTCATGCGGCAGAGTTCTGGATGATTGAGCCTGAGATTGCTTTTGCAGACCTTGAGGATGATATGATGCTTGCAGAGAGCATGCTCAAGTATGTTATCAACTATGTGCTTGAAAATGCACCTGAGGAGATGGCATTTTTCAACAATTTCGTGGACAAAGGACTCCTTGACAGATTAAGAAATGTTGTGGAAAATGATTTTGCCCGTGTGACATATACAGAGGCTATCGACATCCTTTCAAAGCACAATGACAAGTTTGATTACAAGGTATCATGGGGCTGTGATTTACAGACAGAGCATGAGAGATACCTTACAGAGCAGATTTACAAGCGCCCTGTATTTGTCACAGATTATCCGAAGGAGATAAAGGCCTTCTACATGAAGCTGAATGACGACGGAAAGACCGTTGCAGCAGTTGACTGTCTTGTACCGGGAATCGGAGAAATCATCGGTGGAAGCCAGAGAGAGGATGACTACGACAAGCTCCTTGCCAGAATAAATGAGCTTGGACTTTCAGAGGATGACTACAAGTTCTACCTTGACTTAAGAAAATACGGCTCTGCAAGACACGCGGGCTTTGGATTGGGCTTTGAGAGATGCGTAATGTATCTTACAGGCATGGGCAATATCCGTGACGTTATCCCATTCCCTAGAACAGTTAATAACTGTGAGCTGTAATCACGAATGAATTTCATACATGAATAATTACCGCCCTTTGCACATATATATGATGTGTGGAGGGCGTTTTTATGTGGAGAAAAATCAAAGGTCCTGTGATAACAATATGTATCATGCATCTTACGGCGCTTTTGTGCCTTATCATACTTTCTATAGTACAGTGCTTTGTCGACATGGCGGAGTGGATAAAGTTTGCACTTGCCATGGCGGTCAATATAGTGGTGGGGTTTGTGTGCGGATTTTTGCTCAAATGCTGCTTTCACCGCAGACGTTTTATCAGGGTGACGGTCGTAGCATACTGGATAACGTATGTGATAGCAACAGTGGTCATAGATATAGGTGAATCAAAAAATATATTCGAGCTTTTGATAATACTCCTTCTGGTAATGTTTTCAGCGCTTGTTTTTCGCTAAAAAAGGACTTTTCATATTGATAATGCTGTGATATAATGTTGAAAGCAAATATGATGTGTCAATGAGACATCGTTAAATGAAAAGGAGATAAAAATGAAACACGTAAAGACATTAAATACAAGAAAATTACAGAACACTGTTAAAAAGGGCGGATGTGGCGAGTGCCAGACATCATGCCAGTCAGCTTGCAAGACATCTTGTACAGTTGGAAACCAGACTTGTGAGCAGTACAAATAGTCATAGGTGAAGCGGATTTAAAGAGTGTGCGCTGATAGGTGCACACTCTTTTCGCAGTGTAATTTTAAAATGTGTATAGAAAGAGAGGAATATTGTAGTGGTTCATCAGTACAAGAACAACGGCTATAATATTGTCTTAGATGTCAACAGTGGCGCAATCCATGTGGTGGATGATGTCACATATGACGTTATTGAGCTGTTTGAGGACAACTCAGCTAAGGAGATTATTGAAAAGCTTGTGGACAGGTATCCACAGACGGAGATAGAAGAAGCAATACAGGAAGTAAATGAGCTTAAGGATAATGAAGAGCTCTTCACAGAAGATACATACAAAGAACGTATCATAGATTTCAAGAAGCGCCAGACAGTTGTAAAGGCACTTTGCCTTCACATAGCGCACGACTGCAACCTTGCCTGCAGATATTGTTTTGCAGAGGAGGGCGAGTATCACGCAGACGAGCTCTCATGAGCTACGAGACAGGAAAACAGGCACTTGATTTCCTGATTGCCAATTCAGGCAGCAGAAGAAACTTAGAGGTAGACTTCTTTGGAGGAGAGCCTCTCATGAACTGGGATGTGGTGAAGCAGCTTGTGGCATATGGAAGAGAGCAGGAGAAGCTTCATGACAAGCATTTCAGGTTCACACTCACCACAAACGGTGTGCTTTTAAATGACGAGATTATGGAGTTCGCCAACAAAGAGATGGACAATGTAGTCCTTAGTATCGACGGACGCAAGGAGGTTCATGACCGCATGAGACCTTTCAGAAAGGGTGCCGGCAGTTATGACCTTATTGTTCCGAAATTCCAGAAGTTTGCGGAGAGCAGACATCAGGACAAGTACTATGTGAGAGGTACATACACACATTTCAATACTGATTTTTCAAAGGATGTGCTTCATCTGGCTGATTTAGGCTTCAAGCAGATTTCGGTTGAGCCTGTGGTGGCACAGCCTACAGATGAGTATGCACTTAAGGAATCTGATTTACCTGTGCTCTTTGATGAGTACGACAGACTTGCAGCAGAGATGGTAAAGAGAAACAAGGCAGGAAACGGCTTCAATTTCTTCCATTTTATGATAGATTTAGAGGGAGGACCTTGTGTATATAAGCGTCTTTCCGGCTGTGGCTCAGGAACAGAGTATCTGGCAGTGACTCCATGGGGAGATTTATATCCATGCCACCAGTTTGTGGGCAATGAGGACTTCATTATGGGTAATGTCTGGGATGCATCAAGGCCACTGACATCCAGGATGAGTTTAAGTGCTGTAATGTTTATGCCAAGGAAAAATGTCGCAACTGTTTTGCCAGATTCTATTGCAGCGGTGGCTGTGCCGCCAACTCATACAACTTCCACGGCACAATCACTGATGCCTATGATTTAGGCTGCGAGCTGCAGAAGAAGCGTATAGAGTGCGCTATCATGATTAAGGCAGCAGAGGCTGATATGGCAGATGATGCACAATAATTTGAATTTGTCACGGGAAACGGATAGCGGTATTTGTGACCCGTGTGCGAATATATTTGCCATCTGTATACCTATATGGATGGTAGCAAAATGACAGGAAGGTATAAGAAAATGAAAAAAGGAAAGAGTTGGGTGATTATCCTTGTGGCAGTCATTTGTATCGGCTTGCTGGGCTGGTATTCCACTGCAGTAATCACCGACACAAAGCAAAAGCAGGAGGCAACTGCTAATGGTGAGAGCACCAAGGATAAGGATTATCAGAATATCAAGCTTGGTCTCGACCTCTCAGGTGGTGTTTCAATCACCTACCATATCAAGGACAAGAATCCTTCAGACAAGGATGTAAATGATACTATCGCAAAGCTCGAGGAGCGTGCAGAGAGCTACACAACAGAGTACTCTGTATACAAGAGCGGGGATGACCGTATCACTGTAGAGATTCCGGGTGTTGACGACCCTAACAAGGTACTCGAGGATCTTGGAAGTCCGGGATCACTGTACTTCATCGCCCAGTATGACAGTGACGGAAATGCCAACTATACACAGGACACATCGGTTGAGGGCGGCTACAAGCTCAACTATGATATTGACACCTTAAAGGCCAATGGCTCAGTCATCCTCGATGGTAACGATGTAAAGGATGCAAGCGCCCAGTATGACCAGTCATCATCTACATCAACCAAGGAGCCTGTTGTTTCATTAAAGCTCAAGGATAAGGCTATTGACACATGCAGATGCCACAAAGAAGGCAAAGGATGCAGGACAGTCAATCGGTATATACTATGATGATCATTTCATCAGCGTTCCTACAGTAAGCGCCGTTATCTCAGATGGTAACTGTGTAATCAACGGAATGAAGGATTACGACGAGGCAACAAGCCTTGCAACATTTATCCGTGTCGGAGCCATCAACCTCCAGCTCGAGGAGTTAGAGTCAAATGTTGTTGGCGCACAGCTCGGTGGAACAGCGCTCACAAATGCAGTAAAGGCTGCAATTATCGGAATTATCTTAATCATGATATTCATGATTGTGCTCTATGGTATACTCGGTGTGGTTGCATCTATCGGACTTGCACTCTACTCAATGCTTACAGTACTGTTTATTTACTGGTTTGAGATTACACTTACACTGCCGGGTATCGCGGGTATCATCCTTGGTATCGGTATGGCAGTAGATGCAAACGTTATCGTATTTGCCCGTATCCGTGAGGAAATCGCAGGTGGCAAATCAGTGCTTGCTGCAGTAAATGAGGGCTACAAGAAGGCTCTTTCAGCCATCCTCGATGGACAGGTTACTACATTTATCGCAGCACTTGTGCTTATGGTGCTCGGTTCAGGTACAGTAAAGGGCTTTGCATACACACTTATGATTTCAATTATTCTGTCACTGTTTACAGCTCTTTTTATTGCAAAATACCTTACAAGAGCATTTTACGGTGTCGGTGTCAGAGCTGAGAAGTTCTACGGCAAGGCAAAGAAGAGAAAGGTTATCAGATTTGTACAGAACAGAGTTAAATACTTTGTTATCTCAGGTGTAGTTATACTTGCAGGTATCGGCGGCATGATTTATTTCGGTGCTACAAGCGGCAATGCATTAAACTACAGTCTTGAGTTTGTAGGTGGTACATCAACCACTGCAGACTTTGGCAAGGATTATACAGCCGCAGAGGTTGAGAAGGACATCGTGCTTCAGTATCAAAGCTCCTTGGCAATAGTGCAGTGCAGGTTACTACAGTTCAGGGCAGCCATGATGTCACATTAAAGACACGTACACTTTCACTCGATGAGAGACAGGATCTCGCAGCTCTTCTTGAGAAGGATTTCAATGTTGATGCATCAACTATAAGAGACTCAAGAGTATCAGCTCAACAATCAGTGGTGAGATGAGAACAAACGCTGTAAAGGCAGTTATTATTTCATGTATTTTCATGCTGTTATATATCTGGTTCAGATTCAAGGACATCAGATTTGCTTCAAGTGCTATCCTTGCGCTGGTACATGATGTGCTTGTTGTAGTCACAGCATATGCACTTATCAGAATCTCAGTCGGCAGTACGTTTATTGCATGTATACTTACAATCGTAGGTTACTCAGTCAACGATACAATCGTTATCTTTGACCGTATCCGTGAGAACCTTCACGGTATCAAGAAGTACTCAGCAGATGAGCTTGCTGATATAGCAAACGAGTCCCTTACACAGACACTTTCACGAAGCATCAATACTTCGCTTACTACATTTGTTATGGTATTGTTACTCTTTATCTTTGGTCATACATCAATCAGAGAGTTCTCATTACCACTCATGGTAGGTGTGCTTTGCGGAACATATTCTTCAATCTGCATCGCTACAGAGCTGTGGTATGTGATGAAGCTTTATCTGGGCAAGAGCGCCATCAAAAAGCAGGCGGCTGCACCGGCTAAGGTTTCTAAAAAAGCTAAGAATTAATAATTAATTTATGGCCCGGCTTTAAAGGCCGGGCTATTGTTTTTTGTGGACTTATTAATATATGCAGATATGTTTATATATTTATAAATTTATGTGCGGAGTAATAGAATGGAGCATTATTTATATGAAAATTTTTCTGATTTATCTGCTTCTTATGAATATAGCAGGCTTTGCTGCGATGGGAATTGACAAGTGTAAGGCCAAGGCACACGCATGGCGCATCCCGGAGAAGACATTATTTGGGCTCAGCCTGCTGGGCGGAAGCGCCGGTACCTGGGCGGGGATGTATGCCTTCAGGCACAAGACAAAGCATTGGTATTTTGTAAAGGGGATGCCGCTTATTTTCTTTATCCATGTGGTTATTGCATGTGTTATCTACAGGAATTTCTATTAGAAATTTAATTATACAAGGTAACAAAATACTTAATGTAGGTAAAAAGTAACAAAAAAATGTAGCATATAAGTACATAATTGTGTATAATAGATAACAGGTACAAAACCACTACACAACTATCAAGGAGGGCAAAATAATGTGGGCATATGAAAGTGTATTTTATCAGATTTATCCGTTAGGCTTCTGTGGGGCACCATTTGAGAATGATGGTGTTTTGGAACACAGAATTTTAAAAGTGAATGACTGGATACCTCATATCAAAAAGCTTGGGGCAGATGCAATCTATTTTTCACCGGTGTTTGAATCTGATACACACGGATATAATACAAGGGATTATACAAAAATAGACACAAGGCTTGGCACAAACGAGGACTTCGCACAGGTTTGTGACAATCTGCACAAGGACGGCATAAAGGTAGTGCTGGATGGTGTGTTCAATCATGTGGGAAGAGGCTTTTGGGCGTTCCAGGATGTGCTTAAAAACAGAGAAAGCTCACCATATGTGAACTGGTTTGGCCGTATAGCGTTCGATGGCAATTCAAACTATAATGATGGATTGTGGTACGAGGGCTGGGAAGGAAACTATGATCTGGTCAAGCTTAATCTGAGAAATGAGGATGTATCCAGCATATCTTTTC
>ENA-OQBT01000941-OQBT01000941.1-human-gut-metagenome-genome-assembly--contig:-NODE-941-length-14413-cov-2.550959_pt1 | contig 14413 bp, 13 predicted proteins | sample MGYA00242749_ERZ504557 | MGnify/ENA primary metagenome ERZ504557 (study PRJEB26092, sample SAMD00036243) | human gut metagenome | host: Homo sapiens | study: EMG produced TPA metagenomics assembly of... | reverse complement strand
TTTATAAATATTTGTTCTTATCTTATTTTTGTCTCATAAAACTGAAGTCTATTCAAATCAGTATATAGAGGGTGTATGTTAAACGGTGTTGGTTGATAATTTTTCTTTATAACTTTATTGTATAAAGAAATTGGAAGAAAGATAAGGGGTGTATTACATTTCAAGGTATTTTTGAATTATATCCGTTTCAGATAAATCAATGTGTTTTAGAACAAAATCATAAAGAGGTTTTGCAAAGTCAGCATCTAAATCTAATTCTTCTACAATAAAATAGAGACTATGAAATTACAATATATGTAAAAATCATAGCCTCTATTAGAATTCTTAAATTATGAATGATTTGGGTGATTAGCATCCGCTTGCTCAAGGGTTCCGTAGTGTTCCATCTTCTATCTTTATTTTCACTAAATGTAGACCAATAAACAGTATCTCCAGCAGATAGTGTGTTACTATTATCATTATCGTCATAACCACAATAAGTACCATCGAGCCATCCTTGTTCACCGTTATGTTCTTGAACCTTTTCAAAACACCACCATTATCAGTGATTACACGATTGGCAGTTTTATCTCCGCATGTATTTGCAGTTCCTAATGGAGAATGAGATACGTTTCTTCCGTATTCGGCGTAATGCCAATGAGCAACGTTTCCATCCCATCCTTTACTTCCACGCTTACAAGCTAAAAAATAACATGCTGCTACATATTCATCTGCCACAAATGCTTCTTCAAAAGCCATTGGCTTTTCATACATTTTCTTCATAACAACTTCCCCCTTTTAATATTATATGTCAATAAATGATCATTCTTAACCCTAGAATTTAATCACATTATAATCTTAAATTCTGAATTTTGCAATCATTTGTAGAGAAAAATGATTGTTTTTAGCGTGATTTTCGAATTTCGGTATTTTTTTAAGCCTTGAAGAGCTGTTAGAAGATCAATAACTGTATATTGAAATAGCAGATTACGAAAAAAAAGATGCCTTTTACAGATGGTTTATTGCATTAAATGGAAGATTCTAGTATAATATAGTCATGAAAAAAAATGTTGCAGAATGTGCAATATAAGATGAAGATAGAATTTGTATAGAAGGAAAGGGGAAAAGATTATGAAAAGAAGATATGAAAGACCAAGTGCTTATATAGAAGAATTTACACCGAATGAGTATGTGGCGGCTTGCGGAGATAGCGGAACAATATATAAGTTTAAATGTACAGCTGGTGGTGGTGAACCTGGTGGAGTTTATAAAGAAACAAATGGTCAGGCAGGACTACAAATAGGAAGAGGTGGAGACAAAAGAATAAGTCGTGGAGAGGCATCATATCATGCATGTGGAGAAACGCATGAAGCAAGTGTTACAGATGATTTTATTCAGAATTGCTATTATATTCCTCAATCAGCTTATAATTGGCGACGGGGATGGGATACATCAAAGGCAATAGATGTCGTTGTATGGAGAGGTCCTAAAGGGAATAACACACATTGTACAACCAATTTAGATCCGAAAACATGGGAAACAGCTAAATCATAAAAAATACAAAAGAACCGAGCTACCGGTTCTTTTTTATTACAAGGAGAGTAATCATGGACCTATTCGACACCAACACAACCTTTCGAACGCCAACTCTTCGCAAAGGCAGCAAGGAACCGAATTCCGCTTTATGGAGTACTGGAGTTATTGCCTCTCTGCAACTTAAACTGTGACATGTGCTACGTTCATTTATCCAAACAAGAAATGCAATCGCAAGGCGGATTGCGGAGTGTGGATGAGTGGATTTCTTTTGCTCATCAGATGAAGGATGCAGGGACATTGTTCTTATTGTTAACGGGTGGGGAGCCTTTATTATTTCCGCAGTTTAAAGAATTATACTGTGTATTAAAAGATATGGGGATGATTCTCACGCTTAATACCAATGGGACGTTGATCAATGAGGAATGGGCGGAATTTTTTGCGAAGAATAAGCCACGAAGGATAAATATAACTTTATATGGATCGAAGAATGAGACATACGAGAATCTATGCCATATGAAGGATGGATTTGACAAAACGATCAGAGGGATTGAATTATTAAAAAAATATGAGATTGATGTTAAAATCAATGGAAGTCTTGTGAAGAAGAATTTTCATGACAGGATGGAGATCATAGATATTGGAGAAAAGTATGATATCCCAGTTCGGATCGATACTTATATGTATCCATCCGTGCGTGAGCGGACAACTCCTTTTAATTTTCATGAGAGATTAAACCCAGAGGATGCTGCAAAGGCAAGGGTTGAAATCTTACACCGTGAAATGGGGGATGAACTTTTTGAGCAATATGCGAAGCAGACTATTTATCTGGCAGAACATACAGAAGAAGGAGATGCCTGTCCTGGGCATATGACATGCCGGGCTGGGCAGAGTTCGTTTGTTGTTAATTGGCAAGGCATGATACGTTCATGTATCGTGTTAGATCAGCCAAGTTATGATGCCTTTGACACAACGGATGATTTTATGACATTGTGGAATAAGATTGTGAAAGAAACAGAAGAGATCAAAACAAGCATGGAATGTAATCAATGTAAATTAAGACATGTATGTAATACATGTGCAGCGGCAGCGATTGCAGAATGTGGAGATTCTGAGGGCGTTTCAAAATATTTATGTGAATATACGAAGGAAACAGTTAGGAATTTAAAAGAGTTTTATTAAGAAACAAAATATGGAGAAAGAAGTTGTATAAAGGACTTCCTTCTCCATATTTCATACATAATGAGTTATTCAATATTCTCAAGATACTTCTGAACCATTTCATCCTCGCCCAAATCTATATGCTTCAATACAAAATCATACAAAGGCTGCACAACATCTGAATCTTCTTCCAATTCATCTACAATTTGGTCAAAAGATTTATTTTTATGGATTTTTTTAATGATTAGTTTGAGTTTGGTTTTTAACGCACCTTCCTGGCGGCCTTTTTCCTCTAATTTCTCGAGAGCTTTACACATATTAACATTCCCTCCTTCTTGTTGAGCGTTTACAGCATCGTTGATCAATTTTTGTGATTCTGTAATACAGCCAATAACCATAGCTAATTCTGAAGATATATTTTCCTCTTTAAATATATCAGTGATTTTATCATATTTTTCATCGAAAATAAACCTACTGATATTGAATATTTTATCAACATCATTATTATGAAACTTCAAATGTTCACTATCCCTTAGCTCGATCAAATTAAATTTATAATCAGAGATCAAAGGCTTAAAAGCATCAGGAATTTCTAACATATCAATTAAGGAACGAGGACCATTCCATGGAGTTTCACCGTAATAGATGCAAATGGTAAGTACGCTATGCAATCGGTCAGTTTTCTTCATCTTAGATAAAAATTCGTCTGGTGTTCCATGAGGTTTTTCATCTTTATATTTTTTTGCAATTTCATTATATTCTTTGAGGTATGAAAAAGCATCTCCAAACATATGTCGAAGTGGCATCGCATAGTGGATCTTTTGCTTGATTTTCAATTCCAAGGATTACAAAATCAACGCCATAAGCAGATTTTTTGACAACATCGACGATCTTTTTTACAGTTTCTGCATAACCATGAAATTGTAATAAAGAAGAAATGTCAGTATCGACTTCTGTAAGATCATCTGGATTCAATTTCGGATTTCCATCAAAGAAACATGCATTAAAAAGATCTGCAAAGCGATTATTATCTTTCCAGAAGTTTTTCAGAATGGTATCGGGTGTTATTTTGCTTTTTACTTTTGTCATATGTGTATTGTGCCTCCTTTAAGCGATACAAATGGACAGGCATTGATCTGATCATGCGGAAATGAAAAATTAGAATTGCAATATAGAATATACATGCCCAATGATAGATGATAGTTTGTAAAATAATATTAACAAGAATAATCTATAATGTCAATATATGGAAATAAAAACGTAAATAAAAACTTTCTTTTTCCGCCATCTCATCATATAATAAAACAGAATGTACAAGAAAGAAGGGGAGCCATATGAAAGACCTAGATGCAATGGATTCCATGGAAAAGATGCTGGTCCAGAAAGCATATCAAAGACAAGCTCCAGTAAATGGCAGTCTGGAATTATTACCACTTTGTAATATGAACTGCGATATGTGTTATGTTCGTTTATCCAAGGCAGAGATGGAACAAAAAGGCCGTTTAAGAACCAAAGAAGAATGGATCAGACTGGCTCATCAGATGAAGGATGCAGGAACGTTATTTCTGTTACTGACAGGAGGAGAGCCGTTATTATTTCCGGGATTTAAGGAATTATATATCGAACTGCAGAATATGGGAATGATTCTTACGATCAATACAAATGGAACGCTGATCAATGAAGAATGGGCAGATTTCTTTCAGAAATACAAGCCAAGAAGAATGAATATTACTTTATATGGAGCAGATGACCAGGCCTATGAGCAGTTATGTCATTATCCAGGTGGATTTCAGAAGACGGTCAATGCAGTCAGGCTGCTAAGGGACAGGGAGATTGATGTAAAGATTAATGGAAGCATCACTTCAAAGAATGAAGAGGATATCAGGAAGATTTTAGATATTGCAGATGATCTGGATACAGCCGTGAACCTTGATACCTATATGTATCCGGCAAGCAGAGAAAGAAATAAACCATTTGATGATCAAAGTCGCATGAATCCAAAGGATGCAGCATGGCAAAGAAGTTGATCTTTCAACATCAATGGGGAGAAGAAGCTCTTAGAGAATATCAAGATCATGTGATCAGCATGGTCGAAGATCATCTGCAAAATATGCAATACAGCAGGCACATTTCATGCCTTGCAGGCAATTGTTCTTTTACGATCAATTGGCAGGGGATGATGCGCCCATGTGTGATGCAAAGTCAACCAGAAGTGAATGTATTTGCAGAAGGTTTTCAAAGAAGCTGGGAAATGATATCAGCACAGACGAAAGAGATCTTGATCAATGAAAGGTGTACAGAATGCAAATATCGTCCAATCTGTAATACATGTGCGGCGGCAGCTTTATTAGAAACAGGAGATTATGAAGGAATTCCGAAATATATCTGTGAGTATACAAAAGAATTTTACAAAATTATGAAGGAAAGAAGGTGATGATCACATGATGGACAATGAAAATCAAAATCAACCAATCAGAAGATATCGTTTGAGTCATTAGATATTCTGATCGGGAAATGGCGAGATGGAACATTTTCAGAGATCATTGACGACTGGAAATGGATCTTTTCCTACAGCAAACGATATAAAGGAGCGATCGCTTTCTACACGATCCTTGGTATTTTCAGCACATCCATGGGATTGGTTGGAAGTGTGGCAAGTAAATATATGATCGATATCATCACAGGATATCAGATGAGTAAGTTGTGGATCATGATCTTGATCACACTTGGAAGTGCATTTTTTAGTCTGACGATCGGAAATGTGATCGGACGTATTTCTACAAAGTTGAGTATCTATATCAATAATGATATTCAGGCGGATATCTTTGATAAGATCATCGATGCTGACTGGATGGAGATTAATCAATATAGTAATGGAGATGTTTTGAATCGTTTTAACAGCGATGTCAATACGATCAGTGGAAATGCGATCAGCTGGCTGCCGACGATCATTATAGCAGTTTACGACTTTATCGCAACATTTGCGGTTATCTGGCATTACGATAAGATCATGTCATTACTGGCATTTGCAAGTGCACCATTTATGCTTTTGATGTCGAAGTTCCTTATTTCCAAGCAGAGAGAATATGGGAAGAAAGTGCGGGAAATGAGTAGTGAGATGATGACATTTGAAGTCGAGACATTCTATAATTTTGATACGATCAAGTCCTTTGGGATTTCTTCTTTATATGGAAAGAAGATGAGAAACTGGCAGGAGAAGTTTAAAGATATCAGTTTAAAGTATAACATGTTTACGATCAAGACGAATATCGTTATGTCGATCATAGGAATGGTTGTTCAGTATGCAGCATTTGGATATTGTCTGTTCCGGCTTTGGACAAGAGATATTTCTTATGGAACTATGACTTTATTTTTACAACAGAGAAGTAACTTAAATGGGGCATTTAACAATCTGGTATCGATCATACCAAACTTTTTGAACAGTTCGATCTCCGCTCATCGTATCAGAGAGCTTGCACAGCTTAAGAAAGAAGTTCATATTCCAGAAAGCTCTGAGATGGATGCTTATGTGGAAGATGGGTTCGAAGTGAAGATGCGGGATGTGGATTTTTCTTATATCGAAGGAAACCGTGTTATTACTGATTCTGCATTTATGGCTAATCCGGGCGAGATCGTTGCGTTGGTTGGTCCTTCTGGAGAGGGAAAGACAACGATGATCCGTTTGATCTTAGGTTTGATCCATCCGGAAAAAGGAGAAGCATATTTAAGGGCTTCAAATGGGAAGCAGGTGGAGATGAATGCAGATACCAGACATTTATTTGCCTATGTACCACAGGGAAATACAATTCTTTCTGGTACGATCGCAGAAAATTTAAAAATGGTGAAACAAGATGCAACAGAGGAAGAGATGATCGAGGCATTGAAGATTTCTTGTGCATGGGATTTCGTAAAGAATATGGAAGAAACGATCTATACCAAGATCGGAGAGCGAGGACGAGGATTTTCGGAAGGACAGGCACAAAGAATTGCGATTGCAAGGGCTGTTTTAAGGGATGCACCGATCTTATTGTTAGATGAAGCAACATCGGCACTTGATGTAACAACAGAACGTAAAGTTTTAAGAAATATCATAAAACAACGCCCAAATAAAACATGCATCGTGACAACCCATCGTCCGAGTGTTTTAAATATGTGTCAAAGAGTTTATCGTGTTATGGAAACACAGGTTACAGAATTGTCAGAAGAAGAGTCAAGCAAAATGGCGATGGATTTTTAGGGCACAGGTTGTCCGAAGATGCAGGATTCATTGACCACAGATAGAAAAAAAGATATAATAAGACAAGAATAACGGCATAAGGGGGAAGCTGAATGAAGAAGAGTGGATGGAAGATCATTCTTGGAGTTGCAGTACTAGTCTGTGTGATCTGTCTTGGAAGATTCGGATGGGTCAAGTATCAGGACTATAAGACAGAACAGGCAAGAAAAGCAACATTAAAAGAGATCGCAAGCACAGAATTTACTGGTGAGAACGAAGGAAAAGAGCCGGAGAAAGTTCCAGCTGGAGTCAAACATGGACAGAAGATCAACTTTAAGAAGCTGATCAAGATCAACAGTGATATCTATGCATGGATCTACGTTCCAGGAACAAGAATTGATTATCCGGTAGCACAAAGTCAGGAATCAGACGATCATTATTTAAAATATAACTTTAAAAATGAACCAGAGTTTGCAGGATGTATTTATACAGAGAAAGCGAATAAGAAGGATTTTTCAGATCCAAACACAGTATTTTATGGACATAATATGAGAAATGGATCTATGTTCCAGAATCTTCACAAGTTTGAAGATGAAGCATTTTTTAAGAAACACAAAGAAGTATATGTTTACACACCAAAGAAAACATACACATACACGATCTTTGCGGCATATAAGTTTGACGACAGGCATTTACTTAAGACATTTAATTTTAAGAATAAGAAGAAGTTTGAGAATTATTTAAGAAATGTCAAGAACATCAGAGACATGGGAAGTCATGTAAGGAAAGATCAGGAAGTTACAAGCAACGATAAGATTATCACGCTGAGCACCTGCGTAGGAGGACAGCCAAATAATCGTTATTTAGTACAGGCGGTGTTGACGGATGAAAGAAGTACAAAATAAGAACCATACGGATGAGGCTAAGAGATTAAATGAAGAATTGGATCAGAATCTGAAGGATCTCCAGCCAGAATCCAAGGAAGCATTTCAAGGCTTTGAAGTAAAAGAAGAAAAGAACGAGAAAAAGAAGAAAGCAAAGAAGAAAAAGACACCAAAGCAGATCATAAAAAGAGTTATAATCGTATTAGCGGTGATCATTTTGCTTCCATGTGCAGCCATTGTTGGAATGTGGGCACTTGGAAAAGGCTCATTATTTGGAGGCAAGATGAAGATGTCAAAGAATGTAGATGGCGTAAAAGTCCAGAATCAGGGAGATTTGGTTATTTACAATGGACATAAATATCAGTATAATAAAGATATAACGAGTATCTTATTTATGGGTGTTGACCGAGATAAGATCAATACAGATGAAGAATACTTAAAGAAACACGGAGCAGGACAGTCAGATACCTTGTTTCTGGCAGCTGTGAATACTTCTACAGGGAAGATTTCACTGATCAATGTTCCTCGAGATATCATGGCGTACGTTAAGACATATGATGAGAATGGAAAGTATTCAGGAAGGAAACTTCGACAGTTATGTTTAGCCTATGCCTATGGGGATGGGAAAGCCAAGAGCTGTAAGAATGCTGTGGATGCAGTTTCCAAAGTGTTATATGGAATTCCTATCGATTCATATATGTCGATCAACCTCTCTGCGATCAGTGTACTGAATGATGCAGTAGGTGGAGTGAACGTTCAAGTGATCGGGGATCTGACAAGCGTTGATCCAACTCTGAAGGAAGGTGCGAATGTGACATTGCTGGGTGGTCAGGCAGAGACTTATGTAAGATCCAGAGAATTTGATCCACTGGATGCGAACATGGCACGTATGCAGAGACAACAGCAGTATATTACAGCATTTGCCCAGAAAGCATTACAGGAGATGAAGGGCGATCTTACATTGCCATTAGATCTTCTGAATCTTGTATCAGAGAATTCAGTAACGAATCTTTCAGCACCGAAGATCACATATCTTGCAACGAAAGTTTCAGGAAGCAGTTTTTCATCTGACAATATCTACAGCATTGACTGTGACATCAAAGAAGGTGAGACAGGATATGCAGAATATTATCCGGATGAGACAAAATTATTTGAGATGATATTGAAGGTATTTTATACACAAATCAGTTAGAATCCAGTAAGGGGGATTTAGCATGAAAAAGTTGATTATGATGGCAGCAACATTGATTATGTGTTTTGCTTTTTCACTAAGTGTTATGGCAGCACCAAGTCCTGAAGATGAGTATGATAGAGAGTCTCCAGAACAGACTAATGTGGATAAGAAAACCCAGATTGATGATGATGAATTCGACAAGGATGAAAAACCAGCTAAGACGAACACAACAACGACATCAACATCATCAACATCTGCATCACCAAAGACTAGTGATCAGGGAGCGCCAGTTACATTAGTATATGTATCACTCGCTGCAGCAGCATTAGCTGTATATGCAGCAAAACACGTCAAAGAACAGTATTAATCAAAAAACAAGGTGGATTCCTCCAGTCTTGATGGACTGGAGGAATTCTTTTTGCATATGGGATTTCTGAAAGGAAAATAAAATAGATGATCGATATACATACGCATATTTTGCCAGGATTGGATGATGGAGCGAGAGATATGGAAGATTCTCTATCTATGGCAGCATTGGCATTGAAAAGTGGTGTTCATACATTAGTTGCAACATCGCATGCCAATACAGGGGGATTTTTCAAAGAATATTCGATCGAAGAATATCTGCAAAGATTAGAAGCGTTTAGAAAAGCACTGGATGAAGTAAAGCTGCCATTAAGAGTATTCTCTGGAATGGAAATTTATATGACAAGAGAAGTTCCTCGGATGATCCGTGAAGGCAGATTGCTTTCATTGAATCAGACGGGATATTTTTTGACTGAATTTTCGTTTGGAATCGAGCAGGAAGAGATGGATGAGATGCTTCATGATCTGATGGAACTTGGAGTTACGCCAGTGATCGCACACCCAGAGAGATACCGGTGTGTACAGGAATCAGAAAGAGGTATCGCAAAGTGGAAAAACAGGGGATGTCTGTTGCAGGTAAACAGAGGGAGCATCTTTGGCAGATTTGGATCAGGAGCAAAACAATGTGTAGATCGTCTGCTGGATCAACATATGGTAACTTGTATCGCAAGTGATGCACACAAACCATATGAGCGGACAACCTATATGGCAGATATCAAAGAATATATGGAACAAGAATATTCTTTTGAATATTCAAAGAAATTGTTATATGATAATCCTAAGAGAATTCTTGAAGGAGAAAAGGTGGTACAATGAAGAAATTAAAATTGGTAAGTTTTGTGATATTTTGTATATCACTGGCAGCAAGTCTGATCTTCTGGTTTACACAGGTCAGAAAAGGAGACCGGATCGGACCGGTCATTACAATGGATCAGCAGGAATTGACAGTAGGCTCAATGCTACCGATGAAGATTTTTTGCAAGGAGTAAAAGCAGTTGATGAGAATGATGGGGATGTTACGGATTCTCTTGTAGTAGAAAGTGTTTCAAACTTTCTGGGAGGTGGACGGCGTCTGGTTGTATATGCAGCAGTAGACAGACATAATAACGTCAGTCGTGCAAACCGTATTGTACAGTATGAGGGTTATACATCACCAAAGTTTTATTTGAAGGAACCATTATGTTTTGAATCTGGAGGAGCTTCTAAGAATGAAGAATTATTAAAGAATCTTACGGTGAAAGATAAGATTGATGGTGATTTATCAAATCAGATAAAGATTTTGACAAACTCAGTAGTTGATCTGTATACACCAGGAGAATATCCGGTCAAACTTCAGGTAAGCAATAGTGCAGGAGACACGGTATCATTTCAGGCAACGATACAGGTTTATGATGCAACGGACAGATCAGAGATTCCTTTTATTCATTTGAAGAAGTATCTGGTTTATACGAAGAAAGGTGACAAACTAGATGCAGCATCTTACATATCTAAAGTGTGCATGGGAGGAGATTATGACTCGGATGTACCAGGAGATATTAATAAGAGCAAAGTGAAGATCAAAGATGAAGTAGATTACGATACCCCAGGTTCTTATGAGATCACTTATTCAGTAAAAAGTGGAAAGAGCCGTACAGGAACGGTAAGACTGATCGTGATCGTTACAGAATAGGAGGCCGGCAAATGAGCAGTGATAAACGAAATATATCAGTCAACGATTATGAAATGAATATTGATTTGTATAGTATCTTAAGAGATATCTGGAAATATGCACTAGTGATCCTGCTTCTGGCAGCATCTATGAGCTTGCTTTCTTATGTTTATGTCGGACGAAACTATCACAAACAGTATGAATCAACCAGTACATTTATCGTAAGCAGCAAAGGAAGTAACAATAGTGTATATTCAGATTGAGTGCAACGTCTGAGATGGCGACAAAGTTTTCTGAGATTCTAAACAGTTCGATCTTACAAAAGAAAGTCGCAAAAGAGATGGATATGGATTATTTTCCAGGAAGTGCATCTGCAGAGGTAGTAAATGAAACCAATCTTTTAGTTTTGAAAGTTCAGGCAGATTCTCCAGAGATGGCGTTTCGTTTGAATAAGGCAATCATGAATAATTATTCTGTTGTGACAGATCAGCTGATCGGAAATGTTGTGCTGGATGTATTGCAGAAACCAACAGTGCCAAGTGGTCCGGTAAATAAATTTCAGCCAACAGCACTTATGAAGAAAACATTTTTTACGACGATCGTTGCGTTATGTGGATTGATCGCAATCTTGTCATTCTTAAAGGATACAGTGAGAAAACCAAAAGAAGTTTCAAGGAACTTGATGCAAAGCTTTTGCAGACGTTATATCATGAGAAGATCTATAAGACATGGAAAGCAAGAATTCACCGCAAAAAGAGTCCGGTATTGTTGACAAATCCAGGAACAAGCTTTCAATATGTGGAGGATATGAAGAAACTTGCCCGCAAAGTCAGCAGTAAGATGAAAGAGAAGAATGCAAAAACACTTCTGGTTGCAAGTGTGGAAGAAAATGAAGGTAAATCAACAGTTGCAGCCAATTTAGCATTGGCACTTGCGGAAGAATCAGAGAAAGTATTGTTGATCGATGCGGATCTTCGCAAACCTTCACAATACAAGATTTTTGGATTGGATCAGGAAGAAATACAGCAGTTTGGAGAAGTATTGAATGGAAATGAACAGATAGATAATCTGGTAACAGATCTTCCAAAATCAGAATTGTTATTGATCGCAGGTTCTATGATCTATCCAAATTCTACAGAGATGATCGCATCACCGATCTTCCAGAAAATCGTAGAGTTCTTTAAGACAAAGCTGGATTACATTATTATTGATACACCGCCAATGTCACAGGCGGCCGATGCAGAAGAGTTAGTAGAACTTGCGGATGCATCAATTCTTGTTGTAAGACAGCATACAGCATTGGTAAAAGATATCAATGAGACGATCGGTATCCTGAATTCAGCAGAAGGAACGATGCTTGGATGCGTTTATAACGATGTATTCCATGGAGTTGCTCAGACAGCAAGAAATTACGGATACAAATATGCATATGGAAGCGGTTATGGTTACGGAAGTAAATACGGTTATGGAAACCATGGCTATGGATATGGTTACGGTTACGGCTATGGCTATGGTTATGGAAGCAGAACGAAAAAAGGCAATGAAGATAAAACACAAGAATCAAAAACAGAACGGCAGGTGAAGAAAGATCATGAGTAAAGAATATGAATCAAAAACAGAACATAAAGAGAATCTGATCGATATTGCTGGATTGTTTGATGACTTGATCAAGGGCATCATTCAAATGAAATGGAGATTTTTGATTATTCTTGTGATTTGTGGTGCAGTGTTCTGTGGATACAAGAGACTTACCTATTCCCCATACTATGTAGCATCTTCCACATTTACGATCAATTCCAGTATTACATCAGAGAATTCCAATACATATATTGAGAATGCAACAGCTAACCAAATGGCAAAATCATTTCCGTATATTTTGAAAAGTGGAGCATTTAAAGAAGTATTGGCACAGGATCTTGGCCTTCAGTCTGTTCCTGGAACGATCGAAGCAGAAGTCATGGAGAATACAAATCTGTTTACGTTGAAAGTGACTGCAAATAATCCGAAGATGGCTGAGAAGATTTTAAAAGCAGTCGTTAAAAATTACCCATCGGTAGCAGAGTTTGTCATTGGAAGCTCACAGCTGACACTCATGGATGAAAGCGGGGTTCCGACTACACCTGCCAATCCATTTAGTTATAGACATGAGATACAGATCGGCGTTTTGATCGGAATTTTACTATGTATCTTGCTCGATGTCCTGTTAGCACTTGGTAAGAATACAGTTAAGAAAGAAGAAGATTTCAAACGACTCTTCCATGCAAAAAGTCTTGGAATCATGCCTCATGCCAAATTCCATAAGAAACGTACGCAAACACAGGAATTGATTGTGCTAGATAATCCAAGAATTCCAAGAAGCTTCCTGGAAGCAGCAAGAACGGTACGACGAAGGATCGAGCGTGCACAAAAAGAGACAGGCATGAAATCTTTTCTTGTAACAAGTGCTATGCCAGGAGAAGGAAAATCAACAGTTTCAGCCAACATTGCAATATCACTTGCGATGAAAGGGTATAAAGTAATTCTGGTAGATGCGGATTTAAGAAACCCATCCACCGCCAAAGTACTTGGAATGAATGAACAAGAATTAGGAACTCTGGAAGTAATGAAAGGCGAAGTTAACATAGACGATGCAGTACAGCAGTACAAAAATACAAGCGTTAAAGTACTTGCAGGTTCTACACCGATCCAGGATACATCTACCGTTTTAAGTGGTAAGAATATGAGACAGTTTGTAAAAGAACTGGAGCAGAAGCCGATTTCGTGATCATAGATACACCACCAAGTGGACTATTATCAGATGCAGCGATCGTCGCCCAGTATGTAGACGGAGCAGTATTTGTGATCCGTCAGGACTATACAGATGTAGATCGAATTCTGGAAGGTATGGAAATTCTTTCAGGGTCAGGAGCTGAAATTACAGGATGCATCTTAAATGATGTGAATGTACGAACTAGTGAATCACAGCACTATATGAACAGCTATCGTACAAAAGGAGAGACACTATAGAATCCGATTTGAAGGTAGTGTTGGTCATGTATGAGTCAGAAAGAAGATAAGAAGAAATATTTATAATAAACATCTGTCTGTTATTACAAAAATTGAAAATTGATAACATTTAACATACAATCTTTTCAACGGAGAATTTAAAATTTTATACGAGAATGTCTTCAGGTATTCATAAAAACATAAAGAAAGATAGAGGTACGAAATGATAGAATGCCATAGGATTCTTTGCAAAATCGCAGCCAACACGGGCACTGTTTGAACGCAGTGAGTTGTGCAGGAGTGTTTGGCGGATCAGCGTTTTTGCAAAAAAATCCGTCAATGGAATTCGTTTTTCGTATCTCTATCTTTCTTTATGTTTTTATGAATACTCGTATACATTTCCGTGATACAACTCAAAACTTTCGCCCTACCAGTGACTTTTTTCGTTCACGATAAATGGTTCAAAT
>ENA-OQBT01000940-OQBT01000940.1-human-gut-metagenome-genome-assembly--contig:-NODE-940-length-14423-cov-3.415781_pt1 | contig 14423 bp, 14 predicted proteins | sample MGYA00242749_ERZ504557 | MGnify/ENA primary metagenome ERZ504557 (study PRJEB26092, sample SAMD00036243) | human gut metagenome | host: Homo sapiens | study: EMG produced TPA metagenomics assembly of... | reverse complement strand
CAAAGTATTTTCTATACGCCTTTTGTCCGGTTGAATCATGCGAATCGTGACTTTGCGCTGACGTTCAATAACCTTTCTTATTCTGAAAGCCAGCAGAAGTATAGTTACAGGCTTCGTCCTTATCAGCTGATTGCTTGTGGCCAACGGAGGGGAAAAAGTTTCGTATGCTAACCTTCCTGCCGGGGAATATGTTTTTGAGGTGAAAAATATTTATCCGGATGAAAGAGACAGTAAAATCCGGTCTGTCAAAGGGCAGATTCAGTGAGGGAGCCAGCACAATAACACAGCAGCTCATCAAGAACAACGTACTGACCAGCTGGACAAGCGAAACTTCCTTTGTAGAAAAGCTTCAGAGAAAGATTCAGGAGCAGTACCTTGCCCTTGAGCTCGAAAAGCAGGTAAACGACAAGGACTGGATTCTTGAAAACTACATGAATTCGGTCAATCTGGGGGCAAATACCCTCGGTGTGCAGGCCGCATCCAAGAAGTACTTTAACAAGGATGTCTCAGAGCTCACGCTTTCCGAAGCATCTGTCATCGCAGGTATCACTCAGAATCCATCCGGCTACAACCCTATCACACACCCTGACAAAAATGCCAAGAGACGTGAAAAGGTGTTAAATAACATGAAGGATCAGGGCTATATCTCCAAGGCGCAATATGATGAGGCCATGGCCGATGATGTCTACTCAAGAATTGCTGAGTACAACACCACAGGCTCAGGCTCTGTGAACACATACTTTATTGATGCGCTCATCGACAACGTGTTCGACGATCTCACAGCCGCCGGTTACTCTGAGACAGAAGCCTACAAGCTGATTTACAAGGGCGGACTGACTATCAAATCGACCCAGGACCTTACTATGCAGACTATATGTGACGAGGAGGCAAACAATCCATCCAACTATCCGTCCGATGCAAAGTATTCGTTCCAGCTTTCCTTCGAAGTAAAAAAGGCAGACGGTTCGTACAAGACCTACACGAACCAGACCATGCTCTCTTTTTATAAGAAGAAAACCAACAATGATGATTTCAGCATCAACTACTCAAGCCCTGATGAATGCAATGCAGCTATTGCACAGTACGAGCAGGATGTACTTGAGGAGGGCGATTCAATTGTGGAGGGTTCTGAAGCTGTCAATATCACGCTGGAGCCACAGGTTGCCATGACAGTCATCGACCAGAGCACCGGTGAAGTAAAGGCACTGGTAGGCGGTCGCGGTGACAAATCCGGCAACAGAACATGGAACAGAGCTACAGATACATGCAGACAGCCCGGCTCTACCTTCAAGATAATCGGCTGCTATGCTGCTGCTCTCGATGCAGGCGGCAAAACACTTGCATCTGTGCAGGATGATGCACCATTTACAGTAGGTTCAAAAACCTTTAACAACTATGACAAATCTTTCGGAGGCTTTACCTCCATCCGATGGGCAATAACAAAGTCCATCAATATTGTAACAGTCAAAACCTTACAGGATATCGGGGTTGAGCTCGGTTACAAATATGCGGAGGATTTCGGTATTTCAACTCTCACCGATTCCGACAAAAACCTGTCACTGGCGCTCGGCGGACTGACAAAGGGTGTCACAAACCTTGAGCTCACAGGTGCATATGCTACTATACCAACGGCGGAGTATACTTAGAGCCAAAGTTCTACACTCAGGTTCTTGACCACGATGGCAATGTATTACTTGACAAGACCACTACACAGGACACACGTACTGTAATCAAGGATACTACGGCATGGCTTCTTACAGATGCCATGAAGGATGTTCTGACACAGGGAACCGGAAAGCTGGCGCGCTTTGACAGCCAGATAGCCCAGGCGGGTAAATCCGGTACCACAACCAGCAACCGCGACTGCCTGTGGGCAGGCTACACACCATACTACACATGTGTCGTATGGGGCGGCTATGATGACAACTCAAAACAGTCCGGCAAGCTCACATCCTACCCTAAGAATATATGGAGGAATGCCATGAGCAGAATCCATGAAGGACTTGAAACCAAAGACTTTGTACAGCCGGATGGTATAACAAATACCACGGTATGCAGCAAATCAGGACTTGTTCCTTTAGAGGGAACATGTGACAATGATCCTCGAGGATCAATGCTGACAACCGAATATTTTGATACGGACACTGTGCCGACAGACAGCTGCGACCATCATGTTGCACTTGAGATTTGTGCCGATTCGGGAGCCATTGCCGGTCCGTATTGTCCGAATAAAACATCAAAGGTATTTATAACAGGCGCTGTATCAGGCAGCCTGAGTATGAATTCATGGCAGATGATACGTTCATGAATACCGTATGTACATTACATGATGCAACATCGCTGATTAACAGCTCACCAACCACCACGGATCCTACCAATTCCGGTACTACACCGGGCAGTACTGACGGCACTGCGGCTGGAGCACAGACAGGTGGGGCTGGAACTGGTACCGGTGCTGGCTCAGGTGCTGGTACTGGCACTGGCGGTTCCGGAGCCGGTGCTTCCGGTACCGGTGGCTCAGGTTCAGGTGGTACTGATACCGGCAGCTCCGGTTCATCCGGTAACACTCATCGTTAACCATTACGATTCACAACTTAATTATCTAAAGCAAAACCCCCAAGGATCATATCCTTGGGGGTTTTTGTTGATGTATATATACTAGGGGATTAGATAATAATTTGCATTACTCTACATCCTGTAATGCCTCAATTCCTTCCTCGCCTGTACGAACCTTGACAACCTGTGCCACGTCGTAAACGAAGATCTTGCCATCTCCGATATGTCCGGTGTAGAGAGTCTTCTTAGCAGTCTCAATAACCTTTTCTACCGGAATCTTGCCAACGATTACCTCAACCTTAACCTTTGGAAGTAATGTCGCATCAAGCTCAGCTCCACGGTATTTCTCGCCGGCACCCTTCTGGATACCACAGCCCATAACCTGTGTCACTGTCATTCCTGTTACACCTAAGTCATTCATAGCCTTACGAAGCTTGTCGTACTTTGTAAGCTTTGAAATAATAACAACCTTGTGGATACCGCTTGCTGAAGCCGGTGTTGTTGCATTTACAACAGGCACTGCTGCATCCTTCTTTGCCTGAGAAGCTGTTGCATACTCAGAAGAACCAAGGTCTGTATTTTCATTGACATCCATAACATCACCTGATACATCCATGATAGCAAATCCTGCATATGCTGATGGAAGACCATGCTCTGTTGGGTCAAGTCCGATGATTTCCTCTTCCTCTGAAACTCTAAGTCCCAGTGTAGCCTTGATAACAAGGAATACGATTGTAATAGTTACTACTGTCCATGCTGCAACAGACACAAAGCCTGTGAGCTGGAGTCCTAAAAGCTTAAATCCACCGCCGTAGAAAAGTCCTACGAGCTCGTTACCCTTTGAATCAGCAATTGAATATCCCGGAGCACTGTTTGTGGCAAAAAGACCAACAGCGATTGTTCCCCAGATACCATTCATCATATGTACTGCGACAGCACCTACAGGGTCATCAACACGAAGTACATTGTCAAGGAACCATACACCGAAGCAGACGAGAAGTCCTGCTACGGAACCGATAATGATAGCACCAAGTGCATCTGTTACATCACAGCCTGCTGTGATAGCTACAAGTCCTGCAAGTGAAGCATTCAGACACATTGACACATCAGGCTTGCCATATTTGAGCCATGTGAAAATCATACAAACTACTGTTGCAAGTGCAGGTGCGATTGTTGTTGTTACAAAGATAGAACCAAGCTGCTCTACTGATTTTGCTGCTGCACCGTTGAATCCATACCAGCCAAGCCAGAGAATGAATACACCGAGCGCACCGATTGTGATGTTATGACCCGGAATAGCGTTTACTTTTGTAATCTTTCCGTTTTTATCCTTTGTAAACTTTCCGATACGAGGTCCAAGAATTGCAGCTCCTACAAGAGCACTGATACCACCAACCATGTGGATGGCACATGAACCTGCGAAATCATGGAAGCCAATCTGTGAAAGCCAGCCACGCCCCAGATCCAGTGAGCCTCGATTGGGTAAATAAGTGCTGAAATAACTCCTGAATAAACACAGTAGGAAATAAATTTTGTTCTCTCAGCCATAGCTCCTGATACGATAGTTGCTGTTGTCGCACAGAAAACCAGGTTGAATACAAAGTTTGACCAGTCAAAATCTTTGTAAGATGTAAAGATGTCAAATCCCGGCTTACCGATAAAACCAAGAACATCTTCACCTAATAAAAGTGAAAAACCAATCAGTATGAATACAACTGTACCAATACAGAAATCCATGAGGTTTTTCATAAGGATGTTACCGGTATTCTTTGCTCTGGTAAAACCTGCTTCTACCATAGCAAAACCTGCCTGCATCCAGAATACCAATGCTGCTCCAATAAGGAACCAGACTCCGAAAATTACTCCACTAATCTCTTCTGTCATAGTAATGTCCTCTCTTTCCTGTTTCTTCTTTCATTTTTTCATTTTATCGAAAATAAAATTTATAAAAAAACAGAGACACTTCACCAATTTCCACAGCTTCGTGGTTCAGCAAAATGTCTCCATTTTATTATTATGTTAAATTAAATCATATATGCCGCTCTAAACAGCTTTCCGTAAGCTTTGGGCCTTAAACTACAAGGATTAAACCTCGAAAATTAAATCGCCGTATGATGGCATTGGCCACATCTCTTTGTCGACAATCATCTCAAGCTCATCAACCGGAGTACGAAGAGCATCCATAGCAGTCTTTACAACATCTCTGTAGTAAACAGCCTGCTCTCTGCCCTCTTCCATAGCACCGGCCTTTGCTGTCTCATCCTTAAGCTTTGCAAGTGCAACCTGTGCATCTGAGAGAAGAGCTGAGCTCTCTGTAAGAAGCTCTGACTGAACAGATACATCTGCATCAGCAACTGCACTCTTAACTGAGTTAACTGACTGTGCAAGTGATGTAATATACTTGATAACTGCAGGAATAATCTGCTTTCCGGCAATATCAATCATAGCCTTTGCTTCTATATTAATAGTCTTTGCATATGTCTCATACTCGATCTCGGCACGGCTCTCAAGCTCTGTCTTTGTAAATACACCGAACTTCTCGAATGCTGCAACTGACTCAGGAGCAACGTATGCAGGAATTGCATCTACCATAGACTTGATGTTTGGAAGTCCACGTCTCTCTGCCTCAGCTACCCACTCATCTGAGTATCCGTTTCCGTTGAATACGATTCTCTGGTGCTCTACTGCGTAATCCTTGATGAGATCATGTACAGCGAGGTCAAAGTTGTCTGCCTTCTCAAGTATATCACAAGCGTCTGAGAATGCCTCAGCAACGATTGTGTTGAGCACGATGTTGGCCTGTGCAACAGAATCCTGTGAACCAACCATACGGAACTCGAACTTGTTTCCTGTGAATGCGAATGGTGATGTACGGTTACGGTCTGTAGCATCCTTCATGAAATCAGGAATTGTCTTAACACCTGTCTCAAGCTTCTCACCCTTTAAGCTGTGTGTAGCTGTACCTGTTGCGATAAGCTGGTTCAATACGTCTCCGAGCTGGTCTCCAAGATAAATAGAAAGGATTGCAGGTGGTGCCTCGTTAGCTCCAAGTCTGTGATCGTTTCCTACATCTGCTGCTGCCGCACGAAGAAGTGCTGCATGCTCGTCGATTGCCTTTAACATACATGTGAGTACAAGTAAGAACTGTACATTGTCATGTGGTGTCTTGCCAGGCTCAAGCATGTTGATACCATCATCTGTTGTGATTGACCAGTTGTCATGCTTTCCTGAACCGTTAACTCCTGCGAATGGCTTCTCATGAAGTAAGCACTGGAGTCCGTGACGGCCTGCCACCTTCTTAAGTGTCTCCATGATAAGCTGGTTGTGGTCAACAGCTACGTTGCACTCAGCATAGATAGGTGCAAGCTCGTGCTGTGCAGGTGCTACCTCGTTGTGCTGTGTCTTAGCTGAAACACCAAGCTTCCAGAGCTCCTTGTTTACATCTCTCATGTAAGCTGCGATTCTCTCACGGATAGCTCCGAAATAATGATCATCCATCTCCTGTCCCTTTGGAGGCATAGCTCCGAAAAGTGTACGTCCTGTGAAGATGAGATCCTTTCTCTGTAAATACTTCTCACGGTCTACGATGAAGTACTCCTGCTCAGGTCCGACTGAAGGAGTAACCTTCTTTGATGTTGTATTTCCGAATAATCTAAGAAGTCTCAGTGCCTGATCATTGATTGCTTCCATTGATCTAAGAAGAGGTGTCTTCTGATCAAGAGCCTCGCCTGTGTATGAACAGAAGGCTGTTGGAATGCAAAGTGTTGCGCCTGCTGCATCCTGTCTTACAAATGCAGGTGATGTACAATCCCAGGCTGTATATCCTCTTGCCTCAAATGTAGCACGAAGACCACCTGATGGGAAAGATGAAGCATCCGGCTCACCCTTTATTAACTCTTTTCCCGAAAAGCTCATAAGTACTTTTCCGTTTGGCATTGGAGAAGTGATAAATGAATCATGCTTCTCAGCAGTAACGCCTGTAAGTGGCTGGAACCAATGTGTATAGTGTGTTGCACCCTTCTCAATGGCCCATTCCTTCATCTCGTGTGCGATAACATCAGCAGTCTCGAGATCAAGCTCCTTCCCTTCGTCCATAACCTCATGGAGCTTCTTGTAAACCTTCTTTGGAAGACGCTCCTGCATAACTGCATCGTTAAATACGTTCTCTCCAAAGATGTCTGCTACGTTGAAATATTCCTGTTCGCTCATATCTTACATCCTTTCTGTTCATCAATCCCCTTGAGTGAATTGTTATTTTCAAATAATGTTTAAACAGCTGCACAACATATAACTCGAATATTCTTGTTTTATGCCGGACTTCTTAGTTTATTAAAAAAGAGGGCACTCCATCTATGGTGGAACGCCTCGTTCATTTCGCTTAACATTATTTCTGAAATTAAGATACTCCTTTGAGTATCAAAAATCAAGCGTTTATGTTAAAAAAGTTAAGTTTTATAAAATTTTACTACAAGATATAAATATTTTGTAAAGTAGTATGTGCAAAAATACTAAATTGCAATAATTATTATTCAGCCTTTCCAACTGATCCGAAAAGCTCCATCTTCTCCTTAACTGTTGCCTTGATTGCCTCAGCACCAGGAGCAAGAAGCTTACGAGGGTCAAATCCCTTGCCCTCAAGATCCTTTCCGGCCTCGATGTATTTACGTGTTGCATCTGCGAATGAAAGCTGGCACTCTGTGTTAACGTTGATCTTAGATACTCCAAGGTCGATTGCTTTCTTGATCATGTCAGCCGGGATTCCTGTACCACCGTGAAGTACTAATGGCATAACACCAGTCTTCTGCTGGATAGCGTCAAGAGTCTCAAAGCTGAGTCCCTGCCAGTTTGCAGGATATTTTCCGTGGATGTTTCCGATTCCTGCTGCAAGCATATCTACACCAAGATCAGCAACTCTCTTGCACTCGTCAGGATCAGCGCACTCGCCCATTCCAACAACTCCGTCTTCCTCGCCACCGATTGAACCAACTTCAGCCTCGATAGACATGCCCATTGCATGAGCAACTGCTACTAACTCTTTTGTCTTTGCAACGTTCTCATCGATTGGATAATGAGATCCGTCGAACATGATTGATGTGAAGCCGGCCTTGATGCACTTGTAGCATCCTTCGTATGTGCCGTGATCAAGGTGAAGTGCTACAGGTACTGTGATACCGAGCTCGTCATGCATAGCCTTAACCATTGCTGCTACTGTACCGAAGCCTGTCATGTACTTTCCGGCACCCTCAGATACACCAAGGATTACAGGGCTCTTAAGCTCCTCTGCTGTTAAAAGTATTGATTTTGTCCACTCAAGGTTATTGATGTTGAACTGACCTACTGCGTAATGTCCTTCTTTTGCTTTCTTAAGCATTTCTGTTGCAGATACTAACATATTTTTTCCTCCTGTTAATTAAAAGCTAATGTTATTATATTACATAACCTTATAAAAATAAAGTTAAATTTTTAACACAATCAGACAAAAAATTGTGTACTATTACTATTTTATGTCCGATTTTGTATTTATCAGCACATAATGGTAATCTGTTTGCTCAGATTAGTGATGGTCAGATCCGTGTGGCTGCCGCCAAACTCTCCGTCGAGTGTCCACGGTACCTCCTCCTCACTCTCCACATGCATCTCACTGGTCTTGAAGGAGTAGATGAGCTCATTGTCATTTTCACGGTTTGCCAGTCCCGCAAGTATCTTGTTGAGCTCGATTGGGTTTTTTGGATTCTTGATGAGTGTCACCTCAAAAAGGCCGTCATCAAGCAGTACGTCAGGACCTGATATGCCCTTGAAGCCTCCTACCGAAAGGGAGTTGGTCACCATTCCATATATAAACTCATCCTCTATTATCTCACCATCATGGCTCACCTTCATCCTGTACGAGGTGATATCCATCAGGTGCTTTGCACCCTCTAAAATATATGCTGCATGTCCCAGTATATTTTTCATCTGCTGCGAGGTCTGGTAGGATACCTCTGTAAAAAGGCCAAAGGCTGCGACATATACGAAGGTATCTCCGTTGAAGCCTCCCACATCACACGGGAATGGAGTACCGTTTACGGCAACTCTTGCGGCCTCCTCCATATTTTTTGGTATGCCGAGAGAGTTTGCAAAGTCATTGGTGCTGCCCGCAGGGATGTATCCTATTGGTACATTTACCTCGCTTTGCTCCATGCCGGTCACTACCTCGTCGAGTGTGCCATCTCCGCCGCTGCACACTACAAGGTCATACTTCTTAGCATTTTTCCTGACCTTTTTTATGGCATCTCCCTGACACTGTGTAGGATAAATGGTGATTTTGTATCCTCCTTTGTCATGATGTCCACGATATTTACCAGGTGCTCCTTTATGAGTCCCTTGCCTGATTTGGGATTAAATACAAATAAAAGCTTTTTCTTCATCTATCTCAGTTCCTCCGCAATCGCCGATAATTTTCTAAGCCTGTGGTTGACTCCCGATTTACCCATCGGCGGATCCAGATAGCCTCCGAGCTCCTTTAGCGGTGCATCCGGATATTCAAGCCGAAGCAGCGCCATCTCCCGAAGCTGCGCCGGTAAATCATCGAGTCCTCTCATTTTCTGTATCAGTCTGATATCCTCTATCTGCTTTACTGCCGCATTCACAGTCTTGCTGATGTTTGCGGTTTCGCAGTTTACTTTACGGTTTACACTGTTGCGCATTTCCTTTAATATGCGCACATTTTCCATGCTTCATGAGTGACACATACGCCTCCATGATGTTGAGACTGTCCACGATGTGGGCGCCCTCCTTTATGTACACTACATAGTGCCCCTTGCGCTCTACTATCTTGGCATCCGTATCAAAGCCGCACAAGAGCTCCTGAGCTGCTTTGCCTGCTCTTCGTATGACACACTATCTCAAAATGGTACGCTTTGTTGGGGTCGCTTATCGAGCCTGCTGCCATGAAGGCTCCCCTGATAAAGGCTCTCTTGCAGCATGTCTGCATAAGAAGCAGTCCGTCTGCGGTCTGTCTGTTGACAGGCTGTGCCGTGATTTTAAGCGCTGCAAGTATTTTTCCGGTATCCTGCTCATCCAGCGCCTTTGTGGTATCTGTGCCAAAGGCACGCTTCATAAGTGTGGCATATTTATTTAAAAGCAGCAGGTTTTCGGTGTCGAGCTCAAGTCCCTTTGTTTTTTCATTGATACGGCCCGAAAGCTCTATGATGCCTGCAAGCTCAGCGAGCTGACAGTGCCTGCTTTTTGATATCTGCTTTGCCAGCTCTTCCTTTACATCACTGGAAAATGACATGTTATTTACCTCTCAATGCATCCTTTCCTATGTCGCGATGCTCTATCTTAAGTCCATAGTCATTACAGCCGCTAAGCCTCTTGTACAGCTCGTTTGCAAGCGTTACCGAGCGGTGCTTGCCTCCGGTGCAGCCTATAGATATAACAAGCTGGTTTTTACCCTCAGAGATATAGTTTGGAATGAGAAACTTTATCATATCATCAAGCTTGTCGATAAACTCATTTGCCTCCGGAAACTGCATGACATAGTCCTGTATCTCCTTATCATTGCCGGTTTTCGCGCGTAGTCCGTCCACATAGTAGGGATTTGGCAGAAACCTCACATCCATGACTATATCAGAGTCTGACGGTATGCCATACTTGAAGCCGAAGGAAAGTATCGTGATAAAGAGATTCTTGTAATCCTCATTCTGCACAAATATCTTTTCAAGCTCAATTTTGAGTTCCCTTGTGAGAAGCTGGCTTGTGTCTATGATATAGTCAGCATTGTCCTTTAAATACTGCAGCTTTTCCCTCTCAAGCACGATGCCCTTATTGATGCGCTCACTGCCTGCGAGAGGGTGATTACGCCTCGTCTCCTTGTATCGCTTTACAAGCACCTCATCCTCAGCATCAAGGAAAAGTATCTCATACGGAAAATTTTTCTGCCTTAGCTGCTCGAGCGTCTGTGGAATCTCATCAATTCCTGAACCGTTTCGCACATCTATGCCGACTGCCACCTTGGACACATCACTGTGGAAGGTGTTTGAAAAGTCTATGAGCTTATCTAATAGCTGTATAGGCAGATTGTCTATACAGAAATATCCCATATCCTCCATCATTTTCATTGCTGTGCTTTTTCCGGCACCTGACATGCCCGTCACTATTACAAATTTCACTAGAATTCTCCAATCATCTTAACTTCCGGTTCGAGCTTTACTCCAAACTGCTTTAAAACTGTTTCCTGCACGTCTTTTATGAGTGTCAGGACATCCGCTGCAGTGGCTTCGCCCTTATTGACTACAAAGCCGCAGTGCTTCTCCGACACCTGTGCATCTCCCACGCTGTAACCTCGAAGACCTGCATCCATGATAAGCTTCCCTGCAAAATAGCCCTCCGGTCTCTTAAAGGTGCTGCCTGCACTTGGGTACTCAAGCGGCTGCTTCTCCACTCTCTTTGTGCGAAGCTCTGCCATATATGACTTTATCTCATCCTTAGGCTTTGGTGTGAGCCTGAATCTGGCTGACAGCACTATATAGCCCTTTTCCTGGACTATACTGTGCCTGTAGGATAAGTCAAGCTCATCCCTTGTGACAGTCTTTAGCTCGCCCTCTGCTGTGAGCACTGTGGCATCGATTAGGACATCCTTTATCTCTCCACCGTAGGCTCCTGCGTTCATGACTACCGCGCCTCCAACACTTCCGGGTATGCCCGATGCAAACTCAAGACCTGAAAGCGATGCCTCCGCTGCCTTTGCCGCCACTGCTGCAAGGATAGCCCCGGCGCCGGCTGTGATGATATGACCGTTATCTTGTGCTGTGAGGTCCTGCGCTGTGCTTTGCTGCGCCACAGCTTCTGTCACATCGATTTCGGACAGGCCTTTTCCAATACCAATTACAAGGCCTCTGATGCCCTTATCTCCTACCAGCAGATTGCTTCCGTTTCCTATCACTGTAACCGGCATATCACATGCCTTAGCCATCTCTATAAGCTTTGAAATTTGACTCATATCAGGCTCTGCATAGTAATCTGCCGAGCCTCCTATGCGGAATGTCGTGTGTTTTTTCATCGGCTCATCCTGCAGGAGACCAAGCTGCGGCAATTGTTCTGTTACACTTTTTACAAATGTCTGATTCATCTTATATTCCTTTAGCCTATGCTTCCTTCAAAAATGCAATGTAGCCTCTGAATGCCTCATATAAATCGACCTTGCTGATGATTTCCCATGGCGCATGCATATTGAGCACCGGCACACCGCTATCAATAACATTCATGTCATAGTTTGCGAGGATATATGCGATTGTTCCGCCGCCTCCCTCGTCTACCTTTCCAAGCTCTGCTGTCTGGAATGAAACATCTGCTGTATCCATGATATTTCTAAGCCTTGCAACATACTCTGCGTTGGCATCGTTTGAGCCTGATTTGCCTCTGGCGCCTGTATATTTGTTGAATACAAGACCCTTTCCGAAGTATGCCGAGTTCTTCTTTTCCATAACCGATGGATAGTTCGGGTCAAAGGCTGCTGATACGTCTGATGAGAGTACCTTTGAGTTTTTCAGTGCACGTCTGACTGCAAGCTCGCTGTAGTCTCCTGCCAGGTTCATCACCTCTGCCACACAGTTTTCGAAAAAGCGTGACTGCATGCCGCTGGCTCCCACTGAGCCGATTTCCTCTTTGTCCACGAGCAGGCATACACTTGTATATTCCGGTGCGCCCTCTATTTCAAGCATAGCTCTGTATGAAGGATATGCGCACACTCTGTCGTCGTGGCCGTAACCCATGATCATACTTCTGTCAAGTCCGTAGTCTCTTGCCTCTCCGGCAGGTACCACCTCTATCTCTGCTGAAAGGAAATCATCCTCGTCCACACCGTACTCCTGTGAAAGTATTGTGAGGATATTGGCCTTTACTCTCTCCTTGATATCCTTGTCGTCCTCGTCCTTTTCTGGTCCCGGTATGCTTCCGATCAGCACATCAAGGCTCTCGCCCTTTATGACCTCTGAGGCCTTCTTGCCATCTGCTCGCCTGACAGGTGAATAAGCAGATCGCTCACACCCACTACAGGATCATTTGGCTTGTCTCCGATATTGACTGTCACTGTGCTGCCATCCTTTTTACAGATGACTCCGTGAAGTGCAAGCGGCAGTGTGACCCACTGGTATTTCTTGATACCGCCATAATAATGTGTGTCTAAAAGTGCCATGTCTGTGTCCTCGTATAAAGGCACCTGCTTTAAGTCCATTCTAGGTGAATCAATATGTGCTCCGAGGATATTCATACCCTTCTCAAGAGGCTTACTGCCCACGATAAACAGCGCCAGTCCCTTTCCCATATTGTTTGCTATGATTTTATCTCCTGCCTTTACGCTCTTTCCTGTCTCGATGAGCTCATCAAGGTCTACAAAGCCGTGTCCTGTGGCGTCAGCATAAACTGATGCCGTGCACTCGCGCTCTGTCTTGCAGCCGGATATAAACCTTCTGTAATCCTCTGCAAATGCAAATAATTTTTCTCTTTCAGGTCCCTGGGGATATTTCTCCCAGGCGTTTTTCTTTTCTATTGCCATGATTTATTATACCTCCGAATTTTTTGTAAGATTTGCCTGGACGCGGCGATACAGCTCCTGAGCTGCATTGTAGCCCATCTTTTTTTGTCTGTGATTGACTGCTGCTGTCTCTACGATGACTGCCAGATTACGTCCCGGTCTGATTGGCAGTGAATGACACACTACCTTGTTGCCGAGATACTCGGCATATTCTTCCTCGAGGCCGAGTCTGTCGTAATCTGCCTCCTTCTTCCAGTCCTCGAGCTTGATTACGAGGTCTATCTGCTGTTTTTCCTTTACACACTCTACTCCGTAAAGTGTCTTGACATCGATGATTCCGATGCCACGAAGCTCTATAAAGTGTCTGGTAATCTCAGGCGAAGTACCCATGAGCGTATGCTCGTTGATCTTTCTGATTTCCACCACATCATCCGTCACAAGACGATGTCCTCGTCTGATGAGCTCGAGTGCAGCCTCACTCTTTCCGATACCGCTCTCGCCTGTGATCATTACTCCCTCGCCGTATACATCTACCAGCACGCCGTGCACTGTAATGCACGGTGCGAGCTGCTCACCAAGACAATAGATGAGCTCAGCCATAAAGCTTGATGTGGAACGGCCTGTTGACAGCACCGGAATACCGTGCTCTCTGGCCTCTTCCATAAATATCTCATCCGGCTGTAAATCTCTGCAGAAGATGATACATGGTATATCAAACTCCATGAAGCGGCTATAGCGCTCTTTTTTCTCGCTGTCGCTCATCTTCTCTATATAGGTATACTCTACATTTCCGATAATCTGTATTCGTCTCTCCTCAAAATGATCAAAATATCCTGAGAGCTGAAGCGCCGGTCTGTTGACGTCCGAGCACTCTATCGCCCTCTCCTTTAGGTTCATCTCTTTTGTGAGATTGTTGAGATCGAGCAATTCTGCTACCTTTGCAACTGATACTGAGTGTAATGCATCCATTCGCGGTCCCCCTTGATGTATATTTGTTTTTTAGTATACCACAGATTAGCTTCAAAATCTACGTGGCAGAGTGGAAAAATGCATACACTGCCTGTGCTGCTTTTTCGTTCATGGTCTCTGTCTGCATAAGTCTTCGACATCTGCTTCCTTTATCTTCTCTAGCGACTGGTAACGGCGCATAAGCGCCTTTCTGCGTGCCGGCCTATGCCTTCAATATCATCAAGCACCGAATGTACCTGACTCTTTGAGCGCAGTGACCTATGAAACTCTATTGCAAAGCGGTGTGCCTCATCCTGTATTCTCGTGACTGAGCTTGAAGCCTTCGCCGTGGCGGTTCGATAGGTATCTCCACATTGTTGTTAATAAAGACCTTCTTGTGCGG
>ENA-OQBT01000938-OQBT01000938.1-human-gut-metagenome-genome-assembly--contig:-NODE-938-length-14430-cov-12.863106_pt1 | contig 14430 bp, 17 predicted proteins | sample MGYA00242749_ERZ504557 | MGnify/ENA primary metagenome ERZ504557 (study PRJEB26092, sample SAMD00036243) | human gut metagenome | host: Homo sapiens | study: EMG produced TPA metagenomics assembly of... | reverse complement strand
CAACAGCGCTCCGAGCAACGGTCCGGCACGCGGCGGCGGTCGCGGTCGTGGCGGTGCTGCAGGCGCGTTCGGTCGTCAGGGCGGCAAGTCCTCGAAGGCTCGTAAGAACCGTCTGGCAAAGCGTCAGGAATTCCAGGAGATGAAGGCCCCGGTCATCGGCGGCGTGCGTATTCCTACCGGCAACGGTCAGACCGTTCGTCTGCGTCAGGGCGCATCCCTTGCCGATCTGGCCGAGAAGATCAACGTCAATCCGGCGGCACTGGTCACCGTACTGTTCCACCTTGGTGAGATGGCCACGGCAACCCAGTCCTTGGACGAATCCACCTTCCAGATCCTCGGTGAGGAAATCGGCTGGGACATCAAGATCGTGTCCGCCGAAGAGGAAGACAAGGAACTGCTGCAGCAGTTCGACATCGATCTGGACGAAGAAGAACTTCAGGAAGATGAAGATCTGAAGCCGCGTCCGCCGGTCGTCACCGTGATGGGCCATGTCGATCATGGTAAGACCCGACTGCTTGACACCATCCGTCGTACCAACGTCATCGCACGTGAGGCCGGCGGCATTACCCAGCGTATCGGTGCATACCAGGTGACCGTCGATCTCGAAGGCGAACCGCGTAAGATTACGTTCCTCGATACCCCGGGCCACGAAGCCTTCACCGCCATGCGTGCCCGTGGCGCCGAACTCACCGACGTTGCGATCCTTGTGGTCGCGGCCGATGACGGCGTGATGCCGCAGACCGTGGAAGCCATCAACCACGCTCAGGCGGCCAACGTGCCGATCGTGGTGGCCGTCAACAAGATTGATAAGCCGGGCGCGAACCCAGACAAGGTCCGTGGCCAGCTCACCGAGTACGGCCTCGTTCCGGAAGAGTACGGTGGCAACACCATGTTCGTCGACATTTCCGCCAAGCAGGGCACCAATGTCGACAAGCTGCTGGAAGCCGTGCTGCTGACCGCGGACGCCGAACTTGATCTGCGTGCCAACCCGGATATGGACGCTCGCGGTGCCACCGTGGAAGCCGACTCGACAAGGGTCGCGGTGCCGTGGCAACCGTGCTCGTTCAGTCCGGTACTCTGCACATCGGCGATTCCATCGTCGCGGGAACGTCGTATGGCCGTGTCCGCGCCATGCTCGACGAAAACGGCACCCATATGAAGGAAGCCACGCCGTCCACTCCGGTGCAGGTGCTTGGTTTGACCTCCGTGCCGACAGCAGGCGATCTGTTCCTGGTGGCCTCCGATGACCGTACCGCACGTCAGATCGCCGAAAAGCGTCAGGCCACCGAGCGTGCGGCCCAGCTGGCCAAGCGTCGTAAGGTCGTGTCGCTCGAAAGCCTCAAGGAGCAGTTCGCCAAGGCTGAGGTCGACATGCTCAACATCGTCATCAAGGGCGATTCCTCCGGTTCCGTCGAGGCGCTGGAAGATTCCTTGATGAAGATCGAGGTGTCTGACGAGGTCGGCATCCAGGTGATCCACCGCGGTGTCGGTGCCATCACCCAGAACGATGTCAACTTGGCTACCGTCGACAAGGCCGTCATCATCGGCTTCAACGTTCGTCCGAACCGTCAGGTGGCGGATATGGCCGAACGCGAAGGCGTGGAAATCAAGTACTACTCGATCATCTACAAGGCCATCGAAGACATCGAAGCATCCCTCAAGGGCATGCTTAAGCCGGAATTCGAAGAGGTCGTCACGTCCCACTCCGAGATCCGCGAGATCTTCCGTTCTTCCAAGTTCGGCAATATCGCAGGTGTTATGGTGCAGGACGGCGAAGTCAAGCGCGGTACGAAGTGCCGTATTCTGCGCAACGGCATCGCCACCGTCAATGATCTCGAAATCTCCTCGCTGCGTCGCTTCAAGGACGATGTCAACTCCGTCAAGGAAGGCTACGAAGCGGGTATCAACCTCGGTTCGTTCAACGACATCGAGCTTGGCGATATCATCGAGACCTTCGAAATGCAGGAAATCGAACGCAAGTAGTCGATTGATTCGAACCAGCAATCGATAACAAGAAAGGAACGCCCACAGCTGACATACGGCTGCGGGCGTTCCGTAATACAACAGAACTTACCTGATTAAAGGACAACAATGGCAGGAACCAATCCTCGCGCCGCACGCATCGCGGCGTTGATCCAACGTGTGATCGCATCCTCCATGGAGGCGCAATTGCACGATAAGCGTCTCACAAACGTGACCATCACCGAAGTGCGTGTGACCAACGATCTGCAGATCGCCAAAGTCTATTGGACCCAGCTTGGCCGTGAAGGCCATGAGCAGGGCGAACGCCGCCGTGCACAGCAGGCACTGAACCAAGCCAAGGGTCGTCTGCGTTCCCTTGTGGGCACCAAGGCCGGTCTGCGTTTGACCCCGCAGCTCGAATTCGTATTCGACGAGGTGCCGGGCGAGGCACATGAGATCGAAGACATTCTCGCCATCGCGCGCAAGCGTGACGAAGAACTCGCCAAGCTCGTGAAACCGCCCAGTATGCGGGCGAAGCCGATCCGTACAAGCATCCGGAAGAGGATGACGACGATGATTTCGACGATGATGACGTCGAAGTCGAAGATTGGGATGATGACGAAGAAGCCTGAACATTCCGGCCTGCTGGTCATCGACAAGCCGCAGGGGGTCACCAGCCATGACGTGGTCGCGGCCGTGCGCGGCGCCCTGCATATGAAGCGTGTCGGCCATGCTGGCACGCTCGACCCGATGGCCACCGGCGTGCTGGTGGTGGGTTTCGGCAATGCCACGCGACTGCTCAACTACATTGTCGACCATAACAAAACGTACGAGCCACCATTCGCCTTGGACAGCGCACCACTACGGACGATGCCGAAGGCGAGCTGTTGCCGGCGGGGGAGCGGGCAGTGAACTTTCCTTCGCGTCAAGCCGTGGAACAGCTGATCGCAGAACGGTTCACCGGGCGCATCGAACAGGTACCGAACGTCTACTCCGCCATTAAGGTCAATGGCCAGCGTGCCTATGATCTGGCGCGCGAAGGCAAGGATGTGGAGCTTAAGGCACGTCCTGTGACCATCGAAGAGTTCAACGTGCGGCAGACGCGTTACGGCTACACGCATAGCGATCGTGCCGGTACGGAACTTGCTGGCGCAGTCGTGGCCGAGAGGGCAGGAGATGGATGGATTGCCGACACTGCGCCGTATGAAGACATGCAGCCCGTTATGGAACTCGACGTGACCGTGACCTGTTCCGCAGGTACCTACATTCGCGCGCTCGCACGCGATCTGGGTGAGGAACTCGGATTGGGAGGCCATCTGACGATGCTGCGACGCACACGTGTCGGCAGATTCTCAGTGAATATGCCCAACGTCATGAGCGCCCACGCTGAATCCAAAACATTCACCAATCGTGAAGGCATGGAAGTGACGCGCAATCGTGCAGTGCTTGACGATGCAGATCATGCGCTCGATCATGCGCTCGATCCCGTGGCCAGCGCTGCGGCTTCCATGAATATGCTGGCCGTGAGCGATCAGGAAGCGGCCGACTTGCGTTTCGGACGCAGAATCGCGCATGACATACGTACGACCACGGCGGCGTACGTTGAGGAAACCAACGATTTGGTCGCCATCCTCGAACGTGCGAAACGCGGTGAGGCTAAACCGGTCGCGGTATTCAACTGAACCATCCAATCAGACTACAGATACGAATTCATACACAAGAAGGACATGATGAAGACAATCACGCTCACGCCTGATGCCAGCGGCATGGTGGATTGGCCTACGCTGAGCAACGATAAGAAATCCGTGGTGACCATCGGTTCGTTCGATGGCATGCATCAGGCCATCAGGCGGTGATTCGCCGCGTGGTGGAACTCGCCAAGAAGGAACAGTCCTTCTCCGTGGTGGTGCTGTTCGATCCACGCCCAGCGCTCGTGCACGGCTACGCGGCGCAAAACGGTGGCCAGGAGCCGCCGGCGGGCATGATCGACACGCAGGCGCTCACCAGCATGCAGGAGCGTCTGCGCGCCATCAACAAGCTGGGCGTGGATTACACGCTCATCGTGCGTTACACGCTGGCGTTCGCGGCGAAATCGTACCGATTCTTCCTTGGACAAATGGTGGGCAAGCTGGGCATGCGCGCGCTAGTGCTCGGATCCGATGCGGCCATGGGTGCGAACCGTGCCGGCGATGTGAAGGCCATCGAGAATCTGGCGCTCGCCACCGGCGTGTTCCAGCTTGACGTGGTCGACGATCGTGGACCGGGCGAAACCCGCGTGCCAGCCAATGCGAAGCCGGTTATGCCCACCGACCATGGTGAGCCGGCCGATCCGCTGGAAGGCGCGTCCAAGGCGGAACGTCGCGCATGGAGCAAGAAAAACCAGGCGAAGGCCGTGCGCGTGTGGAGCTCCACGAATGTGCGCTACCTGCTGGGCCAGGGGCGCATCAAAGACGCGACGCGATTCTGGGACATCCGCATGCCGTGGAAGGCGCCGTGTGCATGGCGAGGAACGTGGGCGCACCATCGGCTTCCCCACGGCGAATCTGAGCGAGAATGTGGCAGGCTATCTGCCGGTCGACGGCGTATACGCCGGTTGGCTTGTGGACTTGGGCGCGAAGACGGCGGACGATGATGCGCAGGACGCTTCCGAAGGTGTTTCGCAGCAGTTCGATTCCTCTTCCGTGGACGCGCGACTTGCCGATCATTCGCCATATCGTTGGCCTGCTGCGATTTCCATCGGCACCAAGCCGACCTTCAACGAGGTGACCGGAATGAACGATCGCGTGGTCGAAGCCTATGCCGTCACCGACGATTGGCTTGATTTATACGATCACCAGGTACGTGTGGAATTCGCAGGATTCCTGCGTCCGCAAATCAAATTCGATTCCGCACAGGATCTGATCGACGAGCTGAAGCGCAATGTCGAGGAAACCAAGCGAATTACTGCCTGATGCTAATCACAACGATGATCGCAATAATAATCACGATAATGACAGTGATTAATGAATGCTGATATTTCCAGTAAAAACGTATCAGTATTCAAAAATAGTGGGGCTCTTACGTAAGAATCTACGTAAGAGCCCCACTTGTATAGGTTAAAAAAATAACATAATGTATATGCTTCGCGTGCATACATGCAAAAACGGTATGTAGGGTGTGTATTATCGCAACATGGCGCCAAGCGCATCCTGCAATGTGTCGACCTGAACGATCGACAATCCGGGAATTGCGATTTCTCTACGTAATGTCGGCACTACAGCGGTGGTGAAACCAAGACGGGCGGCTTCGCGCAACCGGTATTCCAATCGCGGCACCGGACGCACCTGCCCGGTCAACGAAATCTCGCCAATCGCACATGTGTGCGGCTGATCGCCTTCGATTTCGAGGCGCTCGCCAATGCGCCGACGATCGCCAGATCGCATCCGGCTCGCGCGCCTGGCCTCCGGCGATGGTGGAAATATACAGATCGTTCGCCAAAAGATTGACGTTGCCATGCCTGTATAGCACCGCCACCAGCATGGCGATGCGGTTGGCGTCGACGCCGTTCGCGGCACGTCGTGGCGTTGGCAGTACGGATTTGGTGACCAGCGACTGCACTTCGATGGGAAGACTGCGATGACCGTCCAACGTGAAGGTCACGCACGTGCCTCCACCGGAGAGGGATCTGCGGAATTGGACGAGGAAAGAAACAGTCCGGACGGGTCCGTCACCTCTTCGATGCCTTCGCCGCTCATATCGAAACAGCCGACCTCATCAGTAGGGCCGAAACGGTTTTTCACCGCGCGCAGCATACGCAATGCGGTTTCGGTGTCGCCTTCGAACTGGCAGACCACATCAACCAAATGTTCCAACGTGCGCGGGCCGGCAATCGACCCGTCTTTGGTGACATGACCGACCAACAATACCGGAATATCAAGCGTTTTGGCGGTGTCGATCAGCGCGCTCGCCACTTCGCGCACCTGAGTCGAGCCTCCGGAGATGCCATCGACTTCCTGCGAGACGATGGTTTGCGCGGAATCGACGATGGCCAGCGCAGGCTTGCATTGTTCGATAAGCCCCAGCGCGGTTGACAGGTCGGTGGTGGCGGCCAGAAGCAGATTCGGTTCGACCGCGCCGATGCGCGAGGCCTCATGCGCACCTGCGCCTGCGATTCCTCACCGGAAATATAGAGCACCGTGTTGCGTTCGGGCTGTGCTGCGGAAAGACGGGCAACATTGCCTGCGGTCTCCAGCAGCAGCGTTGATTTGCCGATACCCGGTTCGCCCGCGATAAGCGTGACGGAACCGGGAACGATGCCGCCGCCAAGTACGCGGTTGAATTCCGTGAACCCAGTGTCGATTCTGGAAATGTTTTCCGTACTGATTTCCGTGATCGGTTTCGCCGCGGAATCGGGCACTGCATGCGATAGCGTGCGCGATGTGCGTCCGGGAGCGGCGGTGCGTGACGATGCGGAGGGGCGCGCTTCATGGAATTCCTCGATGGTGCCCCACTGGCCGCATTCAGGGCAGCGGCCCAGCCATTTCGGCCCGCTCCAGCCGCATTCGGAACATACAAATTGCGAGGACGTCTTTGCCATATCGCCGACAATACGGATATTTTGGGACAATCGTTTTCGGAGATATTAAGGGGGTGCTGGTGCGGGATGATGGCGAGATCACGGTTTCTGGATTCGAGCGTCTCACGGATATGAAAGAATAACAGCCATGTCTACTACGCAAACTTCCTCTTCTCATGGCAAACTGATCGTGGCTGTCATTGCCGCCGCTTTGGTGGTCGTGCTCGCCTTGGTGTCCGCTTTCATCTGGCCCGGCTGGGCTCTGAACAAGGGCGATGAAGCGTCCACTCAGGGCACCACCACCTCGCAGGGCGCGTCGCAGGATGCCTCTGAGCCGACCACGCCGTCCATTGACGCTGTGGCGTTGCCGGATGACGCCAGCGAACTGTTGAAGGCCATGCCTGATTCCGTGTTGAATTTCGCGCGCACCAAGGCCGATGCCAGCACTTCGTGGAGCGGCGCTTCCCCGGTCGAGGAGTACACGTTGACGTATTCCACGGGCAAGGACGGTCAGGATATCACCTTGAAAGTGGCGCAATGGTCTCAGTCTGATGATGCGCAAAGTCAGTATGACAATCTGACCGGTGCCATGACCGGCAAGGAGCTGGGCGGCGGCAATGTGAAGGTTTCCGGTGAAGCGACCGGCGCCTATAGCGCCAAAACCGATCCGGACGACGAAACCAAGGCCATCGCGGTCTGGCGCAACGATACCGTGGTGTTCCAAGCCACGGGAGCCAAGGATTCGGTGCAGCGCTTCTACCAGCAGTTCCCGCTGTGATACTGCCTACGGCTGGTTGTGCGATCCTATGATTCATGCATGATTCACGTAAGATTCAGCCGTGGACCATGCGGACTGCGTTTGCCTGATCTTCCGATAAAAAGGTGCGTGCTTCCACCATATGAATGCGGTTGTGTGCGTTAGTCCCCGAAGCAGTGTAGTATTGGGCAAGTTGCAAACTTTTACCCTTTGAGTTTAAGAACGGAGGCTGAGATGGGCTCGGTCATCAAGAAGCGCCGCAAGCGCATGAGCAAGAAGAAGCACCGCAAACTGCTTCGTAAGACTCGCCACCAGCGCAAGTAGTCTTCAGGCGCGGTTGAAGCGTCGCTTAAACAAAATCCCGTATGTCTTCTTGAGGTATGCGGGATTTTTGCATATTGCAAAGAAATAAACGAAAAGTACGAGAATCGAAAATCAATAGATGCAAAAAGAAGGCTGTGCGCTCGAAGTTGAACGCACAGCCTCATATGGTTTCGTGTAGGTTCGCGAAAATCCGCGGAAAATGCGGAACTTACGCTACTTCAAACTCACTTGTTGGAGTTGGTGAGCACGCGCGGACCGTTGGGATCGCCCACGATGACCTGGTCCACCATGTGCAGGAACAGGCCATGCTCCACCACGCCAACGGTGTTGATGAGATCGTCGGCCAGAGCTTCCGGGTGTTCGATGCATTCGAGGTGCAGATCGACCACGTAGTTGTTCTCGTCGGTGCGCACCGGCTGGCCTTCGGCGTCGAGGCGAAGCACCGGCTTGTAGCCGCGGGATTCGAACTTCTTGACGACCTGGCCTGCGCCGAACGGAATCACCTCAACCGGCAGCGGGAACTTGCCGATGGTGTCCACAACCTTGGACTCGTCCACGATCCACACGATCTTGTTGGAGTTGGTGGCCACGATCTTCTCCCACAGCAGAGCGGCGCCGCCGCCCTTGATGCCGTTGAAGTTCTTGTCGACCTCGTCGGCGCCGTCGATGGTCACGTCGATGTGATCAACGTCATCGATGTCGACGATCTTGATGCCGTAGCCTTCTGCCTGCTCCTGAGTGCGGCGGGAGGTGGTCACGCCGGTGAACTCCAAGCCTTCCTCCTGCACGCGGCGGCCGAGCTCGTCGACCAGGAAGCGCACGGTCGAGCCGGTGCCCAGACCTGCGATCATGCCGTTCTGAATCAGCTTGGCAGCTTCGATGCCGGCTGCCTTCTTCAATGCGTCCTGCTGTGCCTTGTCCATGATCCTCCTTCGATATGGGGTTAAGACCGTCTCCATATTATCGGATGTGTTGATTTTTGTGCGTTTGCGGACATGTCATGAACGAAGGTGTGCCATTGGTGGTCAGCAAATGTTTTCACAGGATGTTTCACGCATTTTCGAGGCGTTAAGGTCGAAAGTGCTGGCTCGTTAGTTGTGCTTGACTGCAAATGGCGCTTCGTCGAGGACGAGCGTGCCGTCGCCTTGCACGTAGCCTTCCACCGCGATGTAACCGCGGATCAGGCGTGGCTTGCCGTCGAACGTCGGACTGGAATTTGGCGGGGGAGTGAAGCGAATGGTGCCCGACACCGCCAATCCCGAAGGACTGGCGCGATGCGGCAGTTTCGGCAAGTCGGCGACGGCGTTCGTTGGCGCCGACGCGTTTGCGGATTCGGCTGATTCGCTCGTTGGCGCCGGCGTGTTTTCCGAGGAATTCGCGGATTGTTCGTTCTGTGCATCGTCGGCTGGCTGCCGCTCGTCATGCTCGTGGGGAAAACAGTCCGGCTTGAGCAGCATTTCGGCATACGATTTGCGCGGTGCCTCGGCGTCAGGCGTCGTGCCATCAGGCATGGTCGTATCAAGCGCGGTGGTCGGTTCCGGCATGTCGTCGGATTCCACCGGCATTTCGTTGGACGTCAACGGCAATGTCGCCTCGTCGGGCGCTGGATAGCCTTCCGGCTCCACCAGCATATCGGCGATGGAACGTGGACGCGGCTCCGGATCGGCCGCGCCCATCAGATCATCGGCCGATCCTTGAGCGGACTTGCCTTGCCCGCGCCCCATATGGTATTCGTCCGTAGTGATTTTGCCGTCAAGCAGCATTTGGGCATCATCGGGAACATCGGTACCTTGCGAATATTCGGAAGCCAGCAGCGACTGCCAACCCTCCAAAGGAAGATATCCTTCACGGATCTTCGAACGGCAATCGCCGCATAGGTGCGCGCCAGCTCGTCCACCTTCTCATTGCCGGCATTGCCGGCATGACCCTTGACCCATACGAATTTCACCGGTCCGGGGCGCTTGGAGATTTCGGCATCGATCGCGCGAATCAGATCCGCGTTCTTTACCGGCTTCTTCTGCGAGTTCTTCCAGCCGTTCTTCTTCCAGCCGTGAACCCACGTGGTGGAACAGTTGATCGCATACTGCGAATCGGTTTCGATCACCAACGGTTCGGAGCCGGGGTGCGCGCGCAACGCCTCCAGCACCGCGCACAGCTCGCCAATCTGATTGGTGCCGTTCGTAGCTCCGCCGGCATCGCAGTCGCTGTCATGGTGATGCCCCGGCTTGCCGCCTGTGGCAAGCTCATGATCGGCCCAACCCCAACCCATCGGACCATTCGGATTGCCTAAAGCGGAACCGTCTGTAGAAACCGTAATCGTCATATCTCTACCCTACGAAAGCCGTGAGACGCTGCCATACGTGGTGAACTGCGAACTGTGATCGGGCGACGTCGAACGGGAATCTCAATCATTCAAACACAGCATGACGGAAGCGCGGAACAGCGTGCCGTCATAATCGAACGAGGTCGCGCCATGATGCCGTTCCGCGGTTTCGCGCACGGTGGCGGTGCCCAAACCTTCACCCCCATGCTTGGTTGAGGCGAAAGCGTCGCCAACCTGCATAATGGAGGAATCGTGCGTGTTGTCGACCACAATGAACAGTGATGCGGGCGGCCCAGTGTGATATTTGATGCGCACCCTGAGTTTTTTCTCCCCATCCTGTTGTTTCATAATGGCCTCAGACGCATTTTCCAGTAGATTGCCGACCATGGAACATAATTCGGCATTATTGATGTTGAGATATTGCGGCACCGACGCTTTGACGTCGACTTCAGCCCCTATATGGCGGATCCAGTCACAGTAGTAGACCAGCACCGCGTTCAACGAAGCATGTTCGCAATACTGCATGGGGATGGGCTGCAACAGCCTATGATTGGCCATCTCCTCCAAATACGAGGTGATGCCGGGCATATCGTCGGCTGCGGCGAGAGCCTGCAACGTCTGAATATGATGCCGGATATTGTGCTTGATCTGCCTCGCTTCGTTGATGCGTTCGTTCATATGCTGCAGCTGCAAGGTCTGCATGGCTTCGTAATGTTCGCGTTTGCTGGCTTCGCGCAGTCGGTCCGCCTGCTGGATCATATACCAGATGAGGAAGTAGGCCATGGTCATGAAACCGGAATATGCGATGGATACGGTGAAGGCGATGCTAAGCACGCGGGTGTCGAGCAGCGATGCGTTGTCGGCGGGCATGCACCACACCACAATTGCTGTGGAAATGAACGGAAAAAGCCAGATGACCCTCCAAAAATTCCTGCTGATGGAAGGTGAATCGAATGTTGCGGAAAATGAATGATGGAACGGATGGAAAAGTGTAGTCGCCGCAATCAAATCAAAAATCAGCAGACTGATCATTCCCGGCCATCCGACACGTAAATTCATGGACTGCTCATTCAGAACAGCTAAATCCACGGCCAAAGACAGGTAATAAATGATCGCGACGATATATGCGGCTGTTGAAACGACGAAAAGAAGCTGCTCCCAAGGAAGATTCGTCATCTTACGTAAAGCCAATACCACAACCGGAGCCGAAGGAATCACGGACCAGAGCGAGGGGACGTGGGCGAGGCAACATGCGATGCCGCACAGGAAGAAGACAATCACGCCGGAAATCATGAGAATAAGGCCGTCGCGCTTGGGATTCTCCATATGATGCCAGGTCATGTACAGGCAGAGGAGCAGGCCCGTTAGCGCGTTTAGCTGTTCGCCGATGGCGAAGAACATGCATGATGGCGCGATCGATGCGAGTGCGTCAAGCATGGCTAGTCCTCCATTCTCATGCGGGTGAACGTGTATTCCGCGTATTTTCTGCAGGTGGTGGTCACCGCGGTTTTCGTGATGGGAATGTGCTTGCCGCCTTTCATCACGAATTCATTGTTGCTGATGCCTGACACGTAGTCGAAGTTGACGAGCACTCCTCGCGCGGTGCGGTAGAAGTTGCTGAATACGGTGAGACGATGTTCCACATCGGAGAAGTTGGTGCGGATTTTCGTGCAGGTGCCGTCGGCGAAGGTGAATTCCACATAATGCGCGCTGGAAAGCGCGTAGGCGATAAGGCGACGGTCCATGGTGATGGCGGGATTGCCGAACGCCACCTGCCATGCGGCGTCCGTGCTGCTTTGTGCATTGCCCGTCGATTGATGTTTTTTCAGATGAGTGACCGGTGTTTTCGTGTCGAGCTGCGCTGCGACGCGGTCCATGGTCGCATGGAACGCGTCGTGATTCAGGGGCTTCAACAGATATCCGCTTGCCTGCACCTCGTAGCCGAGCACGGCGAAATCAGTGCTTGACGTGATGAACACGATCGGGCAATCGTCGTTTTGTCTGCGCAACGTCCGTGCGATATCAAGTCCGGTCGCCGCATGCGTGGCGGTTTCGTCGTCCGACAGATAGCAGTCGAGCAGCAGCAGGTCGTATCGGGCGTCTTTCCAGCTTTCGATGAAGGATTCCGCATCGGCGAAGGTCACGCATTCCACGCCGATATCGCGGGTGCGTTTGAAATATTCCGCGCACATGACGGCCATCAGTTGGCGTTCGGCGGCGTGGTCTTCGACGATGGCGATGCGCATCGTTCACCTCCCATGAAGATTGGCGGGGACCGCTGGACTGAGTGTTGCGTCGTTATCATTCAAGCGTAATGCGAAGCGGGGCCGGCAGGAGGGTGATAGCGTGCGTGTCATGCCAGAATTCGGCGTTTCGTGCCATATCGCACGATTCGTGTTCGTTGCGATTCGTAGTCGGGCGGATATGCGAGAAGCCCGCCTTTTTCAGGAAAGCGGGCTTCTCAGTGAGTTTGCGAATGATTGGCGAATGGCTGGATTACGCCGATTCGCCAATGATCACTCGGCCAAGGCCTTGTCCACGACTTCGGTGGCTTCGGCGAGCACCTTGTCGAGGGCTTCGGGGGATTCGAAGGACTCGGCGTACACCTTGTAGATGTTCTCGGTGCCGGAAGGACGGGCCGCGAACCAGTTGTTCTCGGTGGTGACCTTCAGGCCGCCGATCTTGGCGTGGTTGCCCGGGGCTTCGGTGAGCTTGGCGGTGATGTCCTCGCCGGCCAGCTGGGTGGCCGCGACGTCGTCGCCGGAAAGCTTGGCGAACTTCTGCTTCTGCTCCAAGGTGGTCGGCGTGTCGACTCGCTTGTACCAGCTTTCGCCAAAGCGATCGACCTGCTCCTGATGCAGCTGGGCCGGGTTCTTGCCGGTCTTGGCGGTGATTTCCGCAGCCAGCAGGTCAGGGATCAGACCATCCTTATCGGTGGTCCACACGCGGCCGTCCTTGCGCAGGAAGCTCATGCCGGAGCTCTCTTCGCCGCCGAAGGCGACTTCGCCCTTGAACAGCGGGTCAACGAACCACTTGAAGCCGACCGGAACCTCAACGAGCTTGGCGTCGATGGAAGCGGCCACGCGGTCGATCAGGGAGGAGGACACCAGCGTCTTGCCGATGCCGGCGCCTTCCGGCCAGCCCGGGCGGTTGCCGCCGAACAGGTACTCTACGCACACGGCGATGTAGTGGTTCGGGTTCATCACGCCCCAGTTCGGGCATACGATGCCGTGACGGTCGGCGTCCGGATCGGTGCCGCCGACCAGGTCGTACTTGTCCCAAGCGCCGTTGTTGAGGGAGTCCACAAGACCCTTCATGGCGTACGGGGAGCTCGGATCCATGCGGATCTTGCCATCATGGTCGATGGTCATGAAGCTCCAGGTCGGATCGACCTGCGGGCGCACCACGTCGATGGTCAGGTTGAACTTCTCGTTCATCAGCGGCCAGTAGTTGACGGAAGCGCCGCCGAGCGGGTCGATGCCCAGGCGCACGCCGGAGGAACGGATCACATCGAAGTCGATGACGTTCTCCAGATCGGCGACATAGTGCTCGCGGAAGTCGAAGCGTTCGACCAGGTCGGACTTGACGGCCTGCTCGAACGGAACGCGCTTGATGTTCTTGAAATCGCCGAGCAGCTCGTTGGCACGATCCGCGATGGCGTTGGTGACGTCGGACGGAGCCGGGCCGCCGGTGACCGGGTCATACTTGAAGCCGCCATCGGTCGGCGGGTTGTGCGACGGGGTCACCACGATGCCGTCGGCCAGGCCTTCGCCGGTGAAGCGCTGGGTGCCATCCGCTGCGCGGTTGTGGGTCAGGATGGCCTGGGACACAACCGGGGTCGGGGTGAAGTCGTCGCGGGAATCGATGCGCACGGTCACGCCGTTGGCGACGAGCACTTCGATGGCGGTCTTCCAAGCCGGCTCGGACAGAGCATGAGTGTCGCGGCCGATGTACAGCGGGCCGGTCACGCCGGCCTTCTTGCGGTATTCGGCGATGGCCTGGGTGATGGCGACGATATGGGCCTCGTTGAACGAGGTCTTCAGAGACGATCCGCGGTGGCCGGAGGTGCCGAAGGAGACACGCTGTTCCGGAACGTTGGGGTCGGGGACGACGTCATAGTACTTGCCGATGACCTCGTCGACATTGATCAGATCTGCTGGGGTAGCGGGCATTCCCGCATTGTTTGCAACCATAGTCACTATTCTGCCACGCTTTTGCGTCAGATGTGCGTAATTGTCCCATTATGCGCGATGAATACGTTGTCTGTTTAGTGCATGTTCGGATGTGTGTACATGAATTTTCGAAAATGGCGGATTCTGCGCTTAGCCGAGTTGCGCAATGTCAAACGATGGTGTATAGTTCTATGCTATTCGACTGATGCAGGGTTGCTAGTCAACATAAAGACGCAAGACCTGAGATGTGGCTGAACTATAGCCATATCTCAGGTCTTTTTTTGTTGCCCGAAGCGGTGTTGCTCGGATCGAATCGGTTGTAAGGGAAAGAAAGGAA
>ENA-OQBT01000935-OQBT01000935.1-human-gut-metagenome-genome-assembly--contig:-NODE-935-length-14512-cov-3.833160_pt1 | contig 14512 bp, 24 predicted proteins | sample MGYA00242749_ERZ504557 | MGnify/ENA primary metagenome ERZ504557 (study PRJEB26092, sample SAMD00036243) | human gut metagenome | host: Homo sapiens | study: EMG produced TPA metagenomics assembly of... | reverse complement strand
TCGACTTGCATGTGTTAAGCACGCCGCCAGCGTTCGTCCTGAGCCAGGATCAAACTCTCCATGATATATGGAAGAGCTGTTTGGCTCTTGTTTATTGATTGGTATTACTCATTGTTTGACGTTCTATAAAATAGAACCTCGCACTCTGGCGTTCATTCAGTTCATTGTTCAGTTTTCAAAGGTCATCGTTGTCATCACCGGGCGGTGACGACTTATTTATTTTAACAAACTCGGAAGAGCTTGTCAAGGATTAATTTGAACTTTTTAAAATTCAAAATCCTGCGGCGTCAGGGCCTTGCCCCGACAGCTCATTTAGTATACTACTGCGTAAAGGAATTGTCAAGGATTTTTTTCAAATCTTTGACGCCGGCCGCGAATCATCGCCTGCGGCGATGTGTTCGTCGTTCATCGTTCGTCGTCAATCCGTAACATCGCCTGGCCGCGATTCCGTAGGGGCCGACCTGTGAAGGCGGCCCGCTACGCGCTGAGGACTCCCCGAGGCGTCGTTATCAGTTTGAGTCTGCCGCGGCGGAACGCCGCATCTGAGTCCGAGGAAAAAGCCGTGGTTCGTAGTTCGTGGCTCGTGGCTCGTAAAAGCTCACCATCATTCCGAATAGGCCATGATCAAATATCACAGCGGGCCGCCCTAGCCGGGTCGGCCCCTACGCATTTTATGCTATATTTTTTGCGCTATATATAGTATAATTATGTCGAGTAGTTGTATTTTATTTTTCCTTATTAGGCAATGAACAGGAGTTGTTACACATGAACAAGAAATGTTTAGCTTTGGCAGCAGCTGCCATGGCAGCTGTGACGTTGGTCGCCGGCTGCGGTTCTTCGGCAGATAAAAAAGACGGCGCTTCAGGTGAACAGAAGACCCTCGTCGTCGGCATGGAACCGACATTCCCGCCTTTTGAATTTACAGAAAACGACAAGTATATCGGTTTTGATATCGACTTGGCCAATGCCATCGGCGAAAAGATGGGCTCCAAGGTCGAAGTCAAGAGCCTCGGTTTCGACGCCCTCATCCCGGCCCTGCGCAGCGGCCAGATTGACATGATTGCTTCCGGCATGGACGCTACGCCGGAACGGCAGAAACAGGTTTCCTTCACGGATCCTTATTTCCATGATGGCTACTCCGTCGTCGTCCGCAAGGACAACACGACCATCAATGGTTTTGATGATCTCAAAGGCCGCACCGTCGGTTCCCAGGTCGGCACGAAGGGCGTAGACCTGGCTACGGAAGCCGGCGCTACGGTCAAACAGTATGACGCTAACAGCCAGGGCTGGATGGAATTGCAGAGCGGTACGTGTGACGCCGTCGTCATCAACACGTCGGTTGCCCTCTATTACATGAAAGAAGGCGGTGATAAGGACCTGAAGATCGTCGCGATGCCAAGAAAGCCGATGCCGGCATCGCAATGGCTGTTTCCAAAGATAAACCGGAACTCCTGGAAAAAGTCAACAAGGCCCTGGCCGACCTCAAAGCCGACGGGACTTACGCCAAACTGTACAAGAAATGGTTCGGCGTCGACCCCAAGGAATAATCCATGTATAAAGCCTACGTATTCGATTTCGACTACACCCTGGCAAATTCGGAAAAAGGTATCGTCATGTGCTTCCAGCTCCTCTTCGAAGCCGAAGGCTATGACGGTATCCCCGAAGAAGCTATCCGCCGCACGATCGGCATGACCATGTACGACGCCATGGCCAGCCTGACCGGAGAAACGGACCCGGCCCGCATCCAGGCCCTGACTACGGAATACAAGGTCCGCTTCTCCGATAAATACATGACGGCCAATACCCACCTCTATCCGCAGACCCTGCCGACGCTCCGCGCCCTGAAAGAGTCCGGCGCTCTGTGCTGCATCGTCTCGACCAAGACCCGGTCGCGCATCGGTGAAACGCTGCGGAAGTATCAGATGGAAAGCCTCATCGACCTCGTCGTCGGCATGGAAGACGTCGCCCAGGCCAAACCCGCCCCGGACGGAATCAACGCCGTCTGCCGCTATTTCGGGCTGGACAAGAAAGACGTCCTCTATATCGGTGACAACACGATCGATGCCAAAGCGGCCCAAAACGCAGGCGTCGCCTTTGCCGCCGTGACGACAGGCACGACGACGAGCCAGGAATTTGCTCCCCTGCCCCATGTGGCAATCAAGAAGGATCTCAGTGAAATCCTTACTATTCCCTAATGGAGGAACCTATTATGATGAAGAAAAAAGTTACGACCCTCGTCGCTGCCTCCCTGGCAGCCCTGACCCTTCTCTCCGGCTGCGGCTCGAATGGTACAGCCGACAAAAAAGACGGTGCTGCCAAAGGTGACAAGACCCTCATCGTCGGCACGGAACCGACGTTCCCGCCCTTTGAATTCACGGAAAACGAAAAAGACGTCGGTTTCGACATCGACCTGGCCCAGGCCGTCTGCGACAAACTGGGCTACAAGATGGAAGTCAAGAACCTCGCTTCGATGCCCTCATCCCGGCCCTGAAGAGCGGCCAGATTGACCTCATCGCTGCCGGCATGGACGCTACGGATGAACGGAAGAAACAGATTGACTTCACCGACGTCTACTACCAGGGCGGCTACACCATCGTCGTCCCGACGGGCAATACGGACATCACCGGCTATGACTCCATCGCCGGTAAGACCGTCGCGCTCAGGTCGGTTCCAAAGCAGCGACTACGCCCGTGAACACGGTGCCAACGTCAAGGAATTTGACACCAATACCCAGGGCTGGATGGAACTGGAAGCCGGCACGTGTGACGCGGTCTCCATCGATAAAGCCGTCGCCCAGTATTACCTCCAGCAAGGTGGCAAAGACAAGCTCAAAATCGTCGGCGAAGCCATTACGTCCCGCGGCGTAGCCATGGGCATCAGCAAGGATAAACCGGAACTGAGCAAGCAAGTCAACGAAGCTTTGAAGGAACTCAAAGCGGACGGAACGTATGCTAAGATTTATAAGAAATGGTTCGGCGAAGAACCGAAGCAGTAAAAAAAGGCGCTGTCGCATGAAGACAGCGCCTTTTTGAGTTTTAAGTTTGTAGTTTTTAGTTTGCAGCAATAAGGCAAAAGAATCTCTCCGGCCCGTTGGGCCACCTCCCCTATGAGGGGAGGCTTTGCGAGCCACGAACCACTTATTTTTTATCCTTCTGCTGGAGTTTGGCCAAGCGGTCTTTCAGGGATGTGAACTCACCCTGGTTGTCGGACTGGAGTTCGGCTTCGGGCTGGATGGTCGTGTCTTTGTAGGCGGCTTTCCGTTTAGCTGCTTCTGCAGCGGCAGCAGTCCGTTTTTCTTTGGCAGTCCGTTCGGCCTGGACGGCTTCGCGGATGGGCTGGAGTTTATTGTCCGGGACGACGAGGAAGCGGACCGGCAGGTTGGCCGCTCCCGGCGGCATGATGCGGATGGTCATGTCTGTCCCGGCCGGGAAGGTATCGACGTATTCCATGGCATACGGGTCATTGAGGCCCATAGAATGGCGGTGGCGCGGCAGTTCGACGATTTTCTTGTCTTCCCCCCGCTTGGGGTCGCTGTAGATGAGTTCCGTCACGCCGGCATATTCGCCGCCCTGGGGATTGAAATACAAGTGGACATCCCCGTTTCCTGTCGTGCGCAGGTGGATGGTGTAATCGACGCCGTAGTTGCCCGTGTCTTCCGAGGCCCGGTTGTCCATGACGTCGCGCCCCTGGAGGAAACGGTCCCAGACGCCGTCGGCCAGGAGGATATAGCCGATGCCGCTGTCCGTCGAGTACGGGATGAGCGTACTCAGATAGCGGTCCTTGCCGTGGAAGGTACCGCGCAGCTGAACCGAGTCGCTGGCCAGGTACTGCTGCTTGCGGATGAAGGCGACAGGGTCTTCCTGCGGCGGCAGGATCATGGATGACAGGATCATCGGTTCCGGCAGGCTGACATTGACGATGCCCGAAAAAAGCTGGTCCGGACGGACGACGGTCTCGTTGAGGCGCTGGCCGACGACGGCATAGTTATGAGCCGGGACGGTAATCTTATTGACCGTCATATTGCCTTCATAATACATGGTGGACAATTCCTTGCCAACCTGGTAGTAATCCATGCTGGGCCGCGTGTACTGATAGCCTGGAGGACGGCTTCCAGCGGATAAGGATGCGGGTTGTAGAGCATGGCTACGATTTTCCGGTTGTACGGATGCTGGTTGACATGATAGAAATAAAGGCGCACGTCGCCGCTGACCATATCCCCATAGAGGATACCGTCACCATCGGCGTATTCCGGACTGTCTGACAGCAGCAGCGTCCCCGTATCGACAGGGCCGTCATGGAAATGGGCAGCATGCGCTGGCGACGACGCGGTCCATGACCTCCGGATCGTCCACAGCCGGCAGGTCTGCCGCCAGGGCACTTGCCAAAGGCAGGCAGGCCGTCAGCAGGCCGGCTATATAAGTACATAGTTTCTTAAATTTCATCTTTTTTTTGACCTTCTATCTGTTTCGCTATATCAGCGATTTTTTTGAATCGGTGGGACAAGCCGGATTTCGTCAGTCCCGACTGGGCCGCCAGCTCGCTCATGGACGCTTCCGGATTGGCCATGCGCAGTTCCGCCGCTTCCCGAAGCTTTGGGGACATGCGCGGATACAGGCCCGATTCCTGGATACAGGTAATGGCCCGGCGCTGGCGGACAGCGGCGTCGACGGTCTTCTGAAGATTGGCCGTTTCGCAATTAACGACGCGGTTGACGTTATTGCGCATCCCCTTGACGACGCGGACGCTTTCAAACTTGAGATAAGCCTGGGCCGCGCCGATATATTGCAGGAACTGGGACACGCCATTTCCCTCTTTGATATATACGAGATAATCACCCTTGCGGTCTGTCGTCTTGGCCGGCAGATGGAAGCGGCGCATGATTTTCAACAGTTTTTCGGCAAAGGCCGCATTGCCCGTCACCAGTTCCAGGTGATAGTCCCCTTTGCTGGTTGACGGAACCGCCGCCCATGAAAGCGCCCCGCAGGAAAGCCCGCTGGCAGTCGGCCTTGCGGAGATCGATGGCGGAAAATTCCGCATCCGTCGGAAATAAGGACAGGTCCCGTAAAATGGCCGTGCTCTCCGGCGACGGCGTCACCCGCAGGATGTAATAGTTCTTCTTGCGCAGGCGCAATCCCTGGCGGACGCGGACTTCCGGCCGGACCGTAAAGGATTCCATCCACATCTTCAAAGCCTTGCGGGCGACGGCATTATTGGACGTACTGAATTCGATGCCGATGGTCCCGCGCGATCCGAGGATGAGGGACCCGCCCATGCAGAGCAGCGCCGCCAGTTCGGCAAAGCGGCAGGCAGCATTTTCCGGCTTGCAGTGGGCGATTTCATTCTTCACTTCTTCTGCAAAAGACAAAAGATGCCGCCTCCTAACGATGGGTAAATGTGTAACGTTTCAAATAGTAATGCAACAGTTCCGGCGATAAGTCGGTCCGCAAGGCATTGATCAGGTCGAAGAGGACGTTGGCCAGCTTCTTTGTATCGTGGGTGGCACTGTTTTCCTTGTTGATGAGGTCCGACAGGATGAGCGTCGCCCCGGCTGGCTGACTTCCTTCTTGTCGATGATGACCGGATGGGACCCGGTGGCGACATAGCGCTGGAGGACGGCCGGATCGACGTCACCGTTGTTGGCGATGACGAAGTCGATGACCCTGCCGCCGGCCTGGCGGTTGATGGCCTTGACGTGGTCGGATACGGTGTAATCATCGGTTTCTCCGGGCTGGGTCATGACGTTGCAGATATAGATTTTCGGCGCCTTGCTGGTGCGGACGGCCTGGACGATATCGGGCACACAGAGATTGGGCATGATACTCGTATAGAGGCTGCCCGGTCCGAGGACGATGGCGTCGGCTTCCTGGATGGCCCGGACGGCGGACTGGATGGCCTTGGGATGTTCCGGCGTCGTAAAGACGCGCTTGATCTTGCCGTGGGCATGGGGAATCTGTGATTCCCCTTCGACGATGCGGCCGTCGGTCATTTCAGCGTTGAGGCGTATCTTTTCCGCCGACGACGGGATGACCTTGCCGCGGACGCGCAGGACTTTGCTCGTCGCATCCATGGCTTCTTCGACGTCGCCCAGGACTTCGATAAGGGCGGCAATGAAGAGATTGCCGAAGCTGTGGCCCGTCAGGTTGCCGGAGCCGCCGAAGCGGTGGGCAAAGAGCTTTTCCATGAGCCTTCCTTATCGGCCAGGGCGACCAGGCAGTTGCGCAGGTCACCAGGCGCGATGATATCCAGGTCCTGGCGGATACGGCCCGTCGAGCCGCCATCATCGGCAACGGTGACGACGGCCGTCAGATTATAGGTCTTGGCCTTGAGGCCGCGCAGCATGACCGACAGGCCCGTGCCGCCGCCGATGACGACGACTTCGGCCCTTTGGACAGCTGCAGGTTGGAGAAGATCAAGTCGCTGAGGTTCTCCGATTCGCCGGGCATGACGACGCCGATCATGGTGCGGATCAGGCGCCGCGTGGCCCAGGCCATGACGACCAGCCCCAGGAGGATGACCAGGATGCCCAGACTGGCCAGGATGGTATAATTATAATGGCCGGTCATTTCGTAGAGCAGGCGGAAAGCCCATTCTTCCAATTCTCCCAGCCATTGGTAGTTAAAGGTCAGGATAATGCCGAAGCTGGAACACATCATGCCCAGGCCGAAGAGGAAGAGCCATCGCTTGATGTGCAAGCCCGGATGCAGCCATTTCATAAAACGCATGACAGCACCTCCTACGCTTCGCCTTCGTACCCCGGCGCATCTTCTTCGACGTCGTTCTTCTGGATATCCCGGTGTTCGATGGATACGTCGACACCATTATCCCGCAAATGCTTATACATGGCTTCAGCCATACAGACACTGCGGTGCATGCCGCCGGTGCAGCCGACAGCGATGACCAGCTGGCTCTTGCCTTCCCGTTCGTAGTTGGGCAGGAGGAAGTCGATCATGTCGAACCACTTTTCCTTATACGTCTGGGTAATGGGGAAGCTTTCGACATAGTCGCGCACACAGGGCACGCGGCCCGATTTATGGCGGTATTCATCGATATAATACGGATTGGGCAGGAAGCGTACATCTTCGACGATGTCCGCGTCGATGGGCATGCCGTGCTTGAAGCCGAACGAGACGACCGTGACGGTCATGTTCTTCTTGCTGTCCGTAATGGCATAGCGCTTGACCAGGATTTCCTTGAGCTGTTTCGTCTTGAGGTTCGACGTGTCGATGATGAAATCCGCTTTCTGGCGCAGGCTGGCCAGGCGCTTTCGTTCTTCGGCGATGCCTGGCTGATGCGGCCGTGCGGGGCCAGGGGATGGACGCGGCGCGTTTCCTTGTAACGCCGTACCAGGGCCTGGTCAGAGGCTTCGATGAAGACGATTTCGTAGGAAATGCCTTCGGCCTTGAGGTCTTTCAGGCACTGGCTCATGGCATCGAAAAATTCACCGCCCCGGATATCGGCGATGAGGGCCACGTGGCGGACCCGTTCGCCGCCTTTGATGCATAATTCCGCGAATTTGGGAATCAGGACCGGCGGGATATTGTCGATGCAGAAATAGCCGATATCTTCCAGTACCTGGACGGCATGGCTCTTACCGGCACCGGACATGCCGGTGACAATGATCAAATGAAAATGGTCCATAAGAACCTCCTATTTTAAATGAGTTATAATACAAATTTCTCGACAGCTGCGGCGACACCGTCGTCGTCGTTGGACGCCGTGACATAAGCCGCTGCGCCTTCACTTCTTCGGCGGCGTTGGCCATGGCTACGGGGAAACCGGCAGCTTCAGCATATCCAGGTCGTTCTGGGAGTCGCCGAGGGCCATGATTTCATCGGTCCCGATGCCGTAGATCTCGCCCAGGCGGCGGATGCCCTCGCCCTTGTCGACGCCTGGGGCATGATTTCCAGGAACGTCGGCGCCGAGAAGAGGACATTGAACCGGCCGGGGAAGGTCTTTTCGATGAGGGCCTTGCGGGCGACGAGGTCGTCGTGTCCGCCCCGGCTGAGGAGCTTGTTGCAGTCGCCCTGGACATGGTAAAAGTCATCGCCGCAGATGCAGGCCTTGCTGTGCGTGATCCGTTCATAGTCGCGGATCCACTCGTCGTCCCGGGCTGCGCGCAGGACGTCGTCGATATAGGTCTGGAGCTGCCAGCCCCGGCGGCGGGCCAAATCGGCCAGTTCCTGCGCCCATTCCCTGGGGATGACCTGCTGGAAGAGAATCTTCTTCGATTCCAGCGTCTCGATGAGGCCGCCGGCAAAGAGCAGCAGCGGGCTGTCGCCCAGCCCCAGCCGTTCTCCGTATGGCCGGGCCGTCTGGTACATGCGGCCCGTGGCAATGGCGACGACGACGCCTTATCGCGGACGGCCTGCAACGTCCGCACCGTCCGGTCCGACACGCTGCCGTCACTGCGCAGGAGGGTCCCGTCGAGGTCGATGGTGATCATCTTAATGGCCGGCACCGAGGTTCCCTCCTTCCAGTCGAATACGACGCCTTCGGCGTCTGATTGGCTTCCTGCGCCGCGTCGGTGACATATCTCAGGTCATCGGCATAGCTCTGGGCCAGCTTATCGATTTCCTGCTGCTGGTTTGCCGTAGCCCGGCTGCGGTTCTTCATGGCCGTCGCGATCATTTCCGTCACTTCATAGCGGGTCAGATTATACGACGGGGCGAACCGCTCCATCGGAGCCCCGGTCAGGCCGGCCTTGGACAGGTCGTAGACGGCCTTGTATTCCCACGTATGGCGGTCGACGGCGTCGAACTGGTTCGGCGCGTAGGGATTGTAGGCCAGGACCGTGCCCAGGCCCAGGCAGCACCAGGCTGCCAGTAAAAGAAAGAGTCTTTTCATGATGGTCCCCCCTCTATAAACAAATATACTCCCTGCCGGGTCTAACGTGCGTCATACCTGAAAGAGAGCATATCCAGAAAATACGTATTATTTGGCTTTGTTGGCGTCCTTTTCGGCGTCCTTGCCGTCGTGGCTGCCATGGTCGGGTACGGCTTTCTGTGCCGCTTCGGCCGAAACGGCGACAGCAGCCGCTGCCGGCTTGACGGCAACAGCCTTATCCGAAGCGACAGGTGCCGCCGCTTCGCCGTCGAGGGCCATATCGTCGAGCAGCTTGAGCTGGCTGGTCAGGATAGCGCGGCATTTGGCACGGTATGCCCCGGTCTGGGCTTTGAGCTTTTCCCATTCCTGCTGGGATTTCTGCAGATTCATCATCGTTTCGTCGAGCATCTGCTTCTTCTTGCTTTCCGCTTCCTGCAGGATGAGGTCGGCTTCCTTACGGGCCGAGACCTTGACATTTTCTGCCGTCTGCTGGGCCAGCATGAGCGTACTGTTCATGGTCGCTTCCATCTTTTCGTACTGCGTCAGCTTATCCTGCAGGCTGTCGCAGCGTTCCTTCAATTCGCAATATTCCCGGTATACCTTTTCGTAGTCGCCGGCGATGTTGTTCATGAAGGCATCGACGTCTTCCTCGCTGTAGCCGCGGAAGCCGCGTTTAAATTCTTTGTTGTGAATATCCATTGGTGTAAGCATGGCATTTCCTCCGTATGAAAAAGGGAATCACATATACCGCTTCAGCAAGACGCCGATACGGCCCTTTCTCGACGTACCCGTAATCTCGGCCAGTTCCATCCGGCCCTTGCCGCGCAGCGAAATGACATCGCCCTCACTGACGTCCTGGCTCGGCCCCTTAGCAGGCTGCCAATTGACCTGGACCCGGTCGCCCTTGATGGCTTCGGCCGCCTTGGTACGGGAAATGCCAAAGCCCGATGAGGCAATGGCATCGAGGCGGAGCGATGCAACAGTGGTCTTGATTTCCTTGACCTTTTCCTGGCGCGGCGCGATGTCTTCCAGGGGCATCTCTTCGATGGCAATGGATACCATAGCGATTTTTGTGAAATTCTGCTGTAAATAGGGGACGAGCTTCGTATCTGCCAAAAGGATGGCACCGGCCTCCTGCATGATGATGTCGCCGAAGCGTTCCCGGCCGACACCGAGGCTCATGAGCGAGCCCAGGACGTCGCGGTGCCCCAGGAGCCGGTAGCGGTCATCCCAGGACAGACGGCAGGTCGTGATGCCGAAATCGACAGGCCCGTCGTAATCGGCGCTGACAAAGGCCAATTTGACCCGTTCAGCCCCTTCGTAGCCGCCAAAGGTCCGGAGGACCAGGGACGGCACATGGGCCTGGATGGTCTCGCCGATCTGGACGGCGCCGGGAGATACGAACTCGCTGACAGCATAAGGACGGCCCTTGGCCGTGCTGTCAGCCAGATCGATAAGGCGGGCAGCGAGCTCGCCATTATCGGTCCCCTGATAATAACGGATAATCCGATCTCTGTTCTTCAAGATAATCCCTCAATTACTAGTGCTGCGGCGTGTTATTGCCGTTGCTGTTATTGTTGCTGCCGCCATTCCAGGACAGGGGCGGCGTGTTGAAATCGCCGTAATCGTCGCGTTTGCCGTGATCGACGGTGACGTTGCTCGGTACGCAGAGGAAGATTTCCTTGCCGACCTTCTGGATGTTGCCGTCAAGAGCATACGTAGCGCCGCTGACGAAGTCGACGACGCGTTTGGCGATGTCGTCCGGCGTCGATTCGAAGTTGATGACGACGGGCTTGCGGTCGCGGATGTAATCGGCAATGCTCTGCGAATCATCAAAGGTTTCCGGTTCGACGATGACCATGCGCAGCGGTTTTTCCTGCGGTGCTGCATAGTTGACGCTGGAACGGCGCGGAGCTACGGCCGGCGTGCGGCGCGGCGGACGTTCTTCTTCCATTTCTTCTTCGTCTTCGTATTCGTCCGTTTCAAATTCGTCGTCTTCGTTGACGCCGCCTACAGTACCTACTAATTTATCCCAAACGTTCTTTACTCCCATGGTGAATACTCCTCCTTAGTAATTACGGGGCCCAAAGATCGCCGTACCTACGCGGACGACATTGGCGCCTTCTTCGATTGCTATTTCAAAATCATGGGTCATGCCCATAGACAGGTAACGGATCTGACCTTCCGGAAACTTTGGCTTCATGTCTTCGTACAAAGCGTGGGCAATGCGGAATACAGGCCGTACATCCTCGACATTGTCGTAATTCGGGGCGATACACATGAGTCCCAGGACGCGGACGTGTTCCATCCCCTTGGCCAGTTCGCACATAGCCGGGAAGTCCTCTACTTCCATACCGAATTTACTTTCTTCGCGGGCCACATTGACCTGCAGGAGAATATCCTGTACCTTGCCGATCTTGCCGGCTTCCTTATCCACAGCTTTGAGCAGGTGTTCCGAATCGATCGAGTGGATGAGGTCGAAGTGTTCGACGGCATGCTTGGCCTTGTTGGTCTGCAGATGACCGATCAAGTGCCAGGTCAAATGGTTATCCGGAAAGGCTTCCAGCTTCTGGAGTGCTTCCTGGACCCGATTTTCACCGACGTCCGTGACACCGCATTTGGCGGCTTCTTCCATCATTTCTACGGGATGATTCTTCGTAACTGCGACAAGCGTAATTTTGTCAGTTCTGCCGACACGGGCAGCTGCATCGGCAATTCTCTTATTTACTGCCTCAAGATTTTCCTTAATCAAGCCTATCCCTCCGTAGTGCATGTGATTATATATATTTATAAAACATTACACTTCTTTTATTATATATAGTTAAGGCTATAAAAGCTAGTCATATTTAAAAATTTGTCCCATCTGCTTTTCAAAGGACGGCAAAGGCCCCCATGCGCCCGTATGGCCGCCATCGCGGCGGTAGGAAAAGAACTTATCCGCTTCGGAAAAGGCACAGCTCGTCGTGACTTCCACGTGGTCCGGCGCGAGGCCCGCTTCCAGCAGGAGCAGGCGGTTGGCCCTGCCACAAATCGACGGACCAGACGCCGTCAGTCTCGCCGGCACAGGCGGCGTAGTCCGGGCCCAGACGGCGGAAGGCCATGGCCGTGTCTTCGCTGACCTGGTAATGGGACCGGGAAATGGAAGGCCCGACATAGGCCAGGAGGTCCTTCGGGTCCGACCCGTAGGCCAGGCGCATGGCAAAGACTGTCTTGGCCGCCAGGCGCTGTACCGTACCGCGCCAGCCATCGTGGATGACGGCGACGGCCTGCTTCACCGGGTCGTAGACGATGACCGGCACGCAGTCGGCGATGCAGAGCAGGAGCGGCACGCCGGGAAGGTTTGTCATGATGGCGTCCGTATGGGCCAGGGCGTCGGCATAACTGCCGGCACCGCAGCCGATTTCAGCCGGTCCGACGGCGACGACGTGGTCTTCATGGGTCTGCTGGGCCGTCGTCAGCTTCTGCAGGGGATAGCCCAGGAGAGCACACAGGCGGCGCCGGTTCTCCAGGACGTCCTTGGGCCGGTCACCGACGTGAAGGGCCAGATTGAGCGATGTAAAAGGCGCTTCGCTCACGCCGCCGCTCTTGCCGGTCACGCCGTGGCGCAGGCCGGCCCCGGCCAGGAGGGTACTTTCTTCCCAACAGATTCCATTTTTATGTTCTACCCACTTCGTCATGATGACCTCCGCAAATATGGCAGCGCCGGCAGCCGTCGAAACAGGGAATCGTAAATTCGCCGGTCTCGGCCTTCTTCAGCTCGTCCGTCAGGTACGTCGGCACCAGTCCCGTGTCGATCGTATCCCAGGGCATGACGGCATCGGTCGGACGCTGGTCATATAAAAATCCTTTAATATCGAAATGAAGTTCCTTGGCCGCCCGCTTCCAGCCCTTGACGCCGCCGTACTCATGGGCCTTGACCAGGAGGTCGCCGACGCGGCGGTCGCCCCGGGACAGGACGCCCTGGATATAGGCCGAACGCAGGGGCTCGATGAGCAGCTCGATCTGCTTGTCCTTCAGGGCCTTCTTGAGGAAATTGAGCCGTTTCTCGACGACTTTCTTTTCCGTCATGGCCATCCACTGGAAGGGCGTGAAGGGCTTGGGGATGAAGGGGTTGATGCTCAGGGTGATGCGGCTCAGGTTGCCGATGGCCGCCATGTGCTGCTGGATGCGGCGGGTCATGTCGACGATGCCCTGTATATCGTCATCGGTCTCCATGGGCAGGCCGACCATGATGTACATGCGCACGTGGCGGATGCCGGCGGCCGTCGCCAGGTCGATGGACTGGAGCAGGTGCTCCTCGGTAATGCCCTTGTTGATGATGTCCCGCATGTGCTTGCTGCCCGCTTCCGGCGCCAGGGTGATCGTCTTCTGGCCGCTTTCGGCCAGTCCCTTGACGATAGTCGGCGTAATCGAATCGGCCCGCAAGGACGCGCAGGAAAAAGCCAGGCCCTGGTCGCGGATAAAGGTGACCAGTTCGTCGATGTAGGGATAATCGGAAATGGCTGCCCCCATGAGGCCGATCTTCTTGCCCAGCTCCTTGCCGCGCAGGACGGCAGACTTCACATAGTCCAAGGGGCGGACGCGGGGCCGGCGGTAACAGTAGCCGGCCATGCAGAAGCGGCAGTGACGGCCGCAGCCCCGGGCAATCTCGATGAGGTACATGGCGCCGAACTCCGTATTCGGCGTGGCGATGACCGTCTCGGCCGGTTGGTCCAATTCATGCCATTGCCGTTCGACCTTGGCCGGGATGCCTTCTTCCGGGACGATGCGCACGACATGGCCGTCATCATCGTATTCGTGACGGTACAAAGACGGCACATAGACACCGGAACGTGGATGGCCAGATAGCGCAACAGTTCATGACGCCCCAGGCCCCGGGCCTTGCCTTCCCCATAAGCATCGAGGAAGGAATGGATGAAGTGTTCCCCTTCGCCGACCAGGACGACGTCGACGAAGGGAGACAGCGGTTCGGCATTAAAAAAGGCGACGGGCCCGCCCATGACGACGAGCGTATCCTCATCGCCGCGGTCAGCTGCCAGGATGGGGATACGTCCCATTTCCAGGATCTTCGGCACGTTGAAATAATCCATTTCAAAACTGACCGATAAGCCGAGGATTTCAAAATCCGACAGGGGCCGGCGGTTCTCCAGGGAAATGAGCGGTTCCCCCGTCTTGTCGAAGACCTTCATGAGGTCCTTGTCCGGCAGGAAGGCCCGTTCACAGAGCCAGTCCTCGCGGCCGTTCACTTCGCGGTAAATGATCTGCATCCCCAGATTGCTCATGGCCACGTCGTACGTATTGGGATAACAGATAGCCATGGCGTGACGCGTCCCGAACGGATAGCATACGGCTCCCGTTTCCTGGGCCATCAAATCATCCAGGGCCTTTTCGACTTGCCAGCTCATGTATACACCTCCCCTTTCGTTCATCCTTTATAGGTAACCTATATTGTATCACAGAATGTCCCGATGGGCCAGCAGCGTCTTGCATCGCCTTCCCCATCGTGGTATGGTATTAATTGATGTAGGGGCCGCTCAAAAGAGCGGCCCGCAGGTCGCCGTTCGCAGGCCGCAGGCCGCAAAGCCTCCCCTCATAGGGGAGGTGGCCCAACAGGCCGGAGAGGTTGAATTTCCGCACACTACTTCAAAAGCAACCTCTCAGTCAGCTTCGCTGACAGCTCTCCTATGAG
>ENA-OQBT01000934-OQBT01000934.1-human-gut-metagenome-genome-assembly--contig:-NODE-934-length-14517-cov-1.777484_pt1 | contig 14517 bp, 20 predicted proteins | sample MGYA00242749_ERZ504557 | MGnify/ENA primary metagenome ERZ504557 (study PRJEB26092, sample SAMD00036243) | human gut metagenome | host: Homo sapiens | study: EMG produced TPA metagenomics assembly of... | reverse complement strand
TGCTATGCTATACTTAGATTTAGTACAGAAAGATTCCAAAAAACATATAATTTTCTAATTTAAGAGGTATTTTACATCCATGAAAGATATTTTAGACCTTCACACACATACTATTGCCAGTGGCCATGCTTACAATACTTTATATGAAATGGCACAGGCTGCAGCTGATAATGGACTGGCACTTTACGGCTGTACGGAACATGCCCCTGCTATGCCAGGCACCTGCCACGAATTTTATTTTACCAATTTTAAGGTGATCCCAAAAGTGATCCGGGGTGTGCCTGTGCTTATGGGCGCGGAACTGAACATCCTGGATTTTGATGGAAATATAGATCTGAGTGAATATTATTTAAAGAAGATCGACTATGCAGTTGCCAGCCTTCACACTCCCTGCATTGACAATAACGGCTCTGTTGCCGATTATACACGGGCCTATCTGAATGTAATGGAAAATCCTTATGTAAATATCATAGGACATCCTGATGATTCCAGACTGCCTGCTGACTGGCAGAAGTGGCAAAGGCAGCTGCCAGAAACCATAAATTGCTGGAAGTAAATAATGCTTCCTTAAATCCTTTAGGTGCCCGCAAAGGTGCAGGAGAAAATTATAAAGAGCTTTTAACAGCGTGTATGCGCTATGGCACTTCTATTATCATTGACAGTGACGCCCATTGCGAAGCAGATGTGGGAAATCATACTCTGGCTCATACACTTTTAGAGGAAACCGGCTTTCCTGAAGAATTGATCGTCAATACTTCTTTAGAAAAAGCTGCCGCCTATATTCCAAAATTAAAACAGCTCCTTGCTGAAAATGAAGCATTCCGAAAAGCTACCGAAAGGAACACTGCCCTATGATCAACTTTCTGAACCTGGAATATTTTCTGGTAGCTGCCGAAGAGTTAAACTTTACCCGTGCTGCCAAACGCCTTTATATCTCCCAGCAGTCATTAAGCAACCATATTTCCAACCTGGAAAAGGAATTTGATGTTGTTTTGTTTAACCGTACTTCACCACTGACACTGACCTATGCGGGACAGGCCCTTCAGACCCGGGCCAGACAGCTTCTGGACTTAAAAGACGAGACCTATAAGGAAATCTCTGATATTAAGGATTTCTCTACCGGCCAGCTTTCTATTGGTGTTTCCCATACCAGAGGACGTTTTATCCTTCCTGAGATCCTTCCTACCTATCAAGGAATTTCCGGGAATTGAAACTGCATCTGGTGGAGGGAAATTCCAGTGAACTGGCAAATGACCTTCTCCACGGAAATATTGACCTGATGATCGACCTTCTTCCTTTTACAGCAGAAAATGTAGCTACTGTACCCATCTGCCGGGAAGAGATCCTTTTAATTGTTCCCGACGAAGTGATCCACAAGGCCTATCCGGACCGTTTTGAAGAGATCAAGAAAAAACTGTACCAGTCTGCTGACGTACGGCTTTTAGAAAACTGCCCCTTTGTCCTGTTAAAAAAAGGAAACCGGGTGCGTACCATTGCAGACGAGCTCTTTGAAGATACGCAGATCACTCCCCACATTGTACTGGAAACAGAAAATATTGAAACAGTACTTGCTTTAAGTGTACAGGGAATGGGGATCACCTTTTATCCCCGTATGTTCATGTCCTCCAAACAAACTTAAAGGCTTAACCATGACTCCCTGATGAAACAGGCAGGTCTTAACCTGTTTTCTTTAAACTACCCAAGAGCCCATGGTACACTGGCCATCGGATATCACAAAGGACATTACATGTCCCGGGCAACCCATGAGTTTATCCGTACTGCCCTGGAGCATATTCCGTCCGCTGCCGGACTGCCTTTAAATACAGATGTATAACTCCCTGGCATCTGTCTGCAATTTATTGTAATCAGCCTGCTGTTACAGCTGCCTGTCAAAAGAAAGGAAATCTCCCCCTTGACTTTTCCTTTCTTTTTTGTTATATTAAAACAGTAACAATTATTGTTATTAAGTTTCATCATTAAGGAGACGCCTATGAAAACATTAAAAGTATAGCCGTCAGAGAGAATCCATCAAAGCCAAACCTGATGAGCAGACGCGATCATCCCACGGCAGACGCCCTATACGCCAGCATCCGCGAAGAATTTCCAAATATCAGTCTGGGTACTGTATACAGAAACCTGAACCTGCTGGTGGAGACGGGTGAGATCCTGAAACTGACCTGCGGAAACGGTCCGGATCACTACGATGGAAATGCCACACCTCACTATCATTTTGTATGCAGGGAATGCGGACAGGTCTACGATATCGATTTGGATGAGATGACCGGTCTGAATGCTTCTGTCCAGTCAAAAGCCCCCGGAAAGATCGACAGCCATTCTATTTTATTTTATGGCCACTGCTATCAGTGCATGGAAAAAGACAAGACGGAAAATACTCTTAAAAAGAGCAGCTAAAAAGCACCGGATAAAAAGAGAAATAAATGAGAATTTCTCTTGACAAGTTAAAAGAAATGTATTATATTAATATCAGTAATCATTACTATTATTGATTGCAAGAAAAAATATTACGGTGACCAGAAAAATCTGGTTTCCTATACTATTAAATTTAATCTAAAAGAGAAAAGGAGAATATCATTATGAAGAAATGGGTTTGTACAGTATGCGGTTATGTTTATGAAGGAGAAAATCCACCTGAAAAATGTCCACAGTGCGGCGTTCCTGCTTCCAAGTTCAAAGAGCAGGCTGCTGATGAGATCTCTTGGGCATGTGAACATGAAGTAGGTGTTGCCCAGGGTTCCCCAGAAGATATCATGGCTGATTTAAGAGCTAACTTTGAAGGTGAGTGTTCAGAGGTTGGTATGTATCTGGCTATGGCTCGTGTTGCTCACAGAGAAGGCTATCCTGAGATCGGCCTGTACTGGGAGAAGGCAGCTTACGAAGAAGCTGAGCATGCGGCTAAGTTTGCTGAACTGTTAGGTGAAGTTGTTACCCCATCTACAAGAAGAATCTGGAAATGAGAGTTGCTGCTGAGAACGGCGCTACTGCTGGTAAATTTGACCTGGCTAAGAGAGCAAAAGCAGCTAACCTGGATGCGATCCATGACACCGTTCATGAGATGGCTAAAGATGAAGCTCGTCATGGCAGAGCATTCGAGGGTCTGTTAAAGAGATACTTTGGCTGATCCGCTTTGATAAAAGAAATTCCTGAAAAAGCTCCGGTCCGGTTGGACTGGAGCTTTTTTATACTCAGATCCACGCACTAACGTGCTCTACTGCCTGCTTTCGCAGGCGGGATCTTCGTTAATGGCTTGTGAAAAACAAATGTCTGCTGCGCAGACGCTTGTTTTCCCTGCGCTCATTACATGTTCATTGAATGCAGCGTTAGGATTTCTTCTTTGACTGCCAGTATATCCTTTTCCAGGTACATACATGCTTCGTCAATATTCCGTCTTTCCAATGCATCTACAACAGCTATATGATAACGGCCATTGGACTCATTCTTCCGCTGCCATGCAGACAGGAAATACTGGGAAATGTAGCGTGAACACTGGTGTATCATCTGCTGTAATGCCTCACAGCCGTAAACATTATTATTTAATGAGTACAGATAGGTATGGAATTCATAGTTCCTCTGCCAGTTTTTAAATACCACCCGGTCTACATCTGCCGAGTGCCTTTCTGCAATCTGCCGGAGCATGGCTATATTTTCCTCTGTAAGGATCGGAAAACTTTTTCTCAATCCCCCAAGTTCTACATCTACTCTGAATTCCAGAATATCAATAATCTCCTTTAATGTAACAGCCCGTACCTGGTAACCCATTCTGGGAATGTTTGTTAAAATCCCATCTTTACAGAGTTCTACCAGTGCTTCCCTTACTGGTGACTTGCTCACACCAAACTTTTCAATCATCTGATTTTCCGTAAGAATATCATTTGACTTATATTCGCCATTTGTTACAGCCTCGTAGATTCCTCTATAAACTCTCTCTTTTAAAGTTTCTTTTTGCATACATTCCCCTACATTACGATCGATTTAGTAATTCTTTCGCACCCAATGTTTTATTTTCCACTGAAAAGCCTGTTTTGTCAAGTTCCCAGAAAAATATATTCTGATCAGTCAACTACTTCATCCAGCTTTTTGATGGCTTCTACATAAATTTCAAAAGCTTTCTTTAAATGTTCAATCTCAATATATTCATCTGCCTGATGGGCACCGCCTCTTTCTGTGCCAAAACGCTTCTCTTTTCCTGGGATACCGGGGCCAAAACCAACTGCATGCTTTAACTTAAGATCTGTGTATTATAAGCTTCTTGCCTGCTCTACTGCAGCTCTTACCAGCTTCAGATCCTGCTCTGTTGCCAGTGTGCAGTCTGCGCCAAGGATAAAGCTGTCTCTTCCGAAGTTTTCAACAACCTTAATAACTTCTCTTCTTACGTCATATTCATCACCATCTACCAGAACACCACTGCGGTTCTCTAATCCGCCAAGGATGGTCTTTCCAGGGAACTGCTTCTTGCCATCTTCCAGGCTCATTGGAGCTTCATATACACCCCAGTTTACAACGTCAGACAGTGCAGCGTAGTCCTCATCATATCTCTTCATGTTCAGTCCACTCTTGCACATATGTAAGAAGCAGTAGCCGCCTGCATCTTTGATGGCTTTCATGATCTTTAAGTCAAATGGCTTGATCCATTTTGCAAACTCTTCGTCTGTATACCATCTGGTCTCTGCACCTAAGCCTGCGTAATATACAGAATCAACACCTGCATCCTTGATGTATCTTTCTGCCAGGATACACATACCATCAGCAATCCTCTCCATAGAATCTAACATCTTTTTCTCATCCCAACGGAGGAAATCTACCTGCATCTGACGAACCTGATCGTAATTGTAACCTTCACCCATTCTCTCTAATGGATGGATACCGGAAGCGCACATACCATGTAAGGTACCCATGGTAAAAGCATCCTTATCAGCGCCATCTAAGATCTTCTTGGTCATTTCGATCTGATCTTCAATGATATTGGTATTTCTGCTGAAAGATGGGATCAGTTCATAGTAATCCTTTGGAGTGCGGATCATTCCATAGTAAGGTACCAAATGCTCATTCATAACCTTTACAATATCTGTATCGGTCTCTTTAAAGAATTTTAAATGAGCAGCTACTGCCTCATCACCACTGCCTGATTCTTTGGGAAATGCAGGGAAAAGATGATGGGATCGCATCTACATGCTTTCCTTCAATTGCCGCAATTACTCTTTCACGCTTTGTCATTTTACTGTTCCTCCTGATATTCTTTTTAATATTCTTTGTAATATTATTATAGTCATTGTAGACTTATTTTCTGTAATGTCAATAGTGTTTTCCTGTAATTTGCACAATTTATTTTTTGTAAGCGCTTTCTTTTTGCCCATTTCGCACAAAAGCGCAAAAGTATAAAAGGCAGCCCATAAAACGGCTGCCTTTTATATTACCCACTTTTCAAGTGGGTTTCAAGTAGTTTTTTACATTTTTTTACATTTTTGCTTATTTAATACCATTGACATCAGATCACTCACTGCTTTACGCATTTATGATCTTACGTCTTAACTGGATAATGGTTGTAGGAATAAAAGCCAGCACTGCCACCTGGATCATAGCTGTTACAGGCATAGTCTGTATCTGGAACAGTCCATGCAATCCCGGAATAAAAATAACCAGTCCAAGGAATGCAGCTCCTGCCGCAAATGCGTAAATACTGTAAGGATTAGTGGTAAAGCCCATCTTAAAAATGAACTGTTTACCTCTGCAGTTAAAGCCATGGAACAGTCTTGCCAGAGTCAACGTGGAAAATGCCATGGTAGAAGCCATAGCCGCACCACCATTTTTTAAGCCCAGATAAAAAGCGGTGATGACTGCAACTGCGATCATTGCACCCTGGGATACCATTTTTATCATAAAATCCTTTGTCATCAGACCTTCTTTAGGATCTCTTGGCTTTTCTCTTAAAAGACCTTCATCTGCCGGTTCCATGCCGATGGCAAGAGCCGGCAGCGAATCCGTAAGAAGATTGATAAACAGCAGCTGAACCGGGGCAAACGGCACTGGCAGTGCCATAAGGGATGTATACAGTACAGTGAAAATAGCAGCTGTGTTTCCAGAAAGCAGGTACAACACTGCATTTTTAATGTTTCTGTATACATTACGTCCGTTTGCAACCGCCTTGATGATCGTAGCAAAATTATCATCTGCAGATCATGGCTGCAGCATCCTTGGAAACCTCCGTTCCTGTGATGCCCATTGCTACGCCAATGTCCGCTTTCTTCAATGCCGGGGCATCATTTACACCGTCACCGGTCATGGACACAATATTTCCGCGCCTCTGCCAGCCATCTACGATACGGATCTTATTTTCCGGTGAAACTCTGGCATAAACAGATATTTTATCGATCTTTTCATCCAGCTCTGCATCACTTAGGGCATCCAGCTCCATTCCTGTAAGAGCCATATCACCATCCTTGAAAATACCAATATGGCGGGCAATAGCGGTAGCTGTTACCTTATGGTCACCAGTGATCATAACCGTTTTGATACCTGCCTGGGCGGCCTCTGCCACTGCCTTTACAGACTCCGGTCTTGGTGGGTCCACCATGGAAATAAGTCCTAAAAAGGTATAGCCGCATTCCGTGTCCACGCACAGAACCTCTTCTGACTCTTTATAGGCAAATGCCAGCACACGAAGTCCGTTTTCCGAAAATTTCTGATTCTCCAGGCGGATCTTTTCTTTCTCTTCTTCTGTCATCGGACGGATGCCGTCACTGTAGCGCACATTAACACAGCGGTCCAGCAGCACATCCACAGCTCCTTTTGTAAGGATCGTAGGAACACCGTGGATATAATATTTTGTACTCATCAGTTTCCGGTCTGAATCAAAAGGAACCTCTTCCATACGGCACATCACATTTCGCAGGGCATCCTCATGAACCCCCATTTTTCCTAAATAGCTTTCCGGAAGTACCTGTATATTGCGGAACATTTCAAGAAGAGCATATTCTGTAGGATCTCCAATGCCTTTTCCATCTACAATGCTGGAATCATTGGTAAGCACTGCATCATAAAGCAGATACCTCTGGGTCTGGTCAGTAATATCCATGTCTATGCCATTTATGACTTTTCCGTCTACATACACCTGCTGGACCGTCATTTTATTCTGGGTCAGTGTACCTGTTTTATCAGAACAGATCACAGATACGCAGCCCAGACTTTCTACGGCCTTTAACTTCTTGATAATAGCATTTTTCTTTTGCCATTTTCTGGGTACCAAAGGCCTGGACAATGGTCACAATGGAAGTCAGGGCTTCCGGTATGGCTGCTACTGCCAGAGCCACTGCAAAAAGCAGTGAATCCAGAAGAGTCATTTTCCGGAACATGCAAAGAGCAAACACCAGCGCACAGACTATCATGATCAGCACTGCCAGCTTCCCGCTGAATTGATCCAGACTTTTCTGAAGGGGTGTTTTCCGCTCTTGCGCGCTGTTCATCAGTCCGGCTATTTTACCGATCTCTGTATTCATACCTGTAGCTGTGACCAGGACAGTAGCTCTTCCGTATGCTACCAGGCTTCCGGAATAAACCATGTTGGTGCGGTCTGCCAGCGCCACTTCCCCTTCCAGGGCCATTTCCTGCTTATCTACATTGGTAGATTCTCCTGTAAGGGAGCTTTCATTTACCTGAAGGGAATAATTATGAAGGATCCTTCCGTCTGCAGCTACCATATCTCCTGCTTCTAATTCCAGGATATCTCCCGGCACCACATCTTTGGCCGGCATTTCCTGTTTTATGCCATCCCTTATTACTTTTGCCGCCGGTGCTGACAGCTGTTTTAAACTCTCCAGTGATTTTTCTGCCTTTACATGCTGTATGGTTCCCAGGACTGCATTCATTACAAGGACAGCGAAAATAACGATGGTACTTTCCTCATTTCCGGAAAACATGGATATAATAGCTGCTCCGATCAGGATCACTACCATCAGGTCTTTAAACTGATCTAAAAAGACCTGAAACGGGCTTTTCTTTTTGCCCTCTTTGAGCATATTTTCTCCTGCTTCCAGACGTATTTTTTCCGCCTGCTCTGTACTCAGTCCCTGTTCTGATGTCTGACAGGCCTTTAATGCCTCTTCAGGCGACAGGTTCCACATATTTTTTTCTGTCATAATGCTCCACTCCTTCTTTATGTTCTCCCGGAATCTTTTTGTACCTGATTTTGTGAGAAGACTCCGAGAGGACATCCTTTAGTATGCCAGGAAAAGTCCCTTTAAAATCAAAAAAGCGGGACTGTTATTGCACAAAAAATATGCAATAAAAGTCTCGCTCCATTTACATGTGTACTGTCCGGCTGCAGGTCTAATGTATCTTCACTATCCTGCTGCGTGATGACGACCAGCACAACACCAAAAACGGTGTGAACTACTCCCTGATATCTGAACTTAAAATAACACAACCTGCGGCAAAATGTCAACAGGTTTAATCCTGTTTTCCGGCTTTTTATCTGTATATTTTTATCTATACCGTTTTTTCATGGAAAATCCACGTCCGCTGACTTCACTGACACGGTTCACAACCATAAAGCTTTCAGGATCGATGGTATGGATCAGTTTTTCAATCTTTGGAACTTCCCTGTTGGAGATCACACTGAAGATCATCTGGGTCTGCTTCTTTAAATAGCCGGTCTCACCAGATAACATTGTCACGCCCCGGTCCATTTCTGCCAGGATGGCTTCGCGGATCTCCTGAGCATGTTCGCTGATGACTCTTACCTCTGTACGGGTAGTTCCCATTAACATCAGTTTATCTAAAACCAGTGTATAGGTCATGACCAGGATCAGGCCATAAAGTACCTTTTCCGGCGGATTTCCTACTGCCTGGACCAAAAGGATGCAAAAGTCAAACACATACATGGAAACAGAGACCGGGATCTTGAAATAATGGTTCAGCACCAGAGGGGGAATATCCATACCACCAGTAGATGCGCCTGCACGGATCACGATCCCTAATGAACCGCCAATGCCAAGTCCCGAAAAAACAGTGCATAAAAACAGATCCTGTGTCAATACAAGATCGCCGAAAAGCTTTTCAAAAAATCCAAGGGCGATCGGATAAACAAAGGTACTCACAACCGTTGTAAGGGCAAATTTACGTCCCATAACCTTCCAGCCGATAAGAAGCATGGTCACATTAAATATAAGTACAAAAGAAGCTACTGGCACTCCAAAGGTACGGTTTAATGCCAGACCAATACCTGTAGTTCCGCCTGTCAGCAGCCCCGCCGGCATTAAAAACAGTTTCACAGCCAGTGCATACAATATATTTCCCAATATGACCACAGCCAGGGAACCTGCTTTCTGTGCATGGTCTTTCCAGTTTTCTGCTTTTGTTTCCATACGTAATCTCCTCCTGAATCAGCGAACGCGTCACTGGCGCGTTCTCCATATGCTTTGGCAAAAAAAACGCCTGTCAGGGAATTTTCCCTAACAGACGTGGATCAAGGCTTCTGCCTAATACAGTTTTCAGTATAAAGAACAGATGGGATTCTGTCAAGACAGATCCCACCGGAAATATTTATTGATAATCATTTATAAGAAACAATGGCTTTATGGCCATAATCTCATCATACTCTTCCTGAGATACCTGAACCTGGGAATTAACCTGTTTAAGATCTGCTTTTACCTGTTCCAAGGCTGCTATCTGGCTGTCTGCCCGTCCCTGACAGATCACCTGGATCATCCATTGAAGAGTAACCGGATGCAGATAACGAAATGGGATCTGCATTCCTTTAGTATAATCTTTGCCATATTTTTCCACTGCCTCTTCTGCTGCTGCAAGCCGGCTTTCAATGGCTTCCCGGTTATTGCGGCTGGTCGGCATTACATTGGCTCCAGAAAAAAGAAAGATCGCTGCAATACCAAACAAAACAAACCATACTGCAAAAGGTGCCTGCGTCCTTAGGGAAATAACACCGTATATCAAAGCTGCTATACCTAAAAGAACGAAAAATAACGCTCCCCATTTATAATAAGGTTTTGTCTGTTCATATGTACGTTTTTTACGGGCCGCATTGGAAAGCTCTGTAAAAAGCACTGGTTTTTGTTCCAGATACTCTTTTGCCTCAAGCAGCTGTTCTACTGTTTCCCCTGCTTTTTCACTTAGTGGTACTGTTTTTTTCTGCCTCTTTAGTTTCTCTTCTTCTGCCATGCGGACTTCCGCTGCATGACTGACTGTTTTGATCTGGGGAAAATCCTGCCGGATCCATGAAAGAAATATGTCCACCTGATCTTCATATTTAAAGTTACACTGCTTTTCCTTACCATCCTCATATACAACTACCAGATAAGGGATCGTAGCAAACATACCTTTCCCGCTGAATCCTCCTTTGCTCATAGCAACACGCTTAAAAACACGGGAAACGGATCTGACCGGTATATAATACTGGCGGTCAATATAAAAGCTGTTCAGATACAGTGCCTTTTTACCAACCCGCAGGGACCGATCTTTTTGCAGTTTTTCCGGTCTGCCAGAAGCTCTTCTTCAGATAATCCATCATTTCCAAGTTTTTGCGGCTTTAAGAACATACCGATCCGCCTCCCTTTTTTATACATCTTTTATAGTTATGCAGCCTGCTGCTGTTTCTTTGTTGCATGAAGGAAAATCCCCAGGAATACAACTGCCAGGATCAAACCGACCGGATATGCAACACCAACCCCCAGATTCAGGCACTCTGGTGCGCAGAAGAAATACGTCATGGATACCGCACTCATAAAAGTGCCAGGTACTGCTGCGATCCAGTAATTCTTTTTTGCCTTATACAGATACATTGCTGCAGTCCACAAAACGATCATAGCCAGCGTCTGATTGGTCCAGCTGAAATATCTCCATACAATGCTGTAATCCATATGTCCAACAATAGCACCTATACCTAATAGCGGAACACACAAATATAAGCGATTTTTCCAATGTTTCTGATCGATCTTAAACCAGTCAGCCAGTGTCAGTCTGGCACTTCTGAATGCTGTATCACCAGAAGTGATCGGGCATGCGATAACACCTAACATTGCGAGGGCAATACCAACACCACCCATTGTTTTCTTACATACATCATAGATTGCTGCTGACTGACCATTCTTCATGATCTCAGCAAGACCTGTATTTAATCCACCTGTTACCTCATACAGGGAACAGCCAGCTGCAGCCCATATCAGCGCGATAACGCCTTCGCATACCATGGCACCATAGAATACAAAATGTCCCTGCTTTTCTGACTTCATGCAGCGTGCCATCAACGGAGACTGTGTTGCATGGAAACCGGAAATTGCACCGCATGCAACAGTAATAAACATAAAGCTCCATATTGGAGTTGCACTTGGATGCATATTTCTAAAATTAGTCCAAATCTCTGGGATCGTATATTCCGGTTTTGTGAAAATACCAAATGCAACGCCCAGTGCCATGATGATCAGACAGATACCAAAAACCGGGTATATCTTACCAATGATCTTATCAATGGAAATGAATGTTGCGATAAAGTAATAAGCCAGAATGATCCACAGCCACAATTCTTTATTGGCTGCCAGTCCGCTTACACCGCTGTTTCCAAACAATGTCACAATAAGACCTGCAGGTCCTACTGCAAATACAGTACCTACCATAACAAGAAGTACTACACTGAATACACGCATTACATTCTGCATCAGATGTCCCAGATAAATGCCGCATACTTCGGAGATAGATGCACCATCATTTCTTTCAGACATCATACCAGAGAAAAATCATGGACACCACCAGCGAAGATAGTACCAAATGTGATCCATAAAAATACCACAGGCCCCCAGAGTGCGCCTTGAAGTGCACCAAAGATCGGTCCTAATCCAGCGATATTTAATAACTGGATCAGAAACAATTTCCACTGAGGCATGACTACATAATCTACACCATCATTGATCTTTACCGCCGGCGTTTCACGATCATCGGGGCTGAAAATGTTATTTACAATATTGCCGTAAACAAAATAACCTCCGATCAGCAAAACCAGACAAATGATAAAACTTAACATATGTCCCCTCCTTATAAATTGTTTATTTTGTTTATTTTGCCCATTTTTTTCTTTGAGCGTCCTCATTGTACTTCAATAAAAACAATTTTAAAAGAGTTTTTGCATGAACGGCAGTCTGTCATACATAAACGGCAATCCTGAAGGAATAAACAGCAGCCAGATCCGTATTATATGTTTAAGATCTGTTTTAAAGTCTTTAGCTTTTCTCTTCCCACAGGAAGAACTGTGTTTTCATATCCCTTTAATTTCAGAGCAAGACCATTTCTTGTCCACGGAAATATTTCCGTAATGCATTCCAGATTTACCAAATAGCTTTTGTGAATCCTGAAAAATCCATATAGATGCAGCTTTTTCTCCAGATCACCTAGCAACTGATTTACCTCGTAGCTTCCTGTTTTTGTATGAAGCAGTGTCCCCCGCCCCTGTGTTTCCCCATATATGATCTGAGATACATCTAAAAAACGGATGCTGTGATTTACCTGGACCGGAATCCTGACAGATGCCCCCACTGCTATTCCCCGGACTGCCTCTGCCTGTTCTTTGCTTTGTTCAGGATCTTTCATACATTTTTCAATTACATGACGTACCCGGTCCGGATCAAAAGGCTTCAAAATATAATCATCGATCTCCATTTCAAATGCCTTGGCTGCATAGCGGGAATAGGCAGTAGCAAACACAATCTTTGCCTGGGGAAGAAGTTTTTTTACCGTTGCTGCCAAAGTTGTTCCTTCCATATCATTTAAGTTGATATCAATAAAAAACATATCAAATCATCTTCCTTATTAAATAGTTCTAAAGCGCTCCCGCCACTGTCTGCTTCCTTTACAATGCAATCCGGTTTTACATCTAAAATCTGGCTGATCAGTTCTTTTCTTGCCGGACGTTCATCATCAACAACTGCTATTTTCATTTGTTTTCTCCTCTTTTTCTAGCTTTTTCCCTTTTCAAGTGTTATTCTGCATGTGTTGCTTCTGGTATGTCAAAAGAAACGCAGGCACCTTCTTGTGTATTCTGAAGCAGAAGGCCACTTTCATTTCCGTAAATGCTCTTTAAACGCTCGTGTACATTCTTAAGTCCTACTCTGTTTCCATTTTCTCCACAGTAAAACTGCTCCAGCATTTCTTTTGGAAATCCTTTTCCGTTATCTTTTACTGCAATATGAACGCATTTATGCCCATAGGTATCTTTTGCATAACAGGCACAGATCATAACCGTACGAATCCCATTTCTATCAGCTCCGTAGCGGATGGCATTTTCCACCAGAGGCTGAAGGATAAAGGAAGGTACCATACAGTCAAGATCTTCTTCTATATCCATAGTCACCTGAAGTTTCTCCTCAAATCTGGCTTTCTCCAGCTCCAGATATGTATTTATATGATAAAGCTCTGTATGTAAGTTTAACATATACTGCTCATTTTCCAGTGTCTGCCGGTAATAAGAAGCAAGAGTAAGCAACAGCTCCCGTGCTCTTTCAGCGTTTTCACGGCAGATAAAGGAGATCGTATTTAAAGCATTATAAAGAAAATGAGGGTTTACCTGGGACTGCAGTGCTTCAATTCTGCCTGCCTGCGAAGTTTCTTCTGGTATTCCAGATTGGATAATTCCAGCTGGGTAGAAAACAGCCTTGCAAGCTCTTCCATGAATTTTAAGTCCATCTGTACAGCATGCCTGCGCTTTTTTAGCACAATCGTCAGCCCGCCAATGGCATGTTCTCCTTCTAACAATGGTGCCGTTACAATAATCTGATCCTTTAACACATTTTTCATATTGTCAGGAAAATCTGCCTGTTGAAAATACGTAGGTTTCAGATCTGTGACCGATTGTAACACAGGTGTAAGAAAACCTGGATCTGCCAGACACTCATAGGCTTTTTTTGTGCGGATCGCAAGTATCTTTTCCATATCTGTGATCACAACTGCCGAGCAGATGATTGAGTGAAAAATAATCTGTGCAGCTGCTTCCATATCTTCTTTACTTCTGAGGCCTTTTCTCAAATGTGGCAAACTCTGATCCACGATCCCGAAACACAGGCGCATTTTTTCTGCAAACTGCCCTTCTTTCCGGATAAATACCATATCAAAGGTCCTTAAGAAAATAAGCATACCGCAAGAATTCATCATAATCATAGGAACAGCGATCTGACGGATCAAATGCCAGGCTGCATCAAAAGGTTTTGAGATCAGAAGGATAATGACCATCTGCCCCACTTCCGCTGCTGCTGTCAAAACACAGATTTCTGCCTGCTTCATTTTTCCTGATTTAAACCTTGCAGAAAATACAGACCCCAAAATCCCTTCAAACAAAGTAGACACCGCACAAGATACAGCTGTAAAACCGCCAATATCAAACAGATATCGATGAATACCTGCGATCAGTGCTGTTAACATCCCACATAGGTCCGCCTAAAAGTCCTGCTGCCAGTACACCGATCACACGGGTATTGATGATCGCCCATCTGTGTACGTCCCTGTGTA
>ENA-OQBT01000933-OQBT01000933.1-human-gut-metagenome-genome-assembly--contig:-NODE-933-length-14518-cov-2.726287_pt1 | contig 14518 bp, 22 predicted proteins | sample MGYA00242749_ERZ504557 | MGnify/ENA primary metagenome ERZ504557 (study PRJEB26092, sample SAMD00036243) | human gut metagenome | host: Homo sapiens | study: EMG produced TPA metagenomics assembly of... | reverse complement strand
GGCACGCGCGAGTACGGAGAAATCGTGGGTGATGAACAGCATGGAGGCACCGGCGTCGTCCACCAGCGAGGTCAGCAGGTCCACGATCTGGCGTTGCGTGATGGAGTCGAGTGCGGTGGTGGGTTCGTCCGCGATGATGAATCGCGGTGAGGTGATCAGCGCCGTGGCGATGCCCACGCGCTGCTGTTGGCCGCCGGACAGTTCGTGCGGGTATTTGCCGGCCATATCGAGATCCAGCCCGACCTTGCTCAACAAGGCATTCACTCGGTCGGCTCGTTCGGCCTTGGTCAGATCATAGTGCAACCGCAATGGCAAGGCGATCTGCTGCGCCACGGTCATCACCGGGTTCAGCGAGGCAGCCGGATTCTGGAACACCGCACCCACATACCGGCCGCGCAGGTCGGCAAGCGCACGTTCGGAAGCTCCGATAATTTCCGTGCCGCCCATATCAATCGACCATTAGCACAGCGGTCAGGGGCAGCAACCCCAGCATCGCCTTGGCAATCATAGATTTTCCGGAGCCTGAAGAACCGATCAACCGACTCGTTCACCGTCGGCAATGGTCATATCCGCATCAGAGACGATTGGTTTGCCGCCAATCGTGATTTTCAACCCGCGAACATCGACGCTCATCGTTCGCCTCCTATTTCACGTAATGCGGGGTTGGTGACCGGATCGATGGCATCGCGCAGCACATCACCAAAAATATTCAGCGCCACAACCACAACCGTGACGATCAGCCGGGCCACACCACGGTTAATGGGAACACGTTGATGAGTTTGACCGAAGTGGCCAGAGAATGTCCCCAGCTCGGCACACCGGACGGCACACCGATACCGAGATAAGTAAGCCCCGACTCAGCCAACACCGCCGTGCCCGCCGACAATGACAGTTGCACAGCCAATACCGGCAGAATATTCGGCATAATATGGCTTATGAGCACACGCCACCCGCTGGCACCATTGGCCAAGGCCGATTCCACATACGACGAGCGGGCCGCCAGCAACGCTGCGGGGCGAGCCACACGAGCCAGATTCAACCCATATCCGAAGCCGCAGGCGATCACAATCACCGCGATTGACGCTCCCAACGGCACAGCCAGAATCAACGCAATCAACACGGTGGGAACGGAAATTAACGCATCAACTACCACTACCGAAGAACTGGCGAGCGCCGCATTGCGCGCCACCATGGCCGCGATGAGCAGCAGCCCCAAGCCACAGATGCCACTACGGTCAGCAGCACGATCACAAGATTGGTATGTGAGCCGGCCAGCAGCCAGCTGAACACGTCCGCGCCGGTGCCGTCAGTGCCGAGCCAGTGCGCGGCGGACGGCTTGGCCCATACATGGTAGCCATCAGTGGCCCACAGCGATTGCGGGGTCCAGAACAGGGAAACGATGGCAATGAGCAACCACAGAGCGAGCACAATAAGTGCGAATTTGCCCTCGGCACGACGCCACATGGAGTGCAGGACGATGACGAAGGCAGCCCGTCGGCCACCAGTCGTCGCACGACGAACATTGCTCATGCGGTCACCTCCGTAATGGCGGTAGCGGTTTTCAGACGCGGGTCGAGCACGCGGTGGAGCAAATCGACCACGAGGCCGACAGTCAAAAAGAACGCGGCCAGCAGGAACAGCTCGCTTTGCACGGCAATCAGGTCGCGGTTGCCCACGTCGGTCACAAGACCGTTGCCGATGCCTGGTAACGCAAACAGGTTTTCGATGACCATCACGCCAGTGACCATCGAAGCGAAGGTCAGCCCGATAACAGACACCAGCTGCGGGGTTGCCAACCGCAATCCCACACGCAACACCGCCTGAGTGCGCGTCATGCCACACGAGCGCGCCATATCGATGTAGCCGGAACTGGCCAAATCCCCTAAGGCCGTGCGCGTGTATCGCATAAGCGATGCTCCCACGATGATGCCGACCGACACAGCCGGCAATACCAACGCTGATATCGCCGAACCGGGTGCGCCCCAACCATCCAGCGGGAACCCTTGCGAGGGAAACACGTCAAGCAATCCTACGTCGCGCCCGAACAACAGAATCAGCAGCAGACCGCCCCACAACGCAGGTACGGCACCGCGACAATAGCCAGTACATGAAACACCGCACGCACCGTTGCGCTGCGGGCCAGTACCGCCGCACAGCCCAGCGGCAAGCCGATGACCAAGGCGATGAGCAGGCCAAGAATAATCAGGGGAAAGGTGATGGACGCACGTGCGCCTACCAAGGAGGTTACGGAGCGACCAGTCAGGATTGAAGTGCCGAAGTCGCCACGGGCCAGCGCACTCATCCAATCGAAGTATTGTGCAATCAATGGCCGATTCAGACCGAGTTGTTCGCGTAGCTGGGTCACACGCTCAGGCGGCGAGTTGACACCGGCCATCACGGAGGCCACATCGCCAGGCAGAATGCGCAATGCTGCGAAAACCGCCACGGACAGGCCGAACAACGCCACCATGAATAACGCCAGCCGTTTCAACACGAATCGCATAATGCCTACTTTACTTGGATTAACAATGAGCCCCCTCACTGAGGGAGCTCATTCCTGTAACGAACTACTTCGTGTAGGTCACGTTGTAGAGGGGCAGAACGGTCTGGTTGAGGTCGAAGGGGAATCCTTCAACGCCCTTGGCCGTGGCGGTGGTGATGCGGTAGTTGAACAGCCAGTCGGCCGGCGCATCCTCGGAGACAAGCTTGGCGGCCGCGGCGAACTTGGCATCGCGCTCCTTGTCGGAGGTGGCGGCAACACCCTCGTTGTACAGCTGGTCACATTCTTGTTGTCGTAGCCGAAATAGTATGTCGGATCGGTCCACGATGCGAAGTCGTGGCTTTCGTTGTGGTCCACCAGCGAAATATCGAAGGTGTGGTTGGTGTACACATCCTGCAACCACGTGGAGAACTCCACCACATTCACCTTCAGGTCGATGCCGATGGGCTTGAGCTGGGAGCGCAGCTGGTCTCCGAGCTCGGTGCCGTAGATGTTGGCGTAGGTCAGCGTAAGTTGAAGCGGCTTGTCGGTGGAATAGCCGGCTTCAGCCATGAGCGACTTGGCCTTGTTCTGATCATACGGGTACAGATTCGTCAGATCCTCGTAGCCGGGGTCGAGAGACGGGATCGGGCCGCCGAGCGCCTTGTCCGCACCGCCGCGAGAGGCGATGAGCTCCTTGTGTTGATGGCGTAACGGATGGCCTGGCGAATGCGCTTGTCAGCCAGTTTGGAACCGGAAGCGTTGTTGAAGCCGAGCACGAACTTGTCGGTGCCGTTGCCGGCTTTGACCGTGTACTTGGCGGAATCGGACTTGAACGGTTCGGCGAGGTTCTCGGTAATCGGGGCGAGCACCTGCACGTCACCGGACTTCAGCGCATTGACCGCGGCGTTGTCGTCGGCCAGATACTTGACGACCATGGTGGGCGTCTTGGCCTTGTTCTTGCCCCAGTACTTCTCATTGGCCTTCAGCGTGATCGAGCTGTTTTCCACGAACTTGGCAACGGTGTAGGGGCCGGAGCCGACGGCCTGCGTCTTCAGGTCATACTTGGCGTCCTTGTCGAACACGAGCCTGCGCGACCGGTCAGGGTCCACAACAGGTTGGAGTTCGACGTCTTGAGCGTGATCACCGCGGTGTCGGCGTCCTTGGCCTCCACCTTGCTGACGGCGGCGAGCGCGTCGGCGTGTGGTAGCCTTAGCGATCAGCTCGTTGATGGACCAGGCCACGTCCTCGGCGTCAAGTTTGTCGCCATTGGAGAAGGTCATGTTCTTATTGAGGTGGAAGGTGTAGGTCAGGCCGTCCTTGGACGTCTCCCAGCTGGAGGCGATGGCGGGAGCGACCTGGTTCTTGGAGTCACGTGCCACGATGCCTTCGTATACGTTGCCGATCAGGATCTGGTCAAGCGCGGAGCCGGCGGTGTTGCGGATGTCCAGATTGGTGGGGGCCAGTTTGAGGCCGATGGTCACGGTGTCGGCATATTGGTTGCTGGACGAGGCCGACTTGTCATCTTTCTTACCGCCGAAAGCGAGCGTGACGCCGATGACGACCGCCACTGCCACGATGACGGCAATCAGTGAGATCAGCCACCACTTCGGGCCGCTTTTTTTCGGATTCTTTGCGCGCGAGGCAAGGCTCGCATCTGTGGTTGCGCCGTCTTCGACGTGCGCACCATTGTCTTGAGACATGGTTCTTCCTCTGTATATGTTGTGTTCTACGGTTGGCCGCCACGCTGGGTCGACCACCGCAGGCCATCATAGCCATGGGACTGTAGAATTGCGCATGAAATCCATCTTGAATCTGGAGGGTTATCATGCTGGTCGCCGTTGATATCGGCAATACGAACATCGTGCTGGGCTTTTTGGATGGCGATACCATCGCCGGCACCTACCGCATCACCACCAAAGCCAACCATACGTCTGATGAGTATGGGCTGTTTCTGACTGAATTCCTGAGAATGAGCGGTTTTCAGCCATCCGATGTGGACGATGTGATCATCTGTTCGGTGGTGCCGAAAGTGATGCACTCCTTCCGTTCGTCCATCGTCAAATTCCTCGACATTGATCCGATGGTGGTGGGACCGGGCATCAAGACCGGTATGAACGTGCGCGTTGACGATCCGAAATCGCTGGGTGCGGATATTCTGGCCGACTGCGCCGGTGCCTATTACGAGTATGGCGGCCCAGTGCTGGTGGCTGATTTCGGCACCGCCACCACGTTCACACACGTGAGCGACAAGGGCGTGGTCGATTCCGGCGTCATCACCACCGGCATCCGTGCCGGTGCGGCCGCTCTGTGGGGAGATACGGCCCAGCTGCCGGAAGTGGAAATTACGCGACCGGATACGATTCTGGACACCAACACCAAGACCTGCATGCAGGCCGGTTTGTATTACACGTTCTTGGGCGGTGTGGAGCGCACGATTCGTCAGTTCCGCAGAGAGCTCGGAGGCGAGGATTTCAAGGTGATCACCACCGGTGGCCTCGGTCGAGTGTTTGAGAATGACACCGAGCTGATTGACGTGTATGACCCGGATTTGATTTTCAAGGGCATGGCGCACATCTACTCGCGCAATGTGAAGTGACGTAGTATGCAGGAATCGGCCGCGTATAGCGCGGTCGATTCCGACCCAACCCCGAATCCCTACTTAATCGTAAAGCCCTGATTGAAGCCGTATTCTCGGAGGTCTTTCTGCCATTGGGCCAGGCCGTCGGAGAGACTGACTTTCTTGCCGGGCTTCTCCAACGGTTCGAGCGGGTTGCCTTCCTCGTCCTTCATGCCCATCTCAATGGCTTCCTGTCGCTGCTGATAGGCGTGGAAACTGCCGGACCACTCGTATGCCTGGCCCACCGTCGATTTGAAGTCACTGCGCGCATACACTTCGAATGGCAGATACTGGTATCCGACCGACACATCCTCGGCGGCCTCCGACAGTACCCGGTTGAACTTCTGCCCGCCGAAATACGGGATTTCAATGCCACGGTCATTGGTAATCGTGGTTTTATCCAGAAAATCAGCGGAATTCAGGGTGGCGTAATCGGCCGGAAAGGCACCGCCGTCTACACGCGCGCTAATGCCTTGGGCGTCATGCGCCACAAAGTCCACGAAACGATAGGCCGCATCCGGCTTACGGGTCAATTGCAGTACGGTCAGTGCCGACCCGCCGCTTTCGGCGTTGGTGGGCTGGCATCATAGGTGGGCATGGGAGCCACGCGCCACAGACCGGCCGCGCCCGGCACATTGGACAGCAGCAGCGACGGCATCCAGGCCCCAGAGAACACGGAGGCGATGGTACCGGTGCCCACACGGCGCTTCCATCGGTCGGACCATGTGGCGGAGGTGGTGTCAACAAGCCCTCATCGATCATTTTCTGCCAGAATTCGGTGAACCGTTGGGTGCCGGCGTCCTCATCCAAATCGATGGTCACGGTTTTGCCGTCGGCCGACGTGTGGAACGGCTGGCCGCCGGCGAGCCAGACCATGGCATCGTAAAAGCTGCCATCGCCCGAGTCGGCGGCGATGTACACGCCAATCTCCTTGAGCTTTTTGGCAGCCTCATAGTAGTCATCCCAAGTCTTGATCTTGGTGGCGTCCACGCCGGCTTGGCGGAACACGTCTTCGTTGTAGAAGAAGCCCATCGGGCCCGAATCCATGGGCAGCCCGTAGGTACGGCCGGCGAGCTGCACGGACGACCATGTGCCGAGGGTAAAGAAGTTGGAATAATCCGAGCCGATTTTGTCGGTCAGATCAAGCAATTGGCCGGAGACCGCGTACTGCAACAGTGCATAGTATTCGATTTGAGCCACGTCCGGCGTGCCGTAACCGTCCTGAATGGCGGTGTTGAGATTGCCATAGCCGGAGATGTTGGTCCATTTCACGCGGATGTCCGGATTGGCTTTTTCGAAACGGCGGATGACCTCGCCCATGCTCGGTTCCCAGCTCCATACGCTGATTTCCGTGCGGTTATCGGTGGTGGACTGCCCGCACGAGGCCAAGGATACGGAAAGGATGGCAGTCACTGCTATGGTTGCCATTCTTTTGATTCGCTGTCCGATCACTCGCATGGTGACGAGTGTACTAGGCGGGGCTTAAAACGGTAAAAGCCCCGTGACGGGATTCGTCACGGGGCTTTGTGTATCAGGTGAGATTAGCTAGCAGTCTCAGCGAGGGTTCAAGCTTACTTCACGGTGAAGCCTGATCCTTGCCGTAATCCTGCAGTGCCTTCTGCCAAGCGGCGATACCGTCAGTCAGCTTCTGGTCGCCGGTGTAGGACTTGCCAAGGTAGTCGCCGAAGATGGTGCGGGCCTTGACCTCGTAGGGCAGGAACTGGTAGTCGGAGGACACGTTCTCAGCAGCCTGAGCCAGAACCTCGTTGTACTTCTGACCACCGAAGTAGTCAACGTCCTCGCCATCGGCGTTCTTCACAGTGGTGGTGTTCTTGAAGGAGTCGGACTCCATGGAGGCCTTGTCAGCCGGGAATGCACCGCCGGCCACACGGGTGGCCACGCCGTCGCCGTGGTTGGCGTACTCGATGAACTGGTAAGCAGCGTCAGCCTTCTTGGTGGAGGCGAGCACAGCCAGCGAAGAACCACCGTTCTCGGAGTTGGTGGTGGAGCCGTCAGCGGTCGGCATCTGGGTCACACGCCACTTGCCAGCGCCGTCAGCAGCGGAGTTGGCCAGGTTGGCAGGCATCCAAGCGCCAGTGAACAGGGAGGCGATGGTGCCGTCGACCATGCCCTTGAACCAGTCCTCAGACCAGCCAGCGGTCTTGGTGTCGAGCAGGCCCTCGTCCAGCAGCTTCTGCCAGAAGTCGGTGAAGGTCTTGACGCCCTTGTCCTCGGTCAGGTTGACGGTGACTTCGGAACCATCGGAAGAGGTCTGGAACGGCTTTGCACCGGCCAGCCAGGTCATGGAGTCGAAGAAGCCGGCGTCACCGGTGTCGGAGGTGATGTAGTAGTTGTCGCCCAGAGCGTGAATCTTCTTGGCGGCGTCGTAGTACTGATCCCAGGTCTTGATCTGCTCGGCGTCAACACCGGCCTTGTCGAAGACCTCCTTGTTGTAGAAGAAGCCATTGGGCCGGAATCCATCGGCAGGCCGTAGACCTTGCCGGCGAACTGCACGGAAGCCCACGGGCCAGGGGTGTAGAAGTCGGAGTAGCCGGAGGTCTTGTCGGTGATGTCCAGCAGGTTGCCCTTGATGGCGTACTGCGGGATGGCGTAGTACTCAACCTGAGCGACGTCCGGAGCACCGGAGCCAGCTCGATGGCGTTATCAAGCTGGGTGTATTCCTTGGTGTTGGTGCCGACGTTCTTGAGATCGACCTTGATGCCGGTCTTCTTGGTGAAGTCCTTGGCAACCTGGGTCAGCGTGGGCTCCCAAGCCCACACGGTGATTTCGGTAACGTCCTTATCTTGAGCCGGCTTGCCACTGGCGGTGTCGGAACCGCAGGCGGCAACGGAACCCAGCATGGCAACCGCACCGGTAAGTGCAATGGCCTTCTTAGCAACGGTGAACTTCATCGTTCTGTTCTCCTTCCTTGGATCGCCTTTCGGCGGTCTGCAGTGATTGTCACCACAACAGCATGGCAACTCTCCTCGTCGTCATGCTATCGTGAACCATCACTCTATGGTTCAGTAGTCACAAAACGGCTTTGTTTCGCCACTTTGTAGCTATGGTTGCGATAACATCTTTTATTATACACATTCTTCGGCAACACGCCATCTTGGTATCGCAATCCGCGCGCACTGCTCCCATGGCATAAGAAAATCGGGCGCTCCGAAGAGTGCCCGATCCTGTTATCGCAACCTCCCGCTACAGAAACCACAGGAGGAAGTCTGCTGCGATTGCCGTTACTTCACCTGGTAGCCCTGCTGCTTGGCATAATCCTGCAGGTCCTTCTGCCAGGAAGCCACGGCATCGGAGAGCGTGGTCTTGCCGGTGTAGGCATCGCCGGCGTAGTCGCCGAACTTGCCGCGAGCGTAGACCTCGAAGGGCAGGAACTTGTAGCCGGTGGACACATTGGCTGCGGCCTTGGCCAGCTCCTCGTTGAACTTCTGACCGCCGAAGTACTCGTGGGCCTTGCCGTCGGAGTCGGTCAGGGAGGTCATGTTGAGGAAGTCGTTGGACTTGAGGGTGTCGTTGTCGGCCGGGAAGGCACCGCCGTCAACACGGGTCTTAATGCCCTCGGCGTCGTGGCAGGCGTATTCCATGAACTTGTAGGCGGCGGCGACCTTGGCCTTGTCGTCGGACTTCACGATGACCAGCGAGGAACCACCGTTCTCGGAGTTGGTCTCGGAGCCGTCTGCGGTCGGCATCTGGCGATGCGCCACTTGCCGTCACCGTTCGGAGCGCCGGAAAGCAGGTTGTACGGCATCCAAGCGCCGGTCAGCAGGGATGCGATGGAGCCGTCATCCAGACCCTTGTTCCAATCGTCGGTCCAGCCGAGGTCTTGGTGTCGATGAGGTCTTCGTCGATCATCTTCTGCCAGAAGTCGGTGAAGGTCTTGACGTTCTTGTCACCGGTCAGGTTGATGGTCACGGTCTTGCCGTCCTTGGAGGTCTCGAACGGGGTCGCGCCGGCCAGCCAGGTCATGGAGTCGAAGAAGCCGGCGTCACCGGAATCGGAGGTGATGTAGGAGTCCACGGCGCGAATCTTCTTGGCGGCCTCGTAGAAGTCGTCCCACGTGCGCACCTGGGTCGGATCGACGCCGGCCTTGTCGAAGACGTCCTTGTTGTAGAACCAGGCCATCGGGCCGGAATCCATCGGCAGGGCGTAGACGCGTCATTGATGCTCACCGAGGACCACGTGCCCGGGGTGTAGAAGTCCTTGAAATCGGAGGCGCCGAGATCGGAGAGGTTCTCGAGGTGGCCGCGAATCACGTATTCGGGCAGTGCGTAGTATTCGATCTGGCGATGTCCGGAGCACCGGAGCCGGCCTCGATGGCGTTGGACAGTGCGTTGTACTCGTCCTTGTTGGTGCCGGCATTGGTCACCTTCACCTTAATGTTCGGGTTCTTGGCCTCGAATCCCTTGACCGTACGAGGCAGTGTGGAATCCCAGGACCACACGGTCAGCTCGATCTTCTTATCAGAGGAGCCGGTGCTTCCGCCATCCCCGGCAGAGGTGGAACCGCAGGCAGCTACAGAGGAGAGCATGGCCACAGCACCAATCAGGGCAATCGTCTTCTTGCCGAACTTCATCGTTCTTTCCTTCCTTGTTATGGGAAACGACGGGACTTGGCGTTTTGTTCCAAGTATTGTATCGTTTTAAGAAACGATACCACATGTTTTATGTTTACGCAAACACGACACGTCGCACCATGGTGACTAACCGCAAACCGAAGGAGATGCATCCCGCTCATGACCACTCACAACAGCCAGTATTCCGCCGAAACCGCCCATCCCGACAAGCAGGAAAGCAGCCCGGCGCCGACCGCCGCCGGCACCACGGCCAGTAACGTCTCCACAACTGGCAACGCAACTACGCCGGACGCCAGCATCGCCCTCAACGCCGACGCCACTCCGGTAGCCGACGTTCCCCCGCGTCTGTTCGGCTCATTCGTAGAACATCTGGGCCGCTGCGTCTACGGCGGCATCTACGAGCCCAGCCATCCCACCGCCGACGAAAACGGCTTCCGCCAAGACGTGCTTGACCTGGTCAAGGAGCTGGGCGTCACCTGCGTGCGCTACCCCGGCGGCAATTTCGTATCCAACTACAACTGGGAAGACGGCATCGGTCCACGCGAGAATCGCCCCGTGCGCCGCGACCTGGCCTGGCATTGCACCGAAACCAACGAGATGGGCATCGACGACTTCTACCGCTGGAGCCAGAAAGCCGGCACCGAAATCATGCTTGCCGTCAACATGGGCACCCGGGGGCTGAAAGCCGCGCTCGACGAGCTCGAGTATGTCAACGGCGCGCCCGGCACCGCTTGGGCGGATCAGCGCGTGGCCAACGGCATCGAGGAGCCGATGGATATCAAGATGTGGTGCATCGGCAACGAAATGGACGGCCCGTGCAGGTGGGCCACATGAGCCCGGAAGAATATGCCGGCGCGGTGGATAAGGTGGCCCACGCCATGAAGCTCGCCGAGTCCGGTCTCGAACTCGTGGCCTGCGGTTCCTCGGGTGCTATATGCCGACCTTCGGCACGTGGGAGAAGACCGTGCTCACCAAGGCTTACGAGAATCTCGACTTCGTCTCCTGCCATGCCTACTACTTCGACCGCGGCCATAAAACCCGGACCGCCGCCTCCATGCAGGACTTCCTGGCCTCTTCCGAAGACATGACCAAGTTCATCGCCACCGTCTCGGACGCGGCCGATCAGGCGCGAGAAGCCAACAACGGCACCAAAGACATCGCCCTGTCCTTCGACGAATGGGGCGTATGGTATTCGGACAAGTGGAACGAGCAGGAAGACCAGTGGAAGGCGGAGGCCGCGCAGGGTTTGCACCACGAGCCATGGCCTAAGTCTCCGCATTTGCTGGAAGACATCTACACCGCGGCCGACGCGGTGGTCGAAGGTTCCCTGATGATCACCCTGCTCAAGCACTGCGATCGCGTGCGTTCCGCCTCGCGCGCCCAGCTGGTCAACGTCATCGCCCCCATCATGCCGAGGAACACGGCCCGGCATGGCGGCAGACCACGTTCTACCGTTCGCCGAAGCCGCCCTTCACGCGCGCGGCCAGGCCTACGCTCCGGCCATCAGCTCCCCCACCATCCATACCGAGGCATATGACGACGTGCCGGCCATCGACGCGGTATCACGTGGGATGAACAGGCCCGCACCGGTCTGCTGCTTGCCGTCAACCGCGACGCCAACACCCCGCACACGCTCACCATCGACCTTTCCGGGCTGCCCGGCCTGCCCGGTCTCGGCACGCTCGCGCTCAGCAAGGCGCAACTGTTGCATGAGGACGATCCGTACCGCACCAACACCGCCGAAGCGCCCGAAGCCGTCACGCCGCAACCGCTCGACATTGCAATGAACGCCACCGGCACCTGCACGGCAACGCTTCCCGCCATCTCCTGGATCAGCGTGGAATTCCACGGCTAAAAGACGGAGAGTCACGCCCGTACCAAGTACAGTCAAGTCCAATACGACCAGGGCCCGTCAATCACCATACGATTGACGGGCCTTGTCATTCACTTCGGATATTTCGAACCACGGATTCATCAGGCGCGCGCCAACGCCGGTGAGGACTCGCGCAGGGAGAGGCTATAGGGGGCCTCGATGGTTTGGGCGGGGGCACGGCTGCCGGATTCGACCTGTTGGATGATGGATCGACGGCCAGTCGGGCGATGGCTTCCCTGCCGGGGTTAACGGTGGAAAGAGACGGCACCATGTAGGCCGATTCCTCCACGTCATCGAAGCCGATAACGCGAACATCATCCGGCACGGCAACGCCGCGTTCGCGCAGTTCACGCAGCACGCCCCACGCCAGCAAGTCATTCAAAGCGAACACGGCATCGAATTGCAGGCCACTCTCCAGCATGGTGTCCACCGCGACCAAACCGTCGGCGCTCCCCCAGCCTTGGGTTTCGATAAGCAGACTGTCATCACAGGGGATGCCGCGCGCGGCCAGCGCCTCACGTATCCGTGGGTGCGGATGGAGCCCGACGAGAAATCGTGCTCGGGGTGGGGCACGGCACCGACTACGGCGATGCGGCGGCAACGGCATCAAGCAGGTGATAAGTCGCGGCGGCGGCCCCTTCGCGATTGCGAATCACTACGTGCGGCGCGTTGACGCCGAACAAACGTTCACCCAACAGTACAAGCGGGTAATCGCCATCCAAAGCCGCGATATCGTCAACCGTCATCATCAGAGGCTTAAGATGAGCCCGTCCGCGCTGTGCGTGCCCATCGATGCGATGCTTTCCAGCTCGCGGGCACGATTGTTAGTGGTGGATTCCACGATGACGCCGTAGCCATGTTGCCGGGCCTCGGCCAGAATATCCTCGGCGAGTTCGGAGAAGTACACCTGCCGCAGATCGGGAATAACCAGCTTGAGCAACCGGGTACGCCCGGAACGCAGGTTTCTGGCCGACGAGTTGACTTTGTATCCGAGCCTGTCGATGGCTTCCGCAATACGCGCGGCCATCGCCTCGCTCATATATGGCTGTTTGTTCAGAAAATTAGACACCGAGGCTACCGAAACACCGGCCTCATGGGCCACGTCCGCCATCGTCACTCTGTTTTTGCCTCGCACGGTGACCACCCTACCCGACTTTGCTGGAGATACGAAAACGACTCCCCTGCTACGATGAGCAGCAAGGGAGCCGTTGGGTAATTAGGCGCTATGCGCGGTTTTACAGCTTGACGACAAGTACGCCGTTGGGCTGGATGGCGGCCGTGTGCTCGGACTCGTTGACCTGGGCCAGCGAGGCGACCAGCGGTTCGCCTTCCACGTCCACGACCGCAACATCGTGGGTGCGGTTGAACAGGAACACGAAGTGGTTCTCGCCAGTTTCGTCCGCACGCTCGACGCGCAGCACTTCACCGCGATCGTCCTCAGCCGAAGTCTCGATGCCGAGTTCCTCCAGCAGCACGGGCAGGCTCTTGGCCAAACCCTCACGGCCGAGACGGGCACCGACGTATGCGGCCTTGCCGTCGCCGAAGTCGTTGACGGTGATGGCGGGAGCGCCGTCGAAACCGGTCCACTTATCTGCCTTGAAGGAGGCGACCACGTGAGCGGTATCGGCCACGGAGGTGATCACGTCGGCGAAATCGTGCGCCACGGTTCCGTTGTCCAAGTCAAGGTGGTCCATGGCACCGGGGAAGTCGTTGCCCATCGGGGCGAATTCCTCAACGCGCACACCCACCACGTCACGGATGGAACCGGGGTAGCCACCCAGCCAGACGTGATCCTTGTCGTCCACCAGACCGGTGTAGTAGGTCACGAACAGCTTGCCGCCGTTCGCCACATACTCGCGCACGCGGCGCGTGGTCTCTTCGGACAGGATGGTCAGGCTCGGCAGCACGACGGCTTCGTACTCGTCCCAAGGGCCGCGAACCGGCACCACGTCTGCGGTCAGACCGTTGTCCGCCAGCGCGCGGAACCACGCGAGCGGCTCGGTCCAATGGCGTACCTCCTGAGTAGGCGTGGCGGTGTGTTCCGTAGCCACTGGGACTCGTAATCGAAGACGACGGCGACCTTGGACTTGACCAGCTTGGTGCTCAGCAGGCCCTCGTCAGCAAGCTTGTTGAGGTCGGCACCCAGCTCGCACACATCGCGGAAGATCTGGGAGTCGGGGCCGCGTGAGGAACCATCGAAGAGTGCCACTTCTCGGCACCGGCCTTGGACTGGCGCCACTGGAAGTAGCAGATGGCGTCGGAGCCCATGGCCAAGTGGGCCAGGGAGTCGCGCACCAATTCGCCGGGCTCGACGCGATAGTTGATCGGGCGCCAATTGACGGCGGAGCTGGAGTGCTCCATGAGGAACCACGGATTCTTGCGGGCGATGCCGTCACATAGGGAGGCCGAGTAAGCCAGCTCGTCGAAGTGAGCTTCGCCAGGCGTGAAGTAGTGATCGTTGGACACGAAGTCCACGTCGTAACCCCACTTGTCGTAATCGATGCCGGCACCGCCGGCGGAGACCATGAAGTTGGTGGTCTGCGGCTTGGGGGCGATCTCGAGCAGGGCGTCGCGCTCGGCCTTGTAAAAGTCGAGCAGGGCGTCGGAGCTGAAGCGCTTCCAGTCAAGCAGTTTGCCCGGATTCATGAAGTTGCCATCGCCGATGAAGCGCGGCGGGATGATCTCGGAGAAATTGTTCATGCGCTGCGCCCAGAAGGCGGTGCCCCAGGCGTCGTTGACAGCGTCGATGGTGCCGTACTTCTTCTCGCACCACTTCTGGAAGGCGCGCTCGGCGTCTTCGGAATAGTCGAAGCGGTTGTGGCAGCCGTACTCGTTGCTCACATGCCAAGAGACCACATAGGGGTTGTCCTTGTAGTGCTCGGCCATCTTGCGGCACAGGTTGAGCGCGTAGTCAAGGAAGACCGGGCTGGTGGCGCGCCAGTGCTGGCGGCACCG
>ENA-OQBT01000932-OQBT01000932.1-human-gut-metagenome-genome-assembly--contig:-NODE-932-length-14524-cov-6.783774_pt1 | contig 14524 bp, 18 predicted proteins | sample MGYA00242749_ERZ504557 | MGnify/ENA primary metagenome ERZ504557 (study PRJEB26092, sample SAMD00036243) | human gut metagenome | host: Homo sapiens | study: EMG produced TPA metagenomics assembly of... | reverse complement strand
GCCTTTCCGGCGCTCCTGCGCCTTTACCATCCAGAGTCCTTAGCGGCAACGCCGCAAACTAAGTCCTAGAAGAATGAAGCCCCCCTGACAAATCATATACAAAAAAACCGCCACATATCCGTGACGGTCTTTTATTTGTTTTTCTAAACTTACTGACATTGCCCTAATAGGGGAGGTGCCTCGAAGAGGCGGAAGGGTTGCTCCTCACATCTTCCCCATTCGGATTCAGATGCTGCTTCGCAGCGCCAGGTTCACGGGATTGTATGGGCGCAGGAGCGCCTGAAGGCGGCTCATCGCCTGTCGGCGATGTCGCGCGCCGGATTTTTACACGTGGCTACTCCCGTGCTGTAGGGGCGCCCATAATCGGCGCCGCGTGAATCCCGTGTATAGACCATATTCATGATAAATGATACCTTTCATATTATTTTAATTTTCCTTTGTTATACTAATGCAAAAACATAGGAGGTAACATTATGCTGCCAAGACGAAAAAACATCCGTCTGCCTTATTATGATTACCATACAAATGGTATGTATTTCATCACGATTTGTACCAAAAAGAAACAGCATGTATTCGGAAAAATCAGCGACGGCAAAATAGTCCTCAATCCGCTTGGACAATATGCCCGAAAGCGTCTGCAAACGATTAATAATTCTTACCCAGATGTCCAAGTCATTCACGCCATTGTTATGCCAAATCATGTTCATGCAATTTTTTCTTTGGAAAATGACACCGCCCCAGCATTAGGACAAATCGTTAATCGCTTCAAAGGTTCCGTTTCACGCCAATTTGGAAAAGCCCTTTGGCAGCGCAGTTACTATGAACATGTCATACGCAATAAACAGGATCTTTTAAAAATCATGGAATATATTGAAAACAATCCGCTTAACTGGCAATTACGTCATCAATTAGAAAAATAATTCTGAAATATCCCCCCAAAAACAAAAAGCGATTATACACAATATCCACGCGGGCCGCCGGTTATGGCGGCCCCTACGATTGCCTCCGGCAATAAAAAATACACGGCGCAGCCCGTACGTAGGGGCGCCCATAACCGGGCGCCCGTTATGCGCCGCAGGGGTCACCCGAAACCGCATTGTCAGTCTGAGTCCAAGCCGTTATGGCGAAAACATGCCCCGAGACCTGTAGGGGCGCCCATAACCGGGCGCCCGTTATGCGCTGGAGGGGCACCCGAAGCCGCATTATCAGTCTGAGTCCAAGCCGTTATGGCGAAAACATACCCCGAGACCTGTAGGGGCGCCCATAACCGGGCGCCCGTTATGCGCCGCAGGGGTCACCCGAAGCCGCATTGTCAGTCTGAGTCTAAAGGCGCGTAGCGCCATCTGAGTCCGAGAACGGCGATGCGCCAGCGAGCCGTCCCGCAAGCGACGAACGATGAACGAACTACGACAAACGACATGCAAAAAGGGATTGTGCACGATGGCAGAAACCTTCGTGCACAATCCCTTTACCGGACTGCGGCCGGCGGACTGCGTTATTTTATTCCATATCGTAATCCTGCAAGGCAGCGACGTGATGGTAGCCGTCGTTTTTGCCTTTGTTGGCGAAGACGCGGAGTACTTCACGGGCTGTATCCAGAGAGGTCAGGCAGGGAACGGCGAGTTCTACGGCCATACGGCGGAGGTTGAAACCGTCGCGTTCCGGGTGCTTGCCATAGGTCAGGGTATTGAGGACCAAGTCGATCTTGCCGTTGCGGATCAAAGTGGCAATATTCTGGCCGCCTTCATGGATCTTGCGGACGATGTCGACAGGCATACCGTGGTCGTTGAAGTATTTGCCTGTCCCTTCGGTAGCGATGATGTGATAGCCCAATTCCTTGAACCTTCGGCCAACTGCAGGGCTTCGGCTTTATCGCGGTCAGCGACGGTAACCAGGATCGTGCCGCCGGCAGGAATCTTCATCTTCGCACCATTGACCGCTTTGTACAAAGCTTCCGAGTAAGAATGACCGATACCCATGACTTCGCCAGTCGACTTCATTTCCGGCCCGAGGCGATTTCAGCCAGGCCGATCTTGCTGAACGAGAAGACCGGAGCCTTAGCGGCAACGTGTTTCTTAGCCGGCATGAGGCCGCTGTGATAGCCCATATCTTTCAGCGTTTCGCCAAGAGCGATGCGGGTTGCTATTTCGACAATCGGGAAATGGGTGACCTTGCTCAGGAACGGAACGGTACGGCTCGAACGCGGGTTGACTTCGATGATGTACAATTTACCGCGAGAGACGACGAACTGGATGTTGACCGAGCCTTTGACCTGCAATTCCAGGGAAATGCGCGTCGTGTAATCGACGATCTGGTCAATCATATCCTGGTCCAGGTGCTGCGGCGGATAGACGGCGATGGAGTCACCGGAATGGACACCGGCCCGTTCGACCTGTTCCATGATACCCGGGATGTAGACATCCGTACCATCGGCGACGGCGTCGACTTCGACTTCACGGCCGACCATGTATTCGTCGATGAGGATCGGATGATCTGGCGAAGCGATGACGGCTTCGCGGAGGTAGCGTTCCAATTCTTTTTCGTTGTAGACAATTTCCATAGCCCGGCCGCCGAGGACGTAAGACGGGCGGACGATGAGCGGAAATTCCAGTTCCTTGGAAACCTTCATGGCTTCTTTATCGCTCGTAGCGATACGGCCATCTGGGCGGGGAATGTTCAATTTAGCCAGGACTTCGTCGAAGCGTTCGCGGTCTTCGGCGCGGTCCATGCCGTCGACAGACGTACCGAGGACGGTGACGCCCCGTTTTGCCAGGGGAGCTGCCAGGTTGATAGCTGTCTGGCCGCCGAACTGGCAGATGACGCCGACCGGTTTTTCCTTGTCGACGACAGCCATGACGTCTTCGACTGTCAGCGGTTCAAAATACAGGCTGTCCGACGTATCGAAGTCGGTGCTGACCGTTTCCGGGTTATTGTTGACGATGATGCTGTTCATGCCGGCTTTGCGCAGGGCCCAGGCCGAATGGACCGAGCAGTAGTCAAATTCGATGCCCTGGCCAATGCGGATTGGGCCGGAACCGAGAACGATGACGCTCTTCTTGCCCAGCCGGCTTGACTTCGTCTTCGTCAGCATAGCAGGAATAGTAGTACGGCGTAGCCGCTTCAAATTCGGCAGCGCACGTATCGACCATCTTGAAGGTCGCGTAATGCCATGATCGAGGCGGAACTGGCGGACTTCGTCTTCCGTCTTGTTGGTAAAGCCGGCAATGATGACATCGGGCATGCTGTAGCGTTTGGCCAGGCGGACATTGTCGACAGTCAAGTTATTGCGCTTCAAATCAGATTCCAAATCGATGATGTTTTTGATCTTATGGAGGAACCACAGGTCATAGCCGGTGATATAGTGAATCTTTTCTTCACTGATACCGAGGCGCAGGGCCTGGGCGACGACGAAGAGCCGTTCGTCATCCTGTTTCTGCAGGAGTTCGACGATGTCGATGAGAGATTTGCTTTCGAGCTTCTTCATGGAAATGTAGTTGACGCCGATTTCCAGGGAGCGGACTGCCTTGAGCAGAGCCCCTTCAAAGCAGCGGTCGAGAGCCATGACTTCGCCAGTAGCTTCATCTGCGTGCCCAGTGTCTTGTCGGCAAGGGCGAATTTTTCGAAAGGCCAGCGCGGGAACTTGACGACGCAGTAGTCCAAGGTCGGTTCAAAGCAAGCCGTCGTCTTGCCCGTGACGGCATTGGTAATCTGGTCCAGGGTCAAGCCCGTAGCAACTTTAGCGGCAACCTTAGCGATGGGATAGCCCGTCGCTTTGGAAGCCAGAGCCGACGAACGGCTGACACGGGGATTGACTTCGATGACGTAATACTGATTGCTGTTCGGGTCGAGGGCATACTGGACGTTGCAGCCGCCTTCTATTTTCAAGCGGCGGATGATGGCCAGAGAAGCCGTACGCAGCATCTGGTACTGCAAATCGTTCAAGGTCTGGCTCGGAGCGACGACGATGGAGTCGCCCGTATGGATACCGACGGGGTCGATGTTTTCCATGTTGCAGACGATGATGCAGTTATCCGCTTTATCGCGCATAACTTCGTATTCGATTTCCTTCCAGCCGGCCACAGACCGTTCGACGAGGATCTGGTTAATCGGGCTGAGCTTGATGCCGCGCGTGGCGATCATGAACAATTCGTCTTCGTCATGAGCGATACCGCCGCCTGTACCGCCGAGGGTAAAGGCCGGACGGACGATGATCGGGTAGCCGATCTTATCGGCGAATTCGATAGCCGACGGGACATCTTCAAAGATATCGCTTTCCGGTACCGGCTGGTTGATGTCCTTCATGGCTTTCTTGAAGAGTTCGCGGTCTTCCGCTTCTTCAATAGCCGACAGGTGCGTACCCAGGAGCTGGACGTTATATTTTTCCAGGACGCCGGCATTGGCCAGCTGGACAGCCATGTTCAGGCCGACCTGGCCGCCGAGGGTAGCCAGCAGGCCATCAGGCCGTTCTTTTTCGATGACTTCTGTAACGTAATCGAGGGAAATCGGTTCGACATAGACGCGATCGGCAATGTCTTCATCGGTCATGATCGTCGCCGGGTTGCTGTTGATGAGGACGACTTCCAATCCTTCTTCTTTCAAGGCGCGGCAGGCCTGGGTGCCGGCATAGTCAAATTCAGCGGCCTGACCGATGATAATAGGGCCCGAACCGATAACGAGTACTTTCTTCAATCCTTCTACCATGTTAGTTTTCCTCCATCATCTTGACGAATTGTGTAAACAGATACAGATTATCAGTCGGTCCCGGCGAAGCTTCCGGATGGTACTGGACGCACATGATGTTCTTGGACGGGACTTCAAAACCTTCAAGGGTGTTGTCGTGGAGGTTGCGGTGCGTGACGACGACGTCAGCCGGCAGCGAAGCTTCATCGATGACGTAGCCGTGGTTCTGGGACGTAATGTAGACGCGGCCCGTGCGGATATCTTTGACCGGATGGTTGGCACCGCGGTGACCGAAAGTCAGTTTGCGGCTCTTGCCGCCCAGGGCCAGGCCGAGCATCTGGAGACCTAAGCAGATGCCGAAAATCGGTTTCTTGCCGATCAGCTTCTTGACTTCTTCGACGATGTAGGGAACGTCCTTCGGATCGCCAGGGCCGTTGCTCAGGAAGATGCCGTCCGGATTGACAGCCAGGACTTCTTCGGCCTTGGTTTCAGCCGGGAAAATGGTCAGGCGGCAGTCGCTGTTGACCAGTTCGCGCAGAATGTTGGCTTTGGCGCCGTAATCCATGACGGCGACATGGAAGCGGCCATCGCCCATGTGCTTGATGTCCCGCGTCGTGACGCGGCGGACGAGCTGCGTTTCCAAGGGCGTATCGAAGAGTTCCTTAATCGCGCTTTCGTCCATCGTTTCCGGTACGATGACGCCTTTCATGACGCCCTGGCTGCGGATAGCCCGGGTAATGGCACGCGTATCGACGCCATAGAGGCAGGGGATGTGGTGTGTCATAATAAAGGTAGACAGTTTGCCTTCGTTCTGCCAGTTGCTCGGTTCTTCACAGAGTTCGCTGACGATGAAGCCGGCAGCATAGGGCCGGTCGGCCTGTTCGATTTCGTGGAACAAACCGTAGTTACCGATGAGCGGGTAGGTCATGGTAATGATCTGACCGGCATAGGACGGATCGGTAAACGTTTCCTGATAGCCTGTCATGCCCGTATTGAAGACAACTTCGCCGACAGCTGGTTCATCCATCAGCATATTGCCATAAAATTTCTGTCCGTTCTCTAATATGAGGACACCTTTCATTATAAAACCTCCCCGTTTTTCATCACAATTTTACCGTTGACGATGGTAGCCGCAGCCTTGCCTTTGAAAATCATTTCATCGAAAGGCGACGCTTTTCCCTTGGAATAGAATTTCGAGGCATCTACCGTCCATTCTTTATCGAGATCGAGTACGGTCAAATCGGCATCCTTGCCCGGAGCGATGACGCCGGCGTCGAGGCCGAGGATCTTGGCCTGGGCTGTCGACATGGCATTGACCAGGGTCATGAGGTCGATGTTACCCGTATGATACATATAAGTCAGCATGGCGCCGACGCTCGTTTCCAAGCCGACGAAGCCGCTGGGAGCCAGGTTAAATTCCTGGTCCTTTTCTTCCCATTCATGCGGCGCATGGTCGGTGACGACGGCATCGATGGTGCCATCTTGCAAACCGGCGACGCAGGCTGCGCGGTGTTCTTCCGAACGAATCGGCGGATTGACTTTATACCGTGTTTCAAAAGTACGCAAGACTTCGTCCGTGAAGATGAGGTGCTGCGGCGTAACTTCTGCCGTGACCTGGACACCGCGCTTCTTGGCCTGGCGGACCAGTTCGACAGCATTCTTCGTGCTGATGTGGGCGATGTGGACCGGCGTATGTGTCGCTTCGGCCAGGAAGATGTCGCGGGCAACGGCGATGTCTTCAGCAACGGCCGGGCGGCCTTTGATGCCCAGTTCATTGGAAACGACACCTTCGTGCATGTTGCCGCCTTCGACGAGGCTCTGTTCTTCGCAATGGTCGATGATGACCTTGTGGAACATGCTGGCATATTCCATGGCTTTACGCATAAAATCGCAGTTTTCTACGTAACGGCCGTCATCGGAGAAAGCAGCGACTCCTTCTTTGGCCATGGCACCCATCGCTGCCAGTTCCTGGCCCTGGAGGCCTTTGGAAATGCGCCGACGATTTCGACTTTGACTTTGGCTTCCCGTTCAATCTTATATTTCATGCCGTCGACGATGATAGCCGAATCAATGACCGGTTTGGTGTTCGGCATAGTCGCAACGCGGGTAATGCCGCCGGCAGCAGCGGCTTTCGTCCCCGTTTCAATCGTTTCCTTGCCGGACTGGCCGGGCTGGCGGAGATGGACGTGCATGTCGATGAAGCCCGGAGCTACGACGAGGCCCGAGGCATCGAAGACTTCGGCACCGTCGGCGCTGAGATTGGCCCCGACTTCCTTGATTTTACCATTTTCAATGAGAATGTCACAAATTTCATCCTGCTGCATGGCCGGATTTACGACTCTGCCGCCTTTAACGAGTAGTGTCAACGTCATCGCCTCCCATAATTGTCAGATATAATACGGCCATACGGACGGACACGCCGTTCTTGACCTGTTCCTGGATCGAAGAAAATTCGCTGTAGCAAGTATCCGGTTCGATTTCGATGCCCCGGTTCATGGGACCCGGATGGAGGACGAGGACATCGTCTTTCGCCCATTTCAGGCGGTCCCGGTTAATGCCGAAAAGCGAATTGTATTCACCAGCACTGGGGAAGAAGCCGATACCCTGACGTTCTTTCTGGATACGCAGGACGTTGATGACGTCTGCATCCTGGATGGCTTCCTTCAAGTCGTAATGGACTTTGACACCCATAGCTTCCAATTCCGGCTGGAGCAGCGTCCGCGGACGACGAGGTGGACGTCGGCCCCCATGGTCTTGAGACCGTAAATATTGGAACGAGCTACACGGCCGTGGTCGATATCGCCGACGATGACGATTTTCAAGCCGTCGATATGACCTTTGACTTCCTGGATGGTGAACATGTCGAGGAGGCCCTGCGTCGGATGTTCGTGCGCGCCGTCACCGGCGTTAATGATGATCGGGTCGACACAACGGTCGGCAAACCACGGCGAACCTTCCTGTTTCTGACGCATGACGATGGCATCGACACCCATAGCCGTTACCGTCAGCAGGGTATCGCGGAAACTTTCACCTTTCTGGATGGAGCTTCCCCGCGGCGTAAAGTTGATGACATCAGCGCCGAGATACTTGGCAGCCATTTCAAAGGAACCGCGCGTACGCGTACTCGGTTCCCAGAACATGTTGACCACCGATTTCCCTTTGAGCAGGGATAACTTCTTATTCCCGCTGTTGACGACGGCTTCATCTTCTTAGCGACCCGCAGTATCAATTCAATTTCTTCCTTCGGTACTCCCTGGAGCCCCAACAGGCTTTTGCCCTGTATACTAACCATCGAATCCTCCTTGTAAAAAAAGACCTCTGCCGCAGGGCAAAGGTCATATTATAAGCATGGCAAAATATGTCCCTTTTTAGCCTCTCCGGACTATATTAAAGGTACAATCTGAAAGTATTAGAATCGCACAGCCTCACGGGACTGCCACATATTCTTCTATATATTGTATCGACCAAGGCCCATAAAGTCAAGCAGTTTTTTTACGACTTCAGTCCGTCGATGCCGGCGTAATCGTCACGGCCTGCGGCGTAATGGAAACGCTGTTATAAAAGGCTTCGAAAAGCTGTGCCGGGACATACATCGTGCCATTGACATTGACCGGGCCGGCGCCGTACTGGAAGATGTGATTCAAGTTGACCTTCTTGATTGTCCCGATCCGTTCATACCAGTCTTCACCGGGCTTGACGATGATATAGGCAATGTTCATTTCTACGCGGACGCTCTGATCGTCAGGATCCCAGGTCACGGTATAACCGAGCTGTTCCGCCACTTTCCGCAAGGGAATCATGACCACATTATTTTCCTGTAAAACAGCCCCCTCTGCCGTCCATGACCTTGCCGGCCACAGTCAGCTTACACTGCTGTACCGCCGTCAGCCCTGGAATCGACGAATACGGCCCATAACCGGCCCTTCATCGTAGGCCCAGGCTGGCCCGCAAGCCAAAGCCGCCACGACCATTGCTAAGACAATACTTTTCTTCATAGGGATCCCCCCTTTTATCCAAAACAAAAAAACGAGTTGTAAATAAGGATATATATAATATATTCGACAAAGCCCGCCGTTTTCCTGCTAATATTTAAAACCACTCTCAGACCGCCCCCGGCGGCCAGCTCCCCTATAAAGGGAGCCTTGCAAAAAAGCGCTGCCATAAAAGACAGCGCTTTTTTGCAAAACTAAAAATCGAAAAATCCGGCATTATCTGCCATGGGCACGACAGGGAATCCTGTCGGTACGGGCTGGATGATCATGAACACCAAGGCTGCCAGGACGGCAATCCCCAAGGTGAGGTAGGAAAAGCTTCCCTTTTCCTTATGTTCATACAGACCGAACAAACGGATGCCGACAGCCGAACCGATGGTAGCGAACAAGGCGCCCAGCGAGAAATACTGGTACATGGCATACGATGCCAGCAGGGCGATGATCATGGCCCCGTTGATGACGATGGGATAGCATTTAGACAAGACCGATTCGGGATTACGGCGCATCGCCGTGAGCCAGTCCGTCCCGTCGATGCCGCTCAGACCCGTGAGGAACGTCGATGCATAGAGCAGCTTATCCCACCAGGCCGTTCCCTTGCGGCGGTCTCCCGTCCGCCACATGACGAAGGCGTAAATCAAAATAGTCACGCCGCCGATGATGTAATAGTAATTTTCCGGGACGAACTGGACGAGAGCCGTGCCAATCGTCACCAGGACAGCGGCGAGGACGACCATCTGACCGATTTTCCCCTTCGTCGGACGCGACTTGGCATCCATTTCCTTGTAAATCTTGGCGAAGATTTCCATGAGGAAGGTAAAGACGAAGAAAACGATGCCGATGAAAGGATTGAGCGCAGCCAGGGCAATGGTGATCAAAATCGGGATGGCCAGGCGCACGCCAGGGAAAAAGGTGAAACTCTTGATCTTCATGACGTGAAGCTGAGAGTACACCGTAAAATACGTAAAGACATTGAACATCAACATAGCGGCAATACATTCGACGGGCTTAGCCCCCATGTACAAGAACATGAGGAGGACGCACATGCTCATATTGATACCCGTAAAGCGGGCGAACACCGTCCCCAGCAGGCCAGCCATGAAGAAAGGCGCTATGGCCGATAACATTTCCATGAACAAAACATCTCCTGATCCAGATTATTTCAGATGGTGGCTGCCCCGTTCGGTCATGGGGATGCCCTGTTTGCAGAGCGGGCATTCTTCCGGTTTGTACGTCGGGACGGTCAGATGGAGGAGAGCCTGGACTTTATCTTTCGGTACGCCGAATTCGGCCTTGCCGCCGCTGCGGTCGACGAGGAGGCCGACACCGACGATGACGCCGCCGGCTTTCTTGACGACATTGACGACTTCCTGGACGGAACCGCCAGTCGTGACGATATCTTCGACGATGAGGACGCGTTCACCCGGTTCGATGTGGAAGCCACGGCGAAGAGTCATGACGCCCTTTTCACGTTCCGTGAAGATAGCCCGCGTGCCGAGAGCCTTGCCGACTTCATGAGCCAGCAGGATGCCGCCGGTCATAGGACCCATGACGGTCTGGACGTTCTGGTCCTTGAAACGTTCTGCCAATTCCTTGCAGAGCTTTTCCGTATATTCCGGATGCTGGAGAACGTTGAATTTTTCAACGTACAGCGGGCTGTGCAGGCCCGACGTCAACAGGAAATGACCTTCCAGGACGGCTTTCGTTTCTACTAATAACTGTCTTACTTCTTCTTCTGTCATCATGATTGGTTATACCCCCTGAATTTCTGCTAAAATCTTTTCCGCTGCTTCTTTCGGATCGGCAGCCTTGGTAATCGGACGACCGATGACCAAATGGGATGCCCCGTCGCGCAAAGCCTGGGACGGCGTCGTGAACCGCTTCTGGTCGTTGGCTACGGCAAAGGTCGGACGGATGCCCGGCGTGACGATGAGGAAATCGGGACCATTCATTTCCCGGATTTCCTTCGCTTCATACGGTGAAGAAACGGTCCCGTCGATACCGGCTTCCTTGGCCAGTTTAGCCAGGTTCTTGACCGATTCGGCAATGCTGTACTTGCCGCCGATTTCTTTCCACGCGTCTTCATCGATGCTGGTCAATACCGTCACAGCCAAAAGGCGAGGCCGTTCGATATCCAGCTTGGCCGCTTCATCGCGGACGGCTTCTGCAGCCGCTTCCATCATGGCCCGGCCACCCGTACCGTGCAGCGTCATGAGGTCGGCGCCGAGACGGGTCAGGGCGCGGATGCTCTGGCCTACCGTATTGGGAATATCATGGACCTTCAAATCGAGGAAAACATGTTTCCCCTGGTCCTTCAAATACCGTACTGCGTCGGGACCGGCACTGTAAAACAGTTCCATGCCGACTTTATAAAAAGAAACACTGTCGCCAAGGGTTTCTACGAGCTTCTTCATATCCTCCAGTGAATGGACATCCAAAGCCGTAATGATGCGATCATCTGCCATGGGCTACCCCTCCTGTATATAAATATAGGCATATCTAATTAATTGTGTCATGTTTTGGGAAGCCTGTCAAGGGAGAAACGCATTACTTCGTTCCTTGGCTGCGGTACCAGTCATAAGTCCGGCTGATTCCTTCTTCCAGATTCATTGCCGGTACAAAATCCAGGTTCGCTTTCAAGGCACCATTACTGAGGACCGACCGCAGAATATCGCCTGTCCGAGGCGCCGTATAAGTCACATCTACGGAATGACCGACGGCTTTTTCAAAACTATGGATCAAATCGTTAAGGCTTGTTTCCTGGCCTGTCGAGACATTCATCGTATGATAGCCTTTGAGCGGCAGCGCCCGGATAATGGCCTGGGCAATATCGCCGGCATAGACGAAATCGCGGGTCTGGTTACCGTCGCCGAAAACCGTAAGGCCCTGATGCTGGGACAAAAGCTTACAGAAAATGCTGACGACGCCGCCTTCGCCCTTTTCGCCCTGCCGTTCGCCATAGACGTTGGCAAAGCGGAAAACCGTCGCATCCATGCCGTATAATTCATGGTAAACCCGCAGGTAATGTTCCGTCGTCATCTTAGTGATGCCATAAGGGGACGTCGGCACGAGCCGTTCCGTTTCCCTTAAGGGAATGTTCAAATTATCACCGTACACAGCGGCACTGGACGAAAAGAGGATGTGCGGCACGCCATGAGTCCGGCAGGCTTCCAGCACATGAAGGACGCCTTCCAAATTAATCTGGCAATCGAGGACGGGATTTTCCACAGATATCGGGACCATCGTCTGCGCTGCCAGATGGACGACGGCATCAAAATGATGGTCGGCAAAGACAGCGTCGACAGCCTCTTCATCGCAGACATCGCCCTCGACGAGCTCCATCCCTGCCGGTACGTGGTCCCGGGACCCACTGGACAAATTATCAAAGACGACGACATCCATATCCGGCATTTCGTTCAACTGTTCTAAAACATGCGACCCAATGAAGCCGGCACCACCTGTAATCAATATTTCCATGAGTTATAATTCCCCCCATATATCCTATAATACCAATTATGTTACATGTCTTTATACATTGTATCAACAAATGTTGGCTGAGGCAACGTTTCCGCTTTCCGTACTAAGCAGCGGATTTCATCCAATTTTTTCTCACTATCGGCATTCCGGGAGTGGAAATCGAGGAGCTTATCAAAATAGCCTTGTTCCCGTGCCAGCTGACGGCTCCGGGGATAGACCAAATCGAAGTACAGGCACAAGGCACCGACATAAAAATCCATGAACGTCTTCTTATCCTGCGTCCGTATGATTTTCCGCTGCCGAGCCTGGGCCATGACGACATCAGAAATAGGCTGGTTCTCAAAATCAGCCCAATCGACATTCCAAATATTTTTCTTCTGATTCATATATAAAACATAGATATAAAACATAGACGCGGAAAATATCGATTTTGTCGGCATCGCGGATGAGCTGGCAAAAAAGCCGTTGCCGCGGCGTCAAATCCACACGCAGCTGATAAACATTATGCTGGTCAATAGCCATACGGATAATATCATCCTGGCTCTCATCTTCGAGAAAATCGCGGATATGACCGTCATCAAACAAATAATGAGCGCCATACTTGGCATGGTCCATGGACCGGTAATCGACAAACGTATGGTACTCCCGCAACTGTTCAAAACGGCCGATGTCGTGGAGGATACCGATGAGCCAGGCCAAATCCCGGTCCGCCGAGGGCAAACCAAGACTCGCCGCAATTTCCTCACAAAGGGCACTGACCCGCAGCGAATGAGCATACTTCAAGCGCACGCCCTCCTCAGACTGATCAAAGCCATCGACATAACGCCGGAACTGGGCCACCACAAAATCCCTGTCTATCATTAAACCGCCATCTCCTAACCAGTATATTATACTATATTAAACATTCCATAAATTTTAAGGCTCCCCTAATAGGAGAGCTGTCAACAAAGCTGACTGAGGGGTTCTTCCGCCCTGCCGCTCGGACTCAGATGCGGCTGTGCCGCTTTAGACTCAAACTAACAATGACACCTCGGGTAGCCCCGGCGGACAGAAAGAAGCAGAAAAAAGCAGTGAAAAGCAGAGAAGGGCAGAAAACAACAGCTTCTAGCTGTCTTTACTGCCTTAATCTGCACTTAGCTGATTTTTACTGCCTCTGGCTGCCTCATCAGGACTGCGGACGGCCGGCTGCGAACTGCGGCGCCGTCAGGCGCCTCCCCCAGAGGCCGAGGTAGAAATAGGCGAGGCCGATGTAAGTGGCGCTGATGCTAATGATGCCGAAGAAGATGACGCTGAAGGTATAGGGTAGGTTGTTCATGGTGCAGGAATTATTTGAAATAATAAACTCCTTTTTTTTCTTTTCTGACAATACCGCAATCCATGGCTTTTTTCAGTATCCGAGATGCAGCATTTTCGCTTATTTCAAACTGCTTTGCCACAATCTGTCGATTAAAAGAATATTTATTTTCATAAGTAGACAATAATTTCATAATTTTATCCACTGTTATCGGCCGAAAAATTTTTTCCGTCTTTTGCCGTATATCAGCCCTTAAGACTTCAAGTTGCGTTTTCTCCGTAGTAAGTTGCGTTTTCTCCGTAGTAAGTTGCGTTTTCCCCGTAGTAAGTTGCGTTTTCCCCGTAGTAAGTTGCGTTTTCCCCGTAGCATGCTTTATTCTTGATGCAATTCCTCTATTCGGAAGAGATACAAGAAAGAAATATTCATTAGAATAAAAACTCGGTTTATTCTCATAATGGGTATATGAATTTATAATTCGACGTATCCCACTACCTCGACGATCCATATAATGCAATCTCCCAAAAATATCTGAAATAATTTCATTTCTTCTCATAGACGGCACCGTTTTCAAATCCAAATCCTGAATACGGCTTCCATTCATCATACCTCCAGGAGAGGATATTTCCATCCGATCATCATACATATCAACATGTACCTCAGCCCCAATATTTTGATAATCTCTATGAATTAAAGCATTCACTAAAACCTCACGAACTGCTTTAAAAGGATAATCGCTTTTTTCTTCTCGCCGCATCCCTCTAATTGTCCACGGGTTCTTTGAATTATTTCGTATAAATGCTTCTGCATTATTTAAAAGCATGATCAAACTGGTTCCAAAAAATTCTTGATCATCTAATGCATCACCATCAATTTCTCCTTTTTCCTTGCCTTTCCAATGTGTACAAACAACACGTGAATGCCGTAAAACCCCCTGGTCACAAAGCAATAACCCAGCATTTGGTCCTATGTCAAGTTTGAGTACAAATTAAATTGAGGTTTCTATCAATCAGTTATCCAGCAATCAAAGCTGCCTTTTTCTTGTAGTTTGCATATAATTTTTCATAGTCATTTGGTGACATATAGT
>ENA-OQBT01000931-OQBT01000931.1-human-gut-metagenome-genome-assembly--contig:-NODE-931-length-14564-cov-2.530858_pt1 | contig 14564 bp, 21 predicted proteins | sample MGYA00242749_ERZ504557 | MGnify/ENA primary metagenome ERZ504557 (study PRJEB26092, sample SAMD00036243) | human gut metagenome | host: Homo sapiens | study: EMG produced TPA metagenomics assembly of... | reverse complement strand
CCTCTTTTCGCCCTCTTTTTGGCCAGTTAACCACTTGGCGACCACTTAAAAATGGATTGAAATCGGCTCTCGTTTTGCCAATTTGGTCAAACCCATATCAGCCGTTTAGATATTAGCAAAAGCCCGGAAAACCTTGATTTCCGGGGTTTTTGAACCATTTTGATATAGTCTGAGCAGTCGATTATCGCTTGCTGAACTGCGGAGCGCGACGAGCTGCTTTGAGACCGTACTTCTTACGCTCTTTCATTCTAGGATCACGAGTCAGGAATCCTGCTTTTTTCAGAACTGGTCTGTAGTCGTTATCTACAGTCAGAAGGGCACGTGCAACACCGTGACGGATTGCTCCTGCCTGTCCTGTGTATCCGCCGCCGTGAACGTTTACGATCACGTCAAATTTATCAGCGGTCTCTGTAGCTGCCAGAGGCTGACGAACGATAACTTTCAGGGTCTCCAGACCAAAATACTCATCGATGTCTCTTTTATTGATGGTAACTTTACCAGTTCCCGGTACAAGATATACTCTTGCGATAGATTTTTTTCTTCTTCCGGTTCCGTAATATTTTGCGCTAGCCAATGTTCTTTACCTCCCTATTAAAATGTTAATACTTCTGGTTTCTGAGCTGCATGAGCGTGCTCTGCACCAGCGTATACGTGAAGTTTTGTGAACATCTGTCTTCCAAGAGGTCCTTTTGGAAGCATGCCTTTCACTGCAAGTTCAACAACCTTCTCCGGTTTCTTAGCCATCATCTCACGAAGAGTAGCTTCTTTCATTCCACCAACATAATCGGAGTGGCTGTAATAGATCTTCTGATCCAGTTTTTTACCGGTTACTGCTACTTTATCAGCGTTGATTACGATTACGTAATCACCAGTATCTACGTGTGGAGTGTACTCCGGTTTGTTTTTTCCACGTAATACTTTTGCTACTTCAGATGCCAGACGTCCTAATGTACATCCTTCTGCATCAACAACATACCATTTTCTTTCAATCTTATCTGGATTTGCCATAAAGGTGTTCATGGATATAACCTCCTGTGAAAAATTCAATTTACTGTTTCATGTATATAGGAAACCGCCTTACCGGGGCTTATGGCATCGGCGTTTTCAAACTACGTCACACATTTAGTAATTATATTATACGGATTTTGGAATGTCAACTGTTTTTTACCCATATTTTGCATTTTTTCGCAAACTGCGAGTCCCGTTTTGCGGAAAATACAGACCACTTATGTCTTTACTCGAAATCCCATTCGGGATACCGGATCTGCACCAGGGTCAGCCCCTCCGGCCTTGCCGTTGCTCCCGCCATTTTTCGATCCTTCGCCGCAAGAATTTCTTTTACTTTCTCCGGCGGATAATCACCCTTTCCAACCTCAAGCAGTGTTCCGGTGATAATCCGCACCATATTGTAGAGAAAACCGTTTCCAGTGATCCGGAAGCGGATCAGATCGTCTTCTTTTTCCAAACTCGTTTCATAGATGGTACGGACCGTGTCGGTCACCTCCGGTTTGGCTGTTGCAAAGCTTTTAAAATCATGCATGCCAACCAGATACGATGCTGCCTGCCGCATCGCATCCACATCCAGCGGACCGTACCAGAAATAGGAATTCAGTCTCCGCGTCGGATCTGCAAATGTGCGGTTCAAAATCCTGTATTCATATGTTTTGACTGTTGCGGTAAAACGCGGGTGAAAGTCCGGCGGCACTTCGGATGATCCCTGAATACGGATATCTGCCGGAAGCCGTGTGTTGAGTGCAAATGCGATGCGGTCCGCCGGCATTCTCGCATCCGTATCAAATACCGCAACATTGCCGAGAGCATGTACCCCGGCGTCGGTCCGGCTTGCGCCGATGCAGGCCGTTTTCTTCGCAAAAAGATCGGAAAGAGCCTGGTTTAATACTTCCTGTACTGTAATGCCGTTTGGCTGCACCTGCCATCCACAGTAATTTGTGCCGTCATACGCTACAATCAGCTTAATTCTGCGCATTCTTCTCCTCCGTTTTCGCCAAAATCAGAGTCCACACACGCGAAGGCCAATACTGCACACAAGGTATGCCATAAGGACGCCATACGCCGCATAATCGCGCGTCTGATACCGAAGCGGCTTCATCTGTGTTCTTCCCTCTCCTCCGTGGTAGCAGCGTGCTTCCATTGCCAGCGCCAGATCATTTGCACGGCGGAAGGCTGAAATAAACAGCGGCACCAGAAGCGGCACCATGTTCTTTACTCTCTGGATAATATTTCCGCTCTCAAAATCCGCGCCGCGCGCCATCTGCGCTTTCATAATCTTGTCTGTCTCTTCCAGGAGAATCGGGATAAAACGGAGTGCGATTGACATCATCATGGAAATCTCATGCACCGGCACATGGATTTTTTTCAATGGTCCGAGCAGGCTTTCGAGTGCATCCGTCAGCTGGTTCGGTGTTGTCGTCAGCGTCATCAGCGAAGAGCCGATCATCAGGAAAATCAGACGCACCGACATACGGCATGCCATAGCCACACCCTCACGGGTGATCGTAATTTTCCAGATACGGACGAGCACCTCACCCGGCGTAAATAAGATGTTAAACACCATCGTAATCGCAAGCAGCACAAAAATTGATTTCAGACCCTTCGTGATAAATTTGAACGGTACCTTCGACAGTTTAATCATCACCGCAAGGAATACGGTTCCAAGCAGATAGCCCCAATTGTGGAACAAAAAGAGGGAAACGACATAAACGATCGTTCCTACAAATTTCACACGCGGGTCAAGCCGGTGCAGAATAGAATCTGCCGGGTAATACTGTCCCAGAGTAATATCTCTTAACATACTTCTGCTCCTTTTTTCCCGTTTTTCTTCTGACTTTCCAGTGCCGCAAGAATCGTATCGCGTGCCTCCTCAACCGTCGTCGCCGTTACGTCCACGTCCATGCCGTGTTCCTTTAGCGCATGCATAATATACGTCATCTGCGGCGCCGCAAGACCGATTTTCTCGAGCTCTTTATAGTGAGCGAAGACTTTCTTCGGTGTATCGTCAAACGCCACATGACCGTGGTTCATGACAATAATCCGCTCTACATATTTTGCAATATCCTCCATGCTGTGCGATACGAGCACGACCGAAATGCCGCGCGTCTTATGCAGCAATGCAAGCTGATCGAGGATTTCATCGCGTCCCTTCGGATCAAGGCCTGCAGTCGGCTCGTCAAGCACCAGAAAATCCGGGTTCATGGCAAGCACACCGGCAATCGCAACACGACGTTTCTGACCTCCGGAGAGTTCAAACGGCGATTTTTCATACATTTCCTTTGGAAATCCGACATGATCCAGCGCCTCTTCCGCCCGTTTTCTGCATTCCTCCGGTGAAAGTCCCTGATTTTTCGGTCCGAAGCAGACATCTGTGATCACATCCGTCTCAAAAAGCTGATGCTCCGGGTACTGAAAAACCAGTCCCACATGGCTTCGAAGCTCTCTTAGCGAATATCCTTCTTTCCAGATATCCTCTCCGTTATACAGCACCCGTCCCAATGTCGGGCGGATCAGACCGTTCAAATGCTGCACAAGCGTCGATTTTCCGCTTCCCGTATGGCCGATAATCCCAACAAACTGGCCATTCGGAATTTCAAGATTGATATGCTCCAGGGCGTGCATTTCATATGCCGTTCCCGGGCTGTATGTGTACGTTACATCTTCAAGTTTCAATGACATAATGCATTCACCAGTTCTTCAATGGTCAAAATTCCCTCCGGGAGATCTACACCATTTTTCTCAATTCATAAGCCAACAGTGTCACTTGGGGTACATCAAGACGGAGTTCTTTTAATTTCTCCACTTCGGAAAAAATCTCCCTTGGCGTCCCCTGCATTACCAGCTTACCGTTGTCCATAACGAACACACGGTCCGCAAAAACAACCTCTTCCATGTAATGCGTAATCAGAATAACCGTAACGCCCTTTTCTTCATTCAGCTTACGCACAGCGCGAAGAACCTCTTTTCGTCCGTTCGGATCCAGCATCGCGGTTGGTTCATCAAGAACAATACATTCCGGCTGCATAGCCATCACTCCTGCAATTGCAACCCTCTGTTTCTGACCTCCCGAGAGCTTATTCGGAGAGTGGGCCCGGTAGGAAATCATCCCGGTCGCCGTAAGGCTCTCCTCCACCCGTTTCCAGATTTCATCGGTCGGGACACCCAGATTTTCCGGTCCAAAGCCGACATCCTCTTCCACCACATTTCCGATGATCTGGTTATCCGGGTTCTGGAATACCATACCGGCTTTCTGGCGGATCTTCCAGACATCCTCCTCATCTGTCGTCTTCATATCGTCCACCCACATGGTGCCTTCTGTAGGCACCAGCAGAGCGTTGATATGTTTCGCAAGCGTTGATTTTCCGCTTCCGTTATGCCCGAGCACCGCGATAAACTGTCCCTTCTGGATTTCCAGACTGACGTCCTCGATCGCTTTTGTTACTTCCGGCTCCTGTCCTTCCTCCTCATAACGGAGGTATTCATACCCAAGGCCTGCCGCACGTATCATACCCATGACATTATTCCCCGCTTTCTTCTGCATCCGAGCGGATTTCATCAATCAGATTCCAGATCTCCTCGCGTCCCTGTTTTGTCTCTGCAGAAAACGGAATCACAATCGTATCTTTCTCAACCTCCAGCGTCTCGCGGATCAGCTTGATCTGCTTCTGAAGCTGGCTGCGCTTGATCTTGTCCAGCTTCGTCGCATGATGATCGGCTGATAGCCGTTTCGAAGAATCCAGTTGTACATGATGCGATCGTTGTTGGACGGTGCATGACGGATATCAATCAGAAGAAATACTGCGTGCAGCATTTTTGACTGATGCAGATAATCCTCGATCAGCTTGCCCCATTTTGCTTTAACCTCCTCGGAGGCTCTCGCAAAACCGTATCCCGGCAAATCCACCAGATACATTTCCTCATTGATGTGGTAGTAGTTGATCGTCTGTGTTTTTCCCGGCTGCGCACTGGTACGCGCCAGTGATTTCCGATTCATCAGGGCATTGATGAGAGAAGATTTTCCAACATTGGATTTTCCCGCAAATGCCACTTCCACCTGACCGGTATCCGGCAGTTTACTGGTGATTCCGCAGACATGCTGCAGCTCTACCTGTTTAATTACCATACTTTTCTTCTCCTGTTTTTTGCATCTTCTGGCCTTACTTCTTTTCCACAAGTGCCAGTTTTAATACCTGTTCCATGCTGCCGACAAATTCGATCTGCAGTCCGTCTGTGATCTCCGCATCCAGTTCTCTTACATCCGGCTCATTTTTCTCCGGAACGAGAACCATATGGATACCGGCTTTCTTTGCCGCCAGCAGCTTCTCTTTTAAGCCGCCGATCGGAAGCACACGGCCGCGGAGCGTAATCTCTCCGGTCATCGCAACGTCTGCTTTTACCGGAACCTTTGTGATCGCGGAAACCATCGCCGTCGCCATCGTAATACCGGCAGACGGGCCATCTTTTGGAACGGCTCCCTCCGGAATATGAATGTGGATGTCGTGTTTCTCGAAAAATTCTTTCGGAATCTTATACTGCTCTGCCACGGAACGAATAAAGCTGATGCCCGCCTGCGCAGACTCCTTCATCACATCGCCGAGCTGGCCGGTCAGCAGAAACTCTCCTTTTCCCGGCATCACATTGACCTCGATCTGCAGCGTATCGCCGCCGACTGCCGTCCAGGCAAGACCGCGCACAATACCAATCTCCGGTTTTTCGTTGGCCGGCTGGAACTCATACCTCTCTTTTCCGAGGAACTCTTCCAGGTTTTCTTTCGTCACAACAACCTCTTTTACCTGTTCCTCGAGAATCTTTCTCGCACTCTTTCTGCAGATTCTGCCGATCTGGCGCTCCAGGGAGCGGACACCGGCCTCTCTGGTGTAGCCGCTGATCACTTCCATCAGCGCCTCATCCTCGATCACAAGCTGTGCTTCTTTCAGACCGTTCGCCTTCTTCTGCTTCGGAACGAGATGTTCTTTTGCGATATGGAACTTCTCGTTTTCCGTATAGCTTGAAATTTCAATCACTTCCATACGGTCCAGCAACGGACGCGGAATGTTCTGAATATCATTTGCGGTTGCAATAAAGAGCACCTCCGAAAGGTCGATCGGAAGCTCTACGTAATGATCGGCAAATTTATTATTCTGCTCGGAATCGAGGACCTCAAGAAGCGCGGAAGAGGTATCTCCCTTGTAATCTGCACTTACTTTGTCGATCTCGTCGAGCAGCATCAACGGATTTTTCACCTTCGCCTGATGGAGTCCCGCCGCAATGCGTCCCGGCATCGCGCCGATGTAGGTTCTTCTGTGGCCGCGGATCTCCGCCTCATCCCGCACACCGCCGAGACAGATGCGGACGTATTTTTTATTCAGGGCTCGCGCCACGCTTCTCGCAATCGAGGTCTTACCGGTTCCCGGAGGGCCTGCCAGGCAGAGAATCGCTCTCGCCTTTCTTCGTCAGGTGCGTACGGCCAGGAATTCGAGGATTCTCTCTTTTACTTTCGAAAGACCGTAGTGATCTTCCTCCAGAATCTCGCGTGCTCTTGCCAGATCTTGATTGTCACGGGATGCCTTATCCCACGGAAGCCCCAGCAGTGTCTCGATATAGCCGCGGATCACGCCTGCCTCGGACGGATTGTTGGCCGAATTTTCCAGACGGTGAATCTCCTCGGAAATCCGCTCTTTTACCTCTTTGGAGGCTTTGAGCTTCTCAAGCTGCTTCTTATAATTTTCAATCTCGGTCCGGGAATTGTCCTCGCCGAGTTCCTCGCGGATGACTTTAAGCTGCTCGCGCAGAATATAATCACGCTGGTTCTTATCGATCCGCTCTTTGATTTTTCCCTGAATCTCCGAACGGATCTCCTGAATCTGAATCTCGTTGGCGATCATGACGCAGAGCGTATCATACCGCTCGGAAAGCTCCACAGCCTCCAGCAGTTTCTGGCGGTTTACGTAGTCGAGGGGCAGATTCATGCAGATCTGGTCCACCAGCTTTCCAACTTCTTCGGTTCCGAGGATCTGCCTGCCAGTTCCTGCTGACTTTCTGCGTCTGCTCGCAGTAGACGGCAAACAGCTCTTTTAAGTTGCGCAGCATTGCCTCCTGCTCGATATCGGAAAACTGCATTTCGTCCGAGCCGGTAAACAGCGCCACCTCGGCGCGGAGATACTCGCTCTCCTCTTCCTCGAAGTTCAGCAGTTCTGCGCGTCTTTCTGCTTCTACGAGAATCCGAAGAACATCCTTTGGCATTCTCACAACCTGTTTGATGACCGCAATTGTTCCAATTTTATACACATCAAGCAGACCCGGTACTTCCGTATCCGGGTCTTTCTGTGTAATCAGGAAAATTTTCTGGTCTCCCAGCATCGCCTCCTCGACCGCACGAACCGATTTAGGTCTGCTGATATCAAAATGTACAATCATATCCGGCAAAATCGTTGTTCCACGCAGCGCAATCGCCGGTAATACTTTTGTCACTTCTTCCATTTAAGTTTCCTCCTGCGTTTTTCAGGCGGTTTCCGGTCTTCCGGATCTTCTTCCCATATTCCGCCGTGGAACAGGGGCCGGTTCGCCGTGAATAATCTCCGGCTCCGCCTTCTTTTCTACAGCGTCCTTGGTGATGACGCATTCTTTTGTCGTATTGTCCGACGGGATCTCATACATCAGATCCATCATCGTATCTTCCATGATTGCGCGGAGACCTCTGGCGCCTGTTTTCCGCTCCAGGGATTTCTTTGCAATCGCTTCGAGTGCATCTTCTTTGAAGTCAAGCTGTACGCCGTCCAGCTCAAACAGCTTCTTGTACTGTTTGACCAGAGAATTCTTCGGCTCAACCAGAATCTTCATCAGGCCGTCTCATCCAGAGAATTTAACGTAACGACAATCGGCACACGTCCGACAAACTCCGGAATCAGGCCGAACTTGGTCAGATCCTGCGGCATGACCTGACGGAGCAGATCTCCGACATTCTCATCTTTTGCATGGCCGATCGGATTGTTGAATCCGATGGATTTCGTATCCTGTCTCGTCTCGATGATCTTCTCGAGTCCTTCGAATGCACCGCCGCAGATAAAGAGGATATTCGTCGTATCAATCTGAATAAACTCCTGATGCGGATGCTTTCTTCCGCCCTGCGGCGGAACGGAAGCTACAGTTCCCTCCAGGATTTTCAGCAGTGCCTGCTGTACACCCTCGCCGGAAACATCTCGTGTGATCGAAGCGTTTTCGGATTTTCTTGTGATTTTATCGATCTCATCGATGTAGATGATGCCGTGCTCAGCGCGCTCGATATCATAGTCTGCTGCCTGAATGAGGCGGAGCAGAATGTTTTCTACGTCCTCGCCGACATAACCTGCCTCGGTGAGCGCCGTTGCGTCTGCAATTGCAAACGGAACGTTGATCAGTTTGGCCAGTGTCTGTGCAGATACGTTTTTCCGGAACCGGTCGGTCCGAGCATCAGAATGTTGCTCTTCTGCAGTTCGATGTCGGAGGATGCACCGGAAAGCACTCGTTTGTAATGGTTGTAAACAGCAACGGAGAGCACTTTTTTCGCCTCATCCTGTCCGATTACGTAGTCATCCAGAAATGCTTTGATTTCCTTTGGTTTGATCAGGTTGATCTCGTCGGTATCCTGCTCGCCGTACAGATCCTCAAATTCTTCCTGAATGATCTCCGAGCAGATTGCCACGCAGTCATCACAGATGTATGCCCCGTCCGGGCCTGCGATCAGCTTGCGTACCTGGTCTTCTGTCTTTCCGCAGAAAGAGCAGCGGATCTTGGTATCATTCCCTTTTATAGCCATCGTTTTCTTCCTTTCAACATATTACAACTAAACCTTATCGCCGGATAAGGCAAAAGGTGCCACAAAAGCCTCATTGCCGGAACTACGCTTTTGGACACCTTTCCTCTCTTATCGGTTCGTAATTACATTATCAATCAGACCGTATGCTTTTGCTTCCTCTGCGGACATGTAGTTGTCACGCTCGGTATCGATCTCAATCTGTTCCAGCGGTTTTCCTGTATTTGCCGCCAGAATTTCATTTAATTTCCGTTTGGTTTTCAGAATCTGTTCTGCAACGATTTTGATCTCGGTTGCCTGACCCTGTGCACCACCGGATGGTCTGATGAATCATGATTTCAGAGTTTGGCAGAGCCATTCTCTTTCCTTTGGTACCGCCGGCAAGAAGGAATGCTCCCATGCTGGCAGCCATACCGATACAGATCGTGGATACATCACATTTGATGTACTGCATCGTATCATAGATAGCAAGTCCTGCGCTTACAGAACCTCCCGGGCTGTTGATATACATGTGGATATCTTTTCCCGGATCTTCAGACTCCAGGAACAGAAGCTGTGCAACGATCAGGTTTGCCGATACGTCAGTGACTTCCTCTCCCAGAAAAATAATACGGTCGTTCAGCAGTCTTGAATAAATATCGTAACTTCTCTCTCCCTGCTTGTCTGCTCGATGACATAAGGTACAAAACTCATTCAATTGCCTCTCTTTCCGAGTCTTACGCCTCTTTTGCGCTGTCGGCCATGAGAGTTACTGCTTCCTGAACAGCGAGATCTTTCTTCATCTGCTCTTTCTCATATTCGCCAACGAGCTCTTTGAATTTATCCAGCTCCATTTTGTACATTTCAGCCATTTTAGCCAGCTCTTCGTCCAGCTTCTCATCGCTGATCTGGATGTTCTCTGCTTCTGCAACTTTCTCAAGTACCAGTCTGCTCTCGATTCTCTTAACAGCCTGCGGTTTCATCTGCTCTTTTAAGGAATCAACGGTAGCGCCTGTAAACTGCATGTACTGCTCCATGGACAGACCCTGGGACTGGATTCTTCTTGCGAAATCGTCAACCATGTTCTCTACCTGCGTATCGATCATAGCTTCCGGAATCTCCATTGTTGCGTTCTCTACTGCTTTATCTACGACAGCGTTCTCTTTTTCTGTCTTAGCCTGCTCTTCTTTTTTCTTGGTCAGGTTGTCTTTGATTTCTTTTTTGTACTCATCCAGAGTATCGAACTCGGAAACGTCTTTTGCGAAGTCGTCATCAAGTGCCGGAAGCTCTTTTGCTTCGATTTTGTGGATGGTGCATTTGAATACTGCTGCTTTTCCAGCAAGCTCTTCTGCCTGATAATCCTCTGGGAAAGTAACGTTTACTTCCTTCTCCTCTTCCAGAGCTGCGCCAACGAGCTGCTCTTCGAATCCCGGAATGAAGGAATGGGAGCCAAGGGTCAGCGGATAATCTTTTCCAGCGCCGCCGTCGAACGGAACGCCGTCTACAGAACCTTCGAAGTCAAGTGTAACGGTATCTCCGTCTGCTGCCGGACGATCCTCTACATTGATGGTTCTTGCATTTTTCTCCTGCTCTTTTTTCAGCTCAGCTTCTACTTCTTCATCTGTAACGGTTGTGTCAGCTTTTGCTACTTCCAGACCTTTGTACTCGCCAAGGGTAACTTCCGGTTTTACTGCTACAGTTGCGGTAAAGATGAAGCTTGCCTTTTTCGTATCTGCTCTACGTTGATCTCCGGACGGGATACGATGTCCAGTTTGCTCTCTTCTGCTGCTTTGGAATACTCTTCCGGAACAAGGCTGTTTACAGCATCCTCATAGAATACTGCCGGGCCATACATTTTTTCTACCATAGCTCTCGGAACTTTTCCTTTACGGAAGCCCGGAACGCTGATGTTCTTTTTCTGTTTCTGGTAAGCTTTCTCCAGTGCTTTCTCTAATTCTTCAGCCGGAACCTCAATGGTAAGTTTGGCATATTCTTTTCTAAATTTTCGACCTGTACACTCATTTTATCAATTTCCTCCTTGATTTATCTGAAAAGCGGCAGAAAACCTGCACACCTCTCCATTCTACAGTCATTTATCGAGTATAGCATACTCTTTTCAAAAACGCCAGTGATTTTTTTATATTTCTGTGGTTTTTAGGCTTTTTTTTAGCAATGAAATACGATTTTTTCCGCCATTTCTTTTGCTTTGTCCTCTCCCTGCAGAACACGGATCAGCTCCAGTGCGAAGTCAGTGGCTGCTCCCATGCCGCGGCCGGTGGTCACATTTTTGTCGGTGACTGCCGGTACATCGAGTACGTTTGCGCCTGCCAGCTTTTCTTCAAATCCCGGGAAGCAGACAGCGTTTTTATCTTTTAAGATGCCCATCACACCAAGGATGCTCGGCGCTGCGCAGATGGCTGCCAGTTTCTTTTCCTGATCGTCATAGGAACGGATCAGCGCTGCGAGCGTCTCGTTTCCGGCCAGATTTAATGTACCCGGCATTCCGCCCGGAAGTACCAGCATGTCTCCGTCATCAAACTCTCCCTCTTCGATGGTTTCATCTGCAAGAATGGTGATTTTGTGGGATCCTGTTACTTCTTTTCTTCCCATAATAGAAACGGTGCATACGTCTTCTCCGGCTCTGCGCAGCAGATCCACCGGGGTCAGTGCCTCAATCTCTTCACATCCGTCTGCCAGAAATACATAAATCTTTGCCATGGTTTTGTCCTCCTGTGTTGTATGATCAGTCTCGTGTGTTTTGTCACGTGATATTCTCTGCTTTTCTTTGTAACAAACCGCCGCTATTATACCACATTTTTCCGCAGAATGCTTGCATTTCATAAAAATTTCAGGACTTTTTTCGCAAAAAGCCGGATTTCGCTTAACATCACGGGAAAAGCATGGTAAACTCTTGAAAAAAGCAGTGATGCAATCACGAGAAGGAGTCTCTTTTATGGAAATCGAACGCAAATACCTTCTGGATCAGCTTCCGGAAAATCTTACAAGCTATCCATGTAAAAAAATCGAGCAGGGCTATCTTTCCACCGAACCGGTTGTCCGCATCCGCCGCTCTGACGACGAATATTATCTGACCTACAAGTCAAAAGGGCTGATGGTGCGTGAAGAGTATAATCTTCCGCTCACAAAGGAATCCTACCTGCATCTGCGGGAAAAGGCAGACGGCGTTCTCATCTCAAAAACACGCTATCTGCTGCCGCTTACCGGAACGGATCTGACGATCGAGCTCGATGTCTTTGATGCGCCGTATGAAGGCCTTTACCTCGCAGAGGTGGAGTTTCCAGACGAAGCATCCGCAAACGCCTTTGTTCCTCCGGTATGGTTTGGAAAGGATGTAACCTATTCTTCCGATTATCACAACAGTACGCTCAGTAAAGGAAAAAAACTATAAATTACCAGAAAAAATCCCGGTGCCTTTTCCACGGCTGCCGGGATTTTTCCGCTCGTTTGTTTTTTTACTCTTTTTTGTGCTTGCTTTTTGCTTGTTTTGGTTTGTTTTTTTGTGCATACATTCTTTATTTTGCTGCTTTCACATTAGCGTCATTCTGTCAAAGCGGCGGTGCTGCTCCTTCTAATCCACTCCCTTTGATTTCCGGATGCAGGCTCGTGTTGCATCAATAACAGCACTTCTCAGTTTCTCCCGCTCCAGTACGGCAACCGCTTCGATGGTGGTTCCGCCTGGCGAGCAGACCATGTCTTTTAATTCTCCCGGGTGCATTCCTGTCTCGAGAAGCATTTTGGCGCTTCCAAGGACAGACTGTGCAGCAAATTCATATGCCTGTTTTCTCGGCATTCCTTCGGCTACGGCCGCATCTGCAAGAGCCTCCAGGAAAAGAAATACGTACGCCGGCGAGCTTCCGCTGACACCTGTGACGGTATCCATCAGATACTCCGGAACAACTTCTGCGCGGCCAAAGCTTTTCAGGAGGGTTAAAACGAGCTGCAGCTCTTCCTCCGTCACGAGATCATTGGCACAGACGCCGGTCATTCCTTCTCCGACGAGTGCTGGTGTGTTTGGCATGGTGCGAATTAACTTTGTTGGTTTTCCGATTTCTGTACCCAGCCATTGTAAAGACTTACCGGGAAGAATCGATACGATAATCTTCTCGGGTGAGATGAAGTTTTTGACGAGGTTTATTATATTTTTTATTTGGTTTGGCTTTACTGCAGGAATACAAGATCGGATCCGGCTACGACCGCTTCGTTATCCATAGTCGCCTGGACTCCAAACTGGTTGGTCAAGCGTTCCACACTTTTCTCCGTGCGGACCGATACCAGAATGTCATCTGCAGATACAACTCCTTTTTGGATCATTCCGCCAATCATGGCACTCGCCATGTTGCCGCCGCCGATAAAACCTACTTTCATGTCTGTTCGCCTCCGTATGCCTGTGTTGTAAAAAATATATGCGACACCCATAGTATGCAACAAAATTTACTTTTTTGCAATACTTTTTCTCTATTTTTCTGCTTTTCTTTTGTAATTTTCTTTATTTTTTTCGAATTAAATGTCGCTGTTTGTCGACGAATGTCGAAAAGTGTCTTTTTCTGTCTTTTTTCGCTTTTCTATTCCGCCGGAATCAGCCTTTGGCGGCGGCCTCTTCGGCGTATTTTGTTGTCACGAGTGTCTTGTACGGTGTCTTTTTCTCCAGCTCTCCCGCCTGCTCCAGAATCTCCTGCAGAAGATCAAAACTTTCTTCCTCAAAGATCAGATTTTCTTTCCACGTATCCTGCTCATAGTAGCGGCGCACGATCGCGGTGATGGTTTCCAGCTCGGTTTCTGCAAACTGCGGCGCAATCACTTCTGCAATCTCCTCCGGTGTGTGCGTCTGCACGAAGTCCATTCCCTTCTGCAGTGCCTTCGTGAATTTTTCTACGGTTGCGCCGTGCGTTTTCAGATAACTCTGTTTGACGCTGTACGACGTATACGGCACATACCCGGATTCCGTTCCGACCGATGCCACGACATAGCCGTCGCCCTTCTGCTCGAGCAGTGTCGCGGACGGTTCAAATTCAATCGTATAATCCCCCTGCCCGCCGGAGAACGCGGCAGCTGTGGAACCAAAATCGATGCTCTGGTTGATATTTACATCTTTTTTATCAATCCCTTTCTGCGCCAGAACATACTCAAAGACCATTTCCGGCATACCGCCTTTTCTTCCCCCTAATACCTCTTTGTTTTTCAATTTCTCCCAGGTAAACGAATTGTCTTTCTCTCTTCCCACAACAAAGTTTCCCGCCCGCTGAGTCAGCTGCGCGAAGTTCACAACCGGGTCTGCGGTTCCCTCGAGGTACGCGTAGACGGTTGCCTCCGCCCCCATAAACCCGATATCCGCCTCGCCGGAAATCATCGCCGTCAGCACTTTATCTGCACCAAATCCTGTCATCAGCGTCAGATCAATGCCCTCGTCCGCGAAATACCCCTCCTCAATTGCCACGTACTGCGGGGGCGTAAAAAATGGAGTGGGCAACCTCATTTAATGTCACCTGCTCCACTTTTTCTTTTGTCTCATCTTTTGCCCCGCATCCCGCCAGCGTCACTGCCGCCATTGCCAGTACAAGCGCACCTGTCAGCCATTTTCCTTTCATCAACAGATTCTCCTGTTTTTTCATTCTAACCTTAGAATATGATTTCCCGGTAAAAATGCGTGCAAAAAATGAAGGAGAAACGTTCGAATTTCGTTTCTCCTTTCGTTTCTTATTTCTTCTCTTGTTTTTTCTTTTGCCTTCTGTTCTTCTTTCGTCCGGATTTTTGTCTTCGTACA
>ENA-OQBT01000930-OQBT01000930.1-human-gut-metagenome-genome-assembly--contig:-NODE-930-length-14577-cov-6.598478_pt1 | contig 14577 bp, 15 predicted proteins | sample MGYA00242749_ERZ504557 | MGnify/ENA primary metagenome ERZ504557 (study PRJEB26092, sample SAMD00036243) | human gut metagenome | host: Homo sapiens | study: EMG produced TPA metagenomics assembly of... | reverse complement strand
GTTCAATGCCAAAATCAAGGACTTCAGAACACAGTTCAGAGGAGTAAAGGACAGGACTTTCTTTCTATTCAGACTGACTAAAATTTATGCTTAATCTATGAATCCCTCAGGTTTTTACGTTGACCCCCATTAATGCCTTTTTATTAAATATGACTTTTCCATGCGCTTTCTGAATCATGGTAAACATGTAAGCCAAATTTTGATCCATGTCATTCTCTTCAGCTAACCCATTGGACTCTTTCCAAAAAGATTCGACTTCATCCCCAACAGATTGTATATACCCTTGCGCTTGCATGTCATCTGGTGATAATGTCTTATCAAAGTCATAACATATTGCAACAACTGGTTTACTTTCCTTTGTTTTTCTAATAAATTCTTTACTCATATGCTATAATAAAAAATGAGACACAATTACTATTAATTATGCCTCATTTATGATTTATCTATTCAGTAATTTCTTACTTTACTACTTTGAATTACTTATTATTTGACTTCCTCGAAGTCAGCATCTTGAATATCTTCTTTATTATTAGAAGAACCTTGATTAGCCTGTTGTCCTGCACCTGCACCCGGACCGGCCTGAGCGCCACCTTGTGCACCACTCTGAGCATACATTTCAGCGCTGGCAGCCTGGAATGCTGTATTCAGTTCAGCCATGGCAGTATCAATAGCAGCCAAATCCTGTGCTTTATGAGCATCTTTCAGTTTCTGAAGAGCAGCTTCAATCGGAGCTTTCTTATCAGCCGGCAACTTGTCGCCTAATTCCTTCAACTGATTTTCAGTAGAGAAAATCATGGAGTCAGCTTGATTCAATTTGTCAATTTTTTCACGTTCCTTCTTGTCTGCTTCTGCATTAGCTTCAGCTTCGGCTTTCATCTTTTCGATTTCTTCCTTGCTCAAACCAGAGGAGCTTCGATACGGATAGCTTGTTCCTTGCCGGTAGCTTTATCCTTGGCAGATACTTTCAAGATACCGTTGGCATCGATATCGAATGTCACCTCAATCTGAGGAACACCACGACGAGCCGGAGCAATACCAGTCAAATTGAACTGACCGATTGACTTGTTTTGTGCAGCCATCGGACGTTCACCTTGAAGTACGTGGATAGTCACTTCAGTCTGGTTATCGGCAGCTGTAGAGAAGGTCTCACTCTTGCGGGCCGGGATAGTAGTGTTTGCATCAATCAACTTAGTCATTACACCACCCAATGTTTCGATACCCATTGACAACGGAGTAACATCCAGCAATACCACACCTTTGATTTCATCTGTCAAAACAGCACCCTGAACGGCAGCACCTACAGCAACCACTTCGTCAGGATTAACACCCTTGGAAGGAGTCTTACCGAAGAATTTTTCTACCAATTCCTGAACAGCCGGAATACGTGAAGAACCACCAACAAGGATTACCTCATCGATATCAGAGTTGCTCAAGCCTGCATCGCTCATAGCCTTCTTGCAAGGTTCAAGACAAGCCTAATCAAATTGTGAGCTAAAGCTTCAAATTTAGCACGTGTCAAAGTCTTAACCAAGTGCTTAGGCATACCGTCTACGGGCATGATGTATGGCAGGTTGATTTCTGTTGAAGTAGAAGAAGACAATTCAATTTTAGCTTTTTCAGCAGCTTCTTTCAGACGTTGCATAGCCATCGGATCTTTTGTCAAATCCGCGCCTTCGTCATTCTTGAATTCCTGTACCAACCAGTCAATGATTACCTGGTCGAAGTCATCACCACCCAAGTGAGTATCACCGTTAGTAGAAAGTACTTCGAATACACCACCACCAAACTCAAGGATAGAGATATCGAATGTACCACCACCAAGGTCGAATACAGCAATCTTCATATCTTTGTGAGCCTTATCAAGACCATAAGCCAAAGCAGCAGCTGTCGGTTCGTTCACAATACGTTTTACCTCCAAACCTGCAATCTGACCAGCTTCTTTAGTAGCCTGACGTTGTGAGTCCGAGAAGTATGCCGGAACGGTGATAACGGCTTCTGTAACTTCTTGTCCCAGATAATCCTCAGCAGTTTTCTTCATCTTCTGCAGAATCATAGCTGAAATTTCCTGCGGAGTATAAAGACGTCCGTCAATATCTACACGCGGAGTATTATTGTCACCTTTCACTACTTTATAAGGAACACGAGCAGTTTCCTTCTGTACCTGATCCCAAGTTTCACCCATGAAACGCTTGATAGAGAAAATAGTACGTTGCGGATTAGTGATTGCCTGACGTTTTGCAGGATCACCTACTTTACGTTCACCACCGTCAACAAATGCAACGATAGACGGAGTGGTACGTTTACCTTGCTGTTTGCGATTACTACCGGTTCATTACCTTCAAATACTGAAACACATGAATTTGTGGTTCCTAAGTCAATACCAATAATCTTTCCCATAATTATATATCTTTATTTATTTGTTTTCAATTAAACTGATTTCTTGGCGAATGGTTCACGAAGGACTTCTTTTTTCTTTGGTGCACCAACCGCACGCCCTTCATAAAACAAACGGTATGCCAAAAATAAGAATGTGACAAAGGCTGACAAAATGACTGATTTATTTGCTATATGATACTTTTAAATGGATTCATATAAGGCAAGAATGTCAGAACTCCACCAAATAAAAAACCTGTCAGCATCCTAGCATAATGCCATAAATGCAATCGCCGTTTTTCTCGTTTATGAGAAAACAGGCCGACCCATATCAATTCGAATGTAGATGGATTATTGTTTCTTCAACACCAACAATTCATTTCCATTTTCACCTAACAAATATACTTTATCATCTTTCATGCTGAAACTTTTTGTTTCATTCAAAGCATTCAGCACGATAGTTTCAGTTTCCATATCAGGACACATCATCATGGTAGTAGCAACATTGTCAAATCTCAAAGAATTGGGTTTTCCATCTTCCTGCATTAACGCACCATTTATGGTATTACAGCCCACATTACCGTAAATGCGGCTTTCATCCAAATTAAAACCGATAAAAGGGGTCACCTCAGCCGTACCTACAATCTTCTTTCCATTCACCAATTCAATAACCCATTCTCCTGAAAGATCAGACAGTGACACTTCCGGAGCCGCCTTCTTTTCCAAAGTCATCAACGGCTGACCATCTTGATTACATAGAGTTATCACGTCGGGCTTGTCAGAAACCGTCTGGAAAGAAGTCACTTTATCCAATGCACCAATACCATCTGCTCAGTCTTCATATCAGGGCACATCATGCGGGTACTTCCTATCTGTCCAAACTTCAATGTACCTGGCTTCAGAGAGTCGGCTTCAAAACTTCCCATCATACGGTTACATCCGCTATTGCCATAAATACGTTTCTGAGCTACATCAAAACCAATGAAAGGCATTCTCTCTGTAGATATCTTCTGTCCATCCACCTCTGTAATATTCCATTCCCCATCCAGAGAAGAAACAGACAACATATTCTTTCCACTACCACAAGATACAATCAATGCTCCGGCACAAACAGCCATCATTTTCAATACTAGTTTTTTCATATTATTTTTTTGTTAAATCTGTTAGTTTAGTGTGCAAAACTAACCATTTTATTTTTCACTATAGCAATTATACACAAAAATTTTATACCTTTGTATCAATTTATATATACTAACACTTAAAGCAATGAAAAGGTTTTTAGCCATTTTAATTGGGGCAACAAGCTGTAGCCTATGCACTTATGCACAAAACGGATATATAGTCACGACTACTTCACAACAAACAAGTATTTCCGTAGAATCTTTGGAAAAACAGTTTATAAACGATCATTTCAAGTATTACAACCTGTGTGACTGGACACCAGGCATGAAATTCATGGTGATGCCGGAACGTAAAGACATCATTATTCCTCCTTTTAAATCGGCGGAAACCAACAAGGAGGTGGATACAGGAGAGTTAAAACATAAGATTTTTGAATATCTGGGTTCGGAAATTACCGAACGGGGCTTTGTACATTTTAACTTTGAATGTGAAGGGCAACAATATTATCACGAACTTAAAAACACCACTCTGGAACAATATTGCCTGAAGCCCAAAGCCGGTATTCCTACCCTTGCCTACCTGGGTGATGTGGACATAGCCAAAGAACTGCTGGAAGGACAAACCCTATATATGCGTACCAATAAAGTACGTATAGATGATCCCAACAGCATATCGGGCTATAAAGAGGTCCCGATTGGTATAAATGAAGAAGTAACAGTAACAGCTGTCAGAGTGGGCAGCCACGCATACCCTGTAAAAATCGTATTCCAAGACAAGAAAGGAAACACCTACTATCAGCCGGTAGCTATATCAAAGACTAATTGCGGCATGGCAGACAGTGATTTTATTATGGAAAATAAAATAAATATTTTCCAAATTCATTTATGCTTCAGTGATGCAAATACAAAAAAATCAAAGAACCTGATGAGCAAATATGGGAAAAAACCTGTCTATCTGAAAGCAGAAACGGAATGTCTGGATGAAACAGACACTCCGGTGAGACTTCCCCGATATACACAATTCACCATCAAAAATATAATCTCACAAAACAACTCCCCTTACATCTTTTTAGAGCTGGAAGACATAGATGGAAAAAATTATAAGATAAAAGCTACATTCACCCATACGAGTGTAGTTGATGTGATTTTACAATCAGACAATTATTTTACGGTTCTATTCGGCATAGGTAACTTACGAGCCAAGTATCCGAATATCACAGAAGAAGTTTGGAACATGATAAGCCGCGGTAAGGTACGGAAAGGAATGACAACCGACGAATGTCGTTTGGCTTTGGGTAATCCCATACGCATTCATATAGTCACGGGTGGCCATGAAACATGGTCCTACGAAAGAAAAACATTAGATTTCACCAATAAGAAACTAGATCATATCAACTAATACCCAAAATATTTTGTTATCTTTGCCCTGTGAACGGTAATGTTTGCCGGGCATTTTATTTTAACAAGAATAAAAAACAGCAAATGGGTAAAGTATTAATTATCGGTGCAGGCGGTGTAGGTACTGTCGTAGCACACAAAGTGGCTCAGAATCCGGATGTATTCACTGACATCATGATCGCCAGCCGTACAAAATCAAAATGTGATGCAATCGTAAAAGCTATCGGCAATCCAGCTATTAAGACTGCACAGGTAGATGCGGACAATGTAGACGAACTGGTAGCCCTGTTTAATAGTTTCAAACCCGAAATCGTCATCAATGTAGCTCTGCCTTATCAAGATCTGACCATCATGGAAGCTTGTCTGAAGGCTGGAGTGAATTATCTGGATACAGCAAACTATGAACCGAAAGATGAAGCTCATTTCGAATACAGTTGGCAGTGGCTTATAAGAAACGTTTTGAAAACGCAGGACTGACAGCTATACTGGGTTGTGGGTTCGACCCGGGAGTAAGTGGTATTTATACAGCCTACGCTGCAAAACATCATTTTGACGAGATGCACTACTTGGATATTGTGGACTGTAATGCCGGTAACCATCACAAAGCGTTTGCTACCAATTTTAATCCTGAAATCAATATCCGCGAAATTACTCAGAACGGACGTTATTATGAAGAAGGCAAATGGGTGACCACCAAACCATTGGAATACCACAAGGATCTGACTTATCCCAATATCGGTCCTCGTGATTCCTACTTGCTGTATCATGAAGAGCTGGAATCATTAGTTAAGAATTTCCCGACTATCAAACGTGCTCGCTTTTGGATGACTTTCGGTCAGGAATATCTGACTCATCTGCGTGTCATCCAGAATATCGGTATGGCCCGTATTGACGAAATAGATTATAACGGAGCGAAAATTGTTCCGTTACAATTCCTAAAAGCCGTACTCCCCAATCCACAGGATCTAGGAGAAAATTATGAAGGCGAAACTTCTATCGATGCCGCATCCGAGGCGTAAAGGATGGCAAAGAACGTACTTACTATGTTTACAACAACTGTAGCCATCAAGAAGCTTACAAAGAAACTGGAATGCAGGGAGTGAGCTATACAACAGGAGTTCCTGCCATGATTGGAGCCATGATGTTCCTGCAAGGATTGTGGAAACGTCCAGGAGTATGGAATGTAGAAGAGTTTGATCCCGATCCATTTATGGAACAACTGAACAAACAAGGGCTGCCTTGGCATGAAGTATTTGATGGTGATTTAGAACTTTAAAAAGTGATTAACGGCCCATGGTAAGTAATTCATACCTGCGGCCACAATAACCATAAATCATTAACCACTAAAAAAATGAACATAGGAGATAAAGTCCCAGAAATATTAGGCTTGAACGAAAAAGGAGAAGAAATTCGTTTAAGTGATTACAAAGGAAAAAAGATAGTACTTTATTTTTATCCTAAAGATATGACATCGGGTTGTACTGCCCAGGCATGTAACTTGCGTGATAATTATGCGGAACTGCGCGCCCATGGTTATGAAGTAATCGGTGTCAGTGTGAATGATGCCAAATCGCATCAGAAATTCATTGAAAAGAACGAGCTGCCCTTTACTCTTATTGCCGATACCGACAAGAAGTTGGTAGAACAATTCGGAGTATGGGGAGAAAAAAGTATGTACGGACGTAAATATATGGGTATATTCCGTACGACTTTCATCATCAACGAAGAAGGCGTGATTGAACGTATCATCTCTCCCAAAGAGGTGAAAACAAAAGAACACGCACAACAAATTTTATAAACCAACAGATTTATGGCAAAAAAAGATAACGAAGAAATTCCATTCTCAGCAGCTCCAGGTGCCGGAAATAGTGAAAAACTGAAAGCACTGCAAGCTGCAATGGATAAGATAGAGAAAACTTTTGGTAAAGGCTCTATCATGAAAATGGGTGATGACAACGTACAGGAAGTGGAAGTGATTCCTACCGGGTCTATCGCCTTGAACGCCGCATTAGGGGTAGGCGGCTATCCCAAAGGTAGAATCATAGAAATTTATGGTCCCGAATCATCCGGTAAGACTACATTGGCTATCCATGCCATTGCTGAAGCTCAGAAGGCAGGCGGCATTGCAGCTTTCATTGATGCCGAACATGCTTTCGACCGTTTCTATGCGGCCAAACTGGGAGTGGATGTAGATAACTTATGGATATCACAACCCGATAACGGTGAGCAGGCACTTGAAATTGCTGAGCAGCTAATACGATCATCCGCTATTGATATCATTGTTATCGACTCTGTCGCGGCATTGACTCCAAAAGCTGAGATTGAAGGAGATATGGTGATAACAAAGTAGGTTTACAAGCGCGTTTGATGTCTCAGGCTTTGCGTAAGCTTACGTCAGCCATCAGCAAAACCAATACAACTTGTATTTTTATCAACCAGTTGCGTGAAAAAATCGGTGTCATGTTTGGTAATCCAGAAACAACTACCGGTGGTAATGCTCTGAAATTCTATGCTTCCGTACGTTTGGATATCCGTCGCTCCACTCAACTGAAAGATGGTGAAGAAGTAATCGGCAACCAGACTAAAGTAAAAGTAGTGAAAAACAAAGTGGCACCTCCTTTCCGTAAAGCCGAATTCGATATCATGTTTGGTGAAGGTATCTCAAGAGCTGGTGAAATCATTGATTTGGGTGCTGATTTAGGCATCATCAAGAAAAGCGGTTCATGGTACAGCTACAACGAAACCAAACTGGGACAAGGACGTGACGCTTCCAAACAAGTGATTCAGGATAACCCCGAACTGGCGGAAGAACTGGAAGGTTTGATTTTCGCAGCACTGAAAGAGCAAGAATAAACCGTTCTCACATATATGCAATATATTACATTCATGACCAGTATATACAAAAACAATACATGTTAATAAAAAAACCGTTTTAACCATAATAATAAGGTTAAAACGGTTTTATCCTTAAACATTATTTCCAATCACAATTTTTCAACTTTTATAAAAGACTTGTATCCCATATTTTACAAAAAGCATCTACTTTTTCAATTCAAATCCTAACATCAGCCCGTCATAAGCTTCAGCTACACTGTTAAGAGTGGCAGCTGTAGAATTTACTTTGGAAGCCGCTCCAGTAATCACCTTTAGAATAGACATCAACTTATCGGCATTAAACACAAGACTCATACTATTGCCTGTTACTGTCACATAAGCTACCGTCTGTATGCCCAACTTACTTTTCATAATAATCGTCTTAGCTTCCTCATCAAAAACATAAGTGCCGCTTACCGTACGTCTTTTCAATATATATGAATAAGTACCATCCTCCTTGAAAATATACTTAATACTAGTCAAACCAATCTTATCATATATAGTCTGTAATTTTTCTTCCACTTCTTTGGCCGCTACCTCTCCACCAGCCTTTGCCAGTAACTGATCACTCTCGAACTGACATTCAGGAGCCTGATAAGACCAAGTCCCCACAATAGAATGAGCCGTAGTAGCCTTGTTACCAATTGCCGCCTTTGCCACTCCTGTCAATATAGATTTCAAATCCTGCGCCTCAGCATGAACAGAACACATACATAATAACAAAACAACTCCCCACCATTTAAAAACATTCTTTTTCTTCATATACTTAATTACTTATAATATTCAACGACAAAGATAAAACAAAGAGACGAAAAGATAAATAACATCACATTGTAATTTAACAAAATATGCTACGTTATGAAATAGAACATATATAATAGGAAACAAACGATAAAGGACAAGTTACAGCCTTATCACCACATACTTGTCCTTTATTTCAAGAAAATACCTTTTAACAATCTCTTACCTCATCACAGTTATATTACAATAGATAATTCAATCATTCTTATTTCCATTCACTATGTTGCTCCAACATCGGATTCGTATCAATCTCACCTTGCGGAATAGGCCAAACCAAATCTTGCGCACCACGAAGATTACCCCGCGAAACTACTCCAAAGCCATAGAATGACTGGTCTTTCTGCATACGCTTTTGAGCATTTTCAAATTCTCCCCAACGGTAAAGATCTGCAAAACGCAAATCTTCAAAAGCCAATTCCACACGGCGTTCGTGACGTACAATGGCGCGCAATTCTTCTTTATTCAAATTAGTTCCTTCCACTACTTCTACCGCTGGCATACCAACACGAGCACGAACTTCATTAATATATCCTGTTATTTCGGCTTGTGGATAACCACCTTTCTCAATCATAGCTTCAGCAAGTGACAAAAGTACCTCTGCATAACGGATAACATAGAAGTCAAGACTACCGTCATATTCATTAACTGTATCTTCTGGAGTGTACCATTTACGAATACAACAAGTAGAACTTGCCGGCAAATTATTAGTAAACAGTTTTCCGTTCCATTCCATACCAGGTAACATCAATGTACCTTTCATACGAGGATCACGATTCTCATAACGTCCCATATCCGGATTAGCCTTCGTATGGGCTCCTTGAACAAGGCTTCCTTTAAATAAAGGTGACTTATCGATGGGCAACCCATCTATACAATAAAAATCATCACACAAGTTCATAGAACCTTCAATAGCATTCATTGGAGCAGACCAACAAACCCCAAAGCAACTTCCTTCACCTAATCCCGGACCTTTAAAATGGACACTCAACAATACTTCTGCTGCCGTTTCATTTTGCTCTTTAAACAAATCAGCATAATTGGCAGCATAATCAGTTCCGTCACCCGACTTAAAAAGCTGCACTTTTCCTACTACATTTTTATAAGCCGTTATTGCCTCGTCCCAACGTTGATTAAAAAGAGCAATTCGTCCCATAATGGCATAACCTGCTTCTTGGGACATACGTCCTTTTTGCGCTTTCCCTATAACTGGTATTTTAGGAATCCAAGTCTTCAAATCTTCCAGCAAGGACGAAATAATCTGGCTACGTTCCGCCTTGGGAGCCTGTGCTTCAGCCAAAGTTAAAGGTTTCGTCAGATAAGGGACATCACGGAATACGGAGGTCAGATTGCAATACATCAAAGCTCGTAATGCTATTGCTTCCGCCTTGTATGCATCTATCTTTTCAGCCTCCATCGGAATACGTTCCACATTCTCTACCAACATATTACAACGCTTAATCACTTCATAATTAGCATTCCAGTACATAGAAAAGCATTCATCGGTAGTGGAAGAAGCACATTTCGAGATAGAACTTCCCAGCATCCAATCACCCCATGTGTGGTCTCCATTATCCGTACTGGTTTCACGTCCTAGAAATCCAAACTTCCAGCCATCAATATTGTCATCATATAAATTCTGGCTCTGCATGGCATCATAGCAAGCTGTCAAAGCCATCAATGCATCCGATTCGGTCTGCCAATAAGTGGTTTGAGAAGGCTGATTCGGAGAATCCGTCTGCAAAAAACTATCTGAACATGCACTGGTAACCAATAACACTCCAGAAAAAAATAAAACTCTGCATATATTTTTTGTACTCTTTACCATAATGTATATCCTCCTTATAAGTTAGAATTGAATATTTAGCCCAAATGAATAAGTGCGCATATTGGGATGTACGTCATTTCTAGCATCACCCGATGTTTTTTCCGGATCCCAGTTTTTCAAAGACGTAAATGTCAAAAGGTTGCTTCCGGCAAAATAAACACGGACACTGGAAACACCCATCTTAGCAAGTCCAGGCTGACGGAATGTATAGCCGAATTCCAAGTTCTTCAAACGTAAGTAACTGGAATTTTCTAACCAGAATGAAGAATAAGAATCATTCATAGTATTACCCAATGCCGGCATAGAAGCATTTACGTTGCCGGCAGAATAACGATCCAACCAACGTTCGGTTAAGTTACCGCGAATATCGGTAGAAGTTTCCCAACTGTAACGGTAAATACCTCCCACTCCTTGCCAAAAAGTAGACAAGTCAAAATTCTTCCAAGAAGCTCCTAAATTGAAGCTATAAGAATATTTAGGAAAAGGATTGCCAATAATATCACGATCATCAGCAGTAATATTACCATCATCATTCAAATCAGCATACATAATATCGCCCAATTTAGGAGCCACACCATTTTGTTTAATGACTTCCCCTTTTGAATTAGTACGCTGTAAATCAGCTTCTGTACGGTACATACCAATCGCTTTATATCCAAAATAAGCGCCAATAGGATTGCCAATACGATTGATTGTTTGCCCACTTATTGTTTCTTCCAAACCGCCCATTTCCAGAATTTCGTTCTTCACGTGTGACAAGTTGAAACCTACATTCCAAACCCAATCGCCTTTACTATCCGAGTAATTCACATTCCATTCCCAACCACGATTGCGGACAGCACCCACATTCTGATAAGGAGCATTAAGAGAACCTAAGAATATGCCTGGCATAGCTAATTGCATCAAGATATCAGAAGTTTTCTTATCAAACCATTCAAAAGTAGTCTGTATCCTATTATTAAAGAATCCAAGATCAAGGGCCACATTGATGGAGCGGGTCGTTTCCCATTTGATGTCTTCATTTGGAACAGAAGTCTGTACCATACCAGCCTGTTTGTCCCCACCTTGGTCAAAGAAATAATTTCCGCTTGCGCCCAAAGTAGCCGCATAAGCATAATTACCGATTTCCTGGTTACCCAACTTACCCCATGATAAACGCAACTTTCCAAGGGAGAAGTTTTATAGTCTTTCATTAATTCTTCATTCGAAAACACCCATCCTCCTGATACGGAAGGAAATGTAGCGTAACGATTGGCTTTAGGCATACGTGATGAACCATCGTGGCGAATATTGAACTCAAACAAATAACGGTCATCATAACCGTAATTCACACGACCAAAAAATGACTGGAGTTTATATTCTTCCGAATTGCCTTTTGCACCCGGATTAATTGTTCCTCCATCAAGTTCATAAATATTTTCTGTAGGAAAGCCCTGTATGGAAGCAGTCGTTTTATAAAAGCGCGAGCCAATAACAGAGTGTCCTAACAACACATTAACATTATGTTTATCAAATTGTTTGTTATAAGTCAACAGGTTCTCACTCGTCCATGTTGCATTGCGATACCAATAATCCTCCTCCTTATTCGTTTCCCCTGCCGCTTTTCTAATATTTCCTTCTGCATCATAACGGGCAGGAGATTTGGGAGAATAAGATTTCGTTGCATTTAAATCAAAAGCATAAGCAAAACTGGTCTGGAACTTCAATCCGTCCCATAAATCAATACCTGCAAAAACCTTACCGTTAAAACGCCAATACTCATTGCTGCGGTGCCCTAAAGACATTGACTCTACAGGATTCTTCATCAGTTCGGCACTCAATGACGAACCATCTACATAGCCGTAGTGTCCGTTAGAATACATCACCGGCACAGTAGGACGAGTAAACCAGGATACATAACGCATGATTCCACCTTCGCCGGAAGGTGCGACAGCAGGAGTAGTCACATTATTCTTATTACCGGATAAGTTCAATCCAAAAGTAAAACGTTTGTAACGAGTATCAATATTCGAACGAAAAGAAAAGCGTTCTACTCCTGTCTTCATCATGATACCATCTTGATTGGAATAGGCCACCGAAGTCATAAAACGGGTATTCTCATTACCTCCTGATACAGACAGATGATGCTGGTGCATACTAGCATTACGCAATACAGCATCCAGCCAATTGGTATTTGCATAATGATCCGGATCTGATCCGTCTTGCAACTTTTGCAAAGCTTCCGGTGAAAAAGTTCCAGTGCTCACTTCGTTTTTCATCAAAGCCCAATTATAACCATCCACATAATCGGGAACAATACCTGGTGTCTGCAAAGTATAACTACCTGAATACGAAATCTTCACTTTGCTTGATGCCTGTCCCCGCTTAGTAGTGATCAAAATAACGCCATTAGCAGCACGCACACCATAAATAGCTGCCGATGCCGCATCCTTCAATACAGAAATGCTCTCAATATCGGCAGAAGGGATTTCTGCAATTTGTGAAATACTACCTTCCACCCCGTCAATCAACACCATCGGATTATTATTCCCAAAGGTACCAATACCACGAATCCTGATTTCTGGATTATCATTACCAGCTTGTGCACCGTTCTGAGTTAGTACTAAACCTGGCAAACGTCCCTGCAGCAAAGTAGTTGTATTAGCCACCGGAATATCTTGAATATCTTTTGCTGATACGGAAGCAACAGATCCTGTCAAATTCACTTTCTTCTGAGTAGCGTATCCTACCACCACCACTTCGTCCAGCTTTTTGGAGTCTTCTTCCAAAATAATTTTAAAATTATTTTTACTTCCTACCGGCAGGATCACATCCTGATATCCCAAAAAGCTAATCACTAAAGACTGGGAAGGTTGCACCTTCAACTGAAAAGCACCGTCTATATCAGTCACCACTCCCTGCATAGTACCCTGTACCATTACACTAGCTCCTATAATAGACTCACCGGATGAATCATACACCTTACCTGTCACTATACGTTCCTGTGCGTATACCATAAATGAAAATATCATCAGGACGCCTGCCAAAACCACGCGAAATAATTTTTGCCTTTGTCTTTTCATAATTTCAATTTAATTAAGTTAATAGGTTATTTATAATTTGTATTACAACAACAAATATCAGAATAGCTTTATTTCCATTGATAATGACGTACCCAGTCCACTTCCATCTCCACTGGTAAATCCGTAGAGTCCACTGGTCCTACCCAAGTACCTCCTAATTGCATATCAATCAACAAATATTGGGGAATATCAAAAGGAAATTGACCTTCTTGTTCCGTTTCGATACGAGGATAAACAAAATGTCGTTTTCCATTCACATGAAACACCAAACTGTCCGGCCAAAAATCTACCCCATATACATTAAAGTCCTCAGGATTAATGGATGCAGTGCCTCCATGTTTCGGATTATTCTCTATCCCCAATGTATAAGTATAGTGCGAATGCACGGTTTGATAAACAATAGAATCATAATTCAAACGTTCCATAATATCTACCTCTCCTCCCATAGGCCAAACATATTTATCAATTTCATAAGGCAAAGTCCATATAGCCGGCCATGCTCCTCTCGCCCCATGCAATCTAGCTCTTACTTCGATGCGTCCCCGATGAAAAGCATGCTTGTCTTTTGTCCACAATCCCCCAGTCAGATACTTCGCCGTATCTACATCCATATTATCATTCACAATTCCCTTTAATATTAAACAACCATCACGCATTTCATAACAACGATTATCAAATGACTGAGTATTTTGCCAATCAGGTCTTCCGCGAGGTATGCGGCTCCATATTGTGGTATCAGGTTCCGCACCATCAAAATTATCTTCCCACACTAATTCCCATTTCGGTGTATGAGTACAAGCAAGCATACCACATACCGACAATAATAAAAGTATAACATTTTTCATACTACATTAATTTTGGTTCACAAAACTTATTTTAAAAATTTAACTGTGCAAACTTAGTCTATTTATCAACTAAAGAGATCAGAAATTGTATAAATCAAGTCCATTTCTGTCTAATAAGGGGATATTTCTCAATTTTTATTTCTAAAATATCTTAGCCTGAATAATTCATAGTCTCCACAAAAAAGAGAACGCCCTTCTTGTATATTTGCAAGAAAAGCATTAACTTTAAGGTGTTAAAAATAAACTTAATACCGGCGTTCTCATGTGCAAAGATACAA
>ENA-OQBT01000929-OQBT01000929.1-human-gut-metagenome-genome-assembly--contig:-NODE-929-length-14609-cov-4.417139_pt1 | contig 14609 bp, 14 predicted proteins | sample MGYA00242749_ERZ504557 | MGnify/ENA primary metagenome ERZ504557 (study PRJEB26092, sample SAMD00036243) | human gut metagenome | host: Homo sapiens | study: EMG produced TPA metagenomics assembly of... | reverse complement strand
GTTCAGGCATTCTGCTGGTCTGTACTGAATAATCCTAATAAAAGAAGAAAAAAGAAAGTCATTAAATAATCAGGAAAAAATACATATTCAAAAGAGGAAAGACAAAAAGGAGCTGCCACATTAATAAGAACTTAATGTGGTATGCTCCTTTTGACATTGGTTCACTGGTAATATCCTGCGAAGCGTGTTGTTGTGAACAGTAATTTTTGACTTGAATGTACTCTCGATTTCCTGCTGCGTTTAAGCCTGGATTTCTGAAAGTCTGTCCAGTCCGGCTCTGGTATGGCGGATAAAAATATCTCTGACCGCCTGGATCTCGCCAAGACCTTTCAGAGTACATTTGACAGAATATCCCTCTTTTTCCAGAATACTTTTCCAGGAATCATCGTCCTCTCCGGACATATCATTGGTAGCATGATCACCTGCGACGATCATAAAAGGTGCCAGATGAACATGAGCCGGATGCAGATTTTTTAATTCATCCAGAAAGCTTTTAATGGAGAAATCCCCTTCAACCGTTCCCATATGCATATTGGAATAGCCGAAATGCTTAAACAGTTCGTCCATCTCAGGATAAAGTTCATTGGCAACATGCTCTGTTCCATGTCCCATAAATAAGATAATTTCATCAGAATCAGGGTGATATTCCTGTGCCATAGCCTGACAGACCTCTTCTTTGTCCTGCTTTGTAATCATCAGAGAATCACAGATAATGACAGAATCGAAATCCTTTTTATGTGCAAGAACTTTTTCTTTCATAGCATCACTCTCAAATCCGGTGATCACATAGGTTGGCTGTACAACGACATTTCGAATTCCGTCCGCTTTCAGCTGGGTCATTGCCTCATCAATATCCATAATGTGGATCCCGTCCCGCTTCTGGAGTTTGGCGCGGATACGGGGACTTGTCCATGCGCGGTATAACGGATATTCCGGAAATGCATGATGCAGGTCAGATTCAATCTGTTCAATTGTTTTTTTTCGTGTTTCTTCATAACTTGTACCGAAGCTGATAACAAGAATTGCTGTTTTTTCAGTTACCCCCATTTTAAATCTCCTTATAATAAGTATATTGACATTTACCACAACTGCCACTGACAGGTTTTCCGCAAAACAGATGTAGTGGCGGTAAAAGGTAATTGACTGCGCACTCATATAAAAAAGATGTCATGATAATAGACATTGTTTTTTATTATACAGGGAGTTATAGGGAAACACAAGTAAAAGCTAAGATTTTGACGTCTGAGTATCTCTGTATGCAGATGGAGTGACATTCATTTTTTTCTTGAAGCTTGTGCTGAAATAATATTGATTGGCGTAACCGCATTTCATACTGATTTCCTTCAGAGTCATGTTTGTGGCTGTAAGATAACGGCAGGCGGCGTTGATTCGCTGAGTAGTGATATAGTCACTAATACTCACGCCCTGTTTCTTTTTAAAGAGGGCACTCAGATAAGCCGGGCTGACATTGGCTTCGCTGGCGATATCGTTCAGGCACAGAGTATTGCTGGCATAGTTTTCGTCAATATATGAAGTTACAGATTCGCATAATTTCTGGTGATAATCATTCAGAGAAGAATCCAGTTTCCGGCAGAGAAGGCGGCAGAGTTCGTTGAGCCAGCCGCATAGTTCTTCTGTGGTATGAAATTCTTCCAGATGATTGTATACATACAGGATCTTTGCTTCCAGATCATGGGTATCCAGGTTTAGTTCATAGAAAAACTTCAGAATCCTTCCAAGCAGAGAGTAGATCTGGATAAATGCGAAACTTTTGGTGCGGAAGTTCTCAGTAAGCCATCTGGAGAAATCCTGAAACCAGGAGTCAATTGCAGAAACATCCTTTTTACACAGAAGGCGGATTAATTCCTCCTCTCTGGAATCGGAGAAATCAGTGGCAGATAAGTCATGTCCAAGAGCCTCACGTCCGTCAAATACGTTCTGGTGTGGGAAAAAGAAACGATAATCCAGTGCATGAACTGCACTTTCATAAGAACGGTTCAGATCCCACAGATCCTGTACAATGGCACCGATTCCGGCATTCAGAACCAGTCCCTGTGAATTGCAGTTATCTACAAGTACAGAAATGATTTTATAGGTAAGCTGGCGAAAATTTCCGGACTGGCAGCCGCTTTGTCCGATCACACACAGATAACCATCAATATCCTGCAGGGGATAAATATAATTTAATTCTGAGGTTTGTTCTGTGATCAGATCACGGAGATTCAGCAGTTCCATCTGAAATTTCTCAATGCCATAGGAATCCCTGAGAGACTGTGCATTTTCCAGTTCAAGAATCACTACGTTATAAAAATCATAATCCAGTTTAAGGTTCAGGTAGTTCAGATAAGGTTTGAGACGATAGGAAGCCTCCTGCCTGGAACGGTGAGTGATATCACGGAAAAATTTTTCGATAAGCAAAGGCCTGCTCTGTTTAAGCAACTGCAGATTTTTCTGCTCACGTTCCATCAGGGCAAAAGCATTTTTTACTTTCTGGATCAGATATGCGTAATCCAGAGGTTTTTCAATATAATCCAATGCACCAAGAAGCAGAGCGCGTCTTGCATATTCAAATTTATCATAGGCACTGATCAGTATGATTTTTACCATTGGATTAATATCCAGTGCTTGCCTGCTCATTGAAATTCCGTCCAGATCCGGCATTTCAATATCTGAGATGATCAGATCTACAGGTTCTTTTTTCATAGCGTCTATCGCAGAGGTTCCGTTGTAGCAGATATGTACGATTTCTGCGTTCAGAACTTCCCAGTCTATGTTCTTTTCAATTCCTTCTGCTGACAGATAATTGTCATCTACAATCATTATTTTCCTCATCTGTATCCTCCATTTGCTGAAATTCAATTGTGACATAGGTACCGTTTCCGGGATGGCTGTCAATACGCACAGAGCCGTTACCGTACAAAGGATTGGAAATGCGGGCGCTTACATTTGAAATTCCAAAATGTTTTTCGTAATTTATGACTTTGTTGTCTATGGCATATCGGAGCTGTTCCAGTGTCTCCGGAGACATTCCGGCTCCATTGTCTTCAATGGATATCACTACGGTATCATCACCGTAGAGCACTTGAATGGAAATAAAAACTTCAGGTGTATCGGCTGAAAGACCGTGCAGGATAGAATTCTCCAGGAATGGCTGTAATGTAAATTTGCAGATCGTGAAATTTTCTATTCCGTCTTCGGCATTGATCTCCCAGTTAAGATTATCTTTATGGCAGAGTTTCTCCATTTCCAGATACAGGCGGGCAATTTCCAGTTCGTCTTTGATCGGTATCAGTTCTTTTGATTTTCTCAGCGTCAGTCGGTAAAAGGCAGTCAGATTTGTCAGCATCTGATCTGCAATATCCAATTTGCCAAGTGCCTGGCAGGTTCGGATGGTTCCAAGGATATTGTAGAGAAAATGTGGATTGATCTGTGACTGTAATAACTGATATTTCAGTCGTTCTTCATTAATGGAGAGACTGACAATTGATTTCAGATTCTGGGCAATTGTGTGCTGCATATCTTCAAAGGTAATCCCCAGATTGTCTATTTCATCATAATTGGAAGCATCGGCCGGATGCGGGAGTGTGATGATGGAAAGGTGCTCCGGATCATGTCCAAGATGAAAGGATTCCATGGCATAGGACAGTGCGGCAATTCTGCTTGTCAGTTTCCTGGAAAAAAGGATTACAATAAAAATAGTCAGCGGCAGAGAAATAATTACAGTGATCAACAGTGTTTTGATCAGTACCTGTGTATTGCTTTTGATATAGTTTTCCGGGATTTCCGTAATATGCAGCCAACCGTTATCCAGAGTGCGGCAGTTATAGTAGATGTCATTGTCTTTAAAGAAGGAATTGGTATTTTCCAGAAACATCTGTTTTATTGAATCTGAAATCCAGGTCTGATTACGGGAAGAATCACTGTGAGCTGCAATTTGTCCCTGTGGTGTCAGAATGTAACTGGAAATTGCGGTATCAGAAACAGAAGTCTGAAGATACCGGGAAAATTCATCGCAGTCAAGTGCAATACAATAAGCATATTCGAGAACATTGCTGGATTTGTCCTGAAGAGCACGAAAACACAGCAGTGTATTTGCGCTTCTTTTGGAAGCAGATATAACTCTGGGTAAGGTGGTATTTTTCTTTAACAGCCACAGGGAAGAAGAACCTATGGAATGTAATTCAGATTCGCTGATTCCATAATTGAAAAGTTTATCTGTGGAAAAGAAATATATACCTCATCAGCTCCGGTTTGTTCCGGTTTTAAAAAAAACATATATATGAAAGAAATCAAATGTAGATTTATATAATGAAATATTGCTTCTCATGGATGTTAATGCCTGCATGGTGCCAACCTGATCTGGGGAAGAGTGTTCAAAAGCGTACATCTGATACTGGATGGTGTCAGCAACGTTTTCGGTCTGGTTCAGACGGCTGTTAAGCTGAAAAATAAGCTGTTCATCAGACATCAATGCAGAGTTTGTGATTCGGTCTCTGGCAAGATTATAGGAAACATGGTAACTGACCAGTGCAACAAGTGTCAGAGGAAGCAGGGTTGCAACCAGAAAGGCAATCAGGAGTTTTGCCTGAAATGAGGAAAATCTGGAAGGAATCCATTTATGATAATTTATTTTTTTCAAGTTGAGTTTCATTACACATAATACTCCTTATATGAATAGGTTTGATTTTATCAGGTATCTTTTTGAAGATTGCCATATTATACAGCAATTCTGTAAAGATGCAACACAGTGTTCATCTGCTATCTGTATTATAAAAATCAGAATGAAAAAAACAATAGAACGAAAAATAATATAAATCAATCAAAAGAAATTGTATTTAGTAAAAAGAGTGTTTTTGTTATTCTTTAATTACCAAATAACACAGAACAGTTGATGCGAGAGAACTGTTCGGAAAAGGAGAGAATATGAGGAAAAAAGTGTTAAGTGCAGTTTTAGCTGCAACAATGGTGGCAGGAATGATGGGGAATGTTGTAAGTGTATCAGCAGAGGAGAAATATGATCTTACTTTATACAGCGTTAACACTACTGACCCGGATTTTGATGACTGGCTTGCAAATGTAGAGGAGGCAACGGGTTTAAATATCAATGTTATTGCAGCTCCGACAGATACAGACACACGTCAGCAGAAGATTACAACGATTCTTTCTACAGGAGATTCTTCCGTAGACATTGTTGAAATCAACGATGAAATGAGTGCTGCATTCAAGAATTCCGGATGGCTGGAAGGTCTGAATGACACGGTTATGACAGATGATATCATTGATCAGTTTGCGCAGGGGTATATTCAGGATATGATCACAGATAAGGATGGAAATATTGTAGGAGTTCCGGGATATACAGGATATCTTGCATTTTGGGTAAATCAGGAAATTATGGATGAGGTGGGAATCGAATCCATTGATACAAAAGAAGATTTCATGAAATACATGGAAGCAGTTTCAAAAGATGGACGTTTCGGATACGGCGGTTCCTGGGAAAAGACATATGCATCTAATGAAATTGCACAGTTTGTAAATATGTTTGGCGGTGACTACTTCGACTGGACAAAAGAAGAAAATAAAGAAGCAATTCAGTTCCTTCATGATCTGGTTGCCAACAAAGAAACACCTGTTGATCAGATCGCAGATAAATATGATCAGATGAATCCAAAAATCAATGATGGCAAATACGGATGCTGGTTTATGTGGGGCTTAGGTACGGATTATGCAAAGGCAGATATGCTGGGAGCTGACAAGATCCACATGGCAATGGTACCTGATTTCAGCGGCAATGGAGAGCGAGCAATCTTTACAGATTCCTGGAACTATGTGCTGAACAGTGCATCCAAAAACAAAGATGCAGCCATTAAATTCCTGCAGTATATGGCAGATGAAGGTGGAATGGAAGCATCCTATAAAGCATTTGACAGATATCCTGCAAGAAAAGATGTTGCAGAAAAAGTTGTTCCGGATACTGATCCTGCAAAAGAAATGTACAGCCAGTATGCAGAAGAGTGCAACGTACAGGGACGTCCGCTGGTAGCACAGACAATGGAGTTCATCAGTGATATGGGAACTATCTTCCAGTCCTGCATGAAAGATGAGATCACAGTAGATGAGTTCTGTAAAAAAGCACAGGAAGTCGTTGATACATATCAGTAAAAACGGTATTCGTTTAAAGTCTTTTGAAATACTGACACATAAAAACTGACATAATAAATGAAGGTATAAAGCAGAAAAATCTGCTTTATACCTGTGCTTAAAGATATGAAGGAGGGAGTACCTGTGACAATCAGTAAAAAATCAATGAAATGGATTCCGTGGCTGTTGGTGTTACCTGTGGTTATTATTCGTGGATTTACGACTTTGTATCCGATTTTAATGACAGTTAGAAATAGTTTTTTTGATATTAAAATTCTGTCCGGAATTAATGAATTCTGTGGAATTCAGAATTACCTGAAAATTTTTTCAGATCCCAAAGTGCTTACATCTATACGTTTTACAGTGATTTTTGTAGTAGTATCAATGATATTCCATGTAATATTAGGCGTAGGTCTTGCTCTGATATTAAATATGAAATTTAAGGGACGTCGTTTTCTTCGTACGATTGTACTGATTCCCTGGGCAATGCCGGCAGTTGTTGTAGGTATGGCTGCAAAATGGGCATTTAATAATGATTATGGTCTGATCAATGACTTTATCAGATTGTTTGTCCATGGATACCAGAATAGCTGGCTGATCAATACAGGATCTGCAAGAGCTGCTGTAATTGCCGTGGATCTGTGGAAAGATCTTCCGTTCTTTGCGATTCTTGTATTATCCGGTCTGCAGTTTATTTCGGGTGATATCTATGAAGCCGCAAAAGTAGACGGTGCAAATGGAATCCAGTGTTTCTTCAGAATTACATTACCGTTGATACTGAAAAATGTACTGACTTTATCTATTCCATTTACTTTATGGAGACTGACAACCTTTGATATTGTATATTCTATGACTTCAGGTGGTCCTGGAGAAGATACGGCACTGATCGCATACAGAATCACGACAGAGGCGTTTACAAATCTGAATGTCGGTTATGCATCTGCACTGGCAATGTTACTGTTTGTTGTAATGGCAGTATTCAGCTGGCTGAATATACGTGTTATGAACAAGATTGATAACTAAAGGAGGAAATACCATGAAAAAAGATTCAAGAAAATATAACATATATCATGGTGTAATGGCAGGTGGAAGATGGGTACTGTTTGCAATTGTCTCATTTATTATCCTGTTTCCGGTATACTGGATTTTTATTTCCTCTATTACACCTTCCGGAGAATTATTCAAAACACCGATTGATTATCTGCCGGATCATCCGACACTGGAAAGCTATAAGTTTCTGATCGAGAACGTAGGACTTTTATCAAAAGTGGGAAATACAGTATTGATCGTAGGTCTTACACTGGTTATCAGTACTGTACTCTGTGCAATGGCTGCATACGGATTCTCACGTTTCACTACAAAAGGAATCAATATTGCTTTTGCATTTATTATTGCAACTATGTTAATTCCTGAAGTTGTTACAGCAAGACCATTATATGAGTTCATGCAGAAAGTAAAATTATATGATACATATCCCGGACTGATTTTGCTTTATATCAGTACTGTTATCCCATTTACGGTTCTGATTCTGAGAAACTTTGTGGGGGAAATCCCTATTTCACTGGAAGAGGCAGCAGCGATTGACGGTGCAACTTTTTCACAGAGACTTTTTACAATCGTATTGCCTCTTATGAAACCTGCAATCGCAACTGTATGTATTATCAACTTTATTACCTGCCTGAATAACTTCTTCACACCGTTGTTTTATTCAAATGGTATTCAGGTTCTTTCCGTTTCCATTGTACAGCTTCCACTGCGTGACAACATGTATGGAGTTCCGTGGGATCTGGTAAGTGCAATGGGATGGATTATTCTTTTACCGATTATTATTTTTGTTGCAGTCTTTGAAAAACAGATCATGGATGGTATAATGGCAGGAGGAGTAAAAGCCTGATTATCTGAATGCTAAGAATATTGGAGGAAAACATTATGTATCAGTCATTTAAAGGTGGACTTGGTGGAATTGCTCTGGCAAAACATGGAAGAAGCCGTGCAATCAATGCAGAGAATCCACATGGAGAAAAAGGTAAAGGTGGAATGGCAGCGAGCATCTGGGACCGTCCAGAAAAGGAAGTCCCTGCCTGAATGATATTGAGCCAGGTGCAACTGTAACTCTTGCAGAGATGGAAGGTCCTGGTGAGATCAATCATATCTGGATCACAGTGGATAATAAGACAACCGATGCAGATTGTTTTGTATTGAGAGATCTGGTCATCCGTATGTACTGGGATGATGAGGAAACACCATCTGTGGAAAGTCCTCTCGGAGATTTCTTTTGCTGTGGTTTTGGAAGAGAGTGTATTGTAAATTCTGTCCCAATGGCAGTGGTGCCAAGCAGAGGATTTAACTGTTACTTCCCGATGCCGTTTAAGAAAAAAGCAAAAATTACTCTGGAAAATCAGCATGCAAATAAAATTCCGGCATTTTTCTATCAGGTAGATTACTGTCTGTATGATGAGCTTCCGGATGATATTACTTATTTCCATGCACAGTGGAGGCGAGAGCGACTGACAGAGAAGCAGAAAGATTATACAATCCTTGACGGAGTAAAAGGAAAAGGTCATTATGTAGGAACTTATATTGCACTTACCACACTGGAACGTTACTGGTGGGGCGAAGGTGAAATGAAATTCTATATTGACGGTGATGATGAATATCCCACAATCTGCGGAACCGGAACAGAAGATTATTTTGGAGGCTCCTGGAGTTTTGCAAAGCAGGTGGACGGAAAGACTGTGGAACAAAATTATAATACACCATATCTGGGCTACCCATACTATTCTGCTCATGATGAGCTGATCCATAATTTCTATCATAATGATGACTGTCCGCCGATGAGAGGTTTCTATCGCTGGCATATTCAGGATCCGATTTGTTTTGATGAGGATCTGCGTTGTGACCATTCAGCAGATTGGAGTAGGTTACAGAGGATTATTTGAACGTCAGGATGATGTGGCAAGCGTGGCTTACTGGTATCAGACACACCCACATGCACCGTTTGCACCATTGATGTCAAAAGAGGACAGATGGCCAAGATAAAAAACAGAGGTGAAATGCTTGAAAAAAAGTGTTGTAATTTTCATAACTGCAGTATGTTTGCTTATTACAGGATGTGGAGATACGGGGAGCTTATCTAAGCTCCCCTCATCGTCGTTTCACGAAGACAAACAAAAGCTGACAATCATGCATATTGATGCAGATAATAAAAGATTTCAGGATTTTATCGAGGAAACAGAAAAAAAACTTGATATGGAAATCACTGTGGAAAAATGTCCGTCCAATGCGGATAATCGGCAGGCAAAAATATCCACGATCCTGGCTTCGGGGGACAAAAATATTGATTTGATTTCCGTGAATGATGAGATGATTTCTGAGTTTAAGCATAAGGGATATCTGGAACCACTGGAAAAAAACGTTATGACAGAAGAAGTAAGAGACAGCTTTCCGCAGAAGTATCTGGAAAGCATTTGTGAAGAGAATGGACATATATATTCTGTCCCTTTTCAGATGGATATTATGATGTTCTGGGTAAATCAGGAGTTGCTGAAACAGGCAGGACTCGATGAGATAAAGAATACCGGTGATTTTGATATTCTGCAGAAGAGTTTGAAAAATCCGGATCAGTACGCTTATGGAGATGCATGGGAAAATACACATGTTTATAACAGTCTTTCGCAATTTGTGAATTTCTGGGGTGGCGATTATTTCGACTGGACTGATCCGAAAACCAAAGATGCAGCCAGATATATGAAAAGTATGCTGGATGAGAAAAATACATCGCCTGCACAGTTTGTAGATCAGTATGAGCAGATGGAAGAGAAATTTATCAGGGGAAAATATGGATGTGTTTTTATGTATACGAGTGCTCTGGGTACATTTCTTGATGCTGATGTATATGGGAAAAATAAAATACATATGGCACCGCTTCCCGTGCTTCATAAGAAAAAAGCCACTAATATTGCAACCTGGCAGTATGTTTTGAACAATGCTTCAGAAAATAAAGATGCAGCTGTCAGATTTCTTCAGTATGCAGCCGGTTATGAAGGCAGTACTGAATATGCAAAAATAATGAAAAGTTATCCTGCCAGAGTGGATGTGATCGAAAATGAGGATATTGATCTGGAAGGAATAGATATGATACGGAAATATCTCCGGGAATATACATTGAATGCACGTCCGTTATGTGAAAATTCCATGGGTGCTGTCTCAGATATGGGAAAACTGTTTCAGGGATATGTTCTTGGGCAATGTGAAGAGGACAGTTTCTTTGAGCAGGCACAAAATTGTATAAATACTTACTATTAAAAAGGCATCTTCGGATGTCCTTTTTAGTTGCGGATTTTTGATGCCGGATTTATAATAACAATAACAATGACAACAGGAGGCAGCTTCATGCAGAATCAACAACCATCAACTTTAAAGGAAATACGTGTCCATGGTACGCAGGACTTTCCCTGTGCATTTTACCAGACAGGAACAAGGATAAAAGGGAATATGGTGAAACACCACTGGCATGAAGAAGTAGAACTGCTTTATTTTTCGGGTGGAGATTCTGTCTGGAAGTAAATATGGAACGTTTCAACATTTCAGAGGAATGTTTTATTTTATTAATCCCGGGGAACTTCACAGTATTTCTGTTGAAAAAAACGGCGGCTGTGTGGAAAATGCGGTGGTTTTTCATATGGATATGCTAAGCTCTGCATATGCTTTGGATCAGATTCAGACGAATCTGATCCAGCCGGTACAAAATGGCAGTATCCAGTTTCCGAGATGTCTGCGAAAGAATGAACCGGCATTTGAACCGGTAAGAAAATCTTATGAAGAAATCCGTAATGTATTTGGCGGAGATTCTTTTCGGGAGAATTATTATGACGGCGAGGCGGTTACGGATGATATCACCCGACAGTTGTTTATTAAATCAGCGCTGCTTCGGATTCTGGCAGTTCTGTCTGCGAATAATCTGTTTGAGGTAACGGAGAAGAATCATGACCACAGAATTGAGACGATCAAGACAACACTGACTTACATACAGGAGAACTATAAAGAGAAAATTTATATACGTGACCTTGCAGGACTGATCGGGATGAATGAGCAATATTTCTGCAGATTTTTCAAGAAGGTGATCGGGCGTTCGCCTATGGAATATGTGAATGAGTACAGGATAAAAAAGGCTATTCATTATCTGAAGGAGTCTGACCTTACAGTTACGGAAATCTGTCTGGAATGCGGATATAATAATCTGGGAAATTCCTGAGAGAGTTCAGGAAATATACGTCAACAACACCACTGCAGTACCGCAGACATTCATTAAAAGAAACACAGTAAATAAGAATATCGGTAATATAAAAAAAGTCAAAATTTTGTATTTTTTATCAAAAAAAGATAAGACAGAAGCCTTGGATTCTGATATAATTGCCGTAAATGAAAAAGAGACCTTAGGCGCTAAAGGTAAGAGGTATAATACTGGGAACAAAGCAGACAATAGCGCCGGTTAATAAAAAACACAGGAGGATTTTTACAATGGTAAAGAAATGGTGGAATGAAAAGGTTGCTTATCAGATTTACCCGAAGAGTTTTTATGATACCAATGGAGATGGAATTGGAGATCTGAGAGGTGTTATTGAGAAGCTTGACTATCTGAAAGATCTGGGAGTTGACATTATCTGGCTTTCCCCCTGCTACCGCTCTCCGTTAGCTGATCAGGGATATGATATTTCAGATTATTATGATATTGATCCTCGCTTCGGAACCATGGCAGATATGGATGAACTGATTGCTGAGGCTAAGAAGAGAGATATGTACATTCTGATGGATCTTGTTGTAAACCACTGTTCTGATGAACATGAATGGTTTAAAAAAGCATGTGAGGATCCGGATGGTAAATATGGTAATTTCTTCTATCTGCGTGACAAGAAAGAAGGAGAACTTCCAACTAACTGGCGTTCTTATTTCGGCGGACCTGTATGGGAAGATCTTCCAGGAACAAATAAACAGTATCTGCATGTTTTCCATAAGAAACAGCCAGATTTGAACTGGGAGAACCCGGAAGTACGGGAAGAAGTTTATAAGAATATCAACTGGTGGCTGGATAAAGGTCTTGGTGGATTCCGTATTGATGCGATTATCAATATCAAGAAAGCACTTCCGATGCATGACTATGAGCCGGATCGTGAAGACGGTCTTTGCAGTATCAGGAAGATGCTGAAAGAAGCGAAGGGAATCGGCGACTTCCTTGGCGAGATGAGAGACCGTACATTTAAGAAATACGATGCATTCTCTGTCGGTGAAGTTTTCGATGAGAAGGATGAAGAGATTCCGGATTTCATCGGCGATAATGGATATTTCTCCAGTATGTTTGACTTCGAAGAGACTATCTGGGGGGCATCTGACAAGGGATGGTATGACTGCAAACAGATTACTCCGGATGCCTACAAGAAATGTTGCTTTACAACACAGAGAAAAATTGGTGATATCGGATTTGTTTCCAATATTATTGAAAATCATGATGAGCCTCGTGGTGTCAGCAGATATATCCCGGAAGGTGACTGCTGTGACGCAAGTAAGAAGATGCTTGGCGGTCTGAACTTTATGCTTCGCGGACTTCCGTTTATCTACCAGGGACAGGAACTTGGTATGGAGAATGTGAAGTTTGAATCTATTGATCAGGTAGATGATATTTCCAGTCTGGATGAGTACAAGGTAGCTCTGGAAGCAGGATGTACACCTGAGGAAGCGCTGAAAGCTGTTTCCAGATTCAGCCGCGATAATGCCAGAACACCGATGCAGTGGACAGATGGTGAGAATGCAGGATTTACGACAGGTAAACCATGGCTGAAGGTCAATGCGAATTATACAAAGATCAATGCAGAGAGCCAGATGAATGATCCGGAATCTGTGAGAAGTTTCTATAAGAAACTTATCGCACTGCGTAAGAATCCGGAATACAAAGAGACTGTTGTTTACGGAGAACTGGAACCTGTATGGGAAGATGTACATAATCTGATGGCATACTATCGTAAAGGGGATAAGACTCTTCTTGTAGTTGGTAATTACCAGAAAGAGCCACAGACCATTGAACTTGCAGGAGAGTGCAGGAAGGTTCTGATTAATAACTATGACAATGTAGCTATGGATGGAAATAAGATTGAACTGCAGGGTTATCAGTTCCTTGTTATTGAGATGTAACAGAAAAAAAAGGTTACTGAGAACGGAGTGAACAGTAACGAAAAAAGAACGGAAATCCAGGTATGATATGTACCTGGATTTCCGTTCTTTTTGTATCTATGAATTATAGCAATCTTCTCATAGCAATCCTCGTAAATAATGCATATTGCTCCCGGCTCATCAGAGCGTGAAATCCCGCGACAGATATCCCTGAGTGCCTTATAAAGCTGAACCGTCATCGGAGGAATCATCTTCAGGGGGATTCAGAAGCTTTACGCTGTCACGTACTACAAGTCTGACCGGAAGAGAAAGATTCGTTGTTTTTGGATTCCAGCCATCGATCATTTTGAACAGATATTCTGCGGCAATGGTTCCGCGCGAAAAGATATCCTGGTGAATAGTGGTAAGTGAAGGACAAGCAAGCTGCGCATACAGATTATCGTCAAATCCGGTGATGGAGAGATCTTCCGGAAAGCGGATCCCTTTGGCTTTGAGATATTTCATCAGGGTAACTGCGTAATAATCGGAACAACACATAAAGGCAGTGAACTTGTGTGCGACTGCATAAATCTCCTCCATACTTCCCTGTCGTTCATATTTGGAAGGGCGGATCACGATCAGATTATCCAGATCAATATCCAGTCCGTATTCCTGAAGTGCCCGCTGATGCCCGGTGTATCGGATATAGTCTACACCTTCCATATTGTCGGCAAGAAATGCGATTTTTCTGTGACCGCAGTCAAGAAGATACTTTGTCATCAGGTATCCGCCTTCTTCATCGTCAAGACCGATATTAACGTATCTGGCAATATTCTTTGGAGTGTAACTGTCGATAAGGACAGCAGGTTTTTTGTACTTACTTCTGATTTTGAGATAATCGTCGTGGAGCATACCGATGAGAATCAGTCCTTCAGTGTTCCAGCCTACTATATTGCGCACAATTTCTTCAATATCTTCAGAAATATAAATCATCATATAATACCCCTGCTCACGAATAGCAGATTCCAGAGCTCCCAGCAGTTCGCCGTGAAATGGATCTGTGAAGATATTCTCGTATTTATCCTTTCGCCTTTTTAATACAATTCCGATGAGTCTGGAATGGTTCTGTGCGAGATTTTTTGCATTCATATTTGGGACGTAATCATATTCGTCCAGAAGTTTCTGAACTTTCTCAGCAGTTTTCTGAGAAACTTCGCTGGTTTTTCCATTAATGACATTTGACACTGTGGTGGTACTGATTCCCAGCATCTCTGCCATTTCTTTAATTGTTATCATGTGAGATTCACCTCAATACAAAAATATATAAA